>Ga0335074_10005970_pt1 | contig 16868 bp, 15 predicted proteins | sample Lox_Sample_23_FD_206715 | JGI IMG/M metagenome (GOLD analysis project Ga0335074, IMG submission 206715) | Soil microbial communities from Loxahatchee National Wildlife Refuge, Florida, United States - Lox_Sample_2.3 | ecosystem: Environmental > Terrestrial > Soil > Wetlands | place: USA...
AGCCCAGGCGGGCGTGGTACCGGTGCGAGGTGTCGGCCGCACCGGAGGAGGTCGCCGTGCAGCTGAACCTGCGCGGCCGGCCCGACCTGTACCACAACTGCGGCCGGCTGGAATCCGAACGGCTGCGCGTCCCGCTCGAGCTCCAGGACGGCTGGCTGCGGACGGATGTGTTCAACGTCGTCATCGAGGTGGGCGACTTCCGGTAGCGAAGCGGCAGCCAGGAACAGGGACGCTTGACTCTTCTTCAAACCAGCTTGTATAGATAACCTAGACAAGCCAGTCCGCGCCTGGCCGACGCAAGTCCAAGGAAGCCCAAGGAAGCCCAAAGCGAGCGACGGAGCGAGATCACATGCCTCCCGACCAGCAGGCGGCGCCCGCTGATCTAGCCTCTCCCCACCCCGAGCCGGACCGCGACGGCCGCGACCCCGACCCCGCCCTGTCGCCCGAACGCCGCGCCGAACTGCTCGCGGTCGCCGAGGAGTCCGAGCTGGTGGCGCTGGCTGACCGGTGCCTGGAGGCCGCACCGGGCACGCAGGTCATCGAGCCGCCCACCGTCGGGACCATCCCGCTCTGCGTGCGCGAGCCGGTGGTCGGCGAGCGGTTCATCCTGGCCGACGTGCTGGCGACCCAGGCCGGGGTCGAGCACCGCGGTCAGCGCGGCTGGGCGATGCGCCTCGGCGATGACGCCGCCGCCACCCTGGCCGCCGCCATCTGCGACGCCGAAGCGGCCTCGGGCACGGGCCTGGCGCGCGAGGTCGACCTGCTCTGCCGGCGCACCGAGCGCCGCCGCGCCGACGAGGCCGCCCGGGAGTGGGCGGAACTGGCCCGCACCGAAGTGCACTTCCAGGAGCTCACCTGATGAGCGCCGGGAGGCTCAGCCCGCTGGCGTCCCAGGCGGTGTTCCGCGTGCTGCTGGAGAGCCTGGCCCGGCCCGGCCGCATCTTCCAGCTCCCCGCGACAAGCAAGGAGGCAGGTCCCGGCATCGTGCCCCTGGCCCTCGCCGTGATCGGGTCGAAGGTCGCCGTAGCGGGCGCGCCCGAGTGGCAAGCGCGGATCTGCCGCGCCACGGGCGCGCAACCGGCCGACATCGACGCAGCGTCGCTGGTGGCGATCTACGGTCCGGCGAAGGCCGAGGCCATAACCCGGCTGCGGCGCGGCTCAGCCAACACGCCGGAGGACGGCGCGAAGGTCGGCCTGGCCTGCGGCGCCCTGACCGCGGGCCACAGGGGCGACACGACCATCGAACTGAAGGGCCCGGGCGTGCCCGGTCGGATGCTGCTCGGCGTGGACGGCGTGGGCCGCGAGGTGTTCGACGCCCTGCGCGAGGCCAACGCGAGGTTCCCGGCCGGGGTGGACGTGTGGCTGGTCGACGAGCGCGGCCGGGTGGCCGGGCTGCCGCGTTCGGCCCGGCAGGCGGTGGTCTGAATGGGTTACTCCGCGGCGCGGGGCGGCCTGGACGCGATCCTGGCCGCCGAGGAGCTGATGCGCGCCAAGCGGGACGGCGGGTCAAGCCCACCGCTCGGGATCGACCAGGTGACCGAGCGGCTGAACCTCGCGGTCGACCGGGTGATGGGCGAGGCCGGGCTCTGGGCCCCCCGGCTGGCCGCGCTGGCCCTGCGTCAGGCCGAGGGCGACCTTATCGAGGCGGCGCACCTGCTGCGGGCCTACCGATCGACCCGGATGCGGCTCGCCCAGCCGGTGCCGGTGCACGCCGACGAGCTCGAGATCCTGCGGCGGATCGTCCCCGCCTACCGGGTTCCGCCCGGCCCGCAGCTCCTCGGAAGGACGCTGGACTACGTCGGCAGGCTGCTGGACACCGGGACGGGCCCGCCCGCGCCGGCCAACCCCGAACCACCTGAACCGGTGGCTGCAGACGCTACCCCGAACGGACGCCACCCCGGCCGCCTGCTCGACCTCCTCCGGAGCCAGGGCCTGATCCGGGACCGGCGGCGGGCCGACGACCCTGAGCCCCACGACGTCACCAAAGACCCCGTGCGGCCCGGCGCGCCGCGCTCAGCCCGCCTGTCGGTCATGGCCAGAGCCGAGACCGGCGCCCTGGTCAACCTCTGGTACCGCAACATCCTCGGCCCGGACGGCTACATCCACGAGGTCACGCTCGGCGAGGTGCGGCACGGCCGGCTCCCGGTCCGGGTCGTGCACCCGGTGACCGGCCAGCCGGTCTGCCTCGGGGAGGTCCGCGTCACCGAGGTCGAGGCGATCGAGGACCTCGACGGCGAGCGGGAGGAGCGCGGGTTCTTCGACGTCGGGTACGGGCTGTGCCTGGGCCACAACGAGCGCAAGGCGATCGCGATGGCCAACCTGGACATCGCCGTGGAGCGCGACGCCGGCCGCAGCCCGCTGGAGCAGAGCGTGCTGATGACCACGGACGGGCTGGACGCATCCGGCTTCCTGGAGCACCTCAAGCTCCCGCACTATGTCACGTTCCGTTCGATGGTGGAGCGCAAGGTGGCTATTCGTGTGGCGGCCGAACGCCGCGTGCTGGAGTCGCCGCCAGCCGACTCGCCCCCGGCGGAGGCGGCCACGGTCCCGGGGGTCGCCCGATGACGGTGACCGCGCTGGCCGCCGCGACGGCAGCAGAGGAATTCGGGCACCTCGACGAGCAGTCCAAGCGGGAGATCCGGTGCGCGCTGCTCACCGCGGTGGCCGTCCCCGGCTACCAGGTCCCGTTCGCCAGCCGGGAGATGCCGGTCGCCCGGGGCTGGGGCTCGGGCGGCCTCCAGGTCACCCTGGCCGTGATCGGCCCGCAGGACACGGTCAAGGTGATCGATCAGGGTGACGACGCAGGCGTGAACGCCGCCAACCTGCGCCGGCTGATCGTGGCGAGCACCGGCGCGGCGCAGACGACCGACGCGCGGGCGGCCAGCATCATCCAGACGCGGCACCGCATCCCCGAGGACCCCCTCGGTGAGGACCAGGTCCTGGTGCTGCAGGTCCCGGTCCCCGAGCCGCTGCGCGGCGTCGAGCGGGACATGCGCGAGCTGCGGCGGATGCATGCGGAGGCCGACTACACCGCGATCTGGGTCAGCCTGTACGAGGACCTGGTGCGCAACGGCCTCATCACCCAGACCACCGGCTACCCGGTGCTGGTCGGCGGACGCTACGTCATGGCCACCACGCCGATCCCGCGCTGGGACGTGCCCAAGCTGCACCAGGCCGAGTTCCTCGCGCTGTTCGGGGCCGGGCGGGAGAAGCGGGTGTACGCGGTGCCGCCGCACACCGATGTCGAGCCGCTGGCCTTCGAGGACGTCGCGTTCCAGGTCGAGCGGACGGAGGGCGCCTCCTGCCTGCTCTGCGGCGCCGTCGACGCCTACCTGGTCGAGGTGCCCGCCCGCGCCGCGTGGATCTGCAGCGACACCGACTGGTGCGAGCGGCGCCGCTCCGCTGAGAGCGAGGACGGCGAGGGCGCCAGGGAGGGAGTCGCCGATGCCTGAGCCGGCGCTGCGGGTCACCGGGCTGACCAAGCGCTTCGGCCGCGTGCCGGCCTGCCAGGACGTCGGGTTCGAGGTGGCGCGGGGTGAGGCGCTCGGCATCATCGGCGAGTCCGGCTCGGGCAAGACCACGGTCCTGCGCTGCCTCGCCGGGGACGTCACGCCGGATGCCGGGACCGGGCTGCTGCGCCACGGCGCGGACGAAGCCGACCTGTTCGCGCTCGGCGGCGCCGAGCGCCGCGCCCTGCGGGTCAGCACCGTCTCGATCGTCTACCAGGACCCCGCGCAGGGCCTGAACCCGCGGATCTCGGCGGGCGGCAACATCGCCGAACGGCTGATCGCGGCGGGCGGCCGGAACTTCGGCCAGCTCCGCGCGCGGGCCGCCGAGCTGCTGCGCCGGGTCGACGTGCCGCTGGGCCGGATGGACGACCCGGTCGGCACGTTCTCCGGCGGGATGATGCAGCGGGTGCAGCTGGCCAAGGCGGTGGCGAACCACCCGGCCCTGCTCCTCCTGGACGAACCGACCACCGGCCTGGACGCCTCGATCGCCGCCGGGGTGCTCGACCTGATCAGGGACCTGATCGAGGAGAGCGGGGTCACCGCGCTGGTGGTCAGCCACGATATGACCGTGATCTCGATGCTCGCCTCGCGGGCGGTGGTCCTGCGCGACGGGTTCGTGGTGGAGGCCGGGCTGACCGACCAGCTGCTCGACGATCCTCAGCACGCCTACAGCCAGCAGCTGGTGGCCGCCGCGCGGGGCGGGCTGGGATGAGCGAGACGATCCTCGAGGTGCGCGGGCTGCACAAGCAGTTCGTGATCCACGCGATCGGCCGCCTGGTCCCGGCCCTGCGCGGGGTCGACCTGGGGGTCGCGCGGGGTGAGCACGTCGCGCTGGTCGGGCGGAGCGGCGCGGGGAAGTCCACCCTGCTCAAGTGCGTCTGGCGCAGCTGCCTGCCGTCCGCCGGGGAGATACGGCTGCGGCGCCGCGACGGGAGCGTCACCGACCTGGCGAGCGCGGACGACCGGGCGGTCATCGAGGTGCGCCGGGACGACCTGGCCTACGTCAGCCAGTTCCTGCGGCCCGACGGTCGGCGCACGGTCCTGGAGGTGGTCGGCCGCGCGGCCATCCGGCATGGCCTGGAGCCGGCCGCCGCCAGCACGGCCGCCGCGGCCGCCCTGCGCCGGGTGGGCCTGGCCGAGGAACTGTGGGGCACGCAGCCCGTCGTCCTGTCGGGCGGCGAGCAGCAGCGGGTCAACCTAGCGGCGGGAACGCTGCACGCGCCGCGGCTCCTGCTGCTGGACGAACCCGTGGCCGCCCTCGACTCCGGCCACCGGGATACGGTGTTCGGCATCATCCGCGAGCTGAGCAGGGCCGGAGTGTCGATCCTGAGCGTCTTCCACGACCTTGAGGCCGTCCGGGCGCTGGCCGACCGGGTGGTCGTCCTGCGGGACGGGCAGGTGGGCGCCGAGGGAACGCCGGGCCAGGTCCTGCGTTACGCCAGACTCAGTCCCTAGGAGGACGGCGATGGTCGTGCAGCTGATCAGTAACGTCCGGGCCGTGGCCGGCGGCCGCATCGTGGAGGCGGCCACCGTCGCCACCGAGGACGGCCGGATCCTGAGCCTCGAGGAGAACCGGTCCTACGCCGGTGCCGTCGACGGCCGCGGGGCGTTCTGCCTGCCGGGCCTGGTCGACTCGCACTGCGACGCCCTCGAACGCGAGGTATCGCCGCGGCCGACGGTCACCTTCGACCTGGAGTTCGGGCTGCGCTCGCTCGAGGCCCGCTTCCTGGGGGCCGGCATCACCACCGCCTGCCACGGGGTGAACTTCTTCGGCGAGGGCGACCGGATCCGCTCGCCGGAGATGGCCGCCCGGCTCGTCGGCGTGGTCGCCGCCCGGCGGGCCGCGGGCGCGCGCATCGACCACCGGGTGCTGTTCCGGATTCCGCTGCGCACCACCGACTCCGTCGACCGGGCCATCCAGTGCCTGCCCGGCGGGCAGCCGGAGGGCGACGTACCGCTGGTGTCCTTCGAGGACCACACGCCCGGCCAGGGGCAGTACCGCGACATCGGCCAGTACAAGGCGGCGATGTCGCTGGAGGGCGGGACCGTAACCGGGGACCTTGACGCCGAGATCGCCCGCCGGATTGCCAGGGCCGAGGCCCTGCTGCCGGTGCGCGAGGCCAACCTGGCGCTGGTCCGCGACCTCGCGGCCGCCGGGTCGGCCCGGGTCCTGGCGCACGACTGCGTGGACGCCGGCGAGGTCGCCGAGGCCCGGCGCTGGGGCGCCGCGGTGGCCGAGTTCCCCGTCACCGTCGAGGCGGCGCGGGCCGCCCGCGAGCGCGAGATGCCGGTCGTGCTCGGCGCGCCGAACGTCCTGCTCGGCGGCTCGCACTCGGGCAACGCCTCGGCCGAGGAGCTCATCGCGCTGGGCTATTGCACCGGCCTGGCCTCGGATTACGCGCCTTCCACCCTGCTCGCTGCCGCGTTCGACCTGGCCCGCAGGGGAGTGGTCGAGTTCACGGCCGCCATGGCCCTGGTCACGGCGGGCCCGGCCGAGGCGGCCGGGCTGCGCGACCACGGCCGGCTGGAGCCCGGATGCGTGGCCGACCTCGTCCTCGTCGAGCAGGACGGCCGCTGGCCGCGCGTCGTCAGCGTATTCGCGACACCGTGCGGCCTTCAGGCCCCGCGGGACGCCCGTCCGGAGTTCACGGTCACGGCGGGGGCCAGGGCGAGCGGATGAGGCGCGCGATATCCTCGCCGAACGGCCGGTCGCCGTCGATCGCAGGGATGCTTGCGGACAGCCAGTCCAGCAGCGCCGCGCATCCCGGCGAAGGCGGACGCCCGGAGAGCCCGGCCAGCGCCGCCGCCTGGTAGCCGGCCAGCAGCTCGCACGCCGTGACCGCGCGGGCGTGGCGCAGGGCGCCGCGGAGCTTGTCGGCGGCCTCCCAGGCGAAGGACTGCGCGTCCTCCTGGCCGCCGGAGGTCTCGATCAGGCCGACCGGCGTCGAGGTGGCCAGGCGCCGGGCGGCGTGGACCTCCCCGGCGGCCCGCTTGTGGACCGGGGACATCCCGGCCTCGGGGCCCGGATGGCGGGCCAGTTGCGCCGGCAGCCCGGTGACCCGGGGGTCAAGCAGCCGGTGGAGGCGGGCCGCCGCCACCTCCGCCGCGTGGCAGAACGCCGCGGTGAGCTGGTCGCAGTGCGCGGCCAGGTCGATTCCGTGGAACCCGGCGGTCCCGATGAACCGCCCGTCCAGGTAGGCGGGGGAGTCGGTGACCCCGGCCAGGGCGCGGTGCACCGCCGCCTCGAGCAGGGCGGCGGCCCGCAGCACCTGGGTGAGGACGGGCCCGGCGACCCGGAACGACAGCGGGGCCTGCAGCGAGCGCGGCTCCGGCTCGCCGCCGACCAGGGAGCGCAGCCGCCCGAGCACCCCGGCCAGCAGGTCATCGCCGCGCGCGCACGCCGCATCGTAGGGGTCACGCGGGGCCCGGGCCACGACGATCGACAGCGCCGCGGCCGCCTCCATCAGCGAGGCCAGCGCGGCGGCCTCTCCGAGGCGCAGCGCGCACAAGCCGGTGGTCCCGGGCACGCCCTCGATGAGGGCGATGCCCTCCTTCGGGCCGAGGCTGAACTCGTCAAGCCCGCAGGCCCGCAGCGCCTCCGCCGCCGGCCGCAGGGTCCCACCGGGCCCGATGACCTGGCCGATCCCGGCGACCGGCCCGAACGCGTGCGCGAGCTGCATGATCTCGCCCGCGGCGCCCACGCCGGTGCGCGGCATGGCCGGCACGACGCCATGGTTGAGGAAATCCGCGAGCCGCTCGCAGAGCGCGCCCGACACGCCGGCGTCGCCGGAGAGGAACGTCAGCAGCCTGGCCAGCAGCACCGCCCGCACCTCGGGCTCGTCCAGCCACGGCGGGCCTCCGGTCGCCCGGGCCAGCAGGACGTTGCGCTGGTGGGAGCGCTGCTCCTGCTCGGTCAGGCGGACCGAGGCCAGCGCCCCCAGGCCCGTGTTCACGCCGTACACCAGCCGCCCGTCGCCGATCGCCCGCCGGGCCTGCTCGCAGCGGTCCTGCACCGCCGTGAGCAGGTCCGTCCCGATGGCGATGGCCTCGCCGCCGGCGACGTCCCTGATGAGCCCGAGATCCGCGTCGCCGCCCGCGGTGATCACGACCACAGCTACCGGTACCTGAGCATCGTGCCCGCGTCCTGCTCCTCCGCCCGGCGCAGGATGGCCAGGCCGACCGCGATGTCGAGGATGGCGAGCCCGCGGTGCCAGAACAGGATCCGCTCGCGGCCGGATTCCCGGCCGGGGAGTCGGCCGGTGACGATCTGGCCGAGCTCGGCGTACAGCGTGGCCGCGGTCAGTCGGCCGGTGTCCATGTGCGCGCGCAGCGCGCCGAACCGGCCCGACTGTGCCTCCCGCCAGTCGTCTACCACCACCTTGTCGATCACGTCGAGCAGGCCGAGTTCGACGGCGCTGACCGTCCCGTACGGGACGACGAAGGCGCCGGGCTTGACCCAGGCGGCGCGCAGCAGCGGCTCGGGGACCGTCAGCCGTGAGGCCTCGACCAGGATGTCGGCCCCGTCGAAGGCCTCCTCGGCGGTGGCCACGACCCGGATGCGGGTCGCGGTGACCGCGGCCAGCTGCCGCGCGAAGGCCACCCGCGACTCGGGCCTGCGGCTGGTGACCCGGATCTCGTCCAGGCTGAACAGCTCGTCGAGCAGGACGACGTTCCAGAACGCGGTGCCGCGGGCCCCGACGTGCCCGAGCACCCGGGAGTCCCGCCGGGCCAGGTAGCGCGCCCCTACCGCGGTCATGGCCCCCGTCCGGCAGGCGGTGATCAGGGTGGCGTCCATGATCGCGAGCGGGACGCCCGTGTCCGGGTCGTACAGCGTCAGCAGCCCGAGCTCGCTGGGCAGCCCGGCCGCGTAGTTGGACACGAAGTCACCGACGACCTTGACCCCGCTCACGCCCCCGAGGCCACCCGTGCCCTCGGCGCCGGAGGCCGACAGGTGGCCGCGGAGCACGTTGAAGTGACCGGCCCCGCCGTTGTCGGGGACGAGGTGCACCCGCGGCTCGACGATCGCCTGCCCGTCGCCGTGCGCGCGCACGGCGTCCTCCACCGCGGCGAGGATCTCCGCATGCGTGACACCGAGCGAGTCGATGTCCGGCCCGGACAGGAACCGGAGCCACAAGCCTCGGGTCCCGTCCACAGTGACGATTATGGTCACCCCGAGCCTGGCGGGCACAGCAGGCCGCCAGGTCGCCCTCGTGGTCAGGCCGGGCTCAAGAGTTTACGCTGTTAGCACCGAGGCCGACCACGGGAGGCATGAGTGACCGACCGCCGCCATCCCCCGGTGCAGAACTGGGCTACCGACTTCGATCACACCGACCCCGCCTGGGTCGCCGACCCCTACCCGATCTGGGACGACCTGCGGCACCAGTGCCCGGTCGCGCACAGCGACCGGTACGGCGGCACCTGGCTGCCCGTCACCCACGAACTCGTGTCCGAGGTGGCCTACGACACCGACCACTTCACGTCCCGCTCGGTCGTGGTCAGCGATCGCCGGCCCGGCCCCGAGGACCTGCCCGCGCCGATCGGGCTGTCCCCGCCGATCACCTCGGACCCGCCGTTCCACGCCATCGCGCGGCGGATGCTGCTGCCGGCCTTCACGCCCAGGCCGGTCGCCGCCCTCGAGCCCTTCACCAGGCAGCTGTGCCGGGACCTGCTGGATCAGACGACAGGCCAGGCGAGCTTCGACGCGGCCGTGGAGTACGCCGGGCACATCCCGGTGGGCGTCATCGTCAGGTTCCTCGGCTTCCCCCAGGAAGACGCCCACCTGTTCCGCGGGTTCATCCACCTGGTCCTCGAGGAAGTCGACGTGCCCGAAGAGGAGCGCGAGGCGGCGTTCGCCGAGATGGACGCCTACATGGACGCCCAGATCGCGGACCACGTCGCCCATCCGAGGGACGACCTGACCTCCCTTCTCATCGACTCGGAGATCGACGGGAACAAGCTCCCCATCGAGCTCATCCGCGGCACGATCGTCCTGCTGATGATCGCGGGGATCGACACCACCTGGTCGGCCATCGGCGCCTCGCTGTGGCACCTGGCCCAGCACCCCGAGGACCGCCGCAGGCTGGCCAGCGAACCGGAGCTGATGGGCAGCGCCGTCGAGGAACTGCTGCGCGCGTACGCCCCGGTCACGATGGCGCGCCTGGTGGCCACGGACTTCGACTTCCACGGCCACCCGCTCAAGGAGGGCGACTGGCTGCTCCTCCCGTTCCCGGCTGCCAACCGCGATCCGGCCATCTTCGAGAACCCCGGCCACGTCCAGCTCGACCGGGCGAACAACCGCCACGCCGCCTTCGGGCTCGGGCGGCACCGCTGCCTCGGGTCCCACCTGGCGCGGATGGAACTGCGGGTCGCCCTGGAGGAATGGCTGGCCTGCTACCCGGACTTCGAGCTGGCCGACCCCTCGGCCGTCACCTGGTCCGCGGGCCAGGTACGCGGACCGCGCACCCTCCCGGTCACCATCGGCCGCCACGGAGCGTGAAGTCCGGTCACCAGCCCGCGCCTTGCGGCGCGACCCAGACCTGGCATGCTGGTCGCGTGACCGATGAGCAGCCAGGCCGCCTGGCGCGGCTGTGGAAGGCGGCCGACGCGCGGAACGTCCCGCTGCGGACCATCGTGGCCACGGTGGCGGTGGTGGCTGCCGCATACCTGGCCGGCAAGCTCATCTACCGGCTGCGCGACATCCTGCTACTGGTCGTCGTGGCGGGGTTCCTCGCCCTGCTGCTCAACCCGATCGTGGTCTTGCTGCAGCGGCACCCGGCGTTCCGCCGGCGGGGCATCGCGGTCTCGATCGTCAGCCTGCTGGCCGTGCTGGTCTTCTTCGGCCTGGTCCTGGCGTTCGGCTTGCCACTGGTCAACGGGATCACGGCCGTAGCCCACACGCTGCCCACCTACCTGGCCAAGGCGGAGCACGGCCAGGGCTGGATCGGCCACATCGTCCGCAAGTACCACATCCAGACCTGGGTGCAGCGGAACGTGCCCAAGCTGGTGGGCTACGCCCAGACGTTGTCCAAGCCGGCCCTGGCGGTGGGCAAGGGCGCCGTGTCCCTGGTCATCGAGCTCTTCATCATCTTCGTTCTGGTCCTGCTGCTCCTCCTCGAGGGCCCGAAGATGCGGCGGTGGCTGCTGAGGCAGCTGTCTCCGCCGCGCGCGGCCGGGGTCAGCAGGGTGGCCGGTGAGGTGAACCGGGCGGTCATGGGCTACATGCTCGGCAACGTGCTGACCTCGATCATCGCGGGGCTCGTGGTGTTCGTGACGCTGATGCTCGTGCACGTGCCGTACCCGCTCCTGTGGGGCCTGTGGGTGGCGCTGGTGGATTTCCTGCCCATGATCGGCGGGGCCCTGGCCGGGATCCCCACCGTGCTGTTCGCGTTCGGGGTCGAGGGCGTTACGGCGGGCGTCGTCACCCTGGTGGTCTTCCTGATCTACACCCAGGTCGAGAACCACATCCTGAACCCGGTAATCATGAGCAGGACGGTGAAGATCAACCCGCTGCTCGTGCTGATGGCCGTCCTGGTCGGCGCCTCGCTCGGCAGCCTGATCGGCGGCCTGTTCGGCGGGTTCGTCGCGGCGCTGCTGGCCATCCCCATCGCGGGCGCCCTGCAGGTGCTGGTCCGCGAGGCCTGGCAGGCCACCGCCGCCCCCCGCGCGCGAGACCCGGACGACGCCGCGTCACAGGCCACTGAGCCGCAGGGCCCGGAGCCGCCTGCGAAGGTCGTGGAGTCGGCCGAGACGGTGGCCGAGCTCCAGGTCGACCTCTTCCCCGTACCGACCGATCCGCGGGAGCATGGGCCCTAGGCCCGCCGCGTGCCCTGACACCCTGAGCGTCCCGGGAGGCCTGACATGCCACAGCCACGGGTACTGGGAATCGTGCTCGCGGGAGGTGCGGGCACCAGGCTGAGCCCGCTGACCGCGGACCGGGCCAAGCCCGCGGTCCCGTTCGGGGGGCTGTACCGGCTGATCGACTTCGCGCTGTCGAACCTGGCCAACGGCGGCATCTTGCGGATCGCCGTGCTGACCCAGTACAAGAGCCACAGCCTGGACCGGCACATCTCCAGCACGTGGCGGATGAGCTCGCTGCTCGGCAACTACGTGACGCCGGTGCCCGCGCAGCAGCGGCTCGGCCCGCACTGGTACACCGGCTCGGCGGACGCCATCCACCAGTCGATGAACCTGATCAACGACGAGCAGCCCGACATCGTGATCGTCTTCGGCGCCGACCACGTGTACCGGATGGACCCCCGGCAGATGATCGAGCAGCACGTGGCCCACGGCGCCGGGGTGACCGTGGCGGCCATCCCGGTGCCGCGGGCCGAAGCGCCGGCGTTCGGCATCATCAGCGTGGCCGCGGACGGCCGGACGGTGGACGCGTTCCTGGAGAAGCCGGCCGACCCGCCGCCGATGCCGGGCGACCCCGAGCAGTGCTACGCGTCGATGGGCAACTACGTGTTCGACACCAACGTGCTGGTCGATGCGCTGGGCAAGGACGCGGAAGACGACTCGAGCCGGCACGACATGGGCGGCAACATCATCCCGGTGCTGGTCGGGAACGGCAGCGCGCAGGCGTACAACTTCGCGGACAACAAGGTCCCCGGCGCGACCGCGCGGGACGCCGGGTACTGGCGGGACGTCGGCACGATCGACTCGTACTTCGACGCGCACATGGACCTGTGCGCGGTCGAGCCGGTGTTCAACCTGTACAACGACCGGTGGCCGATCCTGACCCACATCCCGTCCGCGCCGCCCGCCAAGTTCGTGCACGACGAGGGCGAGCGGACCGGGCGCGCGATCAACAGCCTGGTCAGCAACGGGGTCGTCGTCTCCGGCGGGCTGGTCAGACAGTCCGTGCTCTCCCCGGGCGTGCGGGTCAACAGCTGGTCCACGGTCGAGCGGTCCGTGCTGCTGCACAACACGAAAATCGGCCGCTACGCGGTGATCAGGAACGCGATCATCGACAAGAACGTCACCGTGCCCGAGGGCGCCCAGGTCGGCGTGGACAAGGACCGCGACCGCGCGCGCGGCTTCGTGGTCTCGCCCGGCGGCATCACCGTGGTGGGCAAGGGCCAGGAGGTGGTCCCGTGACGGACCGGCTCCGGGTCGCGCTGCTCACCCGCGAGTACCCGCCCGAGGTGTACGGGGGAGCGGGCGTGCACGTCGCGTACCTGGCCCGCGAGCTGGCCCCCCTGGTCGACCTGACCGTGCACTGCCAGGGCGCGGACCGCCCGAACGCCGTGGCCCACCGGCCCTGGGACCTGCTCGCCGACGCGAACCAGGCCCTGCAGGTGATCTCCACCGACCTGTCGATGACCGCCGCGGTCGGTTCCGCGCAGCTGGTCCACTCGCACACCTGGTACGCGAACCTGGCCGGCCACCTGGCCGCCATGCTCTACGACATCCCGCACGTCATGACGATGCACTCGCTGGAGGCGCTCCGCCCGTGGAAGGCCGAACAGCTCGGCGGCGGTTACGCGCTGTCTTCCTGGTGCGAGCGGGTTTCCGCCACCGCGGCCGCCGCCGTGGTGGCCGTCTCCGAGGGCATGCGCGCCGACATCCTGACCGCCTACCCCGGCATTCCCGCCGAACGAATCCACGTGATCCGGAACGGCATCGACACCACCGAGTACGCGCCCGACCCGGCCACCTGGGTGCTGGACAAGTACGGCGTCGATCCGGACCTCAAAACCCGCCCCTACGTGCTGTTCGTCGGCCGGATCACCAGGCAGAAGGGCCTGCCGGTGCTGCTCAGGGCCGCGTCGGGCCTGGTCCCGGAGGCGCAGCTGGTCCTGTGCGCGGGCGCGCCCGACACTCCCGAACTGCTGGCCGAGGTGACCGGGCTGGTGGACGGCCTGCGCGCCGCCCGCTCCGGCGTGCTGTGGATCCCGGAGATGCTGCCCAAACCCGAGGTCATCCAGCTGCTCACGCACGCCGCGGTGTTCGCGGTCCCGTCGGTCTACGAGCCGCTCGGCATCGTGAACCTGGAGGCCATGGCCTGCGAGACCGCGGTCGTGGCGTCACGGACCGGCGGCATCCCGGAGGTCGTCGCCGACGGTGAGACCGGGCTGCTGGTACCGCCAGGGGAGCCCGCGCCGCTCGCGGAGGCCCTGAACGCCCTGCTCCGCGACCCGGACCGCGCCCGGGCCATGGGCCAGGCGGGGCGCAAGCGCGCGGTCGCCGAGTTCGGCTGGCCCGCCATCGCGGCCCAGACCGTCGCCCTCTACGCGAAGTTCGTCAACGGGGCATAAATCCCCGTTCCGCGGGCGGGCTGCTCGATCCCTGGTGTAAACATGCTGTGCGCCGTGCATGCGGGCCTGGACGATGCAGAGAGGCACTAAATCATGCGGAAATCTCGCCGCCGCCATGTCATTCCCCTGGCGGTGTTCGCCCTGGTCGCTGCGGCCGGAATCGGTGGCGGACTGAGCCTGATGGCCCACGCCCAAACCGACATCACGTCGTGCACGAGCGGGACCACGGCGCCGATCGACTGCACCATCACGTCCGGCGGCGCAACGAGCACGACGGTCGATTTCCCGTCCTCCATACAAGCCGTCGTGACGCTGATCTCGGGCGACACCCCGACCCCGACTATGACCGCCACCAGCACCTCGACTCCGACCCCCAGTGATCAGTGGGCCGTGATCACCTATTCGGTGACCTGCACCTCAGGCGGCGGCAGTTCGACGACCAACCAGTCCACCAATGGCGCGAGTGACGATTTTGCGTTCGGGTCGGGCACGTCGGTGACCGACACCCTCACGCTGGGCTACGGGCGCCCGGGCAGCTGCACAGTCAACACGCTGACGGCCACCCTCGAAGTCAACACCGGGACGTCGACGACGAGCCCCACCCTTTCCACCACCACCACCGGGAAGATTTCGATGGAACTGGAGTGGACGCCGGAATCTTCGGCCTCCACGTCCACCTCGTCCTCGTCGGTGAGCGTGTCGGTGATCAGGGGGTACGACGGTAAGTGCCTGGATGACAAGGGCAACAGCTCCGCGAACCGGGCCAAGGTCATCATCTGGGGCTGCAACAGCAGCGATTCGGCGCAGGGATTCACGTACAGCGGCGGCGAGCTGAAGCACAACGGCAAGTGCGTGAATGACCAGGGCAACGGCGGCAGCGGCACCCATCTGATCCTGTGGTCCTGCAACGGGGCCTCGAACGAGAAGTGGTTCCACTCGGGCAGCGACGGCGAGTTCCTGCTCACCAGCCAGGCGCACGGGCTCCTGTGCATAGACGATCCCGGCAACTCGAAGACCAACGGAACCCAGCTCATCGTCTGGAAGTGCAAAAACTCGAGCAACCAGCACTGGACGTAGCTGACTGCCTGCTCCACGGATCCTGACCGCGGCCTGTACGCAATGTTACGAAATTCTGTGCGTAATACTGCGCAACCGGGTACAAATGCTCGTTCCGCCAGCGCGCTTCGTGACTACTGGTGTAGACCGGGAACTGATGCCAGTGCGTCTTGCATGGGGGCCTACACGATGCAGAAGGGCAGTCTCTTTATGCGGAAACCACGACGTCTAATAGTTCCCCTGGCGGCATTCGCCCTGGTCGCGGGCGCTGGGCTCGGCCTGGCACTGACGCAGGTGGCCAACGCCCAAACCGAGATCACCACCTGCGGGCCGACAACTTCGGGGTCGGATCCGAACGAGTGCACCATAACGTCGTCCAGCGCGAACACGTCGGTCGATGACCCGTCCGCCATACTGGCTGTCGTGACGCTGGACTCGGGCGACAGCGTGACGCCGGCCGATCAGTATGCCGTGATCAGCTATGCGATGACCTGCTACCAAGGCAGCAACCAGACGACGACCCAAAATACCAATGAGGACTATTTTGCGTTCGCGTCCGACACGGAGGGCGCGTCGGTGACCGACAGCCTTTCGCTGGGCTATGCGAACCCGGACAGTTGCGAAGTCGACTCGCTGGAGGCGCAACTTGAAACCCTCTCCTCCGGCGGTACGCTCAGCGCCTCCTCCAGCGGGTCAATCACGATGGAGCTGGAGTGGGACCCGGCCACCTCGGCCACCACGTCCTCGGCCTCGTCCTCGTCGGTGGACGTGGCGTACATCAGCGGGCATGGCGGTAAGTGCCTCGATGACCGGGGGAACAGTTCGTCGAACGGGGCCCAGGTCATCATCTGGGGGTGCAACCACGGCGATTCGGCCCAGTCCTGGTCGTGGTCTGGCTACGAGCTGAAGCACGACGGCAAGTGCGTGAACGACCCGGGCTACGGCGGCAGCGGTACCAAGGTGATCTTGTGGTCCTGCAACGGCGGCTCGAACGAGAAGTGGTCCCACGTCAGCGGCGGCGAGTTCAAGCTGTTCTACTCGAGCAAGGGGCATCTGTGCCTGGACGACCCCGGCTACTCGACGACCAACGGGACCCGGCTTAGCGTCTACACGTGCAACAACGGCGGCAACCAGCACTGGAGTCGGAGCTGATCGATCGCTGGTGACGGCGCTGCGCCGGCCGGGCGCAGCGCCGTCAACGCTGCCCCCTGCCGCAACACCGGCAACCAGCACTGGACGTAGCCGATTGCCTGCTCCACGGATCCTGACCACGGCCTGTACGCAAAGTTACGAATTCCTGTAGGTAAAACCGCATAACCGGGTACAAAGGTCCGTTCTGCGAGCGCGTCTCGTGACCCCTGGTGTAGACCGGAACCTGATGCCAGTGCGTGTGCATGGGGGCCTACACGATGCAGAAAGGCAGTTGCTAATGCGGAAATCACGCCGCCGCCGGGTCATTCCCCTGGCGGTATTCGCCCTAGTCGCAGCGGGCGGGATCACGGCGGGACTAACCCTGGTGGCCAACGCCCAAACGTCCGCCGTCTCGTGCACCCCCACCGCGACGGCTGATGACGCCACCTGCACCACCGCAGAGGTGGAGATCATGAGCCCGGCCTCGATAACCCTCGACGCTACGCTGGCCAGCGGCGACGCTGCTCAGGCCATCACACTGACATGGTCGGGCGACTGCGCGGACGCAACCGCCGACGATGAGATAAGTTCGGGCACCACCACCCCAGCGGCGACGCCTATCAGTGCGGTTACGGGGGGGGATGCCACCGTCTCCGTACCGTTCCCTACGGGCATGACGGACCCGCAGTACTGCGACATCGTGGCGACGGGAACCCTCACTGGCACCGGTTCCTTCACTCTGAATGTGTATTACACGCCGAACGTCTCGGCGTCGACCTCCAGCGCGACCACGTCGTCGTCGTCCTCGTCGGTGGACGTGGCGTACATCAGCGGGCATGGCGGTAAGTGCCTCGATGACCGGGGGAACAGTTCGTCGAACGGGGCCCAGGTCATCATCTGGGGGTGCAACCACGGC
>Ga0335074_10005972_pt1 | contig 16863 bp, 20 predicted proteins | sample Lox_Sample_23_FD_206715 | JGI IMG/M metagenome (GOLD analysis project Ga0335074, IMG submission 206715) | Soil microbial communities from Loxahatchee National Wildlife Refuge, Florida, United States - Lox_Sample_2.3 | ecosystem: Environmental > Terrestrial > Soil > Wetlands | place: USA...
CGCCGCCCGCACCTACGAGCTGTCCGAGCTCCTGGTCGATGTGCTCGGCGTGGAAGACGTAGGCGCGCACTTCCCGCACCGCGTCACCTACCATCCGACCTGTCATTCGCTCCGGCTGCTGCGCGTCGGCGAGGCACCGCTGCGGCTCCTTCAGCACGTTTCCGGTCTTGAGCTTGTTGCGTTGCCGGACGCGCAGGTGTGCTGCGGGTTCGGCGGCACGTTCGCGGTCAAGAACGGCGATGTGTCCACCGCGATGCTCGCGGACAAGATGCGCAATGTCCTCGCGACCCGCGCCGAGGTCTGCGCGGCGGGGGACTCCTCGTGCCTCATGCACATCGGCGGCGGGCTGTCCCGGCTGCGTACCGGCGTGCGGACTGTGCACCTGGCAGAGATACTCGCCTCGACTGCAGGCTCAGGCGCGGAAGGACCGGGCCGGTGAGCACGTTCCTGGGGATGCCGCTACGACATCGCGGGGACAACCCCCCGCACCCCTCGCCGGTGACGGCTCCTCGCGGCGTGGGACATCTGCGCCAGACGGCCCCGTTTCCGGTCGCGGCCCGAACAGCGCTGGCGAACGCTCAGCTCCGGCGCAATCTTGCCAAGGCAACCGGAACGATCCGCGCCAAGCGGGCCGCCGTAGTCAGCGAGCTGCCGGACTGGGAGCAGCTGCGGGCAGCGGGCCAGGCCATCAAGGCACGTACGATGGCCGACCTCGGCGACTACCTGATGCAGCTAGAGGCGGCAGTCACCGCACGTGGCGGCACGGTGCACTGGGCCAGGGATGCGAACGAAGCGAATCAGATTGTGACCCGGCTCGTGCAGGCAGCCGGTGCCTCCGAGGTGGTCAAGGTCAAGTCGCTGGCCACTGACGAGATCGGCCTGAACGACGCGCTCGCCGCCGCCGGAATCACCGCGCACGAGACCGACCTGGCCGAGCTGATCGTGCAGCTCGGCAACGACCGGCCGTCGCACATCCTGGTGCCGGCCATCCACCGGAACCGCGCGGAGATCCGTGACATCTTCCTGCGGGAGATGGGCGACGCGGATCCCGGCCTGACCGACGAGCCGGCCGCTCTGACCGAGGCAGCGCGGCGGCACCTTCGCCGGCTGTTCCTGTCCGCGAAGGTCGCTGTGAGCGGGGCGAACTTCGCCGTCGCCGAGACCGGCACGCTCTGCGTGCTCGAGTCGGAGGGCAACGGCCGGATGTGCCTGACGCTGCCGGACACGCTGATCACTGTCATGGGCATCGAGAAGGTGATCCCGGCCTGGGCTGACTTCGGCGTGTTCCTGCAACTGCTGCCGCGGTCGTCGACTGGCGAGCGGATGAACCCGTACACCTCGATGTGGACCGGGGTCACACCCGGCGACGGGCCGCAGTCGGTGCACCTGGTGCTGCTCGACAACGGCAGGACGGCGGCGCTGGCCGACCCGTCCGGGCGCGAGGTGCTGCACTGCATCCGCTGCTCCGCCTGCATGAACGTGTGCCCGGTGTACGAGCGGACCGGCGGGCACGCATACGGCTCGGTCTACCCGGGGCCGATCGGTGCCGTGCTGTCGCCGCAGCTCACCGGTATCGAGGACAACGCCTCACTGCCGTATGCGTCGTCGCTCTGCGGGGCGTGCTATGACGCCTGCCCAGTGAAGATCAACATTCCCGAGCTGCTGGTGTACCTGCGCGCGCGGCATGTGGAGGAGACGCGGCGGCTGCGGCGGCTGCCATCGCCGGAAGCGGTCACGATGGCGGCAGCGTCGTGGGTGCTGGAGTCGCCCCGGCGCTTCGGCGCGGCGCAGCGGGCCGGTCGCGCCGGGCGCCTGCTCGGCCGGGACGGCCGGATTGGCGCGCTGCCGCCGCCGTTGGCCGCCTGGACCAGGGCGCGGGACGCTCCGGTGCCGCCGGCGCAGACGTTCCGCGAGTGGTGGCGGACCGAGCACGAGCGAGCAGACTACGCACGGCCTCGGCCGTCCGGCGGACAGCCGGGGAGCGGGTCGTGACGGCGCGGGACGAGGTGCTTGCTCGGATCCGGGCGGCCATCGGGCCGGGCACTGGGCCGGGCACTGGGCAGGACGCCGGGCCGGCCGAGTCCGCAGCCGGCGCTGACGGGCTCGACGCCGGATACCGCTTGCAGGGCGAGCTCACCGGGCCTGCACTGCTGGAGCTGCTGGCGGACCGGCTGACTCACTACCGTGCGCTGGTAAGGCTCGCCACCCCGCACACCCTCGCGGCGGAGATCAGCGCCGCGCTGGCGGATCGGCAGGCGCGCCGGATCGTCGTGCCGCCGGAGCTAGATCTGCAGCTGCCGCAGGGCGCGGAGGTCACTGTGGATAACGGGCTGTCCGCGACGGAGCTCGATTGCTATGACGGTGTCGTCACGCGTGCTGCGCTGGCGATAGCCGAGACCGGGACGATCGTCCTAGATGGCTCGCCGGACCAGGGTCGGCGCGCCATCTCGCTGGTCCCCGACTATCACCTGTGCGTAGTCGAGGCGCGCCAGGTGGTGCAGCTGGTGCCGGAGGCGGTGGCCCGCCTGGCCGGGGCGGCGACCAGACCGCTGACCTGGATCAGCGGTCCGTCCGCGACCAGCGACATCGAGCTGGAGCGGGTGGAGGGCGTACATGGCCCGCGCACCCTTGAGGTCATCCTCGTGCGCTGACCGGCACGCGGCTAGCGCGTTTCGAGAACCGCCAGGTCGCGCGTCGCGAAGCGGTGGTGCTCACACTCCTCGTCCATGACGACGCTGAGGCACTCGCCGACCGGCCGCTCCTGCTGCGGATATCCGGGCGCCGGTGAGCGCGTGCAGACCCGGCCGAGCTCGGCGTCGGTGAGGCCGTCGAGGATGCCGCGGATCAGCGCCAGCCGGCCGGCCCGCACCGCGAGCACGTCGTCCAGCGTCGGATCCGCCGCTACGTCGATGCCGAGCGCTGCGGCCTCAGCGGCCGGATAAGCCGTCTGCGTCACGCCGACCGGGTCATATGGCCTCGGCTCGTCGAGGACGGTGCGGCTGGCCCACGCGTCGGTGATGAAGATCAGATGACGCAGCGTCTCGGTGAACGACCACTCCTCGTCCACGCGCTCGTGCAGCGTGGCCTCAGGGAGCTCCCGCGCGCGGGCGACCGTGGCCGACCAGAGCCGCTCGATGGTGTCCCACATGGCGCGCAGGTCGTCCGCGGTCCGCATCTCCCGGAGCTGAACGCGCTCCGGATGCCGTCGATCGAGCTCGGCGTCCACGTATCCGGTGACGTCGACGCCGTTGACGACCAGGCCGCTGACGTACCCGGAAATGTCGACACCGACGAGCCATGAGTCGACGATCTTGACCCGGCTCATGTCGCAGTCCGTGAACCTCGCGCCAGTCAGGTCGGCGACCTGGAAGCGCTGGCCGCGGTAGGCGTCAGTGCCGCCCTCGTCGTAGCTGCCCTGGCCGAAACGGTGGGGGCCATACTGTGCGGCCATTGCCTTATTGTCCACCGCACTGCTCCCCGCCGCCGGCTGACCTGCCCGGGCCGGCGAGAGGATTGCCGGGTCGCCGGGAAGGCTGGTGATCTCGGTGTCGTCGTTCGTCATGCGGGGACGGTATCGCCGGTTCCGGACGCTCTATGTCCGGTATGGCCACAGACTGCAGGGCGGCCGGCCGGACTTAGCGACCCGGCCGACTGTGGCCCGATCCTGGTAGCTTTGCACAATGTCACACCGGAGCGGCGGCAGCCGCGCTGTGCGCCCGTTCGTCCGGGGTGACGTCGCAGCTACTGCGGCCATGCTGGCGCGTGCGTTCGCCGACGACCCGGTGATGTCGTGGATCTTCCCGGACGAGCAGATGCGCCGCCGGCGGCTCCCTCCGTTCTTCGCCGGATCGCTGCGCGACGTGAGCAAGCGGCACGACGGAACCGAAGTGCTGACAGACCCGAACGGCGCGGTGCTCGGCTGCGCGATCTGGATGGCGCCGGGCACGTGGCGGCCGCCGCTGGGCCGTGCGCTGGTCGAGCTGCCAGCTCTGCTGCTGCGGCTGGGTTCCCGGTTCGCCGTCGCCAGCGCGACGTACGGCGCCATGGTGCGCGTTCATCCCGAGCGGCCGCATTGGTACCTGTCCGGGATCGGCACCGATCCGCCAGCCCAGGGCAGCGGTGTCGGCGGCGAGCTGATGCGCTCGCGGCTCGTCCGCTGCGATGCCACCGGGCTTCCCGCTTACCTGGAATCAAGCAAGCAGCGCAACGTGCCGTTCTACGAGCGGCACGGGTTCCGGGTGACGCGGGAGCTGCGGCTTCCGGGCGGCGGGCCGACGATCTGGCTGATGTGGCGTAACCCGCAGCCGGACTGACCTGGTAAGGGCAGCCGGACTGATCCTGGCAAGAGAAGAGGGCGCATGCGGGTTATCACCGGGGCGGGCGCATTCACCGGGCCGGAGGCCGGCCTGACTGCGGACTGGATCGAGCATCTGCAGGTAGCCGATCTCAGCGTGGGCACGTACAGCATCCCGGCAGGCGGCACTGATGAGCAGGAGCCGCACTCTGAGGACGAGATCTACATCGTGACCGCTGGGCGCGCCACGCTGGAGTCGGGCACAGACCGGGTCGAGGTAGGCCCTGGCTCTGTCGTCTACGTGCCGGCCGGCGAGCAGCACCGGTTCACTGGCATCACCGAGGACCTGGCGACGATCGTGGTCTTCGCCCCCGCCGAGTACTCGCGTTCCGGAACGCTACCGTCCGAAAATATCGGGTGATCGTGGGGTGCACGGTCGTTTCCGGAGGCCAGACTGGTGGTTTCGGCGTTCGGGTGGGCGTTTCTGACCTGCGGCGTAACACATTTTTTCGGTATTACCCCTATTAAGAAGTTAGAGGTACAATGGGGGAAGCGACGGGACCGGTAGAGGGGCTGGGTATGCCCGTCCACGGTGAGGAGGCGGTCCCGATGAGCGGCAGGACAGTTCCGGACGCGGAACGGCTGCTGACGCCTGCTGAGGTCGCGGCAATGTTCCGGGTGGATCCAAAGACTGTGACGCGCTGGGCGCGTGATGGCAGGCTGACGTCGGTGCGGACGCTTGGCGGGCACCGACGCTACCGGGAGAGCGAAGTCCTGGACCTGCTCCGCGCCGCGCACGCCGAGGGCGGCGACTGACACCCGTCCGCGCGCCGGCGCGATGACGCACCCAGTGCATAGAGTTGGCCTGTGGCAGATCCGGCGAGCTACCGACCGGCGCCAGGCTCCATCCCCGAGTCCCCTGGCGTGTACAGGTTCCGTGACGACCGCGGCCGGGTCATTTACGTCGGCAAGGCCAAAAGCCTCCGGTCCCGGCTGAACTCCTACTTCGCGGACTTCATCAGCCTGCACCCGCGGACGCAGTCGATGCTCCAGGCGGCCGCGCAGGTGGACTGGACTGTGGTCGGCACTGAAGTCGAGGCGCTGCAACTGGAGTACTCCTGGATCAAGGAGTTCGACCCCAAGTTCAACGTCCGCTACCGCGACGACAAGAGCTACCCGTTCCTCGCCGTCACCATGGACGAGGAATACCCGCGCGTCCAGGTCATGCGCGGAGCCAAGCGCCGCGGCGTCCGGTACTTCGGCCCGTACTCGCATGCCTGGGCGATCAGGGACACGGTCGACACGCTGCTGCGGGTTTTCCCGGTCCGCACCTGTTCGGCCGGAGTGTTCAAGCAGGCCGGGCAGATCGGCCGGCCGTGCATGCTCGGCTACATCGACAAGTGCTCGGCGCCGTGCGTCGGCCGGATCAGCGCGGCCGACCACCGCGCGCTGGCCGAGGAGTTCTGCGACTTCATGGCAGGCCAGACGAGCAAGTTCACCCGGCGTCTGGAAACAGCGATGCGCGCGGCGGCCGCCGCGGAGGAGTATGAGCGAGCGGCCCGGCTGCGGGACGACATCCAGGCGCTGCAGCGCGCGCTGGAGAAGCAGGCAGTGGTGCTGCCCGACGGGACCGACTGCGACGTCGTCGCGCTGGCCGAGGACCAGCTCGAGGCGGCCGTGCAAGTGTTCTACGTGCGCGGCGGCCGCGTCCGCGGCCAGCGCGGGTGGGTCGTGGACAAGGTCGAGGACGTCAGCACCGCCGAGCTCGTCGAGCACTTCCTCGGCCAGGTGTACGACTCCGACCCGGTGGCGGCGGACCGGCCGAGGCCAGGCCGGCGCGGTGACGGCTCGGGCCTCGACGCAGCTGACGCCCGTGGCTCCAGGGCGCGTGGAGCCGGCCCTGGCCAGCAGTCGGCGATCCCGCGCGACGTGCTGGTTCCCGTCCTCCCGCCGGACCCGGCCGCCATGGAGGAATGGCTGAGCGACCGGCGCGGCGGCCGGGTTAGCCTCCGGGTCCCGCAGCGCGGCGACAAGAAGGCGCTGCTGGACACCGTCGCGCGCAACGCCGGCGAGTCTCTCACCCTGCATAAGATGCGCAGGGCCAGCGACCTGACAACCCGCAGCGTGGCGCTGAACGAGATCCAGGAGGCGCTCGGGCTCGATGAGGCGCCGCTGCGGATCGAGAGCTACGACGTCTCGAACCTGCAGGGCACCCACGTGGTGGCGTCGATGGTGGTGTTCGAGGACGGCCTGGCGCGCAAGTCTGAATACCGCCGGTTTGCGATCAAGGGCGTCGACGGCACTGACGACCTCGCGGCCATCCACGAGGTCATCACGCGGCGGTTCCGGCGGTACCTGGACGAGCAGGCGGCCGCGGCCAGCGCGGGCATCACCGCGGAGACCGTGGCCTCGAGCGCGGGTCAGATCACGGTCGGCCAGAGCACGGGCGGGGACGTCAGCGAACCTGAGGCCAGGCGGAAGTTCGCCTACCCGCCGAACCTGCTGGTGATCGACGGCGGCCCGGGGCAGGTGGCGGCAGCGGTACGGGCGCTAGGGGAGCTCGGCATCACCGGCGTCGCCGTCTGCGGCCTGGCCAAGCGCCTGGAGGAGGTGTGGCTCCCGCATGAGGACGGGCCGGTCATCATGCCACGCAGCAGCGAGGGCCTGTACCTGCTGCAGCGCGTGAGGGACGAGGCGCACCGGTTTGCCATCACCTACCACCGGGCCAGGCGGCGGGCCGCGCTGACGACGAGCGAACTTGATGCCGTGCCCGGCCTCGGTCCTGCCCGCCGGGCTACGCTATTGCGCCGCTTCGGTTCGGTGCGCAAGCTTCGCGCGGCCACCGTGGCGGAGATCGCGGCCGTGCCCGGTTTCGGCCAGCGCACCGCTAGGGCCGTCCATGATGCTCTTCAGCACGGGAACGGGGCCGCCGGGGCCGGTGCCGTCGCGGAAGGGAATGAAGCCAGCGGGAACGGGGCCGCCGGGGCCGGTGCCGTCGCGGATGGTCATAGAGGCAGCGAGACCGGGACCAACGGGGGCTGGGAATGACGATGGAAGGCACTGGCCAGCAGGAGATCGTGATCATAACCGGCCTGTCCGGGGCCGGCCGCAGCACGGCGGCCAAGGCACTGGAGGATCTGGACTGGTTCGTCGCCGACAACCTCCCGGCCGGCCTGCTGCCGACGATGGCCGATCTGGCCAGGCGAGCCAGCGGCGCGGTGCCCCGGCTGGCTGCGGTGGTCGACGTTCGCAGCCGCGCCTTCTCCACCGATCTGAAGTCCGCCATCACCGATCTGACCGCGCGTGGCGTCCGGCCGTACGTGGTGTTCCTGGAGGCCGCGGACGAGACACTGGTTCGCCGGTTCGACAGTGTCTCGCGACCGCACCCGCTGCAGGAGGGCGGACGGATCGTCGACGGCATCACGGCAGAGCGTGAGCTGCTGCGAGGCATGCGCGAGGCCGCCGATCTCGTGCTCGACACCTCGACGCTGAACGTGCACCAGCTGCGCGCCCGGATGCGGAGCGCGTTTGCCACCGAGGCCGATGCGGCGCTGCGCGTCAGCGTTGTCTCGTTTGGCTACAAGTACGGCCTGCCGGTTGACGCTGACATGGTGGCGGACTGCCGGTTCCTGCCGAATCCGCACTGGATACCCGAGCTAGCCCCGCAGACTGGCCGGGACGCCGCGGTGATCAACTACGTGCTGAGCCAGCAGGGGGCCACCGAGTTCATGGAGGCGTTCGTCCGTGCGGTCGAGATCGCGCTGGCTGGCTACGACCACAGCGGCCGCCATTTCACGCTCGCGGTCGGCTGCACCGGCGGGAAGCACCGCAGCGTCGTGATGGCCGACGAGATGGCAGCGCGGCTGTCGAAGACCTGGCCCGGCATCCAGGTGACGCACCGCGACCTGGGCCGCGAGTGACGCGCGAGGACGAGGTCAGCGCACCGCAGTCGCCGGGGCGGCCGCGGAGCCGCCGGGTCGTGGCGTTCGGCGGCGGGCATGGCCTGCACGCGTCACTGTCCGGGCTGCGCCGCGTCACCAGGGACCTCACCGCGATCGTCACGGTCGCCGACGACGGCGGCTCCAGCGGCCGGCTCCGCCGGGAGTTCGGTGTCCTGCCGCCCGGTGACCTCCGGATGGCGCTCGCCGCGCTGTGCGGCGACGACGCATGGGGCACCACCTGGAGCCGGGTGATCCAGCACCGGTTCGCCGGCCAGGGTGAGGCTGGCGAGCACGCTACTGGCGAGGACCCTGTTGTCGAGAACAGTGCTCTCGAGAACAGTGCTCTCGAGAACAGTGCTCTCGAGGCCAGTGGCGTCGAGAACGGGCTCGCCGGGCATGCGGTCGGAAACGTGCTCATCGTGGCGCTGTGGGAGCTGCTCGGCGACACCGTGCAGGGCCTGGACTGGGTGGCGCGACTGCTGGGCGCGCACGGCCGGGTGCTGCCGATGGCGGCGGTTCCGCTGGACCTGGTGGCCGAGGTCGAGGGGGCAGATCCGGACAGGCCGGACGAGCTGAGCACAGTTCGCGGTCAGGTGGCCTGCGCGACAACGAGAGGACGGGTACGGTCGGTATCACTAGTACCTGCCAATCCGCCCGCGTGCCCGGAAGCCGTGGCCGCGATCGGGGCGGCGGATTGGGTAGTGCTCGGGCCAGGCTCGTGGTTCACCAGCGTGCTGCCGCACCTGCTGGTGCCGGAACTGGCCGCGGCGCTGGTTGGGACTCGAGCGCGGAGGCTGGTAGCGCTGAATCTGGCGCCGCAACCGGGCGAGACCGAAGGGTTCTCGCCGCACACCCACCTTGAGGTCCTGGCGGAGCATGCGCCGGACTTGTCGATTGACGTCGTGCTCGCCGACCGCGCTGCGGCCGGGGCGGCGACCGCGGAACTGGAGAAGGCAGCGGCGCTGCTCGGCGCCCGCCTGGTCCTGGCTGATCTCGCCGTGGGCGACGGCACTCCGCGGCACGATCCGCTACGGCTCGCAGGGGCGTTCGCGCAGATATTCGAGGGGGAGTGAGACCGATGGCGCTGACCGGCCAGGTCAAAGACGAGCTCAGCCGGGTGAGCGTGCTGAAGCCCTGCTGCCGTAAGGCCGAGGTGTCGACGATTCTGCGGTTCGCAGGCGGGCTGCACCTGGCCGCGGGCCGGATCGTGGTCGAGGCTGAGCTCGACACCGGCGCTGCCGCGCGCCGGCTGCGCAAGGACATCGCGGAAATGTTCGGGCATTCATCTGACCTGGTCGTGCTGGCGCCCGGCGGCCTGCGCAAGGGCAACCGTTACGTCGTCCGGATCACCACCGACGGCGAGAGCCTCGCCCGGCAGACCGGTCTGATCGACAACCACGGACGTCCGGTCCGCGGCCTGCCTCGCCAGGTGGTAGCCGGCGCGACCTGCGACTGTGAGGCAGCCTGGCGGGGCGCGTTTCTGGCGCACGGCAGCCTGACGGAGCCGGGCCGGTCGACCTCGCTTGAGCTGACCTGCCCGGGCCCGGAGGCGGCGCTGGCCATGGTCGGGGCGGCCCGCCGGCTGAAGATCCACGCCAAGGCCCGCGACGTCCGCGGCGTGGATCGCGTCGTCGTCAGGGACGGCGAGTCGATCAGTGCCCTGCTGACCCGGCTTGGCGCCCATGGCAGTGTGCTGGCCTGGACTGACCGCCGGATGCGGCGTGAGGTGCGGGCGACTGCGAACCGGCTCGCCAACTTCGACGACGCGAACCTGCGCCGCAGCGCCAGGGCCGCGGTGGCGGCCGGAGCCAGGGTCGAGCGCGCGCTGGAGATCCTCGGCTCGGAAGCACCTGAGCACCTGATCGTGGCCGGCGAGCTGCGAATCAAGCACCGGCAGGCGAGCCTGGAGGAGCTCGGCCAGCTCGCTGAGCCGGCTCTGACCAAGGACGCGATCGCCGGCCGGATCAGGCGCCTGCTGGCGCTCGCTGACCGCCGCGCCATGGAGCTCGGGGTGCCGAACACCGAAGCGACCCTGACTGCCGACATGCTGGTGCCCTAGCCGGCCTTAGCTGTGCCTTCGGCAGCGGGGTCTGCTGCGTTCGCTGACGGACCACCGCCCGTTCGCTTGCCGCGCAGCGGCACTCGGACCGCCACGTAGGCCGTCATGACCCAGAACAGCAGGCCGAGCCAGCCGACCGCGCCGGGATAGCCGCGCAGCACGGTGCCGAGGTGCCCCGTGATCGTGCTCGGGCCGACTCCGGCGTCGAGCAGGGCGAAGACGACAGCGAGGAAGGTGCCGAGGGCGCAGCCAGCCACGGCGATCACGGCTCCGGCCACGATTGCCGCCCGGTGGCCGGGCCGGTACCTGGCGACTGCGAACCCCGCGCCGAGCCCTATCGGCAGGCCGATCAGAGCGAGCTGGCGGTGAAACACGAGTGCTGCCAGGCCCCAGAGCACGGCACCGGCCAGCGCGGCGGCGACGGCGAGCGCGAGCGCGACCAGGGTGCTTGGCCGACCGGCCGGACGGGCTGCCATCCTGCTGACACCGAAGATCACGACGCCCAGCTTAGACCGCCATGGCGTCGTCGCGATGGGGCCGAAATGCCAGGCCGGATGCCAGTCTGGCGGCCCGGCGGTCGTCCGGTAAGGTTCGGTGGGCTGTCTGGTGTGAGCCAGGACACAGCCGCACTCAGTACCGAATCCAGATGAGGGGAAGTCGCAGCAGTGAGCGTCAGGGTCGGGATCAACGGGTTCGGCCGGATCGGCCGTAACTTCTGGCGGGCTGTCCACGCGGGCGGCGGGGGCGACATCGAGATCGTCGCGGCGAACGACCTGGGTGACCTCGCCACCTGCGCGCACCTGCTCAAGTACGACACGCTACTGGGCACCCTGGACGTGGACGTGACCGCGGACGGTGACGTCATCCGGGCGGGCAGCCACTCCGTCAAGATGCTCGCCGAGCGGGACCCAGCTGCGCTGCCATGGGCCGACCTGGGCGTGGACGTCGTCATCGAGTCGACTGGGCGGTTCACGAACGCCGACGACGCCCGGAAGCACCTGACTGGCGGCGCCCGCAAGGTGATCATCTCAGCGCCGGCCAAGGGCGAGGACATCACGATCGTGATGGGCGTCAACGACGACCGCTACGATCCGGCGAGCCACCACATCATCTCCAACGCGTCCTGCACCACTAACTGCGTCGCGCCGATGGCCAAGGTGCTCGCCGACAGCTTCGGCATCCGCAAGGGTCTCATGACCACGATTCACGCCTACACGAACGACCAGGTCATCCTCGACTTCCCGCACAAGGACCTGCGCCGGGCCCGGGCGGCCGCGCAGAACATCATCCCGACCACAACCGGCGCGGCGAAGGCGACGGCGCTGGTGCTGCCCGAGCTCAGGGGCAAGCTGGACGGGCTGGCGATGCGCGTGCCGGTGATGGACGGCTCCGTCACCGACCTGGTCGTCCAGCTGGAGCGGGAGGTCTCGGCGGAGGAGGTCAACGCCGCCTACCGCGCCGCCGCTGACGGGCCGCTGAAGGGCTACCTGCACTACACCGCCGACCCGATCGTGTCCTCCGACATCGTCGGGACGCCCTACTCGTGCACGTTCGACTCGCAGCTCACCATGTCCTTTGGCGACCAGGTCAAGGTCATCGGCTGGTACGACAACGAATGGGGCTACTCAAACCGGCTCGCCGACCTGACGGCACTCGTGGGCGAGAGCCTGCTGGCCGGGTCGTGAGGGGACCGGCGCCACTATGAAGGGATATGACTCGCTGGACGTGGCAGGCCGGGTCGTGCTGCTGCGCGCGGACCTCAACGTCCCGCTGGACGGCACCACGATCACCGATGACGGCCGGATCAGAGCCAGCCTGCCGACCATCAGGAAGCTCCGGGAGCGGGGCGCCCGGGTGCTGATCATCGCTCACCTTGGCCGGCCGAAGGGGGACAGCTACGCTGACCGGGCCGACGGCGGCCCGTCGCTGGCCCCGGTAGCCGCGCGGCTGGGCGAGCTGCTCGGCGTTCCGGTGCCGCTGGCCGCGGACGTCGCCGGAGAGTCGGCGGCCAGCCTCGCGGCCGGGCTGCGCGACGGAGACGTCGCCATGCTGGAGAACATCCGGTTTGAGCCAGCCGAGACCAGCAAGGATGACGCGGCTCGGGCGGCGCTAGCAGGGCGCCTGGCGGCCCTCGGCGAGCGGTACGTGGCCGACGGCTTCGGCGCGCTGCACCGCAAGCACGCCAGCGTGTACGACCTGCCGAGCCTGCTCCCGCACGCCGCGGGCGACCTGGTGCAGGCCGAAGTGGCCGTGCTGGAGCGGCTCACCACGGATCCGGCCCGGCCGTACGTGGTGGTGCTGGGCGGCGCGAAGCCGTCGGACAAGCTCGGCGTGATCGCCAACCTGCTCGGGAAAGCCGACCGGATCCTGATCGGCGGCGGGATGTCGTATACGTTCCTGAAGGCGCAGGGCTACGAGGTCGGGAAGTCGCTGCTGGAAGCCGACAAGCTCGACGACGTGCGGGCGCTGATGGCGGACGCGAAGGCACGCGGGGTCGAGCTGGTCCTGCCGGTGGACCTGGTCGGGGCGGCGGCCTTCGCTCCCGACGCCGAGCACGACGTGTACCGGGTCGAGGAGTTCCCGGCCGACCGCGAGGGCGTGGACGCCGGACCGGCGACCAGGGAGCTGTTCGCGGCAAAGCTGGCTGATGCCGCGACGGTGTTCTGGAACGGCCCGGTTGGCGTGTTCGAGTTCCCCGCGTTCTCCGCCGGGACCAGGGCCGTGGCGGAGGCGATCATCGCGCTGCCTGGTTTCACGGTGGTCGGTGGCGGCGACTCGGCGGCCGCCGTTCGACGGCTGGGCCTGCCCGAGGACGGCTTTAGTCACATCTCCACCGGCGGCGGGGCCAGCCTTGAGTACCTCGAGGGGGCGTCGCTGCCCGGCCTCGTCGCGCTGGCTAGCGATGGGCCGGGGGACGGCCCGGCTCAGGACGGCTCGGGATGAGCGGCGGAGGCGGCCGGAAGCCGCTGATCGCCGGCAACTGGAAGATGCACAACAACCACCTCGAGGCGATCGCGCTCACCCAGAAGCTCGGGTTCTCGCTGACCGACAAAGACTTCACGGCCGCGGACATCGCGATCTTGCCGCCGTTCACCGCGCTGCGCAGCGTCCAGACGCTGATCGACGGTGACCGGCTGCGGCTGCGGTACGGCGCCCAGGACGTCTCCCCACACGAGGACGGCGCTTACACCGGGGATATCTCGGCCCGGATGCTGGCCAAGCTGGGCTGCCAGTTCGTGCTGGCCGGGCACTCCGAGCGCCGCCAGTACCACCATGAGGACGACGAGCTAGTGAATGCCAAGGTCAGGGCGCTGCTCCAGCGGTCGCTGACGCCGCTGCTCTGCATCGGCGAGCCGCTGGACATCCGCCAGGCGGGCCAGCACCTGGAGTACACCCTCAGCCAGCTAGACGGCGGCGTGGCCGGCGTGACGGCCGAGCAGGTTGCCGGGATGGTGATCGCGTACGAGCCGGTCTGGGCTATCGGGACCGGCCAGGTGGCGACCCCCGAGGACGCGCAGCAGGTCTGCGGGGCGATCCGGGCCCGGCTTTCCGCCGTCTACGGGGCCGCGACGGGCGCCGCCACGCGTATTCTGTATGGCGGGTCAGTCAAACCCGACACTATGCCAGCGATCATGGCCCAGCCGGATATCGACGGGGCGCTGGTCGGCGGGGCAAGCCTCGACGCCGGTGAGTTCGTGCGAATCTGCCGGTATCGTGAGGTGGGCGGTCCTGGCTGACGCCCGGCATCGCCAGCAGCGCGGCGATCCAGGCGGCGCTGGCCGTAAAATCGGTGCTGGCCGTGTTTAAAATCAGTACGAGGCATGAGAACTGGCCCTGGCCAGCAACGCAGTGTCGAGGAACGAGACAGCAGTGACTATCGCATTCTCCGTGATATTGATCATCACCAGCCTGCTGATGGTGCTGCTTGTGCTGCTGCACAAGGGCAAGGGTGGCGGTCTGTCCGACCTGTTCGGCGGTGGCATCTCCTCCTCGCTGGGGCAGTCGTCGGTTGTTGAGCGGAACCTGGACCGGATCACCATCATTACTGGGATCATCTGGTTCGTCTGCATCGTCGTCTTGGGGATCCTGAACAAGTGAGCTGCAATGAGCCTCAAACCGCGGGTGGTTACTAGCTCCCGTAGTGAGTACTGACTGCTGCGTACACCGAACTGCAGCAAAGCACTGAACTAGATAGGGCACTGACGTCCATACTGCTGACATCGCCGCGTCACAGCGTGCGCTGACAGCGGTCCAGGCGAGTGCGGAGCGTGGTGCGGCTAAGCGGTCCGCATGATTGTCGAGCGAGAGGTGAGCAGTGAGCAGTGGCAACGCCATTCGCGGCAGCCGAGTCGGGGCCGGCCCGATGGGGGAGGCGGAGCGAGGCGAGGCAGCGCCGCGCGTGCGCGTGTCCTTCTGGTGCTGTAACGAGCACGAGACGGTTCCGAGCTTTGCCTGCGATGCGGCAATCCCCGAGTTCTGGGACTGCCCGCGCTGTGGGTTGCCGGCTGGACAGGACCAGGCGAACCCGCCAGCACCACCGCACGCGGAGCCCTACAAGACTCACCTCGCTTACGTGAAGGAGCGCCGCAACGACACCGACGGCGCCGCGATCCTGGCCGAGGCACTCGATCGCCTTCGCAGCGCTGAGGCCGCGCTCCGCAAGGGCGCCTGAGCTCGCGCTCGGAGGACGATCGGCTGGCCTAGAGGCCAGCGAACCTGGCCAGGGCGTCCGGCTGGCGCACTCTCAGGCTGCCATCGTTCGTCTCGATCCAGCCGCGTCGCTCGAATCCGCGCAGTGCCAGGTTGATGCTCTGCCGCGTGCTGCCAAGCTGGTGAGCGTACTCCGTCTGCGTAAGCTGCTGCTCGATCACGCCGCCGTCGCCCCTCGGCTGGCTGACCAGCATCTTGGCGACGCGGCGCGGCAAGTCAAGGAAGACCAGGTCCGACGTGGCCTCGGTCAGGCGCCGCAGGGTAGCCGCGATCGCGACGGACAGCGCTTCGGCGGCCGCCGGCACGCGTGCGCAGACGGTCCGGACGGCGTGCCGCGGCACGAACAGCAACTGGCTGTCGGTCACTGTCTCCACGTCCGCAGAGCGCGGACCGCCATCGGCGATGCTGACCTCGCCGAGCGTTCCGTGCGGCCCGACGAACGTGAGCGTGAGCTCGACACCGTCCGCTGACCGCACGACTATCTTGAGCTGGCCGGAGACAACGACAATCAGCGCGTCGCCGGGATCGCCGGTGGTGCACACGATCTGGCCACGGCGCATCGTGCGCAAGCGTGACGACGCGACCAAGTCAGCCAGTTCCGCAGCTGGTACCGAGCGGAACAGGTCTGTCCGGTGCAGAACGCCGATGACGTCAACCGCCATTGCCAGGGTGTCCCCGCTCCCGGTGCGTGCAGCATCAAGGCCACAACGTAGCTCATTCCGGGTGGGAAGTGCGACACCTCTGCCCGGCCGCGGCCGCTGTCTGCTGCCGGGCGGGCGTGGTCAGGGTGGTGTCCGCCGGCTGTCCCATGGGCGCTCCTAGTGCGCGAAGGCGCTGCGCTGGCCGTCCGGCAGCAGCGGGACGGGACGCTGCGGCGCGGCCTCTAGGACCTGGACCTGCGTCCGGAGGTCGCTCAGCAGCAGGCTGGCCAGATCCTGGCTGAACCCGTTCCGCACCACGATCCGGAGCACGGCAGTGTCCTGCATGTTCTCCGGGAAGGTATAAGCCGGCACTAGCCAGCCGCGGTGCCTGAGGCGCTCGGAGATGTCGAAGACCGTGTACCCCGATGCGTCCGGGTCGGCCAGCTTGAACGCCAGCACGGGCAGGTCGCTACCGTCGGAGAGCAACTCGAACGGGTCCCATCGCGGCAATCTCGGCTGCCAGGTGCTTAGCCACCAGCTGACAGGTGAGCTGAACCTCGCGGTAGCCCTCGAAGCCAAGCCGCACGAAGTTGTAGTACTGCGCGGCGACCTGTGAGCCAGGCCGGGAGAAATTGAGTGCGAACGTCGGCATTTCACCGCCGAGGTAGTTCACCCGGAAGATGAGGTCATCCGGCAGTGCCGCGGCGTTCCGCCAGATGATCCAGCCGACACCTGGATAGACGAGACCGAACTTGTGGCCCGAAGCGTTGATGGACGCCACCCGCGGGACGCGGAAGTCCCACTCGAGGTCGGGCGCGAGGAACGGGGCGACGAATCCGCCGGATGCACCGTCGACATGCACCGGGATGTCGATGCCGGTCCGCTGCTGCAGGTCGTCGAGGGCGGCGGCAATCTCCGCAACCGGCTCGTAGCTCCCGTCCATGGTGGAGCCGAGAACCGCCACCACGCCGATAGTGTTCTCGTCGCAGTGGGCGACGGCCCCAGGGCCAGTCAGGTGCAGTCGTCCCGGTTCCATCGGCACCAGGCGGGGCTCGACGTCCCAGTACCGGCAGAACTTGTCCCAGCAGACCTGCACGTTGGACCCCATGACCAGGTTCGGCCTGGCGGTACTGGCCCGGGGGGACGACCCCCCTGGACCCCCCGCGGCAGTACTGGCCTGAGGGGACGACCCCCCTGGACCCCCCGCGGTAGTACTGG
>Ga0335074_10005973_pt1 | contig 16862 bp, 15 predicted proteins | sample Lox_Sample_23_FD_206715 | JGI IMG/M metagenome (GOLD analysis project Ga0335074, IMG submission 206715) | Soil microbial communities from Loxahatchee National Wildlife Refuge, Florida, United States - Lox_Sample_2.3 | ecosystem: Environmental > Terrestrial > Soil > Wetlands | place: USA...
GCCGGCGGGTAGAGCCGCAGGATCTCGGCAGTCGGCACGCCCGCCCAGTGGATGCCGGGCACCGTGAACTTTGTCACGCAGTGGAAATCCGCTGTGACCTGCCTCACCGGCAGCGCCTCGACGTCATCCCAGCACAGCCTGACCTCAGCTCCAGACTCGGTGGCGCCAAGGATGCGCAGGTCCCAGGTCTCTGCCTTGAATGCGGGAACCGGCCCGTAGTGCAGCACCGGCAGGGTCCGGGGGATGTACTGGCCAGGCGGCAGCGCCGGTTGCTGGCCAGACGCTCCCGCGCCGGCGGAGATGTCGTCTCCGCCGGGCCCTCGCTGGCCGTCAGTCAGCTGCTGCTCCGGCCCCGGTACCTGCAAGCCCTGCCCGCGCTCGCCAAGTTCGCGCGCACCAGTGTCGGGCTGCATCATCTCCCGCTGACCTGCCCCTTTCCGCTGTCGCGCCAGTGCGGGCCGCGACCTCGACCCCTTGTCCTGCAGGTGCAGCTATCTTGCCACCCCGCCCGTAGTGCCTTGGCCGCGCCCACCGTGCATCGCCTGGACCGCCCAGTGCGCTACGCTTGCCCTCGTGCGTACCGAGTATTGGTTTGGATTTGGCTACCGGCCCGGCCCAGGGACGGTCGCCCGCCAGACTCTGCGCTGACGCAAGGCGACACTCAGTTAAGCCCCGGGCCGAGATGGTCCGGGGCTTTCGTCATGATGGGACGAGGAGGATGACGCAGTGGTAGTGGTGATGGGCCCGGAGGCCACCGAGAGTGACATTGACGCAATCGTCGACCTGGTCAGCGCGGCCGGCGGCGAGGCATTCGTCAGCCGGGGCGTGTCCCGGACGATCATCGGTCTGGTCGGCGACGTCGAGCAGTTCGGCGCGCTGAACCTGCGCAGCTACCCTGGCGTCAGCGACGTCGTCCGGATCTCAGTGCCGTACAAGCTGGTGAGCCGCGAGCATCATCCGAACCGGTCGGTGATCACGGTGGGCGGGGTGCCCATCGGACCAGGCCACCTGACCGTCATTGCGGGGCCGTGCACGGTGGAGACCGCAGAGCAGACGCTGACCTCGGCGCGCATGGCGCAGGCCGCCGGAGCCTCGCTGCTGCGCGGCGGCGCCTTCAAGCCCAGGACCTCGCCGTACGCGTTCCAGGGCCTTGGCGAGGCAGGACTGCGCATCCTGGCGGACGTCAGGGCGGAGACCGGCCTGCCAGTGGTTACCGAGGTCATCGATCCCGCCTCGGTGGACCTGGTCAGCTCCTACGCGGACATGCTCCAGGTCGGTACCCGCAGCATGCAGAACTTCGCGCTGCTGCAGGCTGTCGGCTCGGCGGACAAGCCGGTCCTGCTCAAGCGCGGCATGAACGCCACCATCGAGGAATGGCTGATGGCGGCCGAGTACATCGCGCAGCGCGGCAATCTCGACATCGTGCTGTGCGAGCGCGGCATCAGAACGTTCGAGACCGCCACCAGGAACACCCTCGACATCAGCGCCGTGCCGGTGGCCCAGCGTCTCTCGCACCTGCCGGTCATCATCGACCCGTCGCACTCCGGCGGGCGGCGTGACCTGGTGCTCCCGCTGAGCAGGGCGGCGGTCGCCGTGGGCGCCGACGGGATCATCGTCGACGTGCATCCGCATCCCGCGGCAGCGATGTGCGACGGCGATCAGGCGCTCACCGGCGAGGACATCCGGGAGCTTGCTGAGATGGTCAGCAGCCTGCCGCAACTGCTTGGCCGGACGCTCACGCCGGCGCCGGAGCCAGCCGCGGACGCAGGGAACCTCGCGGGCGCAGGGAACGCAAGCCGGGCCTGACTGCCAGGCGGCGCGCGCCGGGACCGGGGAGGTTTCCGGCGCGGCCGGGCCGTCCCCGGCAGGCTCAGATGATCTGGTCCCGGTACCTACCGTTTCCAGGTATCTTGGTAAAGCCTTGACCGAAGCGTTGCACACATGCGGCGATGGGTTCTGGTTGGACAACCGGGGACGTCGATGCTGAGGATCCGCTCCACTGCGGCGGTGGCCGGCCTGGTGCCCGTGCTCGCGGTGACCGGTGCCGGGGTCCCGGCCCTGGCACGGCAGGCGGCACCCGGTCCCATCAGCGTCCGTCGTTACGAGCGGTCGGCGCAGAGCCGGGTCAGGCCCGCGTTCCGGGTCGTGGTCAGCAAACATTTCGGCAATCCGGAGAATGCCTCGGGATACTCGGCCATCGTCGTCAGCGGTAAGCGGCAGGCGTGGGCCTTCGGCGGGACGAACCCCGGCGGCCCGAGCACGCCGGTAGCTGAGCGCTGGGACGGCGCCTCGATGACGCCGTCCGCGTTGCCACCAGGGCTCACCGGCTTCATCAGCGAGGCGAGCGCGCCGTCTCCGACCGACATCTGGGTGGCCAGCGAGTACGGCGGCTACGTGCTGCACTGGAACGGCACCCAGTGGCAGCTCGCGCTGCGCCGCAGCGGCGACACCATCACCGGACTGACCGCAGTTTCGCCTGACGATGTCTGGGTGTTCGGTGCGGTCGCGGCCGGCAACAGAACCGGGACCTGGCACTTCAATGGCAGGACCTGGCGTGCCGTTACCGGCAGAGCCGCACCGGTCTACCGCGCCAGCGCCATCTCCGGCAGCGATATCTGGGCCATCGCCGTCGGCGCGAAGGCAGACTCCGTGCTCCGCTACAGCGGCCGGACGTGGCAGCGAGTGAGCACCGGCAGCGTTCTCGATGGCGTTGCCGTGAGTGACATCCTCGCGATATCGAAGCGCAACGTCTGGATCCTGGGTGATGAGGCTGCCGCCGGTGCCGCCCGGCTCGTGCTAGCGCACTGGAACGGCACCCGCTGGTCCCGGCTCGCGCCAGGTCCGCGAGCATTCCCTGGCCACCTGTCAGCCGGGCCGCACGGCACGGTTCTGGCCACCGCGACTCCGGCCGAGGCAACTGCTGCCGGGCTGATCATTCAGGCGGACTCCGCCGGCTGGCGCCATGTGACAGCCGTCCAGTCCGGTTTTGGCAGCGGCGTCAGCGCGGTCGCCGTCAGACCGGGGACCCTATCGGTGCTTGCGAGCGGAGGCGTTCTGACCCGGCTCGGCGGGGATGCCGTGATCTGGGAGGGTCAGCTGGCGCGGGTAACGCGCCACCGCAGCTACGACGCCGACTGACGTCCTGGAGAGTGTTCCTGCGCCGCGGCAGCGAGTTCCTCGGCCAGGTCGTCGGCGTCCATTCGGGCCTCGATCTTGCGCAAGTCCTCGATCCGGGCTTTGGTCTCAACCTGGCGTGGTGTTAGCAGCGAGCAGCAGTCCTCGTCTGGCAGCTCAGAGATCGCCAGCGTGGCAATGCGCCGCGCTTCGGCCATGATCTCGGACTTATCGAGCCCGATCAGCGGTCTGAGGATCGGCAGCGAGACCGCATCGTCGAGCGCGGTGATGTTCGTCAGGGTCTGGCTGCTGACCTGACCGAGCGAGTCGCCTGTTACCAGCGCCGCGGCTCGCAGCCGCCGCGCGAGGGCAGCGGCGGTCTTCAGCATCAGCCGCCGCTGCGCGACGATCTGCAGCCTGCCCGCTCCTGAGGTAGCAAGCCGCCGCTGCGCCGCCCCGAACGCCACGACGAACAGCCGCGAGTCCGTCTGATACCGGTCCAGCTGGCGGGCGAGGCCGTAGGCCTTGTACACCGACTCAGGACCGGTGAGCGGCATCCCGGAGAAATGCAGGAAGTAGCAGCGCAGACCGCGCCGCATCATCCGGTACGCGGCCACCGGGGAGTCGATCCCGCCGGACATCAGCACCAGGCCGCGACCGCTCATCCCGACTGGCAGCCCGCCCTGACCCGGCCAGCCCTGGGTGAAGACGAAGACCTCGCGCTGGTCGACCTCCACGAACACAGTTGTGTCCGGCGTCCGCAAGTCGACCGGGTAGCCATACACGTCCCGGATGCGGCTGCCGATCTGCACGGCAAGCTGCGCTGACGTGATCGGAAAACGCTTGTCTCGCCGGCGGGCGCGGACCGCGAACGAGCCGGCGCAATCGGCCACGAGTCTGACGGCAGCCAACGTGGCAGCCTCCGGGTCCTTGTCAACCCGCACCGCGCGGCAGATCCTGGCCAGGCCCATCACGTTGGTCAGCCGCTCTGCCACCAGGTCGACTGCCGCCTCAGCAACCAGGCCGCCCTTCTCGGCGTCGGCGACGCGCACCACGATGACGCCCTCGCGCTGCCAGACCCGTATCTCGATCCCGAGGTCGCGCACGGCACGCCTGATGTTCTCGTGCAGCAGCCGCTCGAACTGCTGGCGGTTGCGGCCCTTGAGGACGATCTCGCCGAGCTTGAGCAGCACGCATGGCTCATTGAGCTGGCCCGCAGTGTCGGGGTCAGCTGGGCGGGCGACAGGCAGCGCGGACACCACCTCAGTCTGCCACCTTGCGGTGGCCGGTGCCCGCCTCAGCCAGTGCCCGCCTCAGCCAGTGCCCGCCTCAGCCAGCGGGCCGGACGGCGCACAGCAGCCTGTTCTCCCCGCGCTGCCACAGCGTGCCGACCTCGGCAAAGCCCGCCGACGCAAGCGCCGCCACATGTACGGCAAGCCGGCCCGCAGGCGAACCGTGGTGCTCAGAGTCGACTCGCCGCGCGTCCCGTTCAGCAACAAGCGGCCCGAGCACCGGATCGGTAGCAGCCGACTCCCACCAGTTCGCCCACGACTCAGGGTGGCCGTCAGGGAACCGGCGCTGCTCCTCGCGCTCGATCAGCACCCTGCCCAGCCGGACGAGTGTCGGCTGCGAGTCGTCGTCGCGCAGATGGTCGCCGTTCAGCAGCACGCCGCCCGGCCTGAGCACGGTCGCGAGTTCGGCGTACAGCGCGGTCAGCGCGGATCCGGTCAGCCAGTGCAGCGCTGTAGTACTGACCGCGGCATCGGGCTGCCGGTCCAGGTCCAGACCTGCCGACCAGCCGGGCGCACGCAGGTCCGCGTCGACGAACGTCAAGCCGGGAACGTCGCGCCACGCAGCCCGGCCCAGACCAAGCGTCAGCGGATCAGCGTCGATCGCGACGACAGTGGCGGCCGGGATGCGCTGCAGCAATCTGACGCTGAGCGATCCGGGGCCGCTGCCGAGATCGAGCACCAGCGGATCCGGGCGGCCGGCCGCTTCCTCGACCGCGTCGATCAGCACGGTGAACCTGTCCTCGCGGTCCGGCAGATGGTCCTGCTGCTGGCTATCCCAGCGCTCGATCCACGCGCGCGCCACATCCGGCGATATCGAACCGGCCACCGTCTGACTGCCTGCTCCGGACATAGTTCCTCGCTTCCTGCGGGAGACGCGATCCGCTACCTGAGCCACGCCGACTGCGTCACTGTCGTATAGAGTTTCAGCAGTCACAACGTAACGATACGAGCGTAACTGGTCAAGTGAATTTCAACAGTCACCTAGATTCGGTCATCGCCGTGGCAGTCAGCCTGGTGAACACGCTGACGCCGGGCGAGGCCAGGGGCCGCAGCTATCAGCCGCCAGCTGCCGATGCGGCCTGCGCTGCCGTGACCGCGGCGCTGCGGACCGGTCAGCGATCCGCGCGCCAGGTCACCGGCCCGGAAGCAGCAGACCTGGGCGCGACGGCGGCCACGCTGCGCACCGTGTTCGACGCCGTGGAGGCTGAGCAGGTGGACGAGGCAGCCCGCATACTGAATTCGATGCTCGCCGAGACCGGCGCGCGGCCGCAGCTTGACCGCCACGACGGAGAGCCCTGGCACCTGCATTTCCATAGCCTGAGCGACTCACTCGCGCAGGGCTGGGCGGCCGGCTGCGCGACCGGGCTGGCCGTCGTGCTCGGGACCGACATGTACCGTCGCCTCGGCGTCTGCACTGCTCCGCACTGCGACCGGGTCTACGTGGATGTCTCCCGCAACGGGACGCGGCGGTTCTGTTCAACCGCCTGCCAGAACAGGGTCAAGGCAGCGGCGTTCCGGGCGCGGCAGCCCTGACGGGGTCAGTCGGAACCACAACGGTTCTACCGTTGCTGTGGCTAGAGCAACAGCAAGTGCACGACTGCTGTTGTTAAGGACCGAGAACGCGTCGACCGCGAGCGTGAACGCTACCGGGTGGCCAGGAGTGCCCGTTTCCAGCCTGAAGAGTTTGATCTTGGGTTTTGTCAGCCGAAGAAGACTTCAGCCTCGGCGTAGCGCTCCATCGGAACGAGCTTCAGCTGGGCAGTCGCGTCACCCAGCGGCACCCTGACGATCTCGGTCCCGTGTAGCGCAACCATTGAGCCGAAGGCGCCGTCGGCTACCGCGCGGATGGCGTGGACGCCGAACCGCGTCGCGAGCACCCGGTCGAAAGCCGTCGGCGTGCCGCCGCGCTGGATGTGGCCGAGAACGGCACAACGCGCCTCCTTGCCGGTGCGCCTCTCGATCTCATCGGCTAGCTGCTGGCCGATGCCGCGATTCCCGAGCCGGACGTGCCCGAATGCGTCCACCTCCTCGCCGCCGGCTCCGGCCGCGGCCGAGACTTTCGGGTGTGCGCCCTCGGCTACCACGACGATCGGGGCATAGTGGCTCTGGAACCTGTGCTCCACGTACTCGCAGACCTGGTCGATGTCGAAGGGCTTCTCCGGGATCAGGATCACGTTCGCCCCGCCGGCGATGCCCGCGTGCAGCGCGATCCAGCCGGCGCTGCGCCCCATGACCTCGACGATGAGCGCCCGGTGGTGACTCTCGGCCGTGGTGTGCAGCCGGTCGATGGCTTCCATGGCGATGTTCACGGCGGTGTCGAAGCCGAAGGTGAAGTCGGTCGCGCCGAGGTCGTTGTCGATTGTCTTCGGCACTCCGACCACGTTGCCGCCGGCCTCGTGCAGCTTCCTGGCTACGCCGAGGGTGTCCTCACCGCCGATCGCGACCAGCGCGTCGACGCCAAGGCTGTCAAGGTTCTCCTTGACCCGTTCGATCCCGCTCTTGCCGTCGGCCGAGTTGGCTTCAGAGTCCGGGTTGGTCCGCGATGAGCCAAGGATCGTGCCGCCGCGGGGCAGGATGCCCCGGACCGTGTTCACGTCCAGGACCATCGTGTCGCCCTCGAGCGGGCCGCGCCAGCCGTCCCGGAAGCCGATGAACTCGAAGTCGTGCTCGGCTACCCCGGTCCGCACGACCGCGCGGATTACCGCATTCAGTCCGGGACAATCACCGCCGCCGGTGAGGACTCCGACTCGCATGCCTACCCTTTCTCGCATTCCTAGTCCGTCAGACTAGTGCCCATGAGCGTTCTCGCAATCGACGCCGGTACCACCGGAGTCACGGCTCTCATCGTTGCCGATTCGGGCACCGTCGCGGGCCGCGGATACCAGGAATTCCGGCAGTATTTCCCGCGGCCCGGCTGGGTCGAGCATCTGCCCGAGGGAATCTGGCAGGCGACGCTCAGCGCGTGCTCGCAGGCATTGAGCTCAGCAGGTTCCCCCGCGGTGGCCTGCGTTGGCATCACCAACCAGCGGGAAACCGCGGTGATATGGGACCAGACCACACTCGCCGCGCCGCGGCGCGCCATTGTGTGGCAGGACCGCCGGACGACGGAGATCTGCGACCGGCTGCGCGCTGACGGCCACGAGCCGCGAGTGGCAGCGGTGACCGGGCTGCGGATCGATCCGTATTTCACCGCCACGAAGCTGACCTGGCTGGCCGAGAATGAGCCGGACATCTGGGCAGGCATGGCCGATGGAATGCTCGCGGTCGGGACCGTCGACTCCTATCTGATCGCGCGGCTTACCGGCGGGCGCCGGCACGTGTCCGACGCATCGAACGCCTCCCGGACCCTGCTGTTCGACATCGAGGCGGGCCAGTGGTCGGCGGAGATGTGCTCGCTGTTCGGAGTGCCGCCGCACGCGCTGCCTGAGGTGGTGCCGTCCACCGGGGTGATCGGGCACACGGACCCGGCAGCGTTCCTCGGCCTGGCGGTGCCGATCGCCGGCATTGCCGGGGACCAGCAGGCCGCGTTGTTCGGGCAGGCGTGTTTCGACGCCGGCGCGGTCAAGTGCACGTACGGGACGGGCTCGTTCGTGCTGGTGAATACCGGATCGCGAGTGGTCCGGTCGGACGCTGGCCTGTTGTCGACCGTTGCCTGGCTGGAACCGTCCGGTTCGCTGACCTACGCGCTCGAAGGGTCGGTGTTCGTGACCGGGGCCGCGATCCAGTGGCTGCGGGACGGGCTCGGCCTGCTCGACAACGCCGGGCAGAGTGAAGCGCTGGCCCGATCCGTTCCCGATTCCGGCGGCGTGGTCTTCGTCCCGGCACTGACCGGGCTCGGTGCCCCGGACTGGGATCCGTCAGCGAGGGGCGCGATCTTCGGCCTCACTCGGGGGACCACCCGCGCGCACCTGATCAGGGCGGCGCTCGAGGCCATCACATACGAAGTCCGGGACGTCGTGGACGTGATGACGGCTGAGGCTGCCGCACGGTCAGCGGTGGCCGGCGAGGCGGCCGGCGGCGAGAGCGAAGGTCCGGTCGACGGCGGGAGCGGGAGCGGCAGCGGGAGCGGGAGCGGCAGCGCGGGTGCGGGTGCGGGTGCGGGCGAACTGGCCTTGCGGGTCGACGGCGGCGCGAGCGTGAATGACTTGCTCATGCAGTTGCAGGCGGACCAGATACAGCGCCCGGTTGAGCGGCCGGTGGTCGCCGAGACTACCGCGCTCGGAGCCGCTTTCCTGGCTGGCCTCGCGACCGGCGTGTGGTCTTCGCGAGAGGAACTTGCCGCGACCTGGCAGCTGGACAAGCGATTCAGCCCTGGCCACCGGGACGAGGCCGCGCATCAGCGCTGGCGCAGTGCAGTGGAGCAGACGATGGGCTGGCGAGGGCTCGGGAGCTAATCGTCGTCGGGGTCGTGCCCGGCCGGCACTGACTCGCTCACGCGAGCCTCCTCGCGCAGAGCGGGAACAGTCTCCCGGCGCAGTGCGCTGGTCAGCCGGCCCTTCGCGCGCTGGGCGTACTCGTCAACGTACTCCTGCCCGGATAGCTTCATGACCTCGTACATGATCTCGTCAGTGATCGCCCGGAGCACGATCCTGTCCTGCTCAAGCCCGTAGTACCGGGAGAAGTCGAGCGCCTTGCCGAATCGTACTCCCGGCCTGACGGTCAGCCGCGGCGCCAGCTTGCCGGGCGGCTGGAATTCAAAGCCCCCGACCATCGCCGTCGGGACTACCGGCGCCTTGGCCTCAAGCGCAAGCCGGGCGACACCGGTCTTGCCGCGGTACAGGCGGCCGTCTGGCGTGCGCGTGCCCTCGGGGTAGATACCGAGCAGCTCGCCAGCGGCAAGCACGCGAAGCCCGGCCCGGAGCGCTCGCTCGCTCGCGGCACCGCCGGTCCGGTCCACCGGGATCTGCCCGATCCCGCTGAAGAACACCTTGCTGAGCAGGCCCTTCACGCCGCGGCCAGTGAAATATTCTGATTTAGCTAGGAATACAACCTTTCGCGGAAGCGGCAGCGGAGCGAAGAAGTGATCTGAAAACGAGAGGTGATTGCTGGCCAGGATGGCGGGACCGGTGCGCGGCACGTTGTCAGTGCCTTCCGACCATGGCCGGAAGATAACGCGCAGGAACGGGCCGATGATTGCCTTGACCACCCAGTAGAACACGCCCATATGTTCCCACGTAACGAGCGATCCGGCGATAACAAGAACGCCGGGGCTAGTCGTCGGCGCGCGGGCGGCTAACCGAGTGCGCCTGCCGAGCCTGGCATGCGACGATTCGGGAAGGAACCCGGACTGCCACGTACTTCCGGAGAGGACCGATTTACATGCCAGTAATGCCAGGTGCGGAGGCCTATGCCTACGACGGCGGGCGAACCGGTGTTTTGCTCTGTCATGGCTTCACCGGCAGCCCGCAGTCGCTGCGGCCATGGGCTGAATACCTGGCGCGGGCCGGCCTGACGGTCTCCCTGCCGAGGCTGCCCGGGCACGGCACTACCTGGCAGGAGATGGGAAAGACCCGCTGGGAGGACTGGTTCGCCGAGGTTTCCAGGGCATTTGATGAGATGCAGTCCCGTACCGACGAGATCTTCCTGATGGGGCTGTCGATGGGGGCCTGCCTGGCACTGCGACTGGCCGAGCGCAGCGACGGGGCTGTGCGTGGCTTGGTCCTCGTCAATCCGTCCCTCACGGCGGACAACAAGCTGCTGTTCGCCATCGCGCCGGTGCTGAAGATGCTGGTGCCGTCCGTCAAGGGCATCGCCAGCGACATCAAGAATCCCGAGGCAAAGGAGGCGGGGTACGACCGCACGCCGACCAAGGCTGCCGCCACCCTGCCGGGCCTGTGGAGATCGACCCAGCAGCATCTGGCCGAAGTCACTCAGCCGGTGCTGGTTTACCACAGCACCGTCGACCACGTAGTAGGCCCGGCCAGCCTCAGGCTGCTGACCGCTGCGCTCCGGCCAGGGCAGCTGGAAGTGGAGGAACTGGCCAACAGCTACCACGTCGCCACGCTGGATAACGATGCGGAGGCAATATTTGCCGGCAGTCTGAGGTTCGTTCGGATACATAGTCAGGCAAGCCGGGAATCAACAGGTGGCGCTAGCGCTAGCAGGGAACCGACAGGCAGGGAATGACAACGGATGAGCGGACCCGGGGACATCGGCGGTGAGGTCAGCGGCGACGAGGCGGCCTGGCGTGACCTGATCGCCCGGTTCGACGTCCCGGCAGACCTGGAACAGACTGAGCATCCGTGGCCGTCGAGCGAGGATCTGCCCGCGACGCCGCTATCCGGGTCAGCTGTGGCCGATCCAGGCTCCGCCGATCGCGCCGATCCGCTCGTTACCCGCGACTGCCCTGAGCTGAGGCCGGATCCGTATCAGCCCGCCGATCGTGGCCGGGTGATCCGGCACGCTACGGACCCGCGCAGCTACTCGCCACCGGACGAGGCTGATGAGCGGTACGTGCCGGAGCCCCTTCCCCCGCCCGCCAAGCTCGATGCGGTCACCAAGGCGGCCTGGGTCGCTGTGATCGGCGGGCCAGCATATCTCCTGGTCGTCAGCCTCTTCCTGAACCTGACAGTTTCGCCGACTGCTGCGTTCATCGCTGTCGCTGCGTTCGTCGGAGGCTTCGTTACCCTCATAGTGAAGCTCGGTGACCGCCAGAAGCGTGACGACGATGACGACGGCGCGGTGCTCTGAGGGGCGCCCGGGTTTAGCTGCGGCGGGCCAGATCAGCAGCGCCGATCAGCCCGGCGTCCGGGCCCAGCTCGGCTAGCCGGACATCCGCCAGCTGGCGGTAGGAGCGGCCGGTGACGCCGTTCTGGTAGGCGGTCCGGGCCGGGCCGAGCAGCAGCTCGCCTGCCTCGGATACACCTCCCCCGATCACGAAGCAGCCGGGATCCAGGATGGCGGCCAGGTCTGCCAGGCCAGCGCCAAGCCACCCGCCGACAATGTCGAAGCAGCGGACAGCGCCCACGTCTCCCTCGCGTGCTGCCCTGGTCACGGCGGGCCCGTCAATGCCTTCCGGGCTGCCGCCGCCAAGCTCGAGGAGCCGGGTTGCGGCCTCAGGCATCCGCCGGGCGAAGTCGCGCGCCTCAGCGACGAGCGCGCTGCCACTCGCGTATTGCTCCCAGCAGCCGCGGTTGCCGCAACCGCACAGGCGCCCGTCCGGGACGACGCGGTAGTGACCTGGCTCCCCCGCCAGGCCAAACCGGCCGCGGTACAGACGGCCGTCGAGCACGATCCCGGCGCCGATGCCAGTGCCCACCGTGATCAGCAGCACGTGTTCCTGCCCGCGCGCCGCTCCCAGCCTTGCCTCCGCCCAGGCTGCCGCGTTCGCATCGTTCTCGACGATCACAGGCCTGCCGATGCGCTCTTCCACCAGCTTCTTGACCGGCTCGTCGCGCCAGGCGAGGTTAGGCGCGAACAACACGGTCGAACGCGTATGGTCCACGAAGCCCGCGGCGCCGATCCCGACGGCATCCACCTCGTGCCTGGCCTGGAGCTCGTTCACCGTGGCCGCGATCACGTCGATGGTGCTGTCCGGATGGGCAGCGGGCGTGTCCCGCTTCAGCTTCTCGACAACCCGCCCGGTCTCGTCGACGACGCCAGCGGCGACCTTCGTACCGCCGACATCAACCCCGATCGTCAGGCCCATGCTCCGGCCCGTCTGGCTGCTGGCCCGGCTGGTCCGCGTTGGTGTCAGCGTCCGTGTCGGTGTGCTGGCTGGTCTCGCCGGGCCCGGTAGCCGCACTCCACGGGTCCGGCTCAGTGCCTGCCGCGGCCGAAAGCCGGTCGGCTGGCCCGCTGGCCGGAGCGGAACCGTTCACCCGAGCGGGCCCGCCGCGCGGACTCTGGTCGGCAGCGGGGTCCGCGCCGCCAGGCAGTCCGACCAGACCGGGCCGGTCCCGGCGGGACCCCGGTGCTGAGCTCTCAGACGCCGGCCCGTTCGAAGCTCCCTGACGGTGATCCGGGCCGGAAGCGGTAGCGCCTCGAGCCGGTGCACTGGCCGGGCCAGCACTGTCCCTCGAGCCGCTGTCCCTCGAGCCGCTGTCCCTCGAGCCGCTGTCCCTCGAGCCGCTGTCCCTCGAGCCGCTGTCCCTCGAGCCGCTGTCCCTCGAGCCGCTGTCTCTGCCCGAGGTGTCTCTGCCGGTCCCGCCGGCCTTGGCCAGCAGCGAGTCCAGCGCGCCGATAGCGTCCTGGACGGCCGACGCGACGACATCCCCTGCGCCCGATAGCTGGCCGCTGATGCCCGGACCGGAGTCGCGCATCCGCCGGGCCGCCCGGCAGATCGGGCACCACTGGCACTCAGGCGACTCGCCGACCTCCGGCGGGATCTCGTTCGTGGCAGTGTCCCAGACGTCGCTATTCTCCCGGCTGCCGCCGCCGCCCAGCGTACGGCGCACCTGGCCGCTGATCTCCCGGCGCATGTTCTTGGCGCTCTGGCGGATGAACCAGCGCTGCAGCTCACCGAATACGTCGACATCTCTATCCTGCCGGTCTGCTGCCCGCCGATCCGCTGCTTGCCGGTCTGGCGCTCGCCGGTCTGGCGCTCGCCGCTCCGCTGGGTCGCGCGGTCCGGGCTGCTCAGTCATCGATGTCACCATTTCCTGATCGTCCCCCCGGTATCATCCCCGCCACCTTGCGCCGCTCACCCATGGCGGGCGTGCGCCTGACTGCGGCGTCCGGGGTCTCAGCCACGGCCAGTTCCCTGCACCGACTCCGCGCGGGACTTCAGGCCCTTGAGCGCGGTATCGATGATCGTCTTCTCAGCTCGCCGTCTGAGCAGTCCGAGCGGCACCCTGGTACCGACCGCCAGCTCGTAGGTAACCTGCGTGCCGCCGCCGTCCTCGGCCAGCAGGTACTGCCCCGACATCTCGGTCACTACCGATCCGGCCTCAGCCAGCTGCCACCGGACCGCGGCATCCCCGTCCCAGGCATAGGCCAGCACATAGTTGTCCTTGATCACGCCCGCGTCAAGGCTGAACCGGACTCGGTCCGGGCGGCCATCGGGAGCGGCTGTCAGCACTTCAGCAGACCGGATGCCGGTAGCCCAGTCCGGATAGGCCTCGAAATCCGCGATCACCCCCATGACCGTCGGCCGGCCAGCTGCCACGGTGATGCTCGACGAGGTCCTGTCTGCCATGACTCGGAGCGTACCTCTAAGCCCGGCTCACACCGGACCTGGCGGCCCGGGCAGCTAATCCCACTGCAGCATGTACGGCATCCCGCTGGCCCGGAAGTGACCGACGTTGATGCACTCGGTGTCGCCGATTCGCACCCGGCTTTGCAACGGCTGATGCACGTGACCGAATAGCAGGTACCGCGGGTTAGTTTGCTCGATCAGCGTCAGCAGCGCCTCGCTCCCCCGCTCCATCCGGCGAGCCACGGTGTCATAGAGCAACTCCGGTACGGCGGGCGGGATATGCGAGCAGAGCACATCCACCTCGCCGACCGCTTCGACCTTGGCGGCGAATACCTCATCGTCGAGCTCGTTCGGGGTGCGGTAGGTGGTCTTGAGGCCGCCGCCTACGAAACCGAACCGCCAGCCATCCAGCTCGACCCGCTCGCCATCCAGGACGTGCTGGCCCGGCCGCACGTGTTCGGGCCAGAACTTGGGCAGGTCCACGTTGCCGTAGGTCAGGTAGGACGGCACCGGCATCGCCGAGAACAGCTCGGCATACTGCCGGGAAACCGCCGCCTCAATGTGCTGCCGCGGGTCGCCGCCCAGCTGCGCCCACAACGCGCTGGACATCGCACGCGCTTCGTCGAACCGGCCGGCCCCGCGCAGCTCGACCAGCCGCCGTGCTTGCTCGGCACCGAACAGGTCGGGAAAAATGCCCTGGCTATGGTCGGCATAGTCGATGAACAGCAGCAAATCGCCAAGGCAGATCAAGGCATCGGCGCCCTGTCCGGCCAACCGCAACGCGTCGGCCCGGCCATGTACGTCGCTTACCACGTGCACCCGCATCCACCCACACTAGGCAAGACCGGTGCCCGCGCCTAGCCGGCCCGAAAGCGTCGCTGGCCCGCCCGCGCGGTAACGTCCAGAAGATCAGGATGGAAACGCGCTAGTGGAGGGTCAGTGCTCGAATTTGGTATCCCTGCCCTCATTGAGATTCCCGAGGACACCGGGCTGGCAGACGTGGTCTTCAGCCGCGCCGCCGCCGATCCCGATGACGTAGCGCTTCGCAGGCGCTCGGCCGGAGGGCAGTGGCAGGACGTCACCGCGGGCGAGTTCAGCACACAAGTGTCCGCCCTGGCCAAGGGCCTGATCGCGGCAGGTATCGAGCCAGGCGACCGGGTCGCGCTGATGTCCGCGACCCGGTATGAATGGACGCTCGCCGACTACGCAATCTGGGCCGCCGGCGCGGTCAGCGTTCCGGTCTACGAGACGTCCTCCGCCGAACAGGTGCAGTGGATACTCACCGACTCAGGCGCGCGGGCGGCCATCGCGGAGACCGACAAGCATGCCGAGATCATCTCCGGGCTCAAGGACCAGCTGTCCGACCTCGGCCAGCTCTGGCGGATCACCGGGCTGGATGAGCTCGCGGCGGCTGGCAGCGCTGTGACCGATGAGCAGCTGCACAACCGCCGGGGCGGGCGGCGGGCCAGCGACGTCGCGACGATCATCTATACCTCGGGCACGACCGGGCGGCCCAAGGGCTGCGAGCTCACTCACAGGAACTTGCTGTCCACGGTCCGCAACGCAGTGCACGGCGCGCTGCCCGAGCTGTTCGAGACCACTGGCGACTCGACTCTGCTGTTCATGCCGCTCGCTCACGTCTTCGCCAGAATCATCGAGATCGGCTGCCTGGAGTCCGGCGCGGTCCTGGGCCACTGGGAGGACACGGCGACGGTCGCCGAGGGGTTGCGCGAGTTCCGGCCCACGTTCCTGCTCGCTGTGCCACGGGTATTCGAGAAGGTCTACAACACTGCGCAGCGGCAAGCCTCGGCCAGCCCGGCCAAGAGCAAGATCTTCGCCGCGGCGGTGACCACAGCCGTCGAGTACAGCCACGCGATGGCCGCAGGCCGGCTAGACCCGGGACTTCGGCTGCGGCACGCGCTGTTCGATCGCCTCGTCTACGGCAAGCTGCGAGCGGCGGTCGGCGGCCGCGTTCAGTACGCGGTGTCTGGCGGCGCGCCGCTCGGCGAGCGCCTGGGCCACTTCTTCCGCGGCGTCGGGATTACCGTGCTGGAGGGCTACGGCATGACGGAAAGCTCGGCCGCGGCGACAGTGAACCGGCCCCGGAGGAACAAGGTCGGCACCGTCGGCCAGCCGTTGCCCTCCGTCACCGCCAAGATCGCCGAGGACGGCGAGATCCTGCTGCGCGGCGGCCTGGTATTCGCCGGGTACTGGCGGAACGAGGCCGCCACCGCGGAGACACTGGACGGCGACGGCTGGCTGCACACCGGCGACCTCGGCTCGCTTGACGACGAGGGCTTCCTGCGGGTGACCGGCCGAAAGAAGGAACTGATCGTCACCGCGGGCGGCAAGAACGTGGCGCCGGCCGTACTCGAGGACCGGCTCCGCGCCCACCCGCTGATCAGTCAGTGCATGGTGGTCGGCGACAACCGGCCGTTCATCGCGTGCCTGATCACCCTGGATCCCGAGACTTTCGAAGATTGGAAGAAGCAGCACGGCAAGCCAGCCGATGCGACTGTCGCGGACCTGGCTAGCGATCCCGACCTGGTGGCCGAGATCCAGGGCGCCGTCGACGACGCCAACAAGGCGGTTTCCAGGGCCGAGTCCATCCGCAAGTTCACGATCTTGCCGGCGGACTTCACGACCGACAATGACTACATCACTCCGTCGCTGAAGGTGAAGCGAGCCCTGGTAGCCCGGGACTTCGCCGCGGAGATCGAAGCGCTGTACGCGAGCTAGCGCAAGCCGCCCGGCCGTACAGCCCGGCCCGCCGGTACAGCCCGGCCCCCGCGCGCGCTGGGGCCGCCGGCACAGGCCCGCCCGGTCGGAGTCTGGGCGACTCATGCCCACTAGCTCGCAGCCGCTGCGCCCCGCCCGGACGGCCCGCCAGGCGCGGTCGGGCACCCGTCAGCTGGCGTGGCCAGCCGCGGACCTGGTGCGGATTCCGCGCCGGAATGCTGACCGGATCGACTCCGCGACCTGAGCTGGCGCGTCATGAATGTCGTGCCAGCCGAAGTGCACAACCTCAAAGCCCGCATCCCGCAAGTCCGCGTCCCTTCGCAACTGATGGGTCGCCGCGAACTTGTTGTCGTACTTCAGCTCGCCGTCCGCCTCGGCGATGGTACGGAATCGCGCCCAGTAGAAATCCACCCGCGCGATGATCTGGCCGTCAGCACCCAGCAGCGCCTGCAATTGTGGCGGCGGCAGCCCGCAATCGCGGAACGCGACCCTGGCGATAGATTCCAGCGGCGACTCCGCGAGTTCATCGGCGAACGCTACGACTTCAGCCGCGCGTTGCACGCCAGGCCAGCGGCGGCAGC
>Ga0335074_10005975_pt1 | contig 16860 bp, 12 predicted proteins | sample Lox_Sample_23_FD_206715 | JGI IMG/M metagenome (GOLD analysis project Ga0335074, IMG submission 206715) | Soil microbial communities from Loxahatchee National Wildlife Refuge, Florida, United States - Lox_Sample_2.3 | ecosystem: Environmental > Terrestrial > Soil > Wetlands | place: USA...
CCTGGTTGAACTGGTCCGCGCTCCAGCGCCAGTCGTCCAGCGAAAGCGGTCCCTTGGCGCCCTCCTGCTGATGCATCGGCGAAGAGCAAACGACATATCCTGTGCCCAGAGACTTGCAGAAGGGCAGAATCTCGTCGAGATGCTGCCGCAGCAAGGCCAGCGAATAATGAGCGCTGACGCAGCGCAGGCCGGCAGCCCGCATCGCAGCCTTCACCTGTTCGACCGGCATGTTGAAGAAGCCGGCGGCCTCTACTTCCTTATAGCCTAGGGCGGCAATCTGCTTGAGGGTGCCGGCGTAATCCGTCGGCAGCAGCGTGCGCACAGAGTAGAGCTGAAGACCGATGGGGAGCCCGAGAGAGGCCGCGTGACCGAAACGCGTGGCATACAGAGCGGCCGCGGCAGACCCGGCGGCGAGAAAGGTGCGCCTGGAAATCGACATCGAAAATCCTCCTGAGACAGCGCTATCGTACTACTCCATGAACCAGCCGTGGCTGAGCATCATCGACTGGCCGGTAAGCGCGAGGGTCTTCTGCTCGGCGAGAAAGACCGCGGCTTCCGCAATCTCTTCCATCGAGGTGAATTGCTGGTCGAGCGTATCTTTCAGCATGACTTTCTCGATGACGTCCTGAGGTTCCATCTTGAGGATCTTTGCCTGCTCCGGAATTTGCTTTTCAACCAGCGCTGTGCGCACGAATCCGGGACAGATGACATTGGCGCGCACGCCATAGGGGGCGCCTTCCTTGGCCACAGCCCGGCACAAGCCAAGCAACCCATGCTTCGCGGTCACGTAGGGCGCCTTGAGCACAGAGGCCAGCTTGGAGTGAACGGAGCCCATGTAGAGGATGGAGCCGCCTTTGCCGGAGCGATACATGTGCCGCAGGCAAGCGCGTGTGGTCAGAAAGGCCCCATCAAGATGGACAGCCAGCACCTTCTTCCAATCGCCATAGGCGAGTTCATGAACGGCCTCAATGACCTGGTTGCCTGCGTTGCTGCACAGAATATCGACCCCGCCATATTCCCGAATGGTGCGTACGACTGCAGCGCCCACAGCCTCTTCGTTGGTCACATCCACGGCAAGCCCGAGAACGGACCCGCGGGTGATCACTGCGATTTCGCTTGCGGCGGACTGTGCTCTTGCTTCGTCCAGATCAGCAATTACGACCTTGGCGCCTTCGGCGGAAAAGCGATGAGCGACGGCGCGGCCGATGCCCGAGGCTGCGCCGGTTACGATGGCTGTTTTTCCTTGCAAACGCATGGATGCACCCCGGGTGAGTGAACCCCAGGAACAAGCGCAAAGTGTACTAAGAAGAAACCACGGCACGCAATCGGATGCCGGTTCCCGTGTATCGTGGATGGAGCACCGCCTAAGGGGTCATCGCCGCCATGAACAAATCCAATCACTTACCCAGGATGTTGGAAGTAGCGCAGAGTTACCCGCCTTCACGGAAACTCGACTTCGCTTCGCTTCTGGAGCAACAGTTCACGGCGACCGGGCTGCGCAGCGAAATCAAACCCGGCATGAAACTTGCTGTGGGTGTGGGCAGCCGCGGAATCACCAATTTGAAAGAAATCGTGAAAGCCGCACTGGACGTGCTGATCAAGGCCGGCGCGAAGCCCTTCATTATTCCCGCTATGGGCAGCCACGGGGGGGCCACATCGGAAGGGCAGATCGAAATGCTGGCGAGCTACGGGGTCACCACGCAAAGCATGGGAGTGCCGATCGAGGCCAGCATGGAGGTTAAGAAAATCGCCACCGCGTTTGGCGAACTGGATGTCGTTTTCAGCGTGCCGGCGCTGGCGGCCGATGGCGTGGTCGTGCTCAACCGGGTGAAGCCGCACACAGATTTCCGCGGCACGCTCGGCAGTGGAATACAGAAAATGCTGGTCATCGGCTTTGGTAAGCAGGTGGGCGCGAATAACGCGCATCGCGCCGCGGCCCACCGGGGATATGAAGCCGTGCTGCGCGAGTTCGCGAAAACCATTCTCGCTACGGCGCCGGTTTTCTGCGGCATCGCGCTGGTGGAAGATCAACATCACCAGACGGCGGAAATCCAGGTGATCCGGCCGGAGAACATCGTTCGCGAAGAAGGCAAGTTGTTTCAGAAAGCGGAGTCGCTGCTGGCGCGTCTGCCGATCGAGGATATTGACTTGCTCATTGTCGACCGTATGGGGAAGGACATCAGCGGCTCCGGCATGGATACGAACGTGATCGGCCGCGACATCAATGGATACACTTCGTCCTTGCATCCGGAGGGGACGGTCACACCTCGTGTATCGCGCATTTTTGTCCGTGATCTTACTCCGGCAAGTAGCGGTAACGGCCAGGGAATCGGCATGGCAGACTTCACGACCGCTCGGCTGGTGAAATCTCTCAATCTCCAATACACCTATATGAACGCGCTCACCTCCCTTGGCCTGCTGCCCGCGAAGATACCCATCTATTTTGACAATGACCGGGATGCGATCCAGGCTGCACTGGCATCGTTAGCCACGTCGGAGCCCGAGAAATTGCGAGTGGTGCGCATCGCCGACACACTGAACCTTGAGCGGTTCCTGGTGTCTGAGTCTTGTGAATCCGCGATTCACGGACGGGCAGGTGTGTCAGCTATGGGGCATGGCAGGGATATGGAGTTTGACTCTGCGGCAAACCTGCTGCCGTTTTAAAATGACGGGGCGGAGTCGCGATCATGCTTCACTCTTGCCAGGCGCAGCGCGCATAGCCTTGGGCCCAGTCACCGGGCTGCCGAATTTGCCACTAATGCGGGCCTGCTTGTTTTTCTGACTTGTGGGAAGTGGTTTTCTCTATTTTGCGACTCTCTCCGGCCACTTCCTTTTACTCCGATGTCGTATAGTCTTGAATGCGAGTAGCGAAAGGAACGCATGCAAGTCCCCCCGAGCCTGCCTGACACGCGATCTGCAAGCCAGGTCACGAAAGGCCTGGATTGGAGTCTGCCGGTCTCCGGATTGCCTTTCGAGGACATCTCGGCCGTTGAAAAATACCCGAGCCTGGCGCTGCGACCTTCCTCGGATTTACTCATTGGGGCGACCCAGATACGAACTGCCAAGGTTGAACTCTCTGCCCTGAGATCGCGCTGCAATCTGCAGGATGACCTGACCACGGACATCGAATACTTTCTGAGCTGGAAGCATCCTCGTAACTGCCGTCCAATCGTCCTATTGTTGCGGAACTGTTTACGTCTGGAGGCAGCTGTTCTGCTTCACGAAGTCTGTTTTATTTGGCTGGGCACGGGCCTGTGCTGTGGCGGAGACTCGGCTGGGGACGGGTTATTGATTGCACCCGCGGAAGACAGAGAACTGTTTCTCAAGCGGGCCATCGATGAACTGCTCCACGTGCGCAGAAGATTTCACACGGTGAGAATTCGAATCAAGGCGGCTGGCAGCGGCACGCTGGCTGACAGCGAAGCTTCCAATACCAGCATCAAGCGTGTTCACCACACGGTAAAACATAGGTTGCCGCTGGCAGCCAACTACGCGGATATGATGGCAGCTTTCGGTCTGCGCACCAGGAGAAGCCTGAGGACAAAGCGCCGTCAACTTGAGGCGGTGCTTCGCCCAGCCTTCTTCCCCCGGCTTGCGCCAGAGCAGGCTTTTCATGTGATGTGCTATCTACGCACGCGAAGCTCGCCATCGCCGAAGTCGACGTGGTATTTCGAGAGCCGTCGTAACTTTTTACAATCGTGTGAAGAGGCGTTTTCAATGGGCCTTCAAAGCCACGATGGGACGTGGCTTAGCATTCTTACAGGATGGCGAAAAGGCGGAACGACCTACGTGGACATGCAGATGAACCATACAGAGTTCAAGCGAGAATCTATTTCGGCCGTGATGAGGGCCTTCCTCCTGGAGCACGAGATTCATGCCGGCCAGAAGGAGATCGTCTTCGTGGGTGGATGCTCGGCCCTGCTGGAACGCTATTGCACTCCTGAAGAGCTTGTGGCGGACTTGCTCGTTCATCGTCATTCGGTGCGCGCCTCATTCCTCAGCAAGGCGATGGGCAAGTTCTGCGATCGAAGTTTTAGGGACTTCATCTATCTGTAAAGATCCTGGAGGCTGGAGCGATCTGATTTGCTGTGGATTGATAGAAGTTCTCCGTTATGCCAATGACCTGTGGATATACACCATCGTTGTACCGCGCAGCAGCCGCGGATCAATCTCAAGTCAATTAGAAATTCCGGCATAGCTTTCCTTGCGAAGGGAGTCTTCGTGTAGTAGCTACACGCCTGGTGTAGCATCTACGAGTACTTCGCGTAGTAACTACGAAGCCGCGTTCAACGCAGCGAGATCCGCGGGCGATGATCTCATTTATCAACTGCGAAATGCTCTTATGCGATTGACACTCCAGAGCACCTCGGCTATGGTTTGACTAAGTAGTCAATAGTTCAGGTTGATGCCGGCGTTCTGCTTCACGCGCTTGGTCCGACTAGCACAGGTGCGTGAAAGTGGCTCCGGCCGGCACTGCAAACGGTCAGACAGCCAGCACCAGGCCCCTTAATGCTTCCGTTGATGCGCAGATAGAGAATTCAGCTGTCCGTGGGCAGGAGTACGAGTGTTTCTTCTGTGTTTGTGGCCAGCTTTCCAGCCTGGCGTACTACCGCATCAGCACTGATTGAGTCCGAGTTTTATTGAGATTTCGGCGCGCAAGTCAGCCAAAAATCAAAATGCATAGGTGGCGACGGAACTGGGTGTCGTGAGTTCGTCCCCATAAATACAGGAGAAGGGCGAGGCGTAATAGCCAGAGCGAGGGCCCGTCCATTCAGGCCGCAGATGATGGCGGTGTGCAACCGCAGGAGACTTGACGATGAAGCAGCGGAACTCTACGACTCTCACGGCGGCAATAGACAGCCTTGCAGCGTTGGGGATCGTGGTCGCCGCGGTGGCTTGGGCCAATCAAAGCCGCATGCCGCAAGGCGGTCCGCGAGAGTTTCTGGAAATGCGGATCACGCTGTTGAATGCCTCGTTCGCCATCGTGTTCGCCGTGCTGTGGAAGGAGTGCCTGGACAAGCTTGGTCTTTACCGGGAGACCTTTACGGAACTGGTTCGGCCGGCGGTAAGGCTGGCGACCGGTTGCGGCATCATGGCGGGCGTGCTGGCACTCTATCTGGTCGCCCGGCAGGCACAGGGCCCTATTTTGCGGGTGATCGTGGCGTTTTTCCTGGCCGCATTCACCTATGAGCTCATGCGGGTTTTCGTCTCCAGTCCTCACTTGCGCTGGAAAATTGGCGACCCGGACCGGGTGGTCATTGTCGGCAGCGGCCGCCGCGCCGCGAAAGCGTGGCGTGAGTTGCGAACTCGGCATCATCGGACCAAACAGCTTTTGGGGTTTGTCGACGACCGTGAGCCTTCCTCGATGGCGCCGGATGTCGCCGGGCGGTTTCTCGGCTCGGTCGACAGGCTGCAGGAACTATTCCTCAGTCACATTGTCGACGAGGTATTTATCGCGCTTCCGGTGCGCTCCTGCTATGACGCGGCGCAACGGGCGGTCAGCCTGGCGGAAACCGCGGGCGTGCGCGTGGTTTGCCTGAATGATCAATATGAGTTGGAGCATGCGCGGGCCCTGCGCCAGAGAAGGAACCTTTTCCTCGAACTCGCACCCAAGGATGATCGGCGGATGGGCGCAGAGACCCTGAAGCGAGCACTGGATATCGTCGTCGCCCTTACGGGACTGGTGCTGCTTAGTCCGATCTTTGTGTTCGTTGCCGCTGCCATCAAGCTCACCAGTCCGGGCCCTGTCTTTTTTGTGCAGCAGAGGTTCGGATACCGCCGTCGCTGCTTTCCCATGTGGAAGTTTCGCAGCATGGTGGCCAATGCTCCAGATTTGATGGCGCAACTGGAAAAGCAAAACGAGGCGAGCGGGCCGATTTTCAAGATCAAGGATGATCCGCGAATCACACCGTTGGGCCGCTATTTGCGGCGTACATCACTGGATGAGCTGCCGCAGCTGTGGAATGTGCTGCTGGGCGATATGTCGCTGGTCGGACCCCGCCCGATGAGCATGCGTGATGTTTCGCGATTTGAGCATGCGCAGCTCATGCGCCGTTTCAGCGTGCGGCCGGGCATGACAGGCATGTGGCAGGTGAACGGGCGCGGCTCTTTGAGCTTTGAGCAGTGGATCAAGCTTGATTTTTCTTACATCGACGAATGGTCACTCGCGCTCGACTTCAAAATTCTTGCTCGCACTGTTCCGGCCGTTCTCAAGCGGTCGGGCGCGGCCTGAACTCCCGAGGGGAACCATGCGTATTGCCGTTGTTCATGACTATTTCACGCAATTGGGAGGCGCCGAGAAGGTTGCCGAGGAACTCATGCGGATGCTTCCGCAGGCGAGCCTTCATGCCACGGTAGCCTTGCCGGAATGCATGCCGGCAAGCCTTGCAGGGGTGCCCGTAGTCACATCCTGGATGCAGCAATTGCCCATGATGCAGCGGTACTATCGCCTTTTCTTTTTGCTCTACCCCCTGGCGGTTCGCTCTCTCGACCTGACCCGGTACGACCTCGTGATCTCCAGTTCGTCGGGATATGCAAAAGGCGTGCGGGCCAGCCGGGATGCGATGCACATCTGCTATTGCCATACGCCGATGCGTTGGGTGTGGAGCTTTGACAAGTATTCGGCTCGGGAGGCTATGGGCGCTGTGAAACGATGGCTGCTGCCCATGCTCATACGAGGATTGCGACACTGGGACGAAGGCGCTTCGCGCCAACCGGATCACTTCATTGCCAACTCTCGCGCGGTAGCCCAGCGCATTTTTCATGCCTACGGCCGCCATGCCGAGATTATTTATCCGCCGATTGATCTGGATCGATTTCGCGCGTCGTCGGAGCAGGAAGAATATTACCTGGTGCTTTCGCGGCTTATTTCCTACAAACGAATTGATCTTGCGGTAGAGGCTTGCACCAGGTTAGGGCGACGTCTGCTGGTTATTGGAGAGGGGCCCGATCGCGCGCGGCTCATGGCAGCCGCCGGACCCACGGTGAGGTTTCTGGGGCGCCTTTCCGATGGGGAAGTAGAGCACTATGCCGCGCGCTGCCGTGCTTTGCTGTTTCCTGGCGAGGAAGACTTTGGCATGGCGCCTCTGGAGATTGCGGCCGCCGGCCGCCCCACCATCGCCTATCGGGCTGGCGGTGCACTGGAAACGATTCTTGATGGGACCACCGGCGTCTTCTTCGATCGTCAGGAGCCGGGAGACCTCGCTGCTGCGATCGAGCGTTTCGAACACATGGACTGGTCTCGTGCGGCTCTACGCCGCCACGCCGAAAGCTTCAGCATCGACAACTTCCAGGCAAGAATGCATGCCTTTCTCGCCCACGTCGGGGCACCGCTTCTGGATTCGGCAGCGATTTCTCGTATGACGCACAGCCGCCGTAATCTCGTAGGCTCTTCTGCTCAGAAGGATCTTGGTGTGGCTGGCGAGGGAGTGCCGGCGTAAGAGATGCGGGGACGGCGGGCACTGCAGTGGGCTACGACATCCTACCTGTCCGGTTTCTGGCGACGACCGGTTTTGAGGTTTTAGTATTGAACGAGGTTCCGCGCACGATTGGGGTACTCATCGCGACCTACCGGCGCCCGGTCGATCTGCTGCGCTGTCTCTCTGCTCTGAAGAAGCAGTCATTACCTCCCGATGACATTCTTGTGGTCATTCGTAACGACGACTACGACACGAGGTCTCGATTGAGCGAGTCCTTGCCTGGAGGGCTTCCTATCAGAATTATTTCGATTGATGCGCCGGGTTCCGTGGCGGCGCGCAATGCGGGTCTTGACGCCTGCAATACGGATGTATTGGCGATCATTGACGACGATACGGCGCCCCACGCGGATTGGCTCAGTCGAGTCATGGAACATTTTCGCAGGGATCCAAACCTGGGGGGGCTTGGGGGCCGTGATCGCTGCTTTGATGGAGTGTCGTTTGACGACCACGAGGAGGCAGTCGTGGGAAAGATTCAGTGGTGGGGTAGGACGATCGGCAATCATCATCTGGGTTTCGGCAAGCTGCGGGAAGTTGATGTACTAAAAGGCGCGAACATGAGTTTTCGTGCCAAGGCATTCGAAAACGTACGCTTTGACCCACGGTTGAAGGGCAAGGGCGCTCAGCCGAGCGAGGACTTTTGCTTTTCGGTCGATGTAAAAGCTCAGGGATGGAAGCTGGCATATGATCCGATGGCGGTGGTAGATCATTACGCCAGCAAGAGGGACGAGAAGCGTCTTTACGTTGGAGTATCGGCAATTGAGGACAAAACCGCATTTCGCGATTTTGCCTATAACCAGACGCTGAGTATCTGGAACGCGCTTAGCCCATTTCGGCGCATGGTTTTCTTCTTCTGGTCGAGCTTCATCGGAACTGGAGTTTTTCCCGGATTTATTCAAGCCTTGAGATTTACACCACGATTAGGCTTTGCGTCGTGGAGGCGATTCCTGATTGCACAACAGGGAAAGCTGGATGCGTTCCGGGATCTGATGTTTCCCATCGAACATGCTTCTTTCAAACAGCTCAAGGAAAACCGATCTGTATGAAGAATCGAAAGCAGATCGAAGTAGCGATCCCTGGAGATCGAGATCTGTCGAGGCCGGGCCGCGTACGAGTGGCGATCTTCACCAGTTGTGATTCTTTTGAAGGATTCTATGGGGGCACGTTTGGGCTGGATCGCCAAGCGTATCTCACAACCTATCGCAATGATTTCGTTTGGGAGTATGCAGAAGGATTGCGGAGTTGCGGACATGAGGTGTTCATTTACATCCTCTCGTACGGGGTGCCGCAGCTTTGCGCCGTTTCCCGGCGATTATCCGTCCGCTTTTTGCATTTGCCCTTTTGGTTGCGTGGCATAGATTCGGTTTTGTGGCGGCTTCGCGGGCTCAGGTATGGAACCAAAGTGCGCGACCGCATCGCGTACATGGGATACGGAAATGTGCTGCAGAGAGCACTCCGGGAAGATCGTATCGATATCCTCTACCACCAGGAAGTCTGGACGGCCCGGTTCGACGTTATCGTGTGTCGAGCGACTATTCCCGTCGTCGGGGCTGACCACGGCGCGACCTTTCCGGATTGGCTTGAACCGGATAAGCGACAATCCTTCAAGCAAGCCGCGTGCCTGGTGTGCCAATCTCAATCTGGATTGGATCGTGCGCTCCGCTTTGGTGGCAAAGCCGTCCTCATGCATAACGGAGTAGACGTCGATTTCTTCTCTCCGCCAGGGGCGGCACAGATTCGAGACAAGAAGGTGCTTGCCGTAGGAAGGCTGGTGGAAGAACAGAAGAGGTTCTCAGATCTGCTGCGCGCGATGCAATTGCTTCCGGAATACACGCTCACGCTGGTAGGAAGCGGTCCGGACGAGAACACGCTGAAAGGCCTGGCTGCCGAACTTGGATTGAGGGAGCGGATTCTCTTTGCCGGCTTCGTGTCTGATCGGACGCACTTGCGAAATCTCTATCAGGAGTGCGGTGCATTCGTCTCCACTTCAAGCTGGGAAGCAGTTGCTCTGGTTGTACTGGAAGCCATGAGTTGCGGCGCGCCGGTGGTGGCTACGCGCATCCCTTCCTTCGAGGAGTTGCTTACCGACGGAAAAGATGGATTGCTTGTGCCCGTTGGGGCACCGCAAAATATAGCACAGGCTATTCGTAGAGCCTATGAGGGGCAGCAGGACCTGGGTAAAAATGCCCGGAGCACTGTGGAGGCGCACTATTCCGCAAACGCACTTTACCGACAATTATCGGATCTGCTGGAAAGTGTCAAACCCCCATCCGTCAAGACAAGCGCTGCCTAGGGGCGGCGGACTCATTGCGCGCGCCACAGGATCGCGAAATGATCGTTGCAATAATCTGGAACCTCGAGCTTGAAAGTATTGGCGTGTATCGCCACGAACTCGTCAACCGCAGTCTGAGCGCCCCTGGAGAAGAAGCCGTAATCGTCCACCACGATGATTCCGCCGGGGCTCAGGCGCGGGGATAGCTTTTCGAGTGCCGCTTTGATAGGCGCGTAAAAATCGAAATCGATATAAGCGAAGCAGATGCACTCCGGCAGCCGATCTGCGCTAATGCTGGAATCGAAGAGCCCACGGATTACACGGAATGAGCCGGAATCAATTCCGATTTGCTTCATGCGGGCTCGCATCTCGGCTTCGGAGTGACTCATGCGGCCTGTGTATGCCTCCATGGAACCGAGATGGTCGATGTCGTCGATAAGTTCGTCTTCCGCGGTGGGAGCAGGTAATCCGGCGAAAGTGTCGTATAGCCACAGGACTTTATCCGTTCCAAGTACTTCGTTGGCAAGCAAAGCAGAAGTTGCGCCGCTTCCTACTCCGCATTCGCAAAGATCGCCCGGCAGATCCTTTACAGCGGCGAGACTCACCACAAGGTGAGAGCCTTCCCCCACCCCTGTGCCCACAAGGCGGCTGAGGAGCTGGCTCCGATTCGGGCTGGGAGCCAGATCTATGTCACGTGTTCTTGCAAGAAGGCGAACATATTCCTCGATGACGGTGAGATTCCCGCGCTCAATGTCGCGTCGTCCCTGAGGCGTCATCACTTCTACACCTAGATTGGATGCCGCACGCTTGACGCGTTGACGAAAGGTATTTCTTACAGGCATGAACTCAAACCTCCGATATTTCATAAGTGCCGGCTACCGGCCGACCACGGTTCAGTAAAGGTTCTGTGTTAGCCTTTTCCCCCAGCGGATCAGAGGCTGCTCATAAAACCTGAACGAGATCCATGCAGCTAAGAAGAGAATTGGCGTATCAATCCAAAGTGCATTTCTGATGCTCACGTGCCACGTGCTCATGACCAACTCTCGCAGCATTACCTGATATAGATACAGTCCATAACTGATCACACCGGTGAACACAAGGGGTTTCCAGCCAAGAGCCGCCGTTGCGACGGAGCAAGGGCGTGTCACCAACCAGGCGATCAACGAGAACGCAACCAGGGAGACGAGTGAGTAACAAGCGCTGTTGTAAACTGCGGTGGGATTATCGCGAGTAAAACTGAGCCCGAACGTTATCCTGAAGCAAAACCAGAGGGCGGCAAACAACAAGGTTGCCCATCCGCTCCAGTGCTTGAGGAATTCGAGGCTGGACTCCGACTCTGACAGAAGCGCGAGTAGGGAGCCTAGCGCGAGACCATCCAGCCGAAAAGGTGTCAGGAAATAAAAGAACTGCCAATCGGCAACAAATTGACTAATAATTCCACGAGTCACGGGCTCAAGGATGAGTAACGTGAACAGAATAATCAACAGGGAACGCCGAGGCAGGAAACGGACCGCGAACGGCCAAAGCATGTAGAAATGTTCTTCCACTGCAAGCGACCAAAGAGAACGTAATGGTTCGAAATTTGGTCGCGTATAAGCGAGCACGTCGCCGAAAGAAAGAAGGTAGGCAGCGGCCTGTTTCCAGGAGAGATGGAAGGGAAGCAGAGCGGTGGCGACCAGCAGCAGAAGAAACGGGGGGAGAATCCGGGTAAAGCGCTTAATCCAAAAGTTGCGCCAATAAAATTGATCCGTTCGCGTACGACGGAGAATGGAAGTGATAAGGTAACCGCTAAGAACAAAGAAGAGATCGACTCCCATCCATCCGGATTCGAGGTAATGATGGTGGTGAAACAAAACCAGCAGTACAGCGATACCTCTCAGGCCGTCCAAACTCAAGTTCCGTTTTTCGCCTGGATCGAACGCAGCTTGATCTGACGTCCTAAGAGGTTCGGCGGTGACAACCTGATTAGCAAATCCCGTGCTCAAATCAGGTCCGCCTCTTCTAACCGCATCCTGTCTTCTGTGTAAGAGAAGGCGCCAACGAGAAATAGGATTACGGAGGAGGTGGAGTACTGCCCCCCGATCAGCCAGGAGCCCAGCGCGGAAACAAGAATTGCCGCAACCGGCAGGCCGATAGTTCGCGGAACCTCGCGCAGGTAGGTCAGTGACTGCAGCATTGCCGCCGAAACGATATACAGGTAGAGAACCCCTCCAATCAGGCCCAGACTGATGAACATGTCGCTGAAATCTACTTCTGAGCTGCCTTCACTGGGATCGCTTCCAAACTTCGCTGCTGCTTCCGTTGTTGCCCCCAAACCGTGACCGAGCGGATAAGAAATTCCTTCGAGTAATCCAGACCAGACCATGCTTCCGTGAAGGGCTGCCGTCGAATACTTAGGGTCGAACGGATGAGCCAGACCGCCTGCCTGATGAGCTAGCGCATTGTTGACCGTCGATTGATTTCCGGTGGACTCCGATTTTGGTACAAAATGAGACGCGATGGTGGTCACCAGCACGGCGCCTCCTATGGAGAGCACGAGGACGCGCACAATCGCGGAGATTCCAGGTCGCTGGCTTCTGCGAAACGTCCAAATGAAGGCCAGGGTCAAAATGCTGTGAATAATTGCAGCACGGCCCGATGCCAGCACAACACCCATCATGAGGATAGGGAAGAGAATGGTCCATTTACCTCTGCCACCAAAATACGCGGCGGCTACACCAACCGCACCAAACATCAGCAGGACAACATATTCCGCGGCTGAAACGGAAAAGCCAAAAGGTCGAATCGAAGCCCCAAGATGCAGCGCCTGATAATTTTTTGCGGCCACGTCGATCCACGCCTGCTGGTAGGGAAGAAACCCAAGGAAGGTTTGACCGAAGCCGAGAAGGGCCGCAAGTAGAGCAAGAGGAAAGATGACACGATATAGCAGTTTCTCTACCACATCTGGCGATCCGAGGTGGCGCCCCACCCAGAACCAGAGAACGGGAGCGATGTAGAAGATCGCCCCGGACAGCCCTACGGCGAGTCCACCCTGTTTGGGGTTAAAGATCTGAAGAGCCATGATGACCAACAACAAAAGCATTGCTTTGGAGAGGTTGTCCCTGAGGCGCACCTTGAGCAGTACAGGGAATGCCAGGACGAATGCCATGAGCGGTCCCACGAGTAGAAGGAGATCCTGAGCAGGTTGGCCAAAAGCAACTGCGACGATTCTGCGAACGTCGCCCATGAGGAAGAGGTAAGCGAAGGTCAGCAGGGTCGCGCTTGCCTTGTCGCGAAAAGAGACGAGGAGCAGAGCGCCCGCCAGAATCAGTGCGCATACCAGGTTCAGTTGGCCGGCAAGCACGAGAAGCCACAGCAAGCTTGCGGAAATCAGTCCCGTGATCCACATCACGTACTCTGGCTGGATGCCTCGCCATTGCGCTTCCGTGAACGATGTTCTTGTGATCATTGGGACCGCATATTTGTTCTGGTGGAGTGACGTTTCCTGGAAAGGCCAGCTGAACATTGAGTGGTTCGCTGCTTTTCCCAAAGTGAGGGCAATCCCGAAGGACAGCCAATGACGATCTCACAGGAGATCTTCCACGGCCACAATGTATGTGGCCGTTCCTAACGCACTGTCAGAGCCGCGGCCACAGAGCCGGCGACCGCACCTGTGAGGCCCGGCAGGACGATATTCATCAACTGCTTGGCCCCGCTACGGGGAACAACTACGACGTCCCCAGCTCGCAAGGCCAGATCCTCGCCATAGAGCTTGTTGATATTTTTAAGGTTGACGGGAATGGTCTCTGCCCCATGAGAGGTCTTACGCACGATGGAGGCTCTGCTGGATTTTGCGGTTGGATTTACGCCTTGTGCTAAGGCGATTGCATTTAAGACGGTGAGTTTCTGGCCGTTCTGGATCAGAAACTCGCCCGGGTGGGCCACATCGCCGACAACGTAGATCGAGTCGGCATGCGATACCACAACTACATCTCCGGGCTCAATCTGGGTCAACCGCTGCAGCTGTGAGTAATTGGGCGAATTGACCGGCACCGTAACCGGCTGGAGGGGTGCGTTCTGGTGCGTGATCTCGATGGTGGCGCCCGCCTGCTGCGTCACTCCCCCGGCAGCCGAGAGTGCTTCGTAGAGGGAATGCTGGCCGAGCAGCAGGTAGGTTCCAGGCTTTCTCACTTCGCCCAGAACACTCACGCCCTGGGTGGAATATTCTGTAATTAATACGGTTACATGTGGGTCGAGCATGATTTCCGAATCACGCAAGTCCTTCTCGATGGCTGCTGCGGCCTGTAGGGGCGTGAGGCCGCCGATCTTCACGTCACCGGCGCCGGGCAGCTGGATCAGTCCATCCTGAGTCACGCGGAGCTTTCCTGAGAGCTCCGGAGTGTTGAAGACCTGAACGTCGATGAGATCTCCCGCTGCGATGTGGATCGGCGCGGGACCGGTGCGCGCCGGCACAGAAACGGGAATGTCAGCTGCGCCAGTGGCATTGGGTTGGCTGGCCCAGGCCGGAGTTTCTCCCAGGGCGCAAAGTATCAGTAAGGCAGCGACGCAGAACCTGGCGAGGGTCCGGTTACGCATAGGAGGCCTCTTTATACGGCTCCTCCCTGGTATAGGGGAGTGCCGTCCGGGGAGCATTGTTTACCAGCACCCCGATGACACGTGCGTCGGTGCGGCTGAGCAACTTGTGAACCTTATGCAGCGCCGGCAGCTGTGCGCTGTTGTAGCAGATGACCAACAGCACCGCGTCCACCCAGCTGGCCAGCGGGAGGGCGTCACTGCCTGCAAGTAATGGAGCGGACTTGAGAATCACGAAATCGAAATCCGACTCCCATTTTTTCAGCGCGAAGCGGAAGCTGCGCGAAGCAAGGCTCTCAGAAGGCACCGGCGTCTTTCCCGCAGTCAATAGATACAAAGTCTTGATTTGTTCGAGAGGCTGGAGATAGACATCGCTCAGCGCCTCACCGGAAAGATGCTCGCTCAGACCGGCGCCATTCTCCAGGCCGAACTCACGATGCAGTCCAGGATGACGCAAGTCAGCATCGACAACCAAGACGCGGAAGCCGGTCTGCGCCAGAGTCACTGCGTAGTTTGCCGTGGACTCGTCGACTCCCTCCCCAGGCAGCGCACTGGTGATGAGCAGAGTCCTCACGGCGTGCTTGTGGTTGGAGAGCAGAATGGCGTTGCGCAAGGATCGATACGCTTCCGCAGCTCTCGAGCCAGGGTCGCGCAGCGTGATCAGAAGTTCTGCGGGAGCCATTCCCGGAGCGATTTTTGGCGAACTGCCATTCAATCTGGACGGTTCGCGAGGGATCGCGGCGAGAATGTCATAACCGGCCTGTTCCTCGATCTGATGAATGGTGCGCAGTTTGCTTGAAGTCGCATCCACCAGAAAAGCCGAGGAGATGCCGGCAAACAGTCCGATGATCATCCCGCTGGCTAGGATCAGCATTTTCTTTGGTTCGACCGGCAGGGAAGGGACTCGGGCGCTTTCTACCGACATGGTGTTTACGCCGCTGACTTCAGCATCGATGCTGGCCTGCTGCAATTTCCGCCGCAGCGTGTCATACAGTTCCCGGCTCGACGTGACCTCGGACTGCAACGCCGCATATTGCGCCTCATTGCGGTTGAATGCGTAAGCGAGCTGGGTCTGTGCATCGTATTCGGTCTGAAGCATGTCCTGGGCATGTTTGGACGCTTCATATTCCTGGGTCAGCTGTCGGGTCACCGACTGAACATCGCCTGCGATCTCAGAATTCACGGCACTCATCTGTTTTTTCAGTTCGGCCAATGGGCCGTATTTGGGACCGAACTTGGCCGAGAGTTGCGCGTACTGGGTGAACAGGGTTCCTTGCTCGGCTTGCAGCGATTGCAGCCTGGGGTTGGGGAACAAGGCCGCCAGCGCTCCCGGGTCGCCCTGCCTGGCGGCGCGCAATTGCGCTTCCTTCGTAATTCGGTCAGCCTGCGCTGCAGCCAGCCTGTCATTCAGAAAACGAAGCCGGTCTGTGATCGTGTTACTGGTCCCGTCCGTGCCGAGAATGTTGTGCTCCTGCTGAAACGCGGCCAGCTTTTCCTGAGACCCTTCTACCTGGTTCTTGAGGGTTGTCATCTGCGCGGTGAGCCAGGTGCGTAGTTGCGAGACGGAATCATCGCGGCTGGCGAAGTTTTGCACCGCGTATTCGCGAGCGAGACGATTGACGATCAGGGCAGCCAACTGGGGATCGTGATCCCGGAAGCTGATGTCCACCAGCTGTGTTCCGTCAATCTGTTTCACTTCGGTATCCAGCTTGAGCTGATCGATCACCTTCTGCTGTTGAGGAGTGATCTCGTCGGCGTCCTTCGGAATAGGCCTGGCAGCGATCACCGGACTGCTGAAGGAGCGATACTGTTCGTCGGATAGAGAATTCAGCACACGTATGGCGACCGCATCGCTGCCGATAATGGCGATCTCGGTCTTGATGATGTCGCTGCCGTCGACGGGTGCGCTCGCGCCCAGATCGCTGAGGCCGAGAGACCCTGCGCGGCTCGGATCGATGCGAAGAGTGGCCGTAGCTTCATAAACCGGCTTCTTGAAAGTGATGTACATGGCCGAACAGAAAATCCACAGGAGTGTGCAAGCGGCAATAAACCACTTATGAAACCAAATGGTCCGGGCGATATCGGCAAGGGAAAGACCGGAATCCGCGTTACCCCGCTGAACAGAACGTCGAGGGGCGAGGGTGATGGCATCAATTTGTCGCATCATACCTCTCGGGGTTGCAGCTGGAGTAGGTGGACATTCGCCCCCTGTCTAAGTTTCTTTCGGTCTTTAAGTCGGGCCGGTCCATCAAGAGATGAAAGTCACCCCGAGCACCGCATACGGGCCCATTAAGAGTTTGCGGCGAAGACTTGCATTCGGCCGCTATGAAATATAGGTCTTCCAGCCGGCTGACGAGGGTTGCCGGTCGTGCGCTTGCACTGTTGGGAATTAGGATGTCCCGCCTCGATTGTCTCACAAGCAGGCAGCAGGATACAGAGCAACTTCGCGCATGTGCAAAGTTTCACATCAGATCAAATACTTCCGGGAGCTACTTCGTGCAATACCTGTCTCACGCGATCCGCCATCGTCTCCAACGAGTA
>Ga0335074_10005976_pt1 | contig 16860 bp, 12 predicted proteins | sample Lox_Sample_23_FD_206715 | JGI IMG/M metagenome (GOLD analysis project Ga0335074, IMG submission 206715) | Soil microbial communities from Loxahatchee National Wildlife Refuge, Florida, United States - Lox_Sample_2.3 | ecosystem: Environmental > Terrestrial > Soil > Wetlands | place: USA...
CCTCCCCGAAGGTTTGAATCTCCACCGCTACAAACCACCGCCGAATCGCACCAAGAGGAAAATGCGGGCGCGGCGCGTTTTGCGACTCAGTAGGACTAAGCGGCAGAGGTTGGGTGAGGGTGACCGGGTCGGCACGCAGCCCCTCTCCGGCCGGCAGCATTACGCCCGACATATCCAGCAACCGAACGCCCGGCGGTCGCATCCGCGACGCTTCGCACGTTCCCACCCCCGGAACTTATCGCCACGGCGCATACCCTAGATTTTTAGCTTGAAAACTGATGTAATTTACGTCACTATCCACGCGTCAGTACGGATAGTAATGCACTGCACATGATAACTGCGGGCCAAATGCGCGCCGCCCGGGGCCTGTTGGGCATCGACCAGCGCCGCCTTGCCGAGCTTTCCGGTCTTTCGCTGCCGACCATCCAGCGCATGGAGGCCAGCGAGGGCGTCGTCCGGGGCAATGTCGACTCCCTCATGAAGCTGATCGGCGCGCTGGAGCAAGCCGGCATTGTGCTGATCGGGGAGGGCCAGGCCAGCACGTCCGGCGGCCGCGGCGTGCGCCTGATCCGGCCAGCGGCGCCAGCCCCTGCCAAAGACAGTCCAACCGAATGATCGACCTTGTCCTGGCCTGCATCGTCACCTGGCTCGTGCTGGCCTTGTTCGGCGCCGCCACCGCGCAGACCCGTCTCGGGACGCCCGTCCTCTACGCTGGCTCGCTCCTGGTGGCGATCGTGCTGCTGGTCACCGCCGCCGCCGCCATCCCGGCCGCGGTCTCGCGCGACACATTGCCGATCGGCCTGCCCTGGATCGGCGGCCATGTGCGCCTCGACGCCCTCTCCGGATTCTTCCTGGTGATTGTGGGCCTGGGCAGCGCGGCGAGCAGTTTGTTCGGGCTCGGCTATGGCCGGCATGAGACTCAGCCGCAGCGCGTCTTGCCGTTTTATCCCCTGTTCCTGGCCGGCCTCACGCTTGTCGTCGTCGCCGACGACGCTTTCATCTTCCTGTTTGCCTGGGAGCTGATGTCGATCGCCTCCTGGGCGCTCGTCCTCGCCCATCACCGAGAGAGCGGCAACACGCGCGCCGCCCTGATTTACCTGTTGATGGCGAGCTTCTCCGGCCTCGCCTTGCTGCTGGCCTTCGGCCTGCTGGCCGGCAGTGCCGGCAACTATGCGTTCGATGCCATGCGCGCCGCGCATCCTGCGCCGTGGGTCAGCGCGCTGGCGCTGATCCTTGCCCTGATCGGCGCAGGATCGAAGGCCGGCGTTGTGCCGCTGCATGTCTGGCTGCCGCTGGCGCACCCGGCCGCACCGAGCCACGTCTCCGCGCTGATGAGCGGTGTGATGACCAAGGTTGCCGTCTATGGCTTCATCCGCATCGCGTTCGACCTGCTGGGCGTGCCCGGCTGGTGGGCCGGGGTGCTGGTGCTGGCGCTGGGCGGCATCACCGCCGTGCTCGGCGTGCTGTACGCGTTGATGGAGCATGACCTGAAGCGCTTGCTCGCCTACCACACGGTGGAGAACATCGGCATCATCTTCATCGGGCTCGGACTGGCGCTGGCGTTCGGCGCCAATGGCTTGCAAGCCGCCGCCGCGCTCGCGCTCACCGCCGCCCTGTTCCACGTCTTCAACCACGCGGTGTTCAAGAGCCTGCTGTTCTTTGGCTCCGGCGCGGTGCTGACCGCGACCGGCGAGCGCGACATGGAGAAGCTGGGCGGCCTGATCCACCGCATGCCGCAAACAGCGTTCTGCTTCCTGGTGGGGTGCGCCGCGATCTCCGCGCTGCCGCCGCTGAATGGGTTCGTCTCTGAGTGGCTGACCTTCCAGGCCATCCTGCTGCATCCGAACCTGCCGCAATGGGGGTTGAAGATCGCCATCCCCGCCGACGGCGCATTGCTGGCGCTGTCGGCGGCCCTGGCGGCAGCATGCTTCGTGAAGGCATTCGGGGTCAGCTTCCTCGGCCGGCCCCGCAGCACCGCGGCTGCCCAGGCGCATGAGGTGGACCGCTTCTCGCTGGCGGCCATGTTCGTACTGGGCACGATCTGTTTGCTGGCCGGCATCTTCCCCGGCGTGGTGATCGATGCCTTGGCACCGGTGGCGCAGGCCCTGGCCGGCACACACATGCCAAGCCAGATCGGCCTCGACTGGTTGACCATCGTTCCGGTTGCGCAAAGCCGCAGTTCTTATAATGGGCTGCTGGTGTTCGTGTTCATTGCCGCCTCGGCGTCGCTGACAGCCTGGGCAATCCATCGCTTCGCCTCGCATGCGGTGCGCCGCGCGCCCGCCTGGGATTGCGGCTTCCCCGACCCCAGCCCGATGACTCAATACACCGCCGGCAGCTTCGCCCAACCGATCCGCCGCGTGTTCGGCACCGTGGTGTTCCGCGCGCATGACACGGTAACGATGCCGGAGCCCGGCGATACGGCGCCCGCACGTATCGAAAAGTCGATCAGCGACCCGGTGTGGGACACGTTGTACGCCCCCATCGCTGCCGGCGTGGCGCGCGCGTCGGACCTGCTGAACCACCTGCAGTTCCTGACCATCCGGCGCTACCTGGGCTTCGTCTTCGCCGCGCTGGTGCTGCTGCTGCTGGCGTTGGCACTATGGCAATGAGAGGGACAAAAACCTCTCCCACGCTGCGCTGTTCGCGCAGCGTGGGAGAGGTCGAGGTGCGAAGCACCGAGGGTGAGGGTGATCGGGTCAGTACGATATTGTACTCACCCGATCACCCTCGACGCTTCGCGTCTCGACCTCTCTCGCTTCGCGGGCGAGGTTTCTCATGATCCTCGTCCAGCTCTTCCAAATGACGCTCGTCCTGCTCGTCGCGCCGCTTCTCACCGGCCTGGTGCGCAAGGTGAAAGCGCGTCTGCAACGGCGCCGCGGGCCCGCTCTGATCCAGCCCTACCGCGATTTGCGCCGCCTGCTGGGCAAGGAAGTCGTGCTCGCCCAGAACGCGTCTTGGTTGTTCCGCGTCGCCCCCTACATGATCTTTGCCGTCACTTGGGTCGCCGCCGCGCTGGTCCCCACGTTCCACACCGGCCTGATCTTCTCCTGGACCGGCGACCTGATCGCCATCACGGCACTCCTCGGCAGTGCGCGTTTCATGCAGGCGCTGGCCGGCATGGATATCGGCACCAGCTTCGGCGGCATCGGTGCCTCACGCGAGATGATGATCGCCTCGCTCGCCGAGCCCGCCATGCTGATGATCGCATTGTCGGTGGCCATCATCGCCGGCTCGACCCAGCTTTCGACCATCGCCGCCACCATGGCCTCCTCCGCTGTCGGCCTGCGCGTCTCGCTGGCGCTCGCGCTGGTCGCATTCATCATCGTCGCCTTGGCCGAGAACGCGCGCATCCCGGTGGACAACCCGGCCACACATTTGGAACTGACCATGGTGCATGAGGCCATGGTGCTGGAATATTCCGGCCGCCACCTGGCGATGATCGAGCTCGCCGCGTCGCTCAAGTTATTGCTCTACATCTCCGCCATCGCCTGCATCTTCGTGCCGGCCGGCTTGCAGCATGGCTACGCCATCGGCCTGCTGGCCTGGCTGGCCAAACTCGCAATCGGCGGCGTGCTGCTGGGCATCTTCGAAATGTCGATCGCCAAGATGCGGGTGTTCCGCGTGCCGAACTTCCTCGGCGCCGCGCTGATGCTGGGCTTGCTTGGCGTGTTGCTGTTGTTCGTCTCCCAGGGGATGTGATCGGGCGCCCAATGCCGCATCTCGATTTCGACGTCGCGCATATGCTGGCCGGCTTGCTGGTGCTGGTCAGCTTCATGATGCTGTATCAGGACCGGCTCTACGCGCTGCTGCGGGTGCTGGCGCTGCATGCCTTCGTGCTGGCCTGCGCCGTCGCCTGGCAGGCGCGCACCCAGGATGCGCCCGGGCTTTACGTCACCGCCGCCATCACGCTCGGCTTCAAGGCGATTCTGGTTCCCTGGGCGCTGCACCGCATCGTGGTGCGCCTCGGCATCCATCGCGAGATCGAGGCCGTTGTCGGCATCGGCGTCACCATGCTGGCCGGTATCTTTCTGGTCGCGCTGTCGCTGGAAGTGATGCTGCCGGTCACCGCCCATGCCGACCCGGTGGCACGCGAGGACATCGCCTTGGCACTGTCCGTGGTGCTGATCGGCCTGTTGATCATGGTGACGCGCCGCAACGCGGTCAGCCAGGTGGTCGGCTTCCTGTCGCTGGAGAACGGCGTGGACCTGGCCGCCGCCGGGGCACAAGGCATGCCGCTGGTGGTGGAGCTCAGTGTCGCCTTCTCGGTACTGATCGCATTCATCGTGATCGGCATCTTCCTGTTCCGCATCCGTGAACGCTTCGACACGGTGGATTTGCAGGCGCTGGACCGGTTCCGGGGGGAAAGAGGATGACGATTCGAGTAACCTCGCCCACGAAGTGGGAGAGGTCGAGCTGCGTAGCAGCGAGGGTGAGGGTGATCGGGAGGGCAGGCAATCGGCTCGTACCGACCCGATCACCCTCACCCTCGACGCTGCACGTCTCGACCTCTTCCGCGCGCAGCGCGGGCGAGGTTTCCTGACATGCTTGTCCTCCTCATCCCGCTGATCGCCGCGGCCCTGCTTGCCGTGATACCCAACTACCGCATCTCCGCGCGGCTCAATGTCCTCGCCAGCCTGCTCTCCTTCCTCGCCGCCATCGCCCTGTTGCCCCACCGCCCCTCACCCAACCAGTACCTCCTCATCGACGACCTCAACATCGTCTTCATCTTGCTCAACACCTTCGTCGGCTTCACCACCAGCATGTTCTCGGCCAGCTACATCGCTCACGAACTGGAAACCGGCCGCCTGACGCCGCGCTACCTGCGCTTCTACCACGCCATGTTCCAGCTCATGCTGCTGGGCATGAACCTTGCCCTGCTCGCCAACAACATTGGCCTGATGTGGGTCGCGGTCGAACTCGCCACGCTCACCACCGTGGTCATGGTCGGCATCTATCGCACGCACGAGGCGATCGAGGCCGCCTGGAAATATTTCATCCTCGGCAGCGTCGGCATCGCGCTCGCATTGTTCGGCACCATCCTGGTGTACCTCGCCGCCCGTCCCGTGGCCGGCGAGTCGATCGACGCCATGGTCTGGACCAGCTTGCTCGCGCATGCTCGCGCCTTCGACCCGGCATTGCTCAACATCGCCTTCGTCTTCCTGCTGCTGGGCTACGGCACCAAAGTCGGCCTCGCGCCCATGCACGCGTGGCTGCCGGACGCACATGCCGAAGGCCCCACGCCGATCTCCGCCGTGTTGTCGGGCCTGCTGCTGAACGTCGCGCTCTATGCGCTGCTACGGTTCAAGCTATTGCTCTCTGCCAATCCTGGCGCCATCGCGCCGGGTCCGCTGATGATTGGGCTCGGCCTGCTGTCGCTGATCTTCGCCGGCTTCATGTTGTACCGCCGCCGCGACATCAAGCGCATGTTCGCCTACTCCTCGATCGAGCATATGGGCATCATCGTGTTCGCGTTCGGCATGGCGGGCCCGTTGGGCAATTTCGCCGGCCTGCTGCAAATGACCATGCACAGCCTGACCAAATCCGCGATCTTCTTCTCGGTCGGCCATGTGGCGCAGGTGAAAGGCACGCAGCGCATCGCCGAGATGGGCGGGCTGACGGAAACGCATCCGGTGCTGGGCTGGTCGCTGGTCGCGAGCGTACTGGCCATCGCCGGCCTGCCGCCCTTCGGCGTCTTCACCAGCGAGTTCCTCGTCGTCAGCTCCAGTTTCGCCCGCGAGCCATTGCTGGCCCTGCTGGTGGTGTTCGGCCTGCTGCTATCGTTCGGCGCCTTGCTCTGGCGCATCACCGGGGTGGCGTTCGGCGAGCAACGCGGCCCGGCCGGACCGGTCAAGGCATCTTACGTGCCGATCTTCGCCCATCTCTCGCTGGTGCTGATCGCCGGCATCTGGCTGCCGGGCCCGCTGGTCGCGTGGTTCCAACATGTTGCGGCAGTGCTGGGCTGACGCCGTGACGATCAACACGGTCCTCGCCGGCAGCCCTCGCATCGCAATGCACCAGCCATGGCCCTGCGCGGTGGTCGATGCCGCGGCGTGGGAGCAGGTGGCGGCACGCCTGGCGGCGGGCGAGCTGACGCTGCTGAGCCTGTGGGGCGAGGCCGGCCGCGTCCACATGGCCGTGCTGCAAGACGGCGCGCCGAAGATTGCCGTGCTGAGCCTGGACTGTCCCGACAATCGCTACCCATCGGTCGGCCGGTTGCATGCGCCCGCGCTGCGTCTTGAACGCGCCGCACACGATTTGTTCGAACTCGAACCGGTCGGCTCGCCTGACGCACGGCCCTGGCTCGATCATGGACGCCGGGCCGACGGAGCCGCGCCCAACTATGCCTTCCTGCCCGTTGAAGGGGAAAGCCTGCATCAGATTCCTGTTGGTCCGGTGCATGCCGGCATCATCGAGCCGGGGCACTTCCGGTTCACCTGCGACGGTGAAACCGTGGTGCGGCTGGAGCAACGTCTCGGCTACGTGCACAAGGGCATCGACGCCTTGCTCACCGGCGCCGCCGTGCCGCGCGCCCTGCGCATCGCCGGCCGCACGTCGGGCGATTCCACCGTCGCCTATGCCTTTGCGTTTTGCCGTGCGATCGAAGCCGCGCTGGGCATCGACGTGCCGCCGCGTGGTGCCGCATTGCGCGGCGTGATGGCGGAGCTGGAGCGCATCGCCAACCACCTCGGCGATTTCGGCGCGGTGTGCAATGATGCCGCGTTCAGCATCATGCTGGCGCATTGCGGCGTGCTGCGCGAGCAAGTGCTGCGCTGCGCTGCTGCCTGCTTCGGCCATCGGCTGATGATGGACCGCATCGTGCCCGGCGGCGCCGCGGTGGACCTCAGCCGCGAAGCTGCCGCTGCACTGCATGAGTTGCTCGCCACGCTGCGGCTTCGCCTGCCACCGCTGGTGACGCTGTACGATGAAACGGCGTCGCTGCAGGATCGCACCGTCGGCACCGGGACCGTGCGCCCGGCTTTGGCACGCCGATTTGGTGCCGGCGGCCATGTCGGCCGTGCCTCGGGCCGCGATTTCGATGCACGCCGCGACCTTGCCTACGCCCCGTACGACTCCTTGCGCTTCGAAGTGCCGGTGCGGCAGGAGGGCGACGTCAACGCGCGCGTCTGGATCCGCATACGGGAGATCGAGCAAAGCCTGTCGATCCTGGACCAATTGCTGGCGACGCTGCCACAAGGTCCGGTTCGGACATCGGTGGAAGAGGCGCCCTCAGATACGCGCGAAGGCATGGCCGTGGTCGAAGCGTTCCGCGGCGACGTGCTGGTATGGCTGCGCGTGACCGCTGGCCGCATCGACCGCTGCCACCTGCGCGACGCATCCTGGTTCCAATGGCCGCTGCTGGAAGCCGCGATCGAGGGCAACATCGTCGCCGACTTCCCGATCTGCAACAAGAGCTTCAATTGCTCCTATTCCGGACACGACCTGTGAGCCTCGTCCCGCCATGTTGAAAACCTTGTTGCAGGGTCTGCGGACTCCCCTGACCGAGCGCAAGCCGCAGGTTGATTCGGAACTGGCCGCGCTGGCAGCGACCCTGGATCATTCGGCACGGCGCCAGCTCGGCCATAGCCTGGCGATTCGTGAGGTGGATGCCGGTTCCTGCAACGGCTGCGAACTTGAAATCCACGCGCTGAACAATGCGTTCTACGATCTGGAGCGCTACGGCCTGCGCTTCGTCGCCTCACCACGGCATGCCGATGTGCTGCTGGTGACCGGCCCGGTGACGAAGAACATGGCCGAGGCGTTGCAGCGCACCTGGCAGGCGACGCCCGATCCAAAATGGGTGGTGGCCGCGGGAGACTGCGCTGCTGATGGCCACGTCTTCGCCGGCAGCAACGCCGTGCTGGGCGGCGTTGCAGCGGTGGTGCCGGTGGACCTGGTGATTCGCGGCTGCCCGCCGACTCCGGCGCAGTTGCTACAGGGGCTGTTGGCACTCATGGAGGGGCATTCCAACCATCCACGGTGATGCACGACCGGCACGCGCGTGGCGAGGGGTACTGACCAAGCTGCAACAACACGGGCATCTCGCGTGAAGGTTTTGGGCATCTCGCAAGCCCGCTGCGCCAGCGGCAAGCCACGAGCAAGCAGCCGGGTGCCGATCCGCTGCCAAGCCAAGAGGGTCGGTAGCTTCACCCGGACGTTGCCGCTATCTTCCGTGCTTCCTGCGCAGGAGACTCCCATGGCCCCGCCGCCCTTTGGCGCCAATTCCGCCGCTGCCCGCGACATCGCCACCGTGCTGCATCCCTACACCGATCTCCAGGCCCACCAGGAGATCGGGCCCGTCGTGATCTCCCGCGGCAAGGGCGTGCGCGTGTGGGACGATGCCGGCAAGGAATACATCGAAAGCGTTGCCGGCCTGTGGTGCGCCTCGCTCGGCTTCGATAACGAGCGCCTGGTGCAGGCGGCCGTGGACCAGATGCGCAAGCTGCCGTTCTACCACGGCTTCACCGCCAAGTCGCACGAGCCGATGATCGACCTGGCCGAGATGTTGCTCGCCCGCGCGCCGGTGCCAATGAGCAAGGTGTTCTTCGCCAATTCCGGCTCCGAAGCGAACGACTCCGCCATCAAGATGGTGTGGTATCTGAACAACGCGCTCGGCCGGCCGAACAAGAAGAAGATCATCGGCCGGGTGAAGGGCTATCACGGCATCACCTTGGCGGCGGCCTCGCTGACCGGGCTTGCCGTGAACCACCGCGCCTTCGACGTCCCCCTGCCCGGCTTCCTGCACACCATCACGCCGCATTTCTACCACGGGGCGAAACCCGGCGAGAACGAGGACGCCTTTGCCACCCGCTGCGCCGAGGAACTCGATCAGCTCATCACCGAGGAAGGCCCCGACACGGTCGCCGCCATGTGGGCCGAGCCGATCATGGGCGCCGGTGGCGTGATCGTCCCGCCCCGCGGCTATTTCCCCAAGATCCAGGCTGTGCTGAAGAAGCACGACGTATTGCTCGTCGCCGACGAAGTGATCTGCGGCTTCTGGCGCACCGGTAATTACTGGGGCTGCCAGACGCTCGACGTCCAGCCGGACATCGTGACCTGCGCCAAGGCGCTGTCATCGTCCTACCTGCCGATCAGCGCTGTCATGGTGAACCAGCGCGTATTCGATGCACTGTGCAAGGAAAGCCATGAGATCGGCACCTTCGGACACGGCTTCACGTACTCGGGCCATCCGGTGCCGGCCGCGGTGGCGATCGAGACGCTGAAGATCTACGATGAAATTGACATCGGCACGCACGTCCGCGCGGTCGGGCCTCACCTGCAAAATGAGTTGCACCGGCGCTTCGCCGACCACCCGCTGGTGGGAGAGATCCGCGGCGCCGGCCTGATCGCCGCGATGGAGCTGGTCGCCGATAAGGACACACATACCAATTTCGACCCGAAGGCGCGTATCGGCGCGCGGCTGACGCGGCTGATGGAGGAGCATGGCGTGATCGGCCGCACGGTGATCAACGACACGCTCTGCTTCAGCCCGCCGCTGATCATCTCCGAGGCCGATATCGACGAGATGCTGACCCGCGTCGCCAAGGCACTCGACGAACTGACGGTGCAGTTGCGGCGAGAGCAGATTGCGGTGGTGCGGTAAGACGTCCCCAGCGTGGTGGTGTGATAAGACGCCCCCCGCCGCGCTGGAGCGACGCCCGCAGCAATGTCATTGCGAGGAGCGGAGCGACGAAGCACCTCGTTCACGCAAGTCTCCTGACCGTCCGTGCACCCGCATAACCGGGGTTGCGTCGTCGCCTCGCTCCTAGCAATGACATGCAGCGGCCCCGCAGGGGTCGCGCCCACAGGCAAACCGCCATAGGGTCCCGGGACTGCCGCGGTCGAACCAGAGGCGGCACGATACCGGGAGAAACACCATGCGGCCCGAGGACGTGATCGCCGACAAGCACCGGCCTTTCACCGGTGCGGAGTACATGCAAAGCCTGCGCGACGGCCGCGAAGTCTATATCGACGGCGACCGCGTCGCCGACGTCACCACCCACCCGGCGTTTCGCAATTCCGTCCGCAGCATCGCCCGCCTGTACGACGCGCTGCACGATCCGGCACAGCAGGCGGTGCTGACCTGTCCCACCGATACCGGCAGCGGCGGCTACACCCATCGCTACTTCCGTGTGCCGCGATCGCGTGACGACCTGGTGGCGGCGCAGGGCGCCATCGCCGCCTGGTCGCGCATGACCTATGGCTGGATGGGCCGCACGCCCGACTACAAGGCGGCCTATACCAATACGCTCGGCGGTAACCCGGAGTATTACGGCCCCTACGCCGGCAATGCCCGCGTTTGGTACAAGCGCGCGCAGGAAACCGTGCCGTTCATGAACCACGCGATCGTCAATCCGCCGGTCGATCGCCACCTGCCGGCCGAGAAGGCCAAGGACGTGTTCGTCAGCGTTGACAAAGAGGTAGATGGCGGCATCGTCGTCTCCGGCGCCAAGGTGGTCGCGACCTCGGCCGCGATGACGCACTACAACTACATGGGCCAGAGTTCGAAGACAGCGACCGAAGACCTGGACATGTCGCTGATGTTCATCGTTCCGATCGATGCACCCGGTCTCAAACTGTTCTGCCGCACGTCATATGAGCAAGCGGCACAACGCAATGGCTCGCCGTTCGACTATCCGCTGTCCTCGCGGTTCGATGAAAACGACGCGATCTTCGTCCTGGACAAGGTGTTCATCCCCTGGGAGGACGTGTTCATCTATCGCGATCCCGCCCGCGTGCTGAGTTTTTACCCTCGCTCCGGCTTCATGCAGGGGTTCCAGTTCCAGGGTTGCACGCGCTTCGCGGTAAAGCTGGACTTCATCTGCGGCCTGCTGAGCAAGGCACTGCGCTGCACAGGCGGCGATGAGGCACGCGGCAACCAGGTGTTGCTCGGCGAGGCAATCGCCTGGCGCAATCTGTTCTGGTCGCTGTCCAACGCCATGGCGCACAACCCCGATCCGTGGAACGGTGATGCCGTGCTGCCGCAGGCACACGCCGGCAATGCGTACCGCGTATTTGCGCCTGACGCCTATCCGCGCATCAAGGACATTGTCGAACGCACGGTCACGTCGGCGCTGATCTACCTGCCGTCCTCGGCGAAGGATTTCGCCAACCCGGCGATCGAGCCATATCTGCGGCAATACGTTCGTGGCTCATATGGCATCGGCTACGAAGAACGCATCAAGATCATGAAACTTCTGTGGGACGCCGTGGGTACCGAATTCGGCGGCCGGCACGAATTGTACGAACGGAATTACGCTGGCGGATGGGAGGATATTCGCGCCCAGACCCTCACCAGTGCTCAGCGCGGCGGCGACATGGCGGCGATGGAGGCGCTGGTAGAGCAATGCATGGCTGATTACGACGCGAATGGATGGACGGGAGAAACATGGGTCAGTGGGGTATGATGTCGTAGCTGCGGAGGTATGATCTGGTGGCGCTGCTTTACGTCATTGCGGAGGCGGTCAGGGCAGCGCCCCTCACCCCATGTCATTGCGAGGAGCGAAGCGACGAAGCAATCTCGTTCGGAGGAGTACCCGGACCGTTCGTGCGCCACCTCGGCGGGGATTGCTTCGTCGCTGCGCTCCTCGCAATGACATGGTGGGGAGACTCGCAATGACATGGGGGGAGACTCGCAATGACATGGGGTGGGGGGACCCGGAACGACACGTGGCAGGTAACTCCCGCTGCACCGATATGAAACTCGCGCGCGATATCAGGCAGACGCCCCCGATGCTGGCGGCGCGAGCGCGACGGCCGCCTCGGCCGTCAGCAGCAGGAAGGTAAAGCTTTCCTGCAGGTAAAGTCGCACCGTCTCGTCGTTATGGCCCAAATACCCGATCGAAATATCCTGTCCGACATGCATATCGAAATCGCCGCCGCGGGTGGTCAGCACAAATGCGCCGTCGATCGCCGGTGCCCAGACGATCTCGGTTTCGACGATGCGCCTGATATGCTGCAGGACAGGGTATCCACTGTCGCTCGCCTCGGCGAGCGCGGTGTAAGGGCCCGCACCCAGCACCACTGAATAAGGACCGTTCACGCCGACCAGCCGCAACTGGCTCAATGCCTGCGCGATCGCGTCGGGATAGTGGCGCACATCGCTCGGCAACGTCGTGATCGGGTTGCTGGTACCCTGACGGATGCCGGTGATACCCGCCGCGGCGTAGCCCTCGAAGATCGCGCGGTCCTCGGCGAAAGCGATCTTCTTGGCGGCATCCTTGGCCGGCTGCCAGTCCGAATCGTTGGCACCGCGCTCCACGTCATCGATCTGCTGGCGATCCAGCTCGAACGGCACGCGGAATTCGACTAGCGCCTTCACCTCGCGCTGACGTGCAATCACCCCCTCGCCCGGCGCGGCGATCGAACGCAAATGCCCGGTGCCGACGGCCGACAGAGCGACCCCCGCCGGAGCCTGAAAATCCACCACGCGACGCGCTGCAAGGTAGCGCTTCAGGGTGCGCGTGGCCTCCTCTTCGATTTGCGCCCATGCGTCATCCGAGATCGGCGCAAGCTCACGGTGCAGGTTGTTCATTATTGGGGTTTCCCTTTGAGAGTACCGATGCCGAGCGATCCATCCGGGACCGGGGAGGCAGCCGCCGACGTCTCTTCGTCAGGCCCACCGGCCGGCGGTGCCGGCGGTGCATCGGGGGCAATCGCTGCCAGGAAGCTGGAGGCGGGCACAAAGAACAGTGTGCCGGTGACCGCGCGGCTGAAATCAAGCAACCGGTCGTAATTTCCCGGCGGCCGGCCGATGAACATGTTCTCCAGCATTTGCTCTATGGTGCGCGGGGAACGGCTGTAGCCGATGAAATAGGTGCCGAACTCACCGTGTCCCGGCTGACCAAACGGCATGTTGTCACGCAGGATCTTTATCTCCCGGCCGTCCTCGACGATCGTGGTCAGTGCGTTGTGTGCGGCGCTTGGCTTGAGCGCGGGGTCCAGATCCTCGTTTCCCAGCTTGGTGCGGCCAATGATGCGTTCCTGCGTTTCGGTGCTGAGTCCGTTCCAGCCCGCCAGGTCGTGCAGGTATTTCTGCACGATGACGTAGCTGCCGCCGGCGAATGCGGGATCCTCGCGGCCAACCAATGCGGCGTCGATCGCCTCCTGGTCCTCCGGATTTTCCGTGCCGTCAACGAACCCCAGCACATCGCGGCGGTCGAAGAACTTGAACCCGTGCACCTCGTCCACGATCGCAACAGCGCTGCTGAGCGTCGCCATGATTGACGTTGCCAGCTCGAAGCACAGGTCGATGCGCTCGGCGCGAATATGGAACAACACGTCGCCCGGCGTCGCGACGGCGTGGCGCGTCGCAGTGCGGATCTCGCGGAAGGGATGCAATTCGGCGGGACGCGGGGCGCCGAACAACCGGTCCCATACGTCCGAGCCGAACCCGACGATGCAGGACAGGCCGCCCTCCGGCTCGCGAAAGCCGATCGGGCGAACGATCGCGCCGATGTCGCTGACCAGGGACCGGACCGCAGCAGCGGCGGACGGATCGGAACTAACCGTCAGTACGAGAAAGATCGCGGCCCGGGTCAGACTGCCCGTTACCGCTTGCGGCACGGCCGCAGGCTTGTCCGCTGCTTGCTGCATCGTGTCACCGGGAAATCCGCAAGGAATGAAGCTCGGGTACCGAAGGTGTGAGTGGACCGCATCGCCCGGTCTTGCGGTGAGACCGGACGGGCGACCTTGTTGCCACACGGTACGACGGGTGTAGCGGAAAGGGATGACTGCCTCAAGGCAGCGACGGACTGTGACGCTGTCGTTCGTGCCCTGCAACAGTGAGCAAGTTTCTGGTCATAGCGGGACGGTGCTCACCGTGTGCCTCGCACAGGCGACGACCCACCTGAGCGATCTCGTGGACCGGAGCAGGGTCAGCGGGTCGTCATGACCCGCCATGGTACTAACCCGATGGAGCAACTTCCAATGGTGGTGCCTCCACGCCTGGCCGCTCCAGAACCGATGCTTCCGGATCCAGCCAGAACGCCCAGATCGCAGCACCAATCACCAGCAGCGCCGCCGCCACGATGAATGGCGCTTGCCAGGACCCGAACTGCACGAGAATCCCGAAAACCGTCGGCGACAAGGCGCCGCCGATATTGCCCGCCATGTTCATCACGCCGGACACCGTGCCGGAATACTTGCCCCCGACATGCATCGGCACAGCCCATGACGGACCAACGGTGCATTCCAGGAAGAACATCGCCGCCGACAGGCAGTACACCGCTGTATAGGCATTGTCAGTCAGCGCGGCCGGCACGATGAAGCACGTGCAGCCGAGCATTCCAACCACGGCAACAAGCCGATGTGCCAGCCTGGTTCGGCCGGTCTTCACCACCAGCCAATCGGTGACGATCCCACCGACCGTATCGCCGATCACTCCCGCCCACAGCGGCAGCGACGCAAAGATGCCGACCTTCAGCAGGGTGAAGTGGCGATATTCCACCAGGTACGACGGCAACCAGCTTAAGAAAATCCACAGGCAATAGACGTAGGTGAAGTAAGCGCACATGATCGCCCACATGTTTGGCGATCGGATCAACGTCGCCCACGGCATGGTCGCGACATGTCCAACCGGCGGCGGTCTGATGTTGCCGTCTTCGTCCACGCCGCGGATATAGGCCAGCTCTGCGTCGGTGACCGACCGCTGCGCTTCCGGGCTGTCGCGATAGGTGAGGTACCACAGCACCGCCCAGACAATGCCAAGCGCCCCGCAAATGTAGAACACCCAGCGCCAGCCGAGTGTGGCGATGATGGCGACGACGAACGGCGGGGCGATGGCGGCACCGAGGCGGCTGGCGCTGTGCGACACGCCCTGCACCAGGCCGCGCTCCTGCCGCGGATACCAAAGCTGCATGGAGCGCGTGGCGACCGGGAACGCGCCGGCTTCGCCGATACCGAACAGGAAGCGGGTGACGGAGAAAGACAGCGCACCAGCCGCCATGGCGGTGAACGCCGTCATGATCGACCAGTAGGCGACGATGCCCGTCAACACCTTGCGTGGACCGAACCGGTCACCAAGCCAACCGCCCGGGATCTGGAACAAGGCGTAGCTCCAGACAAAGGCGCTGAAGATGATGCCCATGCCGATCTTGTTGAGGTTGAACTCCTTGCTGATGAATGGCGCCGCCGTGGAAATGTTCACACGGTCCAGATAGGTAATCAGATACATCACGCTGATCAGGAAAAGGACATACCAGCGCTTGGTGCCGGAGCGCTTTGGTGGAGCTTCCATGACGTTTCCTTGCCGCCTTGGTGGCCGGGCTGCGGTGGGGGGAATTGCTATCCCAGGCACGTTAGCGGCAGGGTCTTACTGAAAAGATAACATGGCCTGGGCCAGGTGTAGTCGACGCGTGGGCCGCTACTCGTCGAAAAGGCCGGCGTGCGTACCGGTTCGAGCTAGTTGCTGAGGTGGGGTCGCACACAACATTGGGCATGTGGTCCTGCGCAAGGCTCCGCTGCGGAACATCGATGGATTGTTACGCCTCGTTGCGCTCCACCCGCGCAGTTGCCCGGACTCCGCCCCGCCCGCTATACCCGCCCTGCCACTATTGGAACACAGCATGAACGATTTGTTCGGCGGCAACCCTCCACCCAAGCGCGGTAAGCCCACCCCCCAGCCGCAGCCCAAGACACCGCCCCAGCCCAACGACTATTCCGCCAAGGACATCGAGGTCCTGGAAGGCCTGGAGCCCGTCCGCCGCCGCCCCGGCATGTATATCGGCGGCACCGACGAAGCCGCGCTGCACCATCTCGCCGCCGAAACCCTCGACAACGCCATGGACGAGGCCGTCGCCGGCCACGCCAGCTTCATCGAGGTTGCGCTGGAGCCAAACAACACCCTCACCGTCCGCGACAACGGCCGCGGCATACCGGTCGATCCCCATCCCAAGTTCAAGCAGCTCAGCGCGCTCGAAGTCATCATGACCACGTTGCACTCGGGCGGAAAATTCGGCGGCAAAGCGTATCAGACCTCGGGCGGGCTGCACGGCGTCGGCGCCTCGGTGGTGAACGCGCTGTCCGAGACCATGCAGGTAGAGGTCGCCCGGAACCGCACCCTGTGGAAGCAGAGCTACGCCCGCGGCACGGCCTCCACCAAGCTGATCAACGCCGGCCCAGTGCACAACCGCCGCGGCACAACCATCCGCTTCAAGCCGGACCCGCAAATCTTCGGCGCCGCACAGTTCCAACCAGCCCGGCTCTACCGTCTCTGCCGTTCCAAGGCCTACCTTTTCCGCGGCGTGGAAATCCGCTGGACCTGCGATCCGTCGCTGATCAAGGCCCCCAAGGACGACACACCGGCCGAGGCCGTCCTGCACTTCCCCGGCGGCCTGCGCGACAGCCTGGAAGCCGATATCGGCGACACCCCCCGCGTGCTGCCGCAACCTTGGGCGGGCGAGGCCGACTTCCCTCCCCTCCCCAACGGCGAAGCCGCGGGAAAACTGGAATGGGCCGTCGCTTGGCTGGATGGCGAGGACGGTTTCCTCCACACCTACTGCAACACCGTCCCCACCCCGCTCGGCGGCACCCACGAAACCGGCCTGCGCGCCGCCCTGCTGAAGGGCATCCGCGCCTGGGGCGAGCACCGCGGCAACCGCCGCGCCGCCCAGGTCACTGCCGAGGACTTGCTCACCCCGATGGCGGCGAAACTCTCGGTGTTCCTGCGCGACCCGCAGTTCCAGGGCCAGACCAAGGAGAAGCTCACCACCCCCGAAGCCTCCCGCCTGGTGGAATCCGCCCTGCGAGACCGCTTCGACCATTACCTCGCCGGCGACCCCAGCTCGGCCGACAACTTGCTCACCTACGTCATCGAGCGCGCGGAGGAGAGAATCCGCCGCAAGGAGAACAAGGACACCG
>Ga0335074_10005977_pt1 | contig 16859 bp, 15 predicted proteins | sample Lox_Sample_23_FD_206715 | JGI IMG/M metagenome (GOLD analysis project Ga0335074, IMG submission 206715) | Soil microbial communities from Loxahatchee National Wildlife Refuge, Florida, United States - Lox_Sample_2.3 | ecosystem: Environmental > Terrestrial > Soil > Wetlands | place: USA...
GGCCCGCGCAGCTTGCGGCAACAGTAAATGAACTCGCGGCGGCGGGCCAGCTTCCCGCATCGCTCGCGGAAACCGACGATCCGCTGGGATTCCTGGTGCACCCCAGCGGCGCCAGCACCGTGACCGATGCCGCCTATCGTTTCGTGCGCCACGAGCCGGGCGTCGATGTGGTCTTGTTCGGAACCGGCGATCCCGGCCATCTTCGCAGCAACATCGAGTCCCTGCTCAAGCCGCCGTTGCCGGAAGCCGATCGCGCGAAACTGGCTGAGTTGTTCAGCCACCTCCGTGGCGTTGGGCTCGAAGCGCCACCGCGCCGCATCACCGCCTGAACCAGGCGCCCTGCAACACCACGCCCGTCCGCCAGGTCCAACATCCACCTCGAGGACTCGCCTGTCACAAAAACTTCGCTAGGATCGCCGAACGGCGCCCTCCGGATCGATGCATGCGGCCGGCGCCGCGGCAAAAGCAACAAGGAGGCGCGCCCATGTCAGGATCCCACAACGGCAGAAGTCCCCGCTCGGTGGCTCTGGTGGGCCCCTACAGCAGTGGCAAGTCCACCCTGTTCGAGGCAATGCTGGACGTGGCCGGCGCACCGGTGAAACGGCCCGCCGATCCCCGCAACCGCCCGATGACCACCGAGACCCGCATAGGCCATGCCAGCTATCTCGGCGACGCCTGGTCTGTGCTGGACTGTCCCGGTTCGATTGAATTCAATTACGAAATGTGCACCGCTCTGGCGATGGCCGACATTGCCGTGGTGGTCTGCGAGCCGGTGCCCTCTCGCGCACTGACTGTAGCACCAGCCCTGAAGCTGCTGGCGGACCGGGGTGTGCCGCACGTGGTTTTCATCAACAAGATCGACACGCTGGAAGGCAGCGTGCGGGATACTCTGGCGGCGTTGCAGGCCTATGCCAAATCACCTCTCGTACTGCGCCAGGTGCCGATCGTCGATGGCCAAGCAGTCAACGGCTACGTCGATGTCGTGAGCGAGCGCGCCTATCGCTATCGTAAGGGCCAGGCATCGGAGCTGATGCAGATTCCGTCGGAAATGCATGACGAAGAGCAGGAGGCATTGGGAAAGCTGGTGGAGACGCTGGCGGACCACGATGATGAGCTGCTGGAGAAGGTGCTGGAGGACGTCAAGCCAACCCCGGCCGAGATCTATCGCGATTTGCGCAAAGACCTGACAGCCGGCGCGGTGATCGGGGTGCTGTTGGGCTCGGCCGAGAACCTGCACGGCGTGCGCCGGCTGTGGAAGGCACTGCGGCATGACGCCCCGTCCGTGCAGGAAACCGCGATGCGTCAGGATATCCCCGCCGAGGGACCGCCATTGGCACAGATCTTCAAGACCGTGTACGCCGGCCATACCGGTAAGCTGTCCTATGCGCGCGTCTTGCGCGGCACGATCAAGGATGGCGTCGTGTTGGGGGGGGCACGGCTCGGTGGCCTCTACCACTTCAACAGCGGCGAGCTGACCAAGACTGCCGAAGCAGTGGAAGGCGACGTGGTGGCGTTCAGCCGCCTGGAAGGTGTCGCAACAGGCGCGACGGTTTCACCGGGTGCTACGCCCGAGCAATTGGCGTTCCCTGAGCCGGCGCCGCCGGTGTATTCATTGGCGATCGCAACGTCCGACCACAAGGACGATGTTAAGCTGAACGGCGCGCTGAGCAAGCTGCGTGAGGAAGACCCAACACTTTCGGTCGCGCAAGAGCAGGGAACGAGCGAGACGGTTCTGCATGGACAGGGGGAAATCCACCTCAATGCGGTCGTCTCGCGGCTGCAAAGCAACTACGGATTGAGGGTGACAACACATAAACCGCAGGTCGCCTATAAGGAGACGATCCGCCGGCCGGTGCACGAACACGGGCGGCTAAAAAAGCAAAGCGGCGGCCACGGCCAGTTCGCTGATGTGAAAATCGATATTGCGCCGCGTCCCCGTGGTGCAGGATTCGAGTTCATCGACAAGGTCGTGGGTGGCGCGGTGCCACGCAACTTCATTCCGGCGGTGGGCGAAGCCGCGGAAGAAGCGGCCAGGAAAGGACCATTCGGCTTCCCGGTGGTGGATATCTCCGTGACGCTGGTTGATGGACAGTTCCACAGCGTGGACAGCTCCGACATGGCGTTCAAGACCGCGACCTCGCTGGCGATGAAGGAAGGTCTGGCAAAGGCAGATCCCGTGTTACTGGAGCCGATTTATCGCGTCAGCGTCAGCGTACCGAACGACTACACGGCACGGGCGCAGCGGCTGATTACCGGAAGGCGCGGGCAGATCCTGGGCTACGCCGAGCGTTCGGGCTGGGCGGGCTGGGATGATGTCGAGGCCTTGGTGCCGGAAGCAGAACTGCATGACCTCATCATCGAGCTCCGATCGCAGACACTGGGATTGGGCACGTATCGCAAGGAGTTCGATCATTTGGCGGAAACGCGGGCCGAAATGCGACGCGGAGCAGCCTGAGCCACGCCTCAGCTCCTACCCGCTATCAGTGAAGGGCGTGTGGCGGCATTCCCGCATCATATCGTCCCGGCACACCGATGCCATTGCGATGAGCGAGGCGACAAAGCGATCTCGGTCTGGTGGGCATACGAACGCCTATGCGCCACCGCGACCGAGATTGCTTTTGACCCTCTGCGGCCTCCCAATGAGACGGCATGCACCTCTTTAATGTGGTATTCCGCACCCTCCAGCAGGAGTGGGAAAAGCGACCGTTAGTGGCGGCGACTAGACCACCTTCTTCGCCCGCAAGGTTTCGATCTCCCTCGTGCCGTAGCCCAACTCGCCCAGAATCGCATCGGTGTGCTCGCCCAATTCTGGCGTCGCGCTCCGCACGCTCCAGGGCGTGCGGCTGAGTTCCACCGCCTGGCCAATCACCTCCACAGATCCCAGCACCTTTTGCGGCACTGTGCGGGTGATGTGCAGGTGCTGCACTTGGGGGTCCGCGAACACTTCGTTCATCTTGTATATTGGCCCGCATGGCACACCGGCGGCGTTCAACCGCTCAATCCACTCCGCGGAACTCCGAGTGCGGATGATCGCTTCGATTGCCTCGTTCAGCCGGTCGCGGTTTTTCGACCGTGCAGCGCCAGTGGCGAAATCCGGATCGGTCGCAAGTTGCGGTGCATCCACGGCCTTGCAAAAGCGGCGGTAGATGTCCTCGCCCGATGCAGCGATGTTGATGTAGCCGTCCGCCGTGGCGAACACCCCGGTGGGAATGCTGGTCGGATGATTGTTTCCCGCCTGGCCCGGAACCTCATGCCCAATCGTCCAGCGTGCTGCCTGAAAGTCTAGCATTGCGATCTGGGCTGCGAGCAGGTTGGACTGGACCCATTGGCCCTCACCGGATTGTTCACGTTCCAATAACGCGATCAGGATCCCCATGGCGGCAAAGATGCCGGCGGTAAGATCCGCGACAGGAATACCGACGCGCACCGGGCCATGCCCGGGAAGGCCGGTGATCGACATCAACCCGCCCATGCCTTGCGCAATCTGATCGAATCCTGGCCGGTCACGATACGGACCGTCCTGGCCGAAACCGGAGATCGACGCATAAACCAGCCGCTTATTGACTTTTCGCAGGTTCTCGTAATCGACGCCCAGACGGAATTTAACGTCCGGCCGGTAGTTCTCCACCACCACGTCCGCACGCTCCGCCAAGCGACGGAGTATCTCCAGACCCTCTGGCTCCTTCAGGTTCAGCGTCAGGCTGCGCTTATTGCGGTGCAAATTTTGGAAATCCGGTCCGTGCCTCTCACCGCCTAGGCCGGCATCGCCGCCGGGCGCCTCGATCTTGATCACATCGGCACCCCAATCAGCGAGTTGACGTACGCAGGTCGGGCCGGCGCGCACCCGCGTCAGGTCGATCACTTTGAAACGGGCAAGCGGTGCCTCGGGCATCCAGTTCCTCCTGAACGGCAGCCGCGCGCGGACGCGGCATCAGTTGCCCACCATACGGCGCCTCCCATCGGTTGGCGAGGCAACCCCCGACCGGCAGCACGGAACTCAACCCAGCGGCAGACAGCGTGCTGGGTCGGGAAAATTCTGAGACAATGCAACCGAGACGATCGCGTGTTTGTGACCGGATTGCTGCGTCCAGGATCATTAATGCGTCACGCAGCCGGGGACGCCAGTGCTATGGAGCGCTTCCGCAACCGGACGCGGCGCATCCCGCACATGGCTGCTTAACACTATACCTGCCCATTCCGCGGAGCCACCGTCTTCCGCATGTACGAGACCGCGACCTCGTGTGCCCAGCATGACTGTGCTTCGTCGGCCACTATCCTGATTGTGGATGATGAGCCCGAAGTAAGGACGGTGGTCGCGGAGTTCCTGGAGGATTTTGGCTATCAGGTGCTGCAAGCCGATGGTGGGCGCCAGGCGCTGCGGCGGCTACGGGAAAACCCATCCGTACGCTTGCTCATCACTGATATCCGCATGCCTGAGATGTCGGGTATCGAGTTGGCGGACTTGGCCACAGAATGGAACCCACGGCTTAAAGTGATTTTGATCTCGGGCTATTTCGTCGCCCAGCAGGTACATCGTCGTTTCCTGCGCAAGCCGTTCCGGATGAAGGAGCTCGAAGCCGCGGTGCGGGCTGAGCTCTGCCCCAACGACTGAGCGACGGCCAGCGCCGTGCGGACCGCACTCGGCTCGCCACCACGGGGAGGTTGACAAGACCGGTACAAGACGGTGCTACAATGTGCCCCGATGATGGACCGCCACGTCCTGTCGAACGGTTACCTGTCGGCCGCGGTAAAGCCGGACGGTGCCGAGCTTTGCTCCTTGCGTGACGCCGAGGGGACCGAATTGTTGTGGCAGGCGCACGCCATCTGGCCTCGTCATGCGCCGGTCCTGTTCCCCATCGTCGGCCGGCTTAAGGACGACACCCTGCTGCATCGCGGCCGCAGCTACCGTATGACGCAGCATGGTTTCGCCCGCGACCGGCGGTTCGCCTGGCTGAACCGAACCGCTACCTCCTGCCGCCTGGTGCTGCATGACGATGGCGAGACACGAGCGGCCTACCCGTTTGCCTTCCGCTTCGAGGTTGCATTCGCGCTGGATGACGACGCGTTGGAGCAAACCTTCACAGTGGTGAACACGGGCCGCGAGGAACTGCCGGCCTCAGTGGGCGCTCATCCCGCCTTCGTCTGGCCCCTGGCGGAAGGCGTGGCAAAGCCTGCGCATGTGCTGGCCTTCGAACAACCGGAAACTGGTCCAATAAGGCAACTGGAGGGTGGCTTGTTGCTGCAGGCGGCCAAGCCATCGCCGATCAGGGGCGACACGCTGTCGCTCGCACCGTCCCTGTTCGCGGCGGATGCACTGATCCTGGATCAGGTGGCCAGTCGATCGGTCCGATATACAGCGCCAGGAGCAGAGGCCATCGAGGTAAGCTGGGACGGCTTTCAACAACTTGGCATCTGGACACGGATGACAGCGGACGACGAATGCGCCGATTTCCTGTGCATAGAACCGTGGCATGGCACGGCCAGTCCAGCAGATTTCGCCGGCGAGTTCCGCGACAAGCCTGGCCTGATGCTGATTCCGCCCGGGGAACGGCGCACGCTGACGATGCGTATCAGGCTTTGCTGATTGGGCTTTCATCACCGGCGGCGTGGTTCGTTCAGGGCAGGTCGGCCACGATGTTCCCTTCGGCCGCCGATTCTAACTTCCGGATCAGCGGCTGCAACATGTCCTCGTAAAGCCGTTACCTGCCGAATGTCTTCGTACAGCCGGTACCTCCCGACGGAACTGCGGTAGATTTGCTGACGAACCGGCAGCGCTCTCGCAGTCCGGACCGGGTGCGGCGTCCCCTTGAATGCAAGGCACGAGTCATCCCACACGAGCCAACAACATGCGGCAAGGCGGCGTGCCTGTCTGACTTCAAGGCGCGCACGTTCTCCGCGCGGTGCGGGTCCTGATCGAGCATGCCCCGATAGCCCCTCTCGGCCTCGGCGAACCGCCCATCCCGATGATGCCGTCGCGCCTCCCCGAACAGGGCGCTTAGGGCTTGTTCGAAAATAAACGAATCGGAATGCACGGTCGAACAAGCCCTAAGCTTTTGCTTTGAGCGGCAGCTTTGTCGGCGTGCTGACGCACTTATTTGCCGACGCTGCCTTAGCCCCGCCATCCTCCCAACCGGCATATATGGTCCCAGTGCGCCTTCGACACCGGCGAGACGGAGAGCCGCGACTGCCGGACCAGCGCCAGATCCGCGAGCTTCGGATCGGCCTTGATCTGCACGAGCGTGACGGGCGTTGGCATCGGCCCCACGGTCTGCATATCCACGCAGACCCAATCGCCGGCCTCGGCAGTGGGATCGGGATAAGCCTCCCGCACCACCTTCACCACGCCCACAATCTCCTTACCGACATTCGAATGGTAGAAGAAAGCGAGGTCTCCCTTCTTCATCGCTTTCAGGTTGAGCCGGGCGGTGTTGTTGCGCACTCCGGTCCACGGTTCGACCTTGTTGGCGACCTGCTGGTCCCAGGAAAACGCCTCAGGCTCGGACTTCACCAACCAGTATTGGGTCATGACGTCATGCTCCTCCCCGTCTCCTATCAGGCTGGGCCGCGAGTCTGGCCAAGGGAATGGGGAGCGAGGCGGTCCTCTCCCGCGAGGCTGGGTCCGCTTCGCGGCCCAAGCCCGCAAGGGGGCGGGGAGCGCTGATCCTGGATTGATCCACCTCAATGCGCAACATCGCAGCCATCGTAATAGTTATCGCCAGCATGAATGTTTCTCCAGGACATACCCACACGCGGGTCGAGTCCCAACAGTAAAGGGCACTGCCGTCCGCCTTCAAACCGCGGCGGGGATGCGATAGGTTGCACAAGTGGACGCGCGTTCTGTTGCAGCCCCTCCCTCGGGAGCAGGGCGTTCCTTGCACCGGTTTGCCAACCCCGGCCAGTTCTTGCGGCTGTCGGGAACGCTCGTACCGTGGCTTTCCGCCGGAGCCTTGGTGCTCACGGCCGTTGGGTTGATCTGGGGTCTGTTCTTCGCCCCGGCAGACTGGCAGCAGGGCGACGCTGTTCGCATCATGTACATCCACGTGCCAGCGGCCTGGCTTGCTTCTGCCGGGTATGCCGGGCTGGCCATCTGCTCCGTACTGTCCCTGGTATGGCGCCATCCGCTGGCTGACCTCGCCGCGGTGGAGATCGGGCCTGTGGGTGCCGGCTTCACTGCCTTATGCCTCGCCACCGGAAGCCTGTGGGGCAAGCCGATGTGGGGGGCATGGTGGGTGTGGGATGCACGCCTGACGTCCGTGCTGGTCCTGTTTTTTCTCTATCTCGGCCACATCGCCCTGGTTCGAGCCTTCGACGACCCAGTGCGCGGCTATCGTGCCGGAGCGATCCTGGCGTTGATCGGCGCGGTGGACCTGCCGATCATCAAGTTCAGCGTCGATTGGTGGAATACGCTGCACCAGCCGGACACCATCACTTTGACCGGCGCGCCTCACATGTATATCGGCATGATGTGGCCGCTGCTGTTCTCGACGTTGGGCTACACGCTGGCCTTCGCCGCGATTGTGCTGACCCGCACACGGGCGGCGGTGATGGAACGTCGCATCCGCGCGCTGTTGATGGCCCGCGCTTCGGCACAGGAACCCGGCTGATGGACCATCTGCCCTATATCGCCGGATCCTATGCCTTGGGCATTCTGATCCCCGGCATTCTCGCGATCACCGCCTTCCTTCGGGTCGGCGCGGCACGCCGCCGGCTTGCGGCGATCGACCCGCGGGCCAATCGCCCGGGCACGGGCGCACGCACACGGCGCGGGGGCTCACAATGACCCGCAAGCGCCGCCGCCTGTGGATTCTGGTCGCTTGCGGTATCGGCGTTGGCTCCGCCACCGCACTGACACTGTCGGCATTCAGCAGCAACCTCGTGTTCTTCGTCTCGCCATCGCAGCTAGCGCACGAAATGCCAAACGGGCGAATGGTGCGGCTGGGCGGCCTGGTCGCGCAGGGGAGCGTGCATCGCGCCACCGTGGATGGGAAACCGATTGCGACCTTCGCTGTCACCGATGGCAAGGACGCAATCAACGTCAGTTACGTGGGCATCCTGCCGGACCTGTTCCGCGAGGGCCAAGGCGTGGTCGTGGAAGGCGTTCTGCAGCCCGGCGGCACGTTCCATGCCTCCGACGTGCTGGCCAAGCACGACGAGAACTATATGCCGAAGGAAGTTGAGGAAGCGTTAAAGAAGTCCGGCCACTGGAACCCGAACTCCGGCGAACCGCCGCCAGCGGCCACCTGGGACACGCTGTCCGTAAAGCGCGCCGGGGGATGATGGCGGAACCCGGTGCGACCGCTGCGCCTGAAGCGCGGCCTCGTTCCCGCGAACGGTTATGAGCGGCCCGCTGGCGCGGCGCGCCCTGCTGCTTGCACCGAGTGCCGCCGCGGTCGCCGGTGGGGTCGCATTGCTGGCGCTATGGGAGCGCCCAGAACGCATACCTCCGTTGTGGGGACCGGATCAGCCAGGCACGTTGGTTGGACGCAAGCTGCCTGCCTTCACGTTGCCAGGACTTGCCGGGCAGCCGGGTTTCACCAGCACTGATGTCGCTGCCGCGGGTCGGACCGCTTTGATCAACTTCTTCGCCTCCTGGTGTATGCCCTGCCGGCAGGAGGCGCCGGCGCTACTGCGCCTGGAACAACGAGGCCTGCCGATTTGGGGGGTCGATTATCAGGACAAACCTGGTGATGCGATTGCCTTTCTGCAGGTGACTCATGCTCCGTACCGTCGCGTGGGCTGCGACGTGACGGGCCGCATTGGGCGAACCTTCGAACTGCAAGGCGTGCCGGAGAGCTTTCTGGTGGATCGCGACGGCATCATACGTTGGCACTGGGCCGGCGGTCTCAGTGAAGACGTGGTGCGGCAGTACCTCGTACCCACTATCGGTCGAGCGTGAGTCTGGGCCTCTATGTCATTGCGAGGAGCGAAGCGACGAAGCAACCCCGGTCGTGCAGGCGCAGGGGCGGTCGGAGGCTTCTTCGAACGAGGTTGCTTCGTCGCTTCGCTCCTCGCAATGACATGGGGCGGCGCTTCTGTGAGTCTGGGTACCAGATCCGTTGCTGCGCGGCGGCGGGTAGCCGCCACAAGCTGCGGCTATTGCCCGGAAGCCGTCGTCTGACGCAACAGCATCAGCGCGCGGCGCAGGCGAAGGATACCCCCTCGCGTCTGGCCCTGATTGCACATGCGCTGCCCCTCGGCGGAGAGATCGGTCGCTTCCTGCGGTGGGTGAACGGTGTTGCGTGCCAGTTCGCTGATCCGATCGAGAAGCTGCAGGCAATATTCGGGTGTGTCCGTGGTGACCCGTTGCGGCGCGCCTTGACCGGCCACGGGCAGCGGCATGACCTCCAGGCCGAGGCCAACGGATAGCGGAATGGCAAGCAAGGCGTAGAGGCGGCCGGGAAGCTTCATGCTGCCAAGTATGGCGATTGCGCCTGACCACGCGCTGGTGGTCGCATGACAAGAAAGTCAGAAATTGCAGGATTGAACCGCGGTTGACTGCACTTTTGCGCCGCCCTTAGCGAACGCCGCGCGGCGTGGGCCAATCGAGACGCTGTAGCCAGCGCACCAGCCGCTTTGTTCCCGGAGAGAACAATCGTGGAACGAACAGTGTGCCGGCGGCCCGCTTGGCGGCTTCGGAGCGCGTGGGATATGGCACGATCATTCCGACCAGGTGCGTCAGCGGGATGCGCCGGGCGATGGCGAGCGTCCACGCGCCAATCATCTCGCCTGCCCCAGGGGCCAGAATGCCAGCGCCCACGACGCGGCCACGTGCGGCCACCAGTTTCACCAGGCCGGCGGTTTCGTCTTCCGCCACCGCGCGGTCATTGTCCGCCAGCGGCCAGCGCAGCACCGAGACGTTGAGACCGGCCGCCCGCGCCTCGACCTCCGTTATGCCAACCTGAGCCAGTTCCGGATGCGTGTAGGTGACCCGGGGCAATGCCGCATAGTCCAACCCTGCGGGCATCCGGAACAAGGCGCGGCGAATGACGATGCCGGCATGATAGCTGCCGACATGGGTGAACGCGCGCGGACCGATGCCGAGCGGGTCGGCGATATCGCCGACTGCAAACACCCAGCGGTTGGTCACCGAGCGCAGCCCCCGGTCGGTGACCACGCCTGCGTTGGAGGCACGCACATTGCCGGCTGGCAGGTCCAGCCCCTCGAGGTTTGGCCGCCGCCCGACGGCGACGAGCAGGTGGCTGCCGCCAATCCGGTTTCCGTTGGCCAGAACCAGGACGGGACTGCCCTGGGCGCCGCTTTCGGCGGAGGCAACCTTGGCCCCTTCCAGCAGGGTCACGCCGCGGGCGGTGAGAGCAGACCGCAGGCCAGCGGCCAGTTCGGGATCCTCACGGCTGGCGATGCAGGCGGCCTCGACGACCGTGACGCGGGCACCCAGGCCGGTGAACGCGTCAGCCATTTCCAGACCGATCGGTCCGCCGCCGAGGATCAGCAGATGGTCCGGACGTTCCGGGAGGTCGAACAAGGTCTCGTTGGTGAGAAAGGGGATGCGGTCGAGGCCGGGGATTGGCGGCACGGCCGCGCGGCTGCCGGCAGCGATGACGATCCGCCGGGCGGTGATCCGCTGGCCGTTTACCGCCAGTGCGTTGGGTGCCACAAAGCGCGCCGTTCCGCGCAGCACGGTAGCGCCTAGGGCTTGGAACCGCGCTTCGGAGTCCATCGGCGCGATGGCGGCGATGGACTTGTGCACATGGGTCTGCACGGCCTGCCAGTCGATGCGCGGTTCCGGCACGTCCAGGCCGAACCGGCCGGCGCCGCGGATCGCCTGCGCCGCGTGCGCCGCAGAGAGCAATGCCTTGCTGGGGATGCAGCCGGTGTTCAGGCAATCGCCGCCCATGCGGGATTGCTCGATCAGGGCGACTTTCACCCCAAGCTGGGCCGCGACCGCGGTAACCGACAGGCCGGCGGCGCCGGCGCCGATCACCACCAGGTCGAACTCAGCCATCCCGGCGCCCCCATTTGCGCCATGCAACCGGCAGCAGCGCCAACAGGCCGAGCGCGACCAGCGGTCCCAGGATCGGCAGGGAGAAGATCAGGGCGAGGTTCGGGCGATCGCCGGCAGCCAGCACGTCGCCGACCCCCGCGCCGATCCAGGCGAAGACGAAAGTGCCGGGAATGATGCCGATCAGCGTTGCAGCGCTGAACGCCCACAACCGCATGCCGGCGAGCGCCGCGGCCAGGTTCACCAGCCAGAATGGGAACAGCGGGATGAGCCGGATCGCGAGCAGGTAGTGGAAGCCGTTGTGTTGCAGTTCGGTGCGAATGCGGGTGAGGCGGCTGCCGGCGCGGGCGGCTCTTTGGGTGGCGAAGGCCGAGCGGGCCGCGAGGAAGAGCACCAAGGCCCCGGCAGTGGCACCGATTACGGCGAGCGCACCGCCCAGCAGGGTGCCGAACAGCAGGCCGCCGGCGACGGTGAAGACAGCGGCCTCGGGGACCGAGAGGGCGGTGAGGACGGCGTAGGATGCGGCGTAGAGGAGTGGGGCGATGACGGGGTGGCGTGCGACCCAGGCAGCGAGGGCGGCCTGGTGCCGGGCGAGCGCTGCCCAGTCCAATTGGCCTGCGACACCGCTTACCCAAAACGCGGCAAGCGCAACCAGCAGCAGGGCGAGCGGGGCGACTCGGCGCAGAGAGAGCATGGCGGGGCACCGCATAGACCGGGCGTGGCGAGAGCGCGACCCGGAAGGATTGGCCCGGAAGGATTGGCATGGGCCGGCCGGCATTCGGCCAGAGTGTTTTGCGGCGCCCCGTGGTGCCTGAGGTCTTGGTGCGGTTTGTTTGGTCGCCCCTTGTGCGCGGTGCGGCAGGCGGAGGGCGCCAGGCACCCTTGTGCGCGGTGCGGCGGAAGCAGGTCGCCAGGGACCCTTGTGCGCGGTCGGGCGGAAGCAGGTCGCCAGGGACCCTTGTGCGCGGTCGGGCGGAGGCAGGTCGCCAGGGACCCTTGTGCGAAATGTGGACAAGAAATTGGGAACCGCAGATGCACGCAAATGAACGCGGATGGGTCTGCGGCCGGCATGGCGTTGCTGGACAACCCCAGCCGACTGGTTGGTCCTGGTGAGCCGCGCAGCATCGATGGTCCGCGCGCCATCGGCGTTCATTGGCGTTTATCCGACGTTCCCCTGCTTTGTTTAGCCGCGGTTCCCCTGCTTTTAGCAGAGGCGGGATGCGGCTGGACGAATCGGTATGGCGGGGCCGGCCAATGTCCGGTCCCGTGCATGGAGGCTCATGAAGCGTGCCATGCCGTCAGGGCGGCCCGGTTGCGGCAGCCGCAACGGCCATACCTGGCGCAGGCGATACGACGGGGCCCGGCGATACCGCAAACGGATCGAACGGACGCTCGCCAATGAAGAAGCCCAATATCTGTTTGACTTTCTCCCGCGTCTGGGCTGGCCATCCCAGATCCGGATTGCGGTCGAGTTCCTGTTGCTCGAACCGCTTCTCGCGGCGGCGCATTTCGACGAAGTATTTGTCGAAGCTGCCACCATACCAGCGGAACAGCGAGAACAGATCGTTGCCGAAGGTGGCGAGGCACAGCAACGGTGCGACACCGAAATCGCAGGAGATCGCGACAAGGGTGCGGCCGACCGAGCGGCGGCGGACCTCGGCTTCGATGTCTCGCATGGAGGGCAGGTTTTGGAGCGTTAGTTGCTCCTCGGGCTCGGTGCGCCGCGCGAACCGTCGCGCGGCTGCCTGCGACGGCGCTGCGACTGGTTGCGCTGACGCATCCGATCCCGCGGCCGGCGGCGGAATGGCCGGTCTTGCCGCGCGCGCAGTGTCATCGCGCCGCGCAGGGATGACCAGATCGCGGCCGCGTTTGGCACGTTCCAGCAGCATGCGTTCCAGCGCCACCGCCCGCATGATGCCGCGTTGGAGATGGGCGAGAATCACCGAGATCCTGGCTGTGCCGAAAAACTGGGCAATGGTGGAGAAACCGCTTCGGCAGGCGCGATGTTCGATGGTCTCGAGGAGATGGCGGCCATATTCGGCAAGAATCGAAAGGATGCAGAGCACGTCCGAGATACGCTCGGGCATGGCTTTGGTGGCACGGTCTGGTGCTGAACTGGGCTGGCCGGAAGGATCGGTGATGTTTTTTCTCCTGTCTGTATTCGTTTGATATACTATCAGGTCCGATTGCCGGGGGCAAGAAGAAAATCCGAACCGTGCCCGGAAAATCTGGCGCAATGGACGCCCGGAAGTCTGGCGCAACGGACGCGCCCGGCATTTCCCAGGCTTGTTCCTGGGGTCCTGGTTTCTTTTGCTCAGCCATGCAACCGATGGAACGCCATGACAGTTCGGAGTCCATGAAGGGCTTGTCACTGTGCGCCGGAAAGCAAGTTGCGCCACGCGGCGGTCTGACGGAACCAATCGGTCGCCTGCATCCGCCACACCGCAACAAGCGAAACCATAAAAGATCCGCAGGAATCCGGCCATTTCCCTTTCGCACTGCACAATTCGCTCCCGGCCCGCGCGATCCTTGTCGCAACCCCCTGCCCCCGCTACGTCTCGCCGCACTATGACGGCCATAGGGGAAGAGGAGCGAGCGATGGCGCGGGCGGCACAACAACCGGGCAAGCGCGGCAAACAGGACAGCTCATCCGAAGACCGCGCGCCCTTGCTCGAGGCCTTCCGCACCATGCTGCTGATCCGCCGCTTCGAGGAACGTGCCGGGCAACTCTACGGCATGGGTCTGATCGGCGGCTTCTGCCATTTGTATATCGGCCAGGAAGCCGTGGTCGTCGGTGTGCAGATGGCGCTGGAGCAAGGCGACACCGTCATCACGTCCTACCGCGACCACGGACATATGCTCGCCACCGGCATGGCCCCGAAGGGCGTGATGTCGGAGCTGACTGGCCGGCGCGACGGGTATTCGCACGGCAAGGGCGGCTCGATGCACATGTTCAGCAAGGAGAAGAATTTCTTTGGTGGGCATGGCATCGTCGGCGCGCAGGTGAGCCTGGGCACCGGCCTTGGCTTCAGCCATTGGTACCGCGGCAGCGATCGGGTCAGCGTGACGTATTTCGGCGAAGGCGCGTCCAATCAGGGGCAGGTTTATGAAAGCTTCAACCTTGCCGCGTTGATGAAACTGCCGGTCGTGTATGTGATCGAGAACAACCGGTATGGCATGGGCACGTCGATCGACCGCGCGTCCGCATCGAAGGATCTTTCCAAGAATGGTGCGCCCTGGGGCATTCCCGGCACGCAGGTGGACGGCATGGACGTGCTGGCCGTGCGCGATGCGGGGCGGGAGGCGCTGGCACATTGCCGCGCCGGCAACGGGCCGTATCTGCTGGAGATGAAGACCTATCGCTATCGCGGGCACTCGATGTCGGATCCGGCGCGCTACCGGACGCGCGAGGAAGTGCAGGAGATGCGCGAGCATCACGATCCTATCGAGAGCGCACGGCAGAGGCTGGAGGCGATGGGCGTGGCGGCGGACGAGCTGAAAAAGATCGAGGACGAGGTGCGCCAGATCATCCAGGACGCCGCCGCGTTTGCGCAGGAAAGTCCGGAGCCCGATCCTGCCGAACTCTACACCGACGTTCTGCTGGAGGGCTGAGCGATGAGCACGCAGATTTTGATGCCGGCGCTCTCGCCCACCATGACCGAGGGCAAGCTGGCGAAGTGGCTGAAGAATGTCGGTGACGACGTGCATGCCGGCGACGTGATCGCCGAGATCGAAACCGACAAGGCGACGATGGAAGTCGAGGCGGTTGATGAAGGCAAGCTGACGCAGATCCTGGTCGATGAGGGCACCGAAGGCATCGCGGTGAACACGCCGATCGCGGTGCTGGGCGGCAATGGCGAGGATACGTCGGCCGCGAAGGCTCCGCCGCAGCGCGACGCAGTGCCGATGCCAAAGGCCGCGGCCGGGGCGGAAGACATGCGCGCCATCGCGCAGCAGGCCGCCGAGGGTCAGCGCAAGGAGGCGGTGGAAGCCGCGGCACCCGCGCCGGAGAAGGATTGGGGGCCGACCAAGCCGATCACCGTGCGCGAGGCTTTGCGTGACGCCATGGCGCTGGAGTTGCGGCGCGACGAGCGCGTGTTCCTGATCGGCGAGGAAGTCGCGCAATACCAGGGCGCGTACAAGATCAGCCAGGGACTGCTGGACGAGTTCGGGCCGAAGCGCATCATCGACACGCCAATCACCGAGCATGGTTTTACCGGCATGGCGGTGGGCGCAGCGCTGAACGGGTTGAAGCCGATCGTCGAGTTCATGACGTTCAACTTTGCCATGCAGGCGATGGACCAGATCATCAACTCGGCGGCGAAGACGCTGTACATGTCGGGTGGGCAGATGGGCTGCCCGATCGTGTTCCGCGGTCCCAACGGCGCGGCGGCACGCGTCGCGGCGCAGCACTCGCAGTGCTATGCGAGCTGGTACGCGCATGTGCCGGGGTTGAAGGTGGTGGCGCCGTGGTCGTCCGCTGACTCCAAGGGGCTGCTGCGCGCGGCGATCCGCGATCCGAATCCGGTGATCGTGCTGGAGAACGAGATCCTTTACGGCCATACCTTCGATTGCCCGGTGGATGACGAGTTCATCGTGCCGCTGGGCAGCGCCAAGGTTGAGCGAGCGGGCGACCGGGTGACGATCGTCGCGTTCTCCATCATGGTCGGCGTCGCGATGGCCGCGGCGGAGGAACTGGCGAAGCAAGGCATCGAGGCGGAGGTGATCAACCTGCGCTCGCTGCGTCCGCTGGATACCGAGACGATCGTGCGCAGCGTGAAGAAGACCAACCGCATCGTGTCGGTGGAGGAAGGCTGGCCGTTCGCCGGCATCGGCGCCGAGATCGCGATGCAGGTGGTAGAGCATGCGTTCGACTGGCTGGATGCGCCGCCGGTGCGCGTGCATGGGGTGGACGTGCCGCTGCCCTATGCGGCGAATCTGGAGAAGCTGGCGCTGCCGCAGCCGGAGTGGGTGGTGGATGCGGTGAAGAAGATCGTCTGAGGGGGCGGGCAAACAATGGCGACCAACATCCTGATGCCGGCGCTCTCGCCGACGATGACCGAGGGCACGCTGGCGCGCTGGTTGAAAAAGGAAGGCGAGGCGATCCGCGCCGGCGACGTGATCGCGGAGATCGAGACCGACAAGGCGACGATGGAAGTCGAGGCGGTCGATGAAGGTGTGCTGGGCAAGATTCTGGTTGGTGACGGCACCGAGGGCGTGAAGGTGAACCAGCCGATCGCCGTGCTGGTGGAGCAAGGGGAGAAGGTGCCGGCGGATACGGGTGCGCCGGGGCAGTCCGGGGGGAAGCAGGAGCTGCCGGCCGCGAAGCCGGAGACGAAAGCGACTGAACCAGCGAGCCAGGTGGCGCCGAACCGGACCGTTGAGCCAACGGCAGCACTGCCGGCCTCGGCTGCGCCGGCGGCACAATCCGCGGCGCGGTCTGGGAACGGGCATGACGCGTCAGGCGATCGGATTTTCGTTTCGCCATTGGCGCGGCGGATGGCTCTGCAGGCGGGCATCGATCTGCGCGCGCTGAAGGGCAGCGGGCCGAACGGACGGATTGTGAAAGCGGACATCGAGACCGCGCAGCAGCGTGGTGTGGCGGCGCCCGCGGCAGCTGCCACTGCACAGGCGCAGCAGGTGGCGCCAACGCCGGCCGCACCGCCGCCGACGGCACAGGTGCCGGTGCAGATCACCGCGCCGCATCGCGCCGTGCCCAACACGTCGATGCGCAAGGTGATCGCGCGGCGGCTGACGCAGGCGCACCAGGTCACGCCGTTCTTCTTTGTCTCGATGGATATCGAGCTCGATGCACTGCTGAAATTGCGCGAGGAGCTGAACGCCAAGTCGCCGAAGGAAGGGCCGAGTGCGTTCCGCCTGTCGGTCAACGACCTGATCA
>Ga0335074_10005978_pt1 | contig 16857 bp, 16 predicted proteins | sample Lox_Sample_23_FD_206715 | JGI IMG/M metagenome (GOLD analysis project Ga0335074, IMG submission 206715) | Soil microbial communities from Loxahatchee National Wildlife Refuge, Florida, United States - Lox_Sample_2.3 | ecosystem: Environmental > Terrestrial > Soil > Wetlands | place: USA...
CCACACTTCACCGCGCGGCACGCGGCGCCGCACTTCACTGCGCGGCACGTGGCGCCGCCTGCCGGCGTGACCCATTTCAACGCCCGCACCGCGGCGCACACCCGCGGCGCCGCTGTCGGCGCTTCCAGCCTTGCCATCACGCATGGGGCGGCGGCGGTTGCACATGGTGCATTCGCCCACACTGCCGGTCCGACCGATCCGAAGAATTTCGCGGCGCGGCGGCATTTCGCCGGCGATCCGGCGTTGCGTCCGTTCCTCGATCGCGGCTGGCACCGCAACGGTCATCTCGGCTGGGTCGGCCCGCTGTTCTGGCCCTATGCCTACGGCGATCTTTTCTATTCCGCCTTGTGGCCCTACGCCTATGACGACGATCCGTTCTGGGCCTACGGCTACGACGACATCTACGCCGGCATCTTCTCGCCCTACGATTACGAGCCCTATGTCGAGGGCCCGCAGGCACCGGCGCGCATGGCGGCGCTGACGCAAGGCATGACGAACGCCTGCGCGGCCGAGGCGGCCGAAGTCACCGCCTGGCCGATCGACCAGATCCAGCAAGTCATCCAGCCGAACGACCAGCAAAAGCCGCTGCTCGACGATCTCGGCAACGCCGTGGTCAAGGCGTCGGGCGACATCACCGCGCATTGTCCGGCGGCCGTCGCCTTCACGCCGGTCGACCGCCTCGGGCAGATGGCCGTCCGCCTGCAAGGCATGATCGATGCGGTGAACATCATCGAACCGCCGCTGACCAAGTTCTACGATTCGCTTTCCGACGAGCAGAAAGCCCGCTTCAACGACATGGGCGTGGCGCAAGTTACGACGTCTGCCGCGACGGCCGCGAACGGCGCGCCAAATCCGCAACCAAATCCGCAGGCCGCCCAGGCGGCCAACCCGCAACAGGCCTGCGGCAACGCCAAAGTCATGGCCTGGCCGACCGACAAGATCGATCAACTGATACAGCCGACCGATTCACAGAAGCAGAAACTCCAGGCACTACAATCGGCCGCCGCACAGGCAGCCGACATCATCAAGGCCGCTTGCCCGAGCGAACTGCCGGCGACGCCGCCCGACCGCTTCGCGGCCATTGGCGCGCGGCTCAATGCCCAGCTCAAGGCGGTGCAGACCGTCGCCGCGCCGTTGCAGGACTTCTACGACTCGCTTTCCGACGAGCAGAAAGCGCGGTTCAATAATCTGGGCCGGGAGATTTTTGCGGAGAAGTAAGCGACGTACCCTCTCCCGCGCGAGGGAGAGGGCTCGGCTCCCTTTTCCGCAATGAAAGCCCTCCATTCCGTCGCCGCAAAATTTGCCGTAGATTCCGCGAGGGGCCATCGTGGCCCGCCGAGGATTTAAGCCATGACGCTTGAAACCGAGAGCGCGCCCGTGCCAGCCACGGCTGCCGCGGCAGAGCCGATCTGGTTCGCCTCGTATCCGCCCGGGGTTCCTAAGAGCATCGATCCGGATATCTATCCGTCGCTTTCGGCGCTGCTGCTCGACGCCTGCGCGCGGCACGCCGCGCATCCTGCGTTCGAATGCCTCGGCGTGCGCCTGAGCTACGCCGAATGGGACGGCGTGAGCCGGGCCTTTGCCGCCTTCCTCATCGAGCAAGCGAAATTTACTCCCGGCGATCGCCTCGCCATCATGCTGCCGAACCTGCTCGCCTATCCGGTGGCGTTTCTCGGCGCGCTGCGCGCCGGCCTGATCGTCGTCAACGTCAATCCGCTCTACACGCCGCGCGAATTGAAGGAGCAGCTTGCGGATTCAGGCGCCACAGTCATCGTGATCATGGAGAATTTCGCCCACAAGCTCGAAGCGGTGCTCGCCGATACCAAGATACGGCACGTGGTGGTAGCCCGGCTCGGCGATTTCATGCCGCCGCTCAAGCGTGCGCTGTTCAATGTCGCCAACACTTACATCCGCCGCGCCGTGCCGGCCTGGCGTTTCGACCGCTTCACCTTGCTGCAAAGCGCTTGCCGCCGCGCCCCAAGCGCGCGTTATGCAGATGCAAATCCGTCGGCGTCGTCGCCTGCGCTGTTGCAGTATACCGGCGGAACGACCGGCGTGCCGAAGGGCGCGGTGTTGACCCATCGCAATCTCGTCGCCAACACCTTGCAGTGCCGCGCCGTCATTGCGCCGTATCTGGTGGAAGAGCAGGGCAGCGTGCTGACCCCGCTGCCGCTTTATCATATCTTCTCGCTGACGGCGAACCTGCTGGCGTTCGCGCTGATGGGCGGACGAAGCGTGCTCGTTCCCGACCCGCGCGATATCAAAGGTCTGATCAAAACCATGCGCCGGGCGCAGGTTGCGACCATGACCGGCGTCAACACCTTGTTCAACGCGCTGATCAACACGCCCGAATTCGCCACGCTGGATTTTTCCAAGCTTTCGTTCGCCGTCGGCGGCGGCGCCGCGGTGCAAAGCGCGGTGGCGACGCGCTGGCGCGAGATCACCGGCACCGAACTGGTCGAAGGCTACGGCCTCACCGAGGCGTCGCCGGTGGTGTGCATTAATCCGGTGCGCAGCCCGAAAATCGGCACCGTGGGCTTGCCGGTGCCGTCGACCGAAGTCGCGATCCGCGATGATCACGGCAACGATCTTGCCGTCGGCGAAGCCGGCGAGATCTGCGTGCGCGGCCCGCAGATCATGCAGGGCTACTGGCAGCGCCCCGACGAGACCAGGCTGGTGCTGACCGCGGCCGGCTGGCTGCACACCGGCGATATCGGCGCGTTCGACGCGCAAGGCTATTTGAAAATCCTCGACCGCAAGAAGGACATGGTCAATGTCTCCGGCTTCAAGGTGTTTCCCAACGAAGTCGAGGATATTATCGCGCAGCATCCGGGCGTGCTCGAAGCAGCCGTCATCGGAGTTGCCGATCCGCATACCGGGCAGGGCGTAAAGCTGTTCGTCGTCAAACGCGATCCCGCGCTTACCGAGGCGGAGTTGACCAAGTTCGCGCGCGAACGGCTTGCCGGCTATAAAGTGCCTAAGATCATCGTGTTCGTCGATTCTTTGCCGAAGAGCAATGTCGGCAAGATTATCCGCAAAGATTTGAAATAGAGCGCGTGTCGTCCGCTCAATGCGCCATCAGCACCGGAAGGTCGGCGTTGGCGAGAATGTATCGCGTCGTGCCGCCGAAGATCATCTGCCGCAAGCGGCTTTGCGTATAGGCGCCCTTAACGATGAGGTCGCAGCCGAGCTCGGCGGCCTTGGCCAGGATGGTTTCACCGGCGCTGATCTTACCGGGTGCGACGGTGAGCGGTTCGGCGGCAATTCCATTGATGGTGAGCGAGCGCGCCAGCTCGACGCCGCTCGGACCCGCCACCGTCGCCCCCTCGACGGTCAGGATGGTGATGCGCGAGGCTAAGCGCAGCAGCGGCATGGCAAACGCCATGGCGCGCGCCTGCTCGGTGGAGCGATTCCAGGCAATGAGCACGTTGGTGCCGAGCGAGCGGGGTGAAGTCGGCGGTGCAATGAGCACGGGACGTCCGCTTTCGAACAAGGCGGATTCGAGCGCCACCATCGAGGGGCTCTGCCACTCTTCACCGGGACGCGCCAGCACGATGACGTCGAAGACGCGACCGTAGCTGCCGACGAAGTCGTGACCACTGGGCGCGGCAGAGTGCCAAGCCCACGACAACGATGCCGCCGACGCCTCGTCGACGCGCTCTCTTACGCCATGACGCTGCATGAACGAGCGGAACAAATCCTCGGCCTGCCGCACCATCTCCGCGTCGTTCTCCTTGACCGCGACCATGGTCAATCCGGCGTCGGGATCCATGGCCACCATGTCGGCGACGGCTGGACGCAACGCAAAGCCCTCGATGCAGCCGTCAAATTTTTGCGCGAGCAACAGCGCCGCGGCCAAGGCCGACGCCATTGCCGCGTTGTGCTCGGTGGGAACGAGGATGGTTTTCATGCGCACGCGCCCCGGTTGTCCGCACTCTCATCGGCGCGATCATACTGCCGCGCCGGTGGGGCCGATAGTGCGGTGGCGGTTGTCGACGCCGCGCGCTCGGTGCCGATCCGCCGCCGATTGCGTCATGAGAAAAAACGACATGCCCTTGCATGTTGCACCGGTCTTCCTTGCCGCAATCATACGGCCCGGCGACCCGCTCGCCAAACCGTTGACCCGCATCCCGCCATCTTGACGGCGATGCACACGGTAGGTTAGCCGCGAGAGTGTTCGCTGGAGACCCCTATGGCGGTCTATACTGATGTCGCGGCGGAAGACCTCGCGCCTTTCCTCGCCGGCTACGACATCGGCGAACTGTTGGCCTATAAGGGCATAGCCGAGGGTGTCGAGAATTCGAATTTCCTGGTTCATACCAGCCGCGGCTATTTCATCCTGACGCTCTACGAACGGCGCGTCGCCGAACGTGATTTGCCGTTCTTCCTGGCATTGATGGAGCATCTGGCAAGCCGCGGCATCACCTGTCCGCAGCCGGTCAAGAATCGCGCCGGGCAGACGCTCGGCCGGCTCGCCGGGCGGCCGGCGGCGATCGTCACCTTCCTTGAGGGCTTGTGGATACGCCGGCCCAGCGCCGCTCACAACGCGGCTTTGGGCGAGGTCTTGGCGCGGCTGCATCTCGCCGGGGCGAATTTTGCCATGCGCCGCGAGAATGCGCTGTCGGTCGCCGGCTGGCGGCAATTGTATGGCGCGTGCGCGGCGCGCGCCAACGAGGTACAGCGCGACCTGAAGGCGGTCCTTGGCGCCGAACTCGACACGCTCGAACGAGAATGGCCGCACGGCCTGCCCCAGGGAGTGATCCACGCCGACCTTTTTCCCGATAACGTCTTCTTCCTCGGCGATAAGTTGTCGGGGCTGATCGATTTCTACTTCGCGTGCACGGATACACTGGTCTATGACGTCGCTATCTGTCTCAATGCCTGGTGCTTCGAAGCAGATCACTCCTACAACGTCACCAAGGGTCGTGCGCTGCTCGCCGGGTATGCGAAGACGCGACCGCTGTCGCCGCCGGAATGGGAAAATCTGCCGCTTTTGGCGCGCGGCGCTGCGCTGCGTTTCCTGCTGACGCGGCTCGTGGATTGGCTCGACGTGCCGCCGGGCGCGCTGGTGCGGCCCAAGGATCCGATCGAATATCTGCGCAAGCTCAGATTCCATCAGACGGTCAAGAGTGTGCGCGATTACGGAGTGATGGCGCCGTGAGCACGCCGCTGTCGCACGTCGTCATCCACACCGACGGCGCCTGTTCGGGCAACCCGGGCCCCGGCGGCTGGGGCGCGATCCTGACGTTCGGCGATCACGACAAGGAGCTTAAAGGCGGCGAAGTCAACACCACCAACAACCGCATGGAGCTGATGGCGGCGATTGCCGCGCTGGAAGCGCTCAAATGGCCGTGCCGCGTCGATCTGCACACCGACAGTCAATATCTGCGCAACGGCATCACGTCGTGGATCGCCACCTGGAAGCGTAACGGCTGGCGCACATCCGACAAAAAGCCGGTGAAGAATGTCGATCTATGGAAACGTCTCGACGCCGCGCTGGGTGAGCACCAGGTGCGCTGGCATTGGGTGCGCGGTCACGCCGGTCATGTCCTTAACGAGCGCGCCGACCTGCTGGCGCGCGAGGCGATTGCCGAAATCCGCACCGCCGGTAAGGCCGTCATCTAGAGCGTGACCCGGAAAAGTGGAGGCCGGTTTCCGAAAAGATTACGCTCCGCCAAAAGGTTTAGAGACACGCGCCTGCGGCGACGTGCACGCGAGCAAAATCGGTGGAGCAATGCGGCTGGTGGAAAGATCGCGGTCGCGTTTGCCTTAACGACGTTGACGCGTTCACCGTTAATTTGGCTTTCGATTCATTTACTATTGCGTTTGTATTATTTGCCTACGCTTCGGCCGATATCGGTTAAGCGGCGTGGAAATAAATTGATCGGCATTTTCGATGCAGATCGCGCCAGGACCCGACCGCCCTTGTTGTTCCCAGCATAAAAGCGATCACGCGGTTTGACAGATCATGCACCGGGCGCTCTCTGCCACCAGACCGACAAGCCGACGGGGCCCCCATCGCGCGACCGTCGTGCATTCGGCGTCCGCATAGGCGCGTGATGATCGAAGCGCTCATGCTGTGCGGCGTCGGGGTGTTGGCGGGGAGTCTCCTGATGCTGGCGTTCTTTCCGCTCATTCACCGCCGGATGGGGCGCCTTACCAAGCGGGATACTGTCGACGCCACGCTGGTGGCCGTCAACGAGATCCAGGCCGACAAGGATCAGTTGCGCGCGCAATTCGCCATGTCGGTGCGACGGCTTGAGATCAACATCGAAGAGATGCGAGCGAAGACGGTGGGCCGCCATAGCGAAGTCGGTAGGAGCGAGCTTGAGATCAAACGCCTGCATGACGAGATCGACAAGAAAACGGCGTTGATCGTGGCGATGCGCGCGCGCGAACGAGCGCGCAAAAAGATTCTCAGAACGGCCGTGAAGATCGCGACCTATGTCGTCGTCAGGTCGCACCGTCACCGCCAGCAGGAAACCTTCGAGGAAATGCTCGGTCAGATCAGCAGGCGAGCCTAGAGCATGATCCGGAACAGCGGAAACCGGCTTGGCGAGAACATCATGCTCAAACAAATATTAGCGCTCGCGTTCTGCTTCAATCAGAACGCGTAAGGCTGTAGCGGCACGGCCGACGGGGTCGTCGGCCGCCACCAGCGAGAAATTCGTTACAACTGCTTGAGCAAAGCATCCGCGCTCGAAGCTTCCGCCTTACCCGGCGCGTCCTCGATATTGAGCTTCTTCACCACGCCATCCTCGACCAACATGGCGTAGCGCTTGGAGCGAAGGCCAAGCCCGCCGGCGGAGCCGTCCAGCGAAAGATCGAGTGCCTTGGCGAATTCGGCGTTGCCGTCGGCCAAGAATTCGATCTTGCCGCCGGCGCCGGTCGATTTTCTCCAGGCATCGAACACAAACACATCATTGACGCCGGTGACGGCGATGGTGTCGATGCCTTTGCTCTTGAACGCGTCTACGTTCTTAAGAAAGCCGGGAAGATGATTGTTGCTGCAGGTCGGCGTAAACGCGCCGGGGACGGCGAACAGCACGACCTTCTTGCCTTTGAATATCTCATCGGTCGTCTTCGCGGATGGGCCCTCGGGTCCCATGACGCGGAACTTAATATCGGGCGGCAAGCGATCGCCAACCTTGATCGGCATGGATGTATCCTCTCGTTATCCGGATTGAGCGCGGTTGATCGAACCTAAATTAGCTCAACCGGCGAATTAGTCGAGATGGGCTTCAACCTCGATGGCGTCATTGGGCGAGACGGCGGTGAGGGTCAGTGTCGCGCCGGCGGTGCGTGCGCCGGGCGGCAGTCCGTCGAGGTCGAACGTGAAGCGCCGCACTCCCGGCGCGTCGCCGGGCAAGGGCTTGGTTTGCTCAGGGAGCGGCAAGGCCCAATCGGGCGTCGGCCCCTCGGCGAAGAGATCGACCGGCATACCTTCCGGTGCAGTAACCTCGACCGCGACGCGCGCATGCGCGCCATCCGCTTCCCGCGCGATTGAACGAACGGCAAGAGCGCCGGCCGGCGCGCTATTCGCGCCGAGCGGGATACGGCGCGGAACGCGCCTTTCCGCGGCCAGGAGAATCGATTCGCCGGCGCCTGCCTTGCCGGACAATGTGAGAGCGAGATCAGCCTGGGCTGGGACGCAAAGATTGCCGCACACTTCATAGCCAAGCTTGATCCGCAACACCGACGGCTTGCTTGCGTCCTTTGCGACGATCCGCAGCGGCAACACAATGTCGCCGAGATAACCGATGGAGTGGCCGCCAGCGCCGTCTGCGAACCGCTTCGGTGCCGGCCATAGCACGGTCACCGACTTGACGTTGTCAGAGCCGGCGAAATCGAATGTCGGCGGTACGCCCGAATCACCGGGGTAGCGCCAATAGGTCTTCCACCCTGGATCAAGCCGGATTTCGATGCCGGCCTGTAGCAATTTCATGCCGGCGGAGTTCATGGCCGCACCGGCAATCAGCCGCGCCGCGGCATGAAGCGCTCCATCCCAGGGGGAAGCGTCCTGCGCCCACGCCACAGGCGCGCTGCAGACAGCCGTCGTGGCAACGGCCGCAAGCATTATTCGAAGGGTGGTTACATGCCGCATGGCATTGTCGTGTAGGGCGAAGCGGGGCACACGCGCTACTGACATGATCGTGACTTGGATCGTTTGCTTTGGCCACCCGGGCCACTTGGGCCGCTTAGGCTACGGGGCACACGCTTGCGCCCGTGGTTTGCCGTTTCATGGGCAATACCGTGAACCTTTGCCGCCGGTGTTCGTTTGCAAAAATGGGTCGATCGGCTAACCTTCGGTCATGAAATTGCCGCGTGGGACGTCAGGAAAGAATCGTGGTCGGGGCAAGGGCTATCTTGACGGCCAGATGCTGATCGCCATGCCGGCGATGCTGGACGATCGCTTTGCCCGTTCCCTGATCTATGTCTGCGCGCATTCTGCCGAAGGCGCGATGGGCATCGTCGTCAATCATCCGGCGCCCAACATCAACTTTTCCGATCTTCTGGTAAAGCTCGACGTGATCCCGGCAGCCGATGTGATCCAGTTGCCATCGCGCGCTGGAGTGGTGAAAGTCATGCGCGGCGGTCCCGTCGAGACCGAACGCGGTTTCGTGCTGCACTCGGCTGACTTCTTCATCGAGAACTCGACACTGCCGATCGACGACGGCATCTGTCTTACCGCTACGCTCGACATTCTCAAGGCCATTGCGCGCGGCGACGGACCAGCAAGCGCGATCCTGGCGCTGGGCTATGCCGGCTGGGCACCCGGCCAGCTCGAGAGCGAGATCCAGGGTAACGGGTGGCTGCACTGTGCCCCGGATTCCGATCTCATCTTCGGCGCCGATATCGGCGGCAAATACGAGAAAGCGCTGAAGAAGATCGGCATCGATCTCGGCATGCTGTCAAGCGAAGCCGGGCACGCATAACAGAGGCTGGTAGTCCGATATCATCGGAAATCGGCGCTACAGATGGTTCGGCCGACCTGATTAGTGACTGCCGACCGTTGACACCTGGCGAGCGTGCGGCTGCAGCAATTCGCGGGCGCGCTCGGGCGTCATCGGCTCGCCGAACACAAAGCCCTGCGCGTATTCGCAGCCGAGCTGATAAAGCTCGACCGCATCCGAATCGGTCTCGGCGCCCTCGGCCACCACGTCCATGCCGAGATCGTGCGCCAGCGCAATGATCGAGCGCAGGATTACCGGTCGCGTCCCCTTTGCGGTGGTGTGGACGAAGGACTGGTCGATTTTGATCGTGTCGAACGGGAATCGCTGCAGGTAGGCGAGCGAGGAATAGCCGGTGCCGAAGTCGTCGAGCGCTAATCCGGCGCCGAGCTCGCGGATGCGGTGCAGCATCTGCGCGGCGTGCTCCGGATTCTCCATCACCACCGATTCGGTGAGTTCGAGCTTGAGCGACCCGCGAGTCAGCGGCGCGCGCGCCAGCACGGTGCGCAAGTCCTGGATCAGATCGTGGCGCAGCAATTGCCGCGAGGAGACGTTGACGCTGGCGAATAGCTGTTCGCGCGGCCGCAACGTGCGCTGCCATGTGCTCAACTGCCGCGCGGTACGTTCGAGGACGAACAGTCCGAGCTCGACGATCAGCCCGGTTTCTTCGGCGATAGTGATGAATTCATTGGGCGACATCCGTCCGAGCTTGGGGTGGTTCCAGCGCGCCAACGCCTCGAAGCCGGCGACCGCGCGGTCATCGAGCCGGACGATCGGCTGATAAAGGATGGTGATTTCCTCGCGCTCGAGCGCCCGCCGCAGATCGGATTCGATCGACAGGCGATCGGATTTGCGCGCCCGCATGGCGGGCTTGAATACGTCGATGCGGTCGCCGCCGTTGCGCTTGGCGTGAAACATGGCCAGTTCGGCGTCCTTGAGCCGTTCCTCGGCGCGTTGCGGTTCGGAATCGCCAAGCGCCAATCCGATCGAGCCAGTAAGGAAAATCTCGCGATCGTTGAAGGTGATCGGCGCGCGCAGCGTGCGGCGGATGGTCTCGGCCAGCGAAGTGATGCGTGCGGAATCGCGCTCCGACAAAAGCAGGAGGCCGAACTGATCACCCGACAGACGGGTGAGAGTGTCGTGCGGCTTGATCAGCCGCCCGAGACGGCGCGCCAAGGTCAGCAAGATTGAATCGGCCAGCGCCATCCCGACCGAGTCGTTGACCTGCTTGAAGCGATCGATGTCGATCACCATCACGGTCGGGCGAATGGTGCTGTCGGCTTTGGCGAGACCGAGCACTGATTCCAGCCGATCGAGGAACAGCTCGCGGTTGGGCAGCCCGGTGAGGTTGTCGTGCACGGCGTCGTGCAGCAGGCGTTCCTCGGCCGTTTTGAACGCGGTAACGTCGGTGAGCGTGCCGACGACCCGGATGACTTCGCCGTCGGAGCCGACGACCGGCCGTGCCCGCAGCGCGAGCCACAGATAATGCCCGTCAGCCGCACGCAGGCGAAAATCTTGCGCGATGCGCCCGCGTCGCTGCTCAACGATGCCGTCGAGAGTGGCGCGAAAGCGGTCGCGATCGAGCGGATGCAGCACATCGAGCCACGTCGCCGCCGCGCCACCGAGCGATCCGCTCTTGAGCCCGAGCATTGCTTCGGTTTCCACACTGGTGAACACGCGGTCGGCGGACACGTCCCAATCCCAGATCATGTCGCCGGCGCCGGTCAACGCCAGCGCGCGGCGCTCGACGTCCGACACGATGCCCTGCGCCATACCCCCGGCAAACGCATGCTGCATTACCGTGAAGCCGATCAGCATAACTATGAGGACGAGGCCGCCGAGCAAAGCCGGGCCGACGATGTCGTTGGTAAGAAAGCCGAGCACGGTCAGCGCAGCACCGAAAACCCAGACCACCAGCAAAAGCCAGGTCGGGATCAGCATCACCGCGCGGTCGAAGCCGTGGGTTGAAAGATAGATAACAAGCACGAAGCCCAGCACCGCGATGAAAAACAGGGAAATACGGGCGATGCCAGAGGCGACCGCCGGCGAAAACAACGCCACAGCCACGAGCGCGCCGAGAAAGGCGAGCCAGCCGACGGTGATGTGCGCATAGCGCACGTGCCAGCGGTTGAGGTTCAAGTAAGCGAACAGGAAAACCAAGAGCGTCGCGGCCAGGATCGCCTCGCCCGAAGCGCGCCAGATGCGCTCGGCACCCGACGATATCTCGAACACCTTGCCCCAGAATCCGAAATCGATGCCGATATAGATCAGCACCGCCCAGCCGAGCGCGGCGGCGGCGGGGAACATGACGCTGCCCTTGACAACGAACAGGATGGTAAGAAACAGCGCTAGCAATCCGGCGATGCCGATGACAATGCCCTGATAGAGCGTGAGCGAGTTGACCTTGTCCTTGAATGCGTCCGGCTCCCACAAATAAAGCTGCGGCAAGTTCGGCGCCCGCAGCTCGGCGACGAAGGTGATCACCGTGCCGGGATCGAGCGTGACGCGAAACACGTCGGCGGTGGAATTGTCCAATCGCTCCGGCGGATCGCCGGACGACGGTGTGATATTGACGATGCGCGAAAGTCCGAGATCGGGCCAGATCAGCCCGGAGCCGACCATGCGATAATGCGGAGCGACGATCAGCCGATCGATCTGTTCGTCCCCGTTGTTGGCGAGCGCGAACACCGCCCAGTTGTTGCCCGCTTCGCGCGCGCGCACCTCGATGCGGCGGACGATGCCGTCCGGGCCGGGCGCGGTCGAGACCTGGACGTGGTCGCCATCGGTGTGATGGAATTCGACCGCGCCGGTGAGGTCGATGGCGGCGGCGTCAAGGCGAATATTGACGGCCTCGACGGCGGCCGCGGCCGAAGTGCCGAGCCAGGCCGCAAGCGCAAAGGCCGCCAGCGCCGTAACGGCGCGAAGAAATGACAAGAGACGACCTCCGAGCTGGACAGCCGGCGCAATGCGTGCCCCGACGATCGGAAATACCCCGTTTCCACAACCTAGCCGGATTTACGCCGAATTCGCGGCCCGGTGTTATCCGCCGTCCGTCCAGCCCCGACCGTTGTCGATGAGTAGCGGCAAGGCGGCATCAACGCAAGAATTTTCCTGTGTATTTTCAATGGGTCAGGATAATCTTGCTGATAGACTCACCGTCTTCAAAGTAGGCGCGGGGATCGCCGCAACCTCCTGCGACGAAGAAGTTGAATCAATCACCGACCTAAGTTTACGGCAGCGCGCAGGCCAAACGCTCTGCTCAACAGCGCGGGGATGACGGCGGTTCCACCGTCAAGGCTGCCCGGCGCGCCGGTCACAATGACAGTCGTGCGGCCGGCCAGGGGGCATCGCGGCAAGTCTTAGAAGCGGTTTGGCGATGTGACAATCGCGATCCTCGTCGTTAGTTTTATCGGCAAAGGAACGCAAAAATGCCCGCAATCGACCCCGACGATCTGCCGAAGAAAAAGGTCACGCACGACGTAGGGCAGGATTTGGCGTTGTTATCGGTTGGCGAGCTTGCCGAACGTATTGGGCTTCTTAGGGATGAAATCGTGCGGTTGGAGGCGGAAATGGCTAGGAAGCGTGCGTCGCAAACGGCGGCCGACGCGTTCTTCAAGAAATAACAATCATCCTTTGGGGTCCGCTGCGCGCGCACCTTGGGCGTGGTCAACGGCAGAATGGCGAAACAACGTTCGGCAACTTTTTCGAATTTATTAACCTTTGATTAAGCTTTCTCCTTCATTACGGATATTGTCCATCTTCTGGACATCGAGTGGCTCCTGTCCACTCTGTTTGACGCCTCCCTGTTATATCCTTGAGCCGCCGGCGACGGCGGCTCCTTTTTTATGTTTTTCGGTGTTTGTGCGCGGCCGTCGGCAACTACGTCAAAGACTCGGTCGTTTCCGCCGCTGGACTTAAGCGTCGCGACGAGCGATGCTGGCGCCGGTGTGAGGCGTACCTATGTCCGAGAAGCGTGCTAGTGAAATCGGCGCGGTGTCGTTCAGCGAGCGGCTCGCGAGTTCCCAGGTCTTTGCGACACTTTTTCGCGATGGAATGGCGTTGGTAGAGGAAACGGCGAGCTACCTCGACGGTTCCGGCCGCGCCGAATCCAAAAAACTCGAACGCAGCGCCGCGCTGGTCTATGCTACGGAAAGTATGCGGCTGACTACGCGGCTGATGCAGCTTGCATCGTGGCTTCTGCTGCACCGGGCGGTCAAGGAAGGCGAAATGACGCTCGCTCAGGCACACAAGGAAAAGAGCAAGGTCAGGCTCGCGGCCTGCGATCCAGGCGACGCCAAATCGATCGCGCTTCTGCCGGCGAAGCTTCAACACCTGATTGCGCGCTCGACCAAGCTACAGGCGGAGGTGCGCCGGCTCGATGCGACCATGCACGCGCCGCCGCCGGTAACGGTTGCAATCGGCAATCCGGTCGAGCGGCAATTGGGCCTATTGAAAGCCGCTTTCGAACGGGACAGCGTTTAAGCCCTTTGGGCGCGCCCGGCTACTTCTTCAGGAAGCCAGAGAACTTTTTCTGGAAGCGCGACAACCGACCACCGCGGTCGACCAGATGCTGCTGGCCGCCGGTCCATGCCGGATGCGACTTCGGGTCGACGTCCAGGTGCAGGGTATCGCCGGATTTGCCCCAGGTGCTGCGGGTGGTGAATTCGGTGCCGTCGGTCATGATGACCTTGACCAGATGATAATCCGGATGGGTATCGGGTTTCATGGTGACTAAGGCCTTTGCGGCGCCATTCGGCGCTGTATTTTGCACGAAATTGGGCGGCTCTATAGCGCGCCCGACCCAGCGAGACAAGCCGCCGCAATTGACCCGCATCACAGGTGCAAGGCATTAGCATCGCGAGTAACTTCTGTCGGCCGGGAACAGATACGATGGACAACCTGGAGTTCCGTGCGGCCGGCTCCCTGGCGGCAGTGTTCTCTGTCAGGCTTCTCGGCCTGTTCATGATTTATCCGGTATTTGCCGCCTATGCCCGTAACCTGTCAGGCGCCAATCCGTACCTGATCGGGGAAGCGCTCGGCATCTATGGGCTGACCCAAGGGCTGCTACAGATTCCGTTCGGCTTGCTGTCGGACAGGCTGGGACGCAAAGCCATGATCGTCCTCGGGCTGACCCTGTTCGGGATCGGCAGCGCAGTGGCGGCGGCCTCCACCTCGATCGATGGCGTCATCATCGGCCGCGCGCTGCAGGGCGCAGGTGCCGTCGGCTCCGTGATCCTGGCGCTGGTGGCTGATCTGACGGCAGAAGAAAGCCGCACCAAGGCGATGGCCATCATTGGCATCACTATCGGCGCCTCCTTCATGATTGCGCTGGTGGCTGGCCCGATCGTCGCAACTTTCGTCGGCGTCAGCGGCATCTTTTGGCTGATGGTCGGGCTGGCGCTGGTGGGTATTGCGTTGACGCAGTTCGTCGTACCGAACCCACGCCGCGTGCACGTGCATCGCGATGCCGAGGCCGTGCCGGCGTTGATAAGCTCCGTGTTGCGCAACAAGGAGCTGTTGCGACTCGATTTCGGAATATTTGCACTGCACGCCATGCTAACTGCGAGCTTCCTGGTGGTACCTGGCCTATTGCGCGGCACTCTGGACATGTCGGTCCATAATCAGTGGATCGTCTATCTGCCGGTGCTGCTGGTTTCGGTTGTTGTGATGGTGCCGGCGATTATCGTCGCCGAGAAGTATCGGCACATGAAGGCGGTATTCGTGAGTGCCGTCGTCGCGCTGGCGGTCAGCCAGTTGATGCTCTATCTCGGCGCCGGCAATCTATTTGTCCTGCTGGCCGCTCTCATCGTTTTCTTCTCGGCCTTCAATGTGATGGAGGCGAGTCTGCCCTCACTCATCACCAAGGCGGCGCCACCCGACACCAAGGGCACGGCGATGGGCCTCTATTCAAGCTCGCAGTTCCTCGGCATCTTTGTCGGCGGCATCGTCGGCGGCTGGGCGCACCAACACAGTGGTGGCGCCGGGGTTTTTGTGCTGACCACAGCGATTGCGCTCGTCTGGCTTTTTGCAGCGGCGACCATGGCGCAACCCAGCTATCTGACGACTCGGCTCGTTCCCATCGCCGACAGCCAAGCCGGCGACGCCGAGAGCCTCGCCGCCAAGCTGCGGCAGGTCCCGGGCGTGGCCGAGGCCGTTGTGATCGCCGAGGAAAAGCTCGCCTATCTGAAAGTGGACTCCAAATACTTCGATGCCGCCATGGCGGCATCATTGGCCGGCACGCCTTGATGCGGGCGTTTCGTATTTTGCAATCGCTGCAAATCATATCCTCGCTTTACGGCCGCCAGCGCATGCGATGCACCGGCTTGCCGGAGATCGGATTGACGGCGCCGCCGCTGATAAAAAACCCTTGCCTCTCATAAAATTTGATGGCGCGGGAATTGTCGGTGTTGACGTCGAGATCGAGGCCGGTCGGCGACAGCCGCCGGGCCTCGGCGAGGAGCGTGGCGCCGACGCCCGTTCGCCAGCGCTCCGGCGCGACTACGATCTGATCGAGATAAAGCGCCGCCGGATCGACGGTCACGAAGCCGATCATCTCACCGCCAGCTTCGGCGATCACGATCTTTGTCGCCGGCACCAGCTCGGTGCGCCAGCGCCTCCGCCACCAGTCGAGCCGTGCGGCGAAATCGAGCTGCGGATAGGCGACCTGCCAGGCGCGCAGCCAGAGCGCAACCGTCGCCTCCTCGTCGCGCGCGTCGTAAGGGCGCAGAACGACGCCAAGGGCGCGCGCGTTCACTTCTCAGTCAGTTTCAGTTCGATGCGGCGGTTGCGGCTATACGCCTCGTCGGTATTGCCGGGATCGATCGGCTGGAACTCGCCGAAACCGGCGGCGACCAGGCGCTGCGGCGACACTCCCTTGGAGATCAGATATTGCACCACTGAGATGGCGCGTTCGGCCGACAATTCCCAGTTCGATTTGAACGGCGAATTTGCCGAAAGCGGCCGTACATCGGTGTGGCCGTCGACGCGCAACACCCAGTCGATCTCCGACGGTATCTGTTTTTCCAGGTCGAGCAGCGCACCCGCAAGCTTGTCGAGCTCGGCGCGGCCATCCGGGCGCAACACCGCCTGGCCGGAATCGAAGAAAATTTCCGACTGAAACACGAAGCGGTCGCCGACGACGCGGATATCGGGTCGATTACCGAGGATGTCACGCAGCTTTCCGAAAAAATCCGAGCGGTAGCGCGACAATTCCTGCACGCGCTGCGCCAGCGCCAAGTTCAAGCGCTGTCCGAGGTCGGCAATATTCATTTGCGCTTGCTTCTCCTTTTTCTCGGAGGCGCCGAGCGCTTCCTCGAGCGCGGCGATCTGCCGGCGCAGCGCGCCGATCTGCTGATTGAGGATCTCGATCTGCGCCACCGCGCGCGCCGTCGCCTCCCTCTGAATATCGAGCTGCGAGTTGAGCTTTCCGACCTGGGCTTTTCCCATGTCGGCGTTTGCGACGCCTTGGGCGACGCCGCGCAGCCGGTCGCGTTCGCTTTCGGCGCCGGCGAGCGAAGCGCGCAATTGCGCTACCTCGTCTTCGAGGCTGGTCTTGCCGGTCCGCTCAAGCGAAAGCAGGTCGGAAAGCCGCGCAATCTGCGCGTTAAGGCGCGCCAGCGCGGTGTCCTTGCCGGCCACTTCCTGCGACAGGTAGAATTGCGCGACCATGAATACGGTCAGCAGAAAGATGACGGACAGGACCAGCGTCGACAAAGCATCGACGAAACCCGGCCAGTAATTCATGCCGCTATCGCGGCGGGCTCTTGAGAGCGCCATCGCTTCGCGCCTATCGGTCTAGGGTCTCGCGCGACAGGACTTCCATAAAACGCTTGATGTCGCTGTTGAGCTTGGCTTGCGCGTCCGCCCAATCGCGGATCATCTGCTGTTCGGCGCGCATGTGTTGTAC
>Ga0335074_10005979_pt1 | contig 16856 bp, 22 predicted proteins | sample Lox_Sample_23_FD_206715 | JGI IMG/M metagenome (GOLD analysis project Ga0335074, IMG submission 206715) | Soil microbial communities from Loxahatchee National Wildlife Refuge, Florida, United States - Lox_Sample_2.3 | ecosystem: Environmental > Terrestrial > Soil > Wetlands | place: USA...
TCACTCCCAGGACAAAACATTCCAGAAGCCGCAACTGCTGCTTTTTGCCCAATTTGCAGCGCTTAATCCCCATTCAGCCACCGTAGATCCCTCCCTTATCTACGTCAGCCCCAAATATTATATCGAGTACAATCCCGTGAAAGCCCGCCTTGTGAAAAAGCCGGAGGATTGGCCTTATTCGTCGGCTTCAGCGCGAGCGTAGAAATGCGGGCGAGACGCCCGCGCTCCGGCGCCATTGCTTGACCGGCGGTGTTCAACCTATTTGCGGTGCATCAGATTTCGAGCGCTGAAATCCGGAACAAGCGATGGCGCCGGAGCGCGGACGTCCCGTCCGCATTTTTCACAGCGGAATGTTGTCGTGCTTCTTCCAGATCTGTGGAACTTGTTTGTTCTTCAGCATGCGCAGGCTTCGGATGATGCGCCAGCGGGTGGAGTGCGGGCGGATGACGTCGTCGATGTAGCCGCGGCCGGCGGCGACGAAGGGATTGAGGAACCGGTCTTCGTATTCCTTCGTGCGTTCGGCGATGGCGTCCTTGCTGCCGGCCTCCTGGCGGAAGATGATTTCGACCGCGCCCTTTGCGCCCATCACCGCGATCTGCGCCGTGGGCCAGGCATAGTTCACGTCGGCGCGCATGTGCTTCGAGGCCATCACGTCATAGGCGCCGCCATAGGCCTTGCGCGTTATGACGGTGACTTTCGGGCACGTCGCTTCGGTGAAGGCGAACAGCAGCTTGGCGCCGTGCTTGATGATGCCGCCATGCTCCTGCGCCGTACCCGGCAAAAATCCCGGCACGTCGACGAAGGTGACGATCGGAATGTTGAAGCAGTCGCAGAAGCGCACGAAACGCGCGGCCTTGCGGCTGGCATCCGAGTCGAGCACGCCCGCCAGCACCATCGGCTGATTGGCGACGAAGCCGACGGTCGAGCCTTCGAGGCGGCCGAAACCCGTGATGATGTTCTTCGCGAAGGCCTCGCCGATTTCGAAGAAGTCGCCCTCGTCCGCGACCTTCTGGATCAGCTCCTTCATGTCGTAGGGCTTGTTGGGATTTTCGGGCACCAGCGTGTCGAGCGACGTCTCCTGGCGCATCGGATCGTCATGCGTCGGCCAGTGCGGCGGCTTCTCGCGGTTGTTGAGCGGCAGGAAGTCGTAAAGCCGGCGCATCTCCTCGATGGCGATGACGTCGTTGTCGAAGGCGCCGTCGGCGACGGAGGATTTCGTCGTGTGCACTTTCGCGCCGCCCAATTGCTCGGGCGTCACGTCTTCCTGCGTCACCGTCTTCACCACGTCGGGACCGGTGATGAACATGTAGGACGTGTCGCGCACCATGAAGATGAAATCGGTCATGGCCGGCGAATAGACGTCGCCGCCCGCGCACGGGCCCATGATGACGGAGATCTGCGGCACCACGCCGGAAGCGAGCACGTTGCGCTTGAAGACTTCGCCGTAACCCGCAAGCGAGGCCACGCCCTCCTGGATGCGCGCGCCGCCGGCATCGAGCAGGCCGATCACCGGTGCCTGGTTCTGCAGCGCCATGTCCTGGATCTTGCAGATCTTCAGCGCGTGCGTTTCGGAGAGCGAACCGCCGAAAACGGTGAAGTCCTTGGCGAAGACGTACACCATGCGTCCGTTGATCGTGCCCCATCCGGTGACGACGCCGTCGCCGGGAATGCGGTTCTTGTCGGCGCCGAAATCCGTGTTCCGGTGCTCCACGAACATGTCGAACTCTTCGAAGGAGTTCGCGTCGAGGAGAAGCTCCAGCCGCTCGCGCGCCGTCAGCTTGCCGCGGGCATGCTGCGAGGCGATGCGCGCTTCGCCGCCGCCGAGCCGCGCACGCCGGCGCCGCTCTTCGAGTTCGTGGATGATGTGCTTCATAAAAATGTCCCGCCAAAGCCGGGCCAAGAGAGGCCATGGCTGGCCGGAAGGGTCAAGGGCGGGAAAGGGTTAGGAACCGTTCGACGGCGGCCAGCTCGGCCCCCAGCCGTCCCGCGCGCGCCGCTGCTTCGGCGTCCCGGCCCCAGGCTTCGGCCTGGAAGGTTTCGTCGAGGCAGGAGAGTGCGAATGCCTGCCCGGCCGCGAGCCGGCCTTCGGTGAGCGCGAGACCCAGAACCAACGATCCAGTGAGAGATGCCGCGCCATGCAGTCCCACCAGCGCAAAATCGTCGCGGCCGTGGACCGCCTTCGCGAAGGCCGCCTGGCTCTCCGCCGACTGTTCGACAAAGGCGATACCGGTGCCCGTCTTGAGCCGTGCGCCAAACCGTTCGGCCGCCCAATCAAGAAGCGGGTTCCAGGCCCCGTTCTGGCGCGCGATCAGCGCGGCCGGCGCGTCGGCGCGATAGCAGAGGAGATCGCTCTTTGCGTAGGCGAGGATTTCATCGGTGAGGCGCGCGCGGTAAGCCGGTGCCACATCGATCGCGGCATAGGCGAAACGCGTCAGCGGCATGGCCGTGGGATCGACGATCTCCGTCTGCGATCGCCACTCTTCCGCAATGGCGTCCGCGAGCGGGGCCGTCGGCAGGGAGAGCAGCACGCGCGCGGGCGTCTTCACCGCCTTGCCATCGAGGCGCACGACGAAACCCCGTCCCTCCCGGGCGGTGTCGACGGCTTTGTAGAATTTCGCAACGCGCGTCACGGCTTCTTCTTCGGCGCGAAGGGATTTTCCTCCATCTCCGGATCGAAGCCCAAAAACATAAACGACTTGCGCATGTGGCCGGGCACCGGCGCCGTCACGCGCAGACGCTGGCTGTCGGGATGTGCGATGTCGATGTAGCGCGCATGCAGATGCAGCTTGTCGGGGATCTCGCCTTTTCCGCGTGCAGCTTTGCCGCCGTATTTGAAGTCGCCAATGATCGGGTGGCCGATCGAGGCCAGATGCACACGAATCTGATGCGTGCGACCGGTGATCGGCCTGAGCGCGAGCCAGGAATATTTGTCGCCGGCGCGGTCGACAACGACGTAGTCGGTGATCGCAACCTTCGCCTCTTCATTGTCCTCGTCGCTGATGACCATCTTTTCGTCGCGGCCATGGGGACCGTGCCCGGTCTCCTTGGCGATCATCGCCTTGATGGTGCCGCGCGCCTGCTTGGGCATGCCTTTGACGAGCGCCCAGTAGATCTTCATGGCGTCGCGATGGGCGAGCGAATTGCCGAGCGCGGTCGCGGCCGGAACGGTGCGCGCCACAACGAGCACGCCGGAGGTGTCGCGATCGAGGCGATGGACGAGCCGCGGCCGCTGGTTCTTGTTCTGTGTCAGATAATCCAGAAGTCCGTCCACATGCTGCTTGACCCCTGTGCCGCCTTGTGTGGGTAACCCGGGCGGCTTGTTGAGTACGTAGACCGACTGATCCTGATAGATAACAAGGCCTTCCGCGAACATCCTCTCATGTTCATCAATCGGTGCCTTGCCTGCTGGCGATTCTGTGGATTCATTGTCCACAGGGGTGTTAATGTTGTGAACCTGTGGCGGCAAGCGGATGATCTGGCCCCACGAAAGCCTGTCGCCCGAGCCTGCGCGCTTGCCGTCGAGCCGGATCTGGCCTGTGCGCAACAACTTCTCGAGAAGCCCGTGCGGGACTTCCGGGAAATGCCGCTTGAACCAGCGATCCAGTCGGATGCCGTCTTCGTCTCTTGCTACTGTGGCGCTTTCGATTCCGGCCATCGCATATTTTCGCGTTGTTGACGCTCTCGGTCGAGTCACCTAGCGTCGGCGGACAGGGGATGGGGTTCCCCCTTAAACCGCCTCGGCCATTTGGCTCAAGGCTGATGACTCCTATCGCCTTCGGAAGGTGGCCGGAGTCTGTCTGCAAATTGCGGACATGCTTGGATTTTACCGCCGCACCGCTGGTTAGTCGTTAAACGTTAGGCGCGGAATTTCGACATGAATTTTCAGTTTTATTTAGCAGTCGCAGCCGGGGGCGCCCTAGGCACCGTCGGGCGCTATTTCCTCTCTGGCGTTGTGGCCAATGCATTCGGCGAGACGTTTCCGTGGGGCACGCTGATCATCAATGTCACGGGCTCTTTCATCATCGGCTTTTTCGGGACGCTGACCGGGCCGGACGGACGTTATCTCGTATCGAGCACGATGCGGCAATTCGTGATGATCGGCTTCTGCGGCGGATATACGACGTTCTCGTCCTTCAGCCTGCAGACGCTCAATCTGATGCGCGACGGCGAATGGCTCGCCGTCGGCGGCAATGTCGTGGGCTCAGTCGTGCTCTGTCTTCTGTTCGTGTGGCTTGGCGCGATGATCGCCGGCGAAATCAATCAGCTGAAGGGAGCATGACATGCAGGTTCCCAACGACGCCGTGTCGTTGCGCGTCTTCCTCGGGGAAAACGACAAGTATGATGGCAAACCGCTCTACGAAGCGATCGTGCTTGCGGCGCGCAAGGCGGGGCTCGCGGGTGCAACGGTGCTGCGCGGGCCCATGGGTTTCGGCCACTCGAGCCGTCTGCATACGGCAAAGATTCTCCGGCTGTCCGCCGATCTTCCGCTCCTGATCGAGATCGTCGACAGCGAAGAGAAGATCAACGCGTTCCTGCCCGCGCTCGACGGGATGATGGGAAGCGGGCTGGTGACGATGGAAAAGGTGAAGGTCCTGCGTTACGGCAACGGACCCACACCGAAAGTGAAATGAAAAGTTTCGTCTCCGCATCCTTCTTTCTGGTGTTCGAGCAGATCGTTCGCCAGGGCAATCCGAATTTGTCGCTGGACCGCTGGCGTGGACACGGAGTCGAGTGGGAGCGCAGCCGGCACAGCTTCGCGAGCCGCATCTACAGCCATGCCCTGGACGTCTATACGGCCACTCATGACGAGAAAGACGCTTGGCAGCTCATCGTCGTGAAAGAACAATGGTGGGCCGGGCGAAAGGGCGAGATCGCCAAAGTGCAGCAATGGGCGCGCCCGCTGCATGGAAAGCCGGCCGTCATCCTGGCATGGTTTGCGGCTCGCAAGCGCGCGTTGGGGGCGTAGAGGCTCCTTCACTGGGACCGCGGGCTTCCAGCCCGTACACCGGTGCGAACTGCGAGATGCGGACAAGATGTCCGCGGTTCCAGCGAAGCTACTTTTTCTTCTCTCGCAGCTTCGCCCAATATTCGAGGCGTTTTGCGATCTCGCGTTCGAAGCCGGTTTCCTTGGGACGATAAAACTCCTGTCGCGCCATGCCGTCGGGAAAATAGTTCTGGCCGGAGAAGCCTTCTTCCGCCTCGTGGTCGTATTCGTAGCCTTTGCCGTAGCCGAGGTTTTTCATCAGCTTGGTTGGCGCGTTCAGGATATGCGCGGGCGGCATGAGCGAGCCGTGTTCGGCGGCCGCGCGCTTGGCCGCGCCTTGCGCGACATAGACGGCGTTCGATTTCGGCGCGCTCGCAAGGTAGAGCACGCACTGCACCAGCGCGATCTCGCCTTCTGGTGAACCGAGAAAATCGTAGACGTCTTTCGCGGCGATCGCCTGCACGACGGCCTGCGGGTCAGCTAGCCCGATATCCTCTACGCTCGCACGCACCAGACGCCTGGCGATGTAAAGCGGATGCTCACCGCCTGCCAGCATGCGCGCGAGCCAGTAAAGCGCCGCGTCGGGATCGGAGCCGCGGATCGATTTGTGAAGGGCGGAGATGAGATTGTAATGCTCTTCGCGGCTTTTGTCGTAGAGCGGCGCACGCCGCTGCATGGCCGCAACGAGCCCTGCAGGGTCGAGCGGCGTGGCAACCTTCAGTTCGGCCGCTTCCTCTGCGAGATTGAGAAGGTAGCGTCCATCGCCGTCCGCCATGGCGCGCAGGCTCGCGCGTGCGTCGTCGGTGAGCGGCAGCTTCTTCTTGTAATAGGCCTCCGCACGCTCGAGCAGCGTTTCGAGCGCGACGTCGTCAAGCCTGCGCAGCACCAGCACCTGCGTGCGCGAGAGCAGCGCGCCGTTCAGTTCGAAGGAGGGATTCTCCGTCGTGGCGCCCACGAGGATAATGGTGCCGTCTTCCACGACGGGCAGGAAACTGTCCTGCTGGCTGCGATTGAAGCGATGGATCTCGTCGACGAAGAGCAGCGTGCCCTGTCCCGTTTTACGCCGCGCCCGTGCCGCATCGAAGGTTTTCTTCAGATCGGCAACGCCGGAAAAGACGGCCGACAACTGCTCGAAGTGCAACTTGAACGCGTGCGAGAGCAGCCGCGCGATGGTCGTCTTGCCGGTCCCGGGCGGTCCCCAGAGAATGATCGAATGCGGCGCGCCCCGCGCCACCATACGCCCGAGCGGGCCTTCGCGGCTCAAGAGATGGTCTTGCCCGACAACCTCGGCGAGCGCTTTGGGCCGTAGGCGATCGGCCAGTGGCCGCGGCGCGTCGTCGGGCAGTCGTCCGGCTTCGAAGAGGTCGGTCATGGGAGGATGTTAGCGGAAGCGCGACGCCATGTAATTGGCTATGCTTTTTCAAAACTTGGGGTGGCAATGACGAAGCGGACGGTGTGCCTGCTAATCGTCGTAAGCGGGATCACACTTTCCGCTGCGCTTGTCCATACGGCCCGTCCGTCGACTTTTCCTCCCAACGCCGTCACCATTCTCGCGCAGATGATCTTCTGGGCCGCTATTTCGGCGACAATCGCAGCGGCGCGCACGCCAGGAAGGTGGGCCGAACCCATTGCACTCGGCGAAACCCAATCGCGCGAGCGCACTCGCTGGTTATGGCCGGCTTTCTTCGTCATCCTCGCAGCGATCAATTATCTGATAGCGATAGCGGTCCTAGTAGGAGCATCGGCGGTTGGATCGCCAAGAATAACGCGCCACGAATAGACTGAATTCGCGACGCACCTCACCCATCCACGTTCAACGTCAGTTTCTGTCCGCCGCGTTCGACGACGAGGCTCCAGTGGCCACCGGAGGCGTTCAGCGCGTGCATGAGCTCGCTCACGGAATGGATCTCGGCACCGTTCAGCGAACGGATGACGTCGCCCTGCTGGAAGCCGTAGCGCGCCGCGAACGTGCCCGGATTGGTCGACACGATCACGACGCCCTTGGCGGTCAGCGCCATCTGCAGGTCGAGCGCGGCGGCCGGCGAAAGGTTTTCGATTTTGGCGCCGGCCATCGGGTTGCGGCCGCTCACCAGGGTCTCGTCGCGCGGCGGGTTTTCCGGCGGGAGGGCGAGTTTCACGCTCGCGTCACGCTGCGGCCCACCGCCGACTACATGCACCTTCACCACATCGCCCGCCTTGTGGGTCGCGATGCGATAGTTGAGCGCCTGCATGTCCTCGACGTCGACACCGTCGATAGCGACGACCACATCGCCCGTCTTGAGGCCCGCACCTGCCGCCGGACCGCCCGGATAGACGCTCTTCAGGAGCACGCCTTCGGGACGCTGAAGGCCGATCGTCTGCGCGATCTCCGCCGTCACCGGCTGGCCCTCGGCGCCGAACCAGGGAAGCTTGACGCCGCCGCCCAGCGCACCTTCGACGACGCGACGCGCGAGATTGGCCGGAATGGCGAAGCCGATGCCGATGGATTCGCCCGTGCGCGAATAGATCGCCGTGTTGATGCCGGCGAGCTTGCCGTCTGTAGTCACCAACGCGCCGCCGGAATTGCCGGGATTGATGGCGGCATCGGTCTGGATGAAGAACTGATAGTCGCTGGCGCCAATCTGGGTGCGCGCCAGCGCCGAGACGATGCCCATCGTCACCGTCTGTCCGACACCGAACGGATCGCCGATGGCGAGCACGAGATCGCCCACCTGCAGACGATCGCTGTCGCCGAACTCGACGGTCGGCAGGCGTTCGCCCTTGGTGTCGATCTTGAGCACGGCGAGATCGGTGTGGCTGTCGGCGAGCAGCACCTTCGCCTTGAACTCGCGGCGGTCGGAGAGCGCGACCACGATGTCCTGGCCGCCTTCGACGACGTGATTGTTGGTGAGGATGACGCCGTCGGCGCGCACGATGACGCCCGAACCTAGCGACTGCTGCACGCGCTGACGGAATTCGGGCGACGCGCCGAAGAAGCGCTGGAAGAACGGATCGGCGAAGAGCGGATTCATCGCCGTCTCGACCACCGAGCGCGAATAGACGTTGACGACAGCCGGCGCGACACGCTTGACGACAGGCGCGAACGTCAACTGCACCTGCACCGGCGACTGCGGTACCTGGGCCGCGACAGCGGGGCCTGCAAGCGCAGCTACGACGAAAACGGCGGCCAGGATATGTCTCATTGCTCCATCCCTACCATGCAAAAGGGCGGCACAAAGGCCGCCCTGTTTAACATTGAATTTCGAACCGGCGATTACGCATCGGCCCCGGCTTCTTCATTCTGCTCGACCGGACCGGAATCGAGGCCCTTGGCATCGACGTCGCGGTCGACGAACTCGATGAAGGCCATTTCGGCATTGTCGCCGAAACGGAAGCCGGCCTTCAGGATGCGAAGATAGCCGCCCGGACGATCGGAATAGCGCGGACCGATGACGTCGAAGAGCTTACGCACCTGGACCGCGTCACGGATCTGCGCCAGCGCCTGACGGCGGGCGTGGAGATCGGAACCACCGCGGCGCGACAACGTCACGAGCTTCTCGACCACAGGGCGAAGCTCTTTCGCCTTCGGCAGCGTCGTCTTGATCTGCTCATGTTTGATGAGCGCGGCTGCCATGTTCGCGAACATGGCCGTCCGGTGGGCGCTGGTGCGGCCGAGTTTGCGGCCTGAATTGCGGTGACGCATTTAAACCTCGTCATGGCCCGCCAGCTTCAGCGCGAGCGGGTCACCCCTTTCTTCCTTAATACTGGTCTTCGTATCTCTTCGCGAGATCTTCGATGTTCTCCGGCGGCCAGCCCGGCACTTCCATGCCGAGATGCAGCCCCATTTCTGCCAAGACCGCCTTGATCTCATTGAGCGACTTGCGGCCGAAGTTCGGCGTGCGGAGCATTTCCGCCTCCGTCTTCTGGATGAGGTCGCCGATGTAGACGATGTTGTCGTTCTTGAGGCAGTTGGCCGAACGCACCGAAAGCTCGAGCTCATCGACCTTTTTGAGCAGCACCGGATTAAACGCGAGATCGGGCTTCGCCTCTTCGGCGACGCGCTCGCGCGGCTCTTCGAAGTTGATGAAGACCTGGAGCTGGTCCTGCAGGATGCGCGCCGCATAGGCGACCGCGTTGTCCGGCGTGACCGCGCCGTTCGTCTCGACGGTCAGCGTGAGCTTGTCGTAGTCGAGGATCTGGCCCTCGCGGGTGTTCTCGACCTTGTAGCTTACTTTCTTCACGGGGCTGAAGAGCGAGTCGACCGGGATAAGGCCGATCGGCGCGTCTTCCGGGCGATTGCGGTCGGCGGGGACGTAGCCCTTGCCGGTCGCGACCGTCAGCTCCATGCGGAAATCGACTTTCTCGTCGAGCGTGCAGAGCACGAGATCGGGATTGAGGATCTCGACGTCGGCGACAGCGGCGATTTGTCCGGCCGTGACTTCGCCGGGGCCTTGCGCGCGCAGCGACAGGCGCTTGGGACCTTCCGAATGCATGCGGAGCGCGATCTGCTTCACGTTCAGAACGATGTCGGTCACGTCTTCGCGCACGCCCGGAATGGACGAAAACTCGTGCAGCACGCCCTCGATGTGAATCGAGGTGACGGCCGCGCCTTGCAGCGACGACAGCAGCACGCGCCTGAGCGCGTTGCCGAGCGTGAGGCCGAAGCCGCGCTCGAGCGGTTCGGCGGTCAGCGTTGCGGTACGACCCGCATCATGCCCCGCCTCAACGCGGAGCTTCTGCGGTTTGATCAATTCTTGCCAATTCTTCTGGAACACTTCGGGGCCTCATCGTTTCCCGGACGCCGAATAGGCGTCCCATTCGTTCGACGGGTTAAAGGAACTCAAAAATTCTTATACGCGGCGGCGCTTCGGCGGACGGCACCCGTTGTGCGGGATGGGCGTCACGTCGCGAATCGACGTCACAATGAGTCCGACCGTCTGCAGCGCACGCAGCGCCGACTCGCGGCCCGAACCCGGGCCGCTCACCTCCACTTCCAGCGTGCGCATGCCGTGTTCGACGGCCTTCTTGCCGGCGTCTTCGGCTGCGACCTGTGCGGCATAAGGCGTCGATTTCCGCGAGCCTTTGAAACCCATCATGCCGGCCGACGACCACGACACGGCGTTGCCCTGCGTGTCGGTGATCGTGATGATGGTGTTGTTGAACGTCGCGGCGACATGCGCCACGCCGACCACCACGTTCTTCTTTTCTTTTTTGCGCGCGCGCGCGGCAGGCTTCGCCATCGATCGGTTCCGTTATTTGGTGACTTTTTTCTTGCCTGCAATGGCCTTCGCAGGACCCTTGCGCGTGCGAGCATTCGTGTGCGTGCGCTGACCGCGGACCGGCAGGCCCTTGCGGTGACGCAATCCGCGATAGCAGCCGAGATCCATCAGACGCTTGATGTTCATCGCGACTTCGCGACGCAGATCGCCTTCGACGAGATAGTCGCGGTCGATCGTTTCGCGGATCTGAATGATCTCCGAATCCGTTAAGTCATGGACTCTGCGGTCTTCGCCGATGCCAACTTTGTCGCAGATCTCTTTGGCCTTGGCGGGCCCGATTCCATGGATGTAGCGCAGTGCGATCAGCACTCGCTTTTGGGTCGGAATATTGACGCCGGCAATGCGCGCCACGGGGCTCTCCTTTGGCCTTTAACTCACGGAAATTCTTAGTCTTTTTGCAACGGACAACACCCTCTCCCGCCCCGGACGAGGGCTTATGCCTTCATTCGTGACAGGTAGGGTGGTTGCAAGGGCGCGGATTATATGGATCGAAGCCCGCCAGTCAACACAAGTTAATCTCTTATTTTTCAGGGGCTTGGCTCTCTCACCGGCCGCCGGCCGCAACGGAAATGGCGGCCGCGATGGCCTTGGTCACCGCCTCTACGGGGGCCATGCCGTCCACCGTCACGAGCTTGCCCTGGGCGCGATAGAAATCCAGGAGCGGCGCGGTGTTCTTGTAGTAGACGGCCAGGCGAGCCTTCAGCGTCTCCGGATTGTCGTCGGGCCGGGCCACACCGCCTGCGTCCTTGATCCGCTGCTCGACGCGCTTCAGCAGCACCGCATCGTCGACCTTCAGTTCGATCACCACGTCGATCTTCCTGCTGCGCTCGGCGAGCATCCGGTCGAGGGCTTCAGCCTGCGCGATGGTGCGCGGAAAGCCGTCGAATACGGCCCCGTTTGCGCAGTCCTTCTGGTCGTAACGCTCTGCGATGATCTTGATGACGACGTCGTCGGAGACGAGATCGCCCTTCGCGAGAATTCCCTCGACCATTCTGCCGAGCGGCGTCTTCGCCGCGATGGCAGCCCGCAACATGTCGCCCGTCGAGAGCTGCGGAAGACCACGCTTTTCCTGAAGGATTTTTGCTTGCGTGCCTTTCCCGGCTCCCGGCGGTCCGAATAGGACCAAATTCAACGTCTCGCCCCCCTGAGCTTCGCCTTCTTGATGAGCCCCTCATATTGCTGCGCGATGAGGTGGCTTTGGATTTGCGCGATCGTGTCCATCATGACGCTGACAATGATGAGGATCGATGTGCCGCCGAGCGACAGGATGCTGGTGACGTCGCGGCGCAGGAATTCCGGGATGAGGCAGACGACGGCGAGATAGACCGCGCCTACGCAGGTCGTCCGCGTCAGCACATAGTCGATGTACTCCGCTGTCTTCTTGCCGGGCCGGATACCGGGGATGAAGCCGCCGTACTTCTTCAGGTTCTCGGCCGTTTCTTCGGGATTGAAGACAATCGAGGTGTAGAAGAACGCGAAGAACATGATCATCCCGCCGTAGAGGACGAAATAGAGCGGCTGCTGCGGGCCGATATAGGCGACCATCGTCTGCATCCAGTCCGGCGTGTTGGCGCCGGCGAACGCCGCATAGGTCAGGGGCACGGTCAGGATCGACGATGCAAAGATAGGCGGGATGACGCCCGAGACGTTGAGCTTGAGCGGCAGGTGCGAGGACTCGCCGCCGAACATGCGGTTGCCGACCTGACGCTTCGGGTACTGCACGAGCAGGCGGCGCTGGGCGCGCTCGATGAACACGATGAAGCCGACGAGTATTATGGCGCCTGCGAAGATGAGGAAGATGACGAAGGGCGAAATCGAGCCCGTGCGGCCCGCTTCGAACAATTGCGTGATCTGCGTCGGGAAGCGCGCGACGATGCCCACGAAGATGATGAGCGAAATACCGTTGCCTACGCCGCGGCTGGTGACCTGCTCACCCATCCACATGAGCAGGATGGTGCCGCCCGTCAGCGTGATGACGGTCGTGAAGAGGAAAAACGGGCCGGGATCGATGACGATGCCCTGGCCCATCTGTTCGAGGCCGAAGGCGATGCCGATGGATTGCAGCGCCGCGAGAAACACCGTGCCGTAGCGCGTGTATTGATTGATCTGTTTGCGGCCGACTTCACCCTCTTTCTTGAGCGCTTCGAGTTCGGGGATCACCGTCTGCATCAACTGCACGATGATCGAGGATGAAATGTAGGGCATGATGCCGAGCGCGAAGATCGCCATACGCTGCACGGCGCCGCCCGACAGCATGTTGAACATGTCGAGAAGGCCGCCCTGCTGCTGCGAGATCAGGTGCGCCATCGCGCTGGGATTGATCCCGGGCATCGGGATATAGGTGCCGAGACGCGCGATGATGAGCATGCCCAGCGTAAAGAAGATGCGGTCACGCAGCTCCTTCGCCTTGCCGAGATTGCTGAAATTGAAATTCGCTGCCAGTTGCTCGGCTGCCGAAGCCATTCATTACTCCCAGACCAGACACAGAAAAGCGTCAGGAAACTCTACCACCCTCCCCCTGAGGGAGGAAAACCTCATGTGGGTATTGTTAAGCGTCAAACCCAACTTGTCACTGCTGGGCCTGACCCGGCCGCCCATCGCGCGGGCGTCCGCTCGCAGGATAAGCCAAGAATTTGATGGGTGGCCCACTCAAGGCCGGCCATGACCGTGGCGATTCGCAGCCCTCAGCAGTCACTCCGCAGCGCGCGCGGCCTTCTTTTCCGCCGATTTGGCGCGGCGCTCGGCCTTTTTACCTGGTGCGCCCTTCTTGTTCATGTAGACGGGCTTCTTGAAGGTGGTCGTGAGCGTGCCACCAGCCTTCTCGACCGCCTCGCGGGCGCTCTTGCTGGCGCCGGCCACCTCGATCTCGAGTTTCGCCGTCAGCGTGCCGGTGCCCAGGACACGGATACCGTCCTTGCGCGCACGCGCAATGCCGGCCTTCTCAAGGACCTCCTGCGTCACCTTCTGCGCCGGGTCGATCTTCTTCTCGTCGATCGCCTTCTGGATACGGCCCACATTCACCTCGCCGAACTCGCTGGCGAAGATGTTGTTGAAGCCGCGTTTGGGCAAACGCATGTACAGCGGCATCTGGCCGCCTTCGAAGCCGTAGACCTTCGTGCCGGTGCGCGCCTTGGCGCCCTTCACGCCGCGTCCCGACGTCTTGCCGAGCCCGGAGCTCGAGCCGCGGCCGACCTTCAGCTTGCGCTTGTGGGCGCCGGGATTGTTGCGGATCTCGTTCAGTTTCATGCTTCTTCTCCTTGTCATGGCCGGCCAGCGTAAGCGCGAGCCGGCCACCCAAAGCGTTCTTTCAAACTGGGTGGCCCGCATTTGCGGGCCATGACAATCAGTTCTTCTCTTCGACGACTTCAACCAAATGCTGCACGGCGCGGATCATACCGCGCACGGATGGCGTGTCTTCGAGCGTACGCGTGCGATGAAGCTTGCCGAGGCCGAGGCCGCGCAGCGTCTGCGCCTGGATCTCAGGCTTACGGTTCGCGCTTTTGATCTGGCGCACGGTAACGGTCGGCCCGGCGGGCTTCGCAACCTTCACTTTGACAGGTCTCTTTTTCGGCGGGGCCATGACTTAGTTTCCTGCGGAGGCTTGTTCGCCCTTCGCGCCTTCACGGCGCGAAATGATTTCGCTCACGCTGCGGCCGCGACGCTGCGCAACCATGCGGGGCGATTGTTGAAGCTTCAGCGCGTCGAAGGTCGCGCGGACCATATTGTAGGGGTTCGACGTACCGAGCGATTTCGCCACGACGTCGCCGACGCCGAGCGATTCGAACACGGCGCGCATCGGACCGCCGGCGATGATGCCGGTACCGGCCGGGGCCGGGCGGACGACGACCTTGCCCGCGCCGTGATGGCCGCGCGTCTCGTGATGGAGCGTACGGCCATCCTTCAGCGGAACCTTGATCATCGCGCGCTTGGCCGCATCGGTCGCCTTGCGGATCGCTTCCGGCACTTCGCGCGCCTTGCCGTGGCCGAAACCGACGCGGCCACGCTGATCGCCGACAACGACGAGGGCTGCAAAGCCGAAACGACGGCCGCCCTTCACCACCTTCGCCACACGATTGATGTGGACGAGCTTATCGATGAACTCGTTGTCGCGCTCTTCGCGGTCGCCGCGTTCGCGTTGCCTGGGTTCACGCGCCATATGCCGTTCCTTTGCCTTAGAACTCGAGGCCGCCTTCGCGAGCGGCCTCCGCCAGCGCTTTGACGCGCCCGTGATAGATGTAACCGCCGCGATCGAACACGACCGCCTTCAGTCCCTTCGCCAGCGCACGTTCGGCGATCTTCTTGCCGACGGCCGCCGCCGCTTCGACGTTGTACGTCTTGGCGGACTTGCCTTCTTTTTCGTTCGTCGAGGCGACGACAATCGTCTCCGCCGCACGATCGTCAATGATCTGCGCGTAGATGTGCTTGCCAGACCGGAAGATCGACAGACGCGGGCGGCCGCCCGCGGTCTGGGCGATCTTGTAACGCGTGCGCTTCTTGCGCCGATCGAAGAGTTTCGACTGGTTGCCCATGGCCTTACTTCTTCTTGCCTTCCTTGCGGAGGATGTACTCCTCCGCATATTTCACGCCCTTGCCCTTATACGGCTCCGGCGGACGGTAGCCGCGGATTTCAGCCGCGACCTGACCAACGAGCTGCTTGTCGATGCCCGAGACGGCGATCATCGTTGGCTTCTCGCAGACGATGTTGATGCCGGCCGGGATCGGGTACTGCACGTCGTGGCTGAAGCCCAGCTGCAGCTGCAAGTTCTTGCCCTGCACCGCCGCACGGTAGCCGACACCGCTGATCTCGAGCTTCTGCGTGAAGCCCTGCGTCACGCCGACGACGAGATTGTTCACCAGCGTGCGGGAAAGGCCCCACATCTGGCGGCCGCGCTCCACGCCTTCCTTCGGCGTGACCGTGACGCCGTGCTCGTCGACCGTCGCATCGACTTCGTCGACGAGACTCACCTTCAACTCGCCTTTCGGGCCTTTGACCATCACGGTCTTGCCTTGGACCGTGGCCGTCACACCCTTCGGAAGGGCGACGGGTCTTTTGCCGATACGGGACATCAATTCGCTCCCAATTCTCTTAGAATACCTGGCAGAGGACTTCGCCGCCGACATTCTTCTCGCGGGCGGCCATGTCCGTCATCACGCCTTGCGGCGTCGAGACGATCGACAGGCCCAATCCGCTTCTGTGCGGCTTCAATTCCTTCGCCTGTGCATAAACCCGGCGGCCCGGCGTCGACACGCGCTTCAGATCGCGGATCACGGGACGGCCTTCGTGATATTTGAGCTCGATCTCGAGCTCGCGCTTGCCCTGGAACTCGACTTCCATATAGCCGCGGATGTAGCCCTCGGCCTGCAGCACGTCGAGCACGCGCGTGCGTTGGCGCGAGTTCGGCGACTTGATCTTCGCCATGCCGCGCATCTGTCCGTTGCGGATGCGTGCGAGAAGATCGCCAATGGGATCTGTGATCGCCATTTTCTTTCCTTCCTTACCAGCTTGCCTTGGTCATGCCAGGCACCTGGCCGAAATTCGCCAACTGGCGAAGCGCGATACGGGAGAGCTTGAGCTTCCGGTAATAGCCTTTGGCGCGGCCCGTCATCTCGCAGCGGTGATGGATGCGAGTCTTCGACGAATTGCGCGGCAGCTTGGCTAGCTTCAGATGCGCCGCGAAGCGCTCTTCGGGCGCCACCGACATGTCTTCCGTCTTGGCCTTGAGCGCTGCCCGCTTGGCGGCATACTGCGCCACCATCTTCTCGCGCTTCTTGTTCCGGTTGATCTGGCTCGTTTTCGCCATTCTCGTTTCGCCCTTAATTCATGAACGGGAACTGGAAGCCCTTCAGAAGCGCTTTCGCTTCCGCATCGGTCTTCGCAGACGTGTTGATGATGATGTCCATGCCCCACACCGTTTCCGTCTTGTCGTAGTCGATTTCGACGAAGACGATGTGCTCCTTAAGGCCCATGGCGAAGTTGCCGCGACCGTCGAAGCTCTTGCCGTTCAGTCCGCGGAAGTCGCGCACGCGCGGCAGCGCCATCGTCACGAGGCGGTCGAGGAATTCGTACATGCGGTCCTTGCGCAGCGTGACCTTCACGCCGATGGCGCGGCCGGCCGCGATCTTGAAGCTCGCGATCGACTTCTTGGCCTTGGTCACGACCGGCTTCTGGCCGGCGATCGCCGTCAGGTCCGTCAGCGCTTGCTGCACCTTTTTGGAGTCGGAGGCGCCTTCGCCTGCGCCGATGTTCAGAACGATCTTCTCGATCTTCGGAACCTGCAGCGCGTTCTTGTAGCCGAACTCCTTCATCAGGGCCGGACGCACGACTTCATTGTACCGCTTCTTGAAGCGCGGCACGTAGTTCGGATCGCGCACTTCGACGTAGCCCGTATCGGCAGTGGCCTGGGCCCTCTTGCCGTCGGCTTTCACCTTCTTGGCGCTGTCCGGAGCCTGGCCCCTGCTGGGCGCGCCTTCCGGAGCGCCGGCACGCGGCTGTTTTTTGCCCTTATCAGACATCGATGACCTCACCCGACTTCTTGGCGAAGCGGACCTTGCGGCCGTCGCCCAGAACCTTGAATCCGATGCGCGTCGCGTCGCCCGACTTCGGATCGACGTGC
>Ga0335074_10005980_pt1 | contig 16856 bp, 14 predicted proteins | sample Lox_Sample_23_FD_206715 | JGI IMG/M metagenome (GOLD analysis project Ga0335074, IMG submission 206715) | Soil microbial communities from Loxahatchee National Wildlife Refuge, Florida, United States - Lox_Sample_2.3 | ecosystem: Environmental > Terrestrial > Soil > Wetlands | place: USA...
CTGATGGCCGCGTCGCGCCTGGCCGCCACGGCGGTCATCTCGGTGCCGAGGTGATCGCGCTCGGCGGTGAGCTCGTCGAGCCGGGAGGACAGCCCCTCCCGGCGCTCCATCAGCTCGAGCACGACTTCCTCAAGGTCACCCTGCCGCCGCCGCAGCGACTCGATCTCCGACTGCAGGCTGGAGAGCTCGCGCGCGGCGGACACCTGCCCGGCGTCCAGGCGGCCCCGGTCCCTGTCGATCCTGGTCCGGACCTGCTCGACATCCCGCTCGGCCCGGCTTTCCTCGCGCGCCAGGTCGCCGAGCTCGGTCTCGGTCACGATCATGGCGTCCTTGATCTCGCCGGTCCTCGCCTCCATGGCGGCCAGCTCGGCGATCTCCGGCAGGCTGTGTTTGCGATGGTCAAGGCGGGCGAGCTCGGCGTCGAGATCGGCCAGTTCGAGCAGGTGTAGCTGGGACTCCGGTGATGCCTTCACGGGTCCCAACGTTAGTCGGCCCGGAGCACCATGTCGCATGCCATGAGGCGGAATAGCCGGTCTGTTAGCTCAGCGCGGTGACGATGCAGATATCGGCGCAGTCCAGGCACCGCCGGATGCACGTGACCATCTCGATACGGTAGGCACAACGGACCGTGGACGGGAGGCGCGATGGACGGCGGGGCCGATCGGGACTTCGTGAGGCTGGCGGGAGACTACCTCGACGACCGGGCGGAACGGCACCCCGACCTTGCGACAGACCTTGGCGACCACCGGTTCGACGGCCGCCTGCCCGACCTCTCCGCCGCCGCCCTCGCCGATGAGCGGCGCGCCCTGGACCGGTGGGGCGCCGGGCTGGACGCGCTCGACGTCGGCTCGCTTTCGGCCGAGCACCGGGTGGACGCAGCGATCATGACGGACAGCGTGGCGCGGCGGATATTCGAACTCGACCAGTTGCGCGAGCACACGTGGAACCCGCTCCCGGCTAACCCCGGCAAGGCGATCTACATGTTGCTGGCCAGGGATTTCGCTCCGCTGCCCGAACGGCTCGAATCGGTGGCCTCCCGGCTGGCCGAGATCCCGCGCACCCTGGCCGAGGCTCGCGCGCAGCTCGGACCGGTGGCCCGGGTGCACCTGGAGACGGCCATCGGGCAGTTCGACGGGACGATCGCGCTGGTCAGCAAGGAGATCGACGCGGCGCTCAAGGATGCGCCCGCCAGTGCCCCGCGGATCGCCCAGGTGCGCCCCGCCGCGCTCGAGGCGCTGGCCGGGCATCGCGCGTGGCTGGGCGCGCGCCTGGACGAGGCGGCGCCCGGGCCCGACGGTGACCGGGACCCGCGGATCGGGCCGGAGTGGTTCGCCCGCAAGCTCTCGCTCAACCTGGGCGCGGCGGCCGACGCGGACGCGATCCTGGCCCGGGCGCAGGCCGAACTGGACCTGGTCAGCGAGCAGATCGCCGAACTGGCTGCCGACCTCGCCGGCCCGGGCGCTCAGGTCGGCCCCGAACTCGTCCGGCGGGTGCTCGACCGGCTCGCGGAGGACGTGCCCGACGAGGCGACCATCCTGGACTTCTGCCGGGACGCCCTCACCGCCCAGACCGTGTTCGTGACCGACCGCCGCCTCGTCTCGGTCTTCGACGACCCGGTCGAGGTGATCGCGATGCCGGAGATGGACCGCGGCGTGGCCGTCGCGTACTGCGACTCGCCCGGTCCGCTCGAGCCGGCGCCGCTGCCCACGTTCATCGCGGTCTCGCCGGCCCCGGCCGACTGGCCGGCGCAGCGCATCGCCTCGTTCTACCGCGAGTACAACCGGCACATGGTGCACGACCTGGTCGTCCACGAGGCGATGCCCGGCCACTACCTGCAGCTGCAGCATTCCCGCCGGTTCACGGGGTCGGGCACCGCCCTGCGAGCCGCGCTCAGGTCGGGCGCGTTCATCGAGGGGTGGGCCGTCTACGCCGAGCGGATCATGGCCGAACAGGGCTACCCGGGCGACGGCGATCCACGGACCGTCCACATGCAGCAGCTCAAGATGCAGCTGCGGACGATCATCAACGCCATCCTCGACGCGCGCATCCACGGGCACGGGATGACCGAGACCGAGGCGATGACCCTCATGACCGGGCGCGGCCACCAGGAAGAGGGCGAGGCGGCCGGCAAGTGGCGCCGGGCGCTGCTCACCTCCGCCCAGCTGTCCACCTACTACGTCGGATACACCGAGGTCTCCGACCTGGCGCGCGACCTGCGGGCCGCGGACCCAGGCCAGGGCGACCGGGAGATCCACGACGCCATGCTGGCCCACGGCTCACCGCCGGTTCGGCTCCTGCGCACCCTGCTCACGCCCGGGCCGACGGTTGGCAGCCCGGGCGCTGGCTAATGGATACAGCGGAAGATCTGTGCCTGACAGAAGAGCCGCGCCATATCCGGCGCCTTAATTCCCGCCAGGCACCGATCTTCCAAGGTCTTCTGGACCCAGGGTCCGCAGTTCAGCCTGTGGTCGCTGAGAGGCGAGCGCGGCCATGGGAGCGCCAGAAGAACGCCCGCTCGCACAGGGACCAGGCGACGGACGTGATCAGGTAGACCCCGGCCGCGAGCGGCACGAACGCGGCGAACGCTACGGTCAGGTACGGGAGCACCCGGACGAGCCACCCCGGAGTGGTCGCCGGGACCGCCGCGCCCGCCCCGGTGGGCGCGGCGGTCCCGGTGGGCGCGGCTACCCCGGCGCGCCCGGCAGGTTTGCCGGACCGGCCGGCCCTGTCCGACGTCCCCTGGCCCGAGGCTCGCTTCCCGGGCCCGGCGGCCTTACCGGGCGCGACCGGCGCGGGCACCACTGCGGCTTGGGCGGCAGTCATCAGGCGGCCCAGGCGGGCCGTGAGCCAGACCAGGGCGGCCAGCACGGCGAAGACGCCCAGGAAGACCAGGCCCTGCAGGCTGGCCGCGCCGGCGCCGCTCAGCCAGTGCATGCCGAGCGGCACGCCCAGCAGGTCGTGGCTGAGCAGGATGTTCGGCTTCCCGGCCACCTGGGGCGACCGGAACAGGATGTACACGACGGACAGTAGGGGCCACTGGAGCAGGAGCGGCGTGATCCCGGCGAACAGGCTGGTGCCCTCCCGCTTGTAGAGCGCGGTCATCTCGCGCTGCAGGCGTTCCGGCTGCTTGGCGTAGCGAGTCCGCAGGGCCTGCAGCTCGGGGGCCAGCCGGGCCTGGACGGCCTGCCCGCGCATGGCGCGGAAGCTGAGTGGCACGAGGACGGCCCGGACGGCCACGGTGAACAGGACGATGGCAGCGACGGCGGCGACGCCGCCGAGAACGGGGGTGAGGAATCCGGTCAAGCCGGAGACGAGGTGGTACACGGCGTCCACCGGGACGCCAAAGATACTGGTCATGGGAAACGGCCTTCCAGCTAGGACTTGGTGAGGGCTGGAAGCGGCCGCGATATCCGCGCCTCAGCGTGAGGCGACAGCGCGATGCGCCGAACGGGAGGCTAGGCGCGCGTCAGCAGGACATGGCGGCCGCTGGGGCCGCCGACGGTGCTCTGGGCCTGGCCCGGCCCGCCGCGTCGGGATCACGCTGGCGCAAGAACGCCGCACGCCAGGATTTCTCCCACATCCCCGAGGCACGGCGGATCATCGGGATGGCGGCGGCGGTGCGGGAGAGCCTGGCCACCGAGGCGAGCAGGGCCAGCACGGCCGCGAGCATGGCCCCGGCCAGCACGGCGGTCGCCAGCGCGGTCAGCCCGGCCGAACCGAAGGCGACGGACGGGGCCGGCCAGGCGCCGCAAAGGTGCATCACGGCGCGCAGCAGCCCGGCCAGCATCGCCAGCACGCTGCCCACCGACGTCACCACCCTCGGGTCACGGCATCCACTGGTATCAGCGTACGCCGCCGGTCCCCAATTCCCCGACGGCGGCCAGGAGTCGATCCACCTCGGCCCCGTCGTTGTAGTGGACGAGCCCGGCCCGGACCGCGCCGCCGGAGTCCCGCAGGCCGAACACCCCGGCCAGCTCCCACGCGTAGTTGTCGCCATTCCATACGTTGATCGCCCGCGCCGCGAGGCGCTCGGCCACTTCCCGTGGCGTGTACCCGGCCACGGTGAAGAACGCCGTCGGCGCGCGGCGGGCCGCCTTGCCGTACAGGGTGACGTGCCCCATCGCGGCCAGGCCGCCAAGCAGGCGCGCGAAAAGTTCCCCCTCGTACCGTTCCACGGCGGCCATCGAGGCGAGCACCCGCTCGCGCCGGGAACCCACAGCGGACGAGCCGAGCCCGGCCAGGTGGTCCACGGCCGCGGCCACCCCGGCCAGGTCGGCGAACGCCGGGGTGCCCCGCTCGAACCGGCCGGGCACCCCGGCCGGGGCGGGCGCGAGCCGGTCCGGGTGCAGCGTCTCCAGCAGCGCCGGGTCGGCCACGACCGTGCCGATGTGCGGTCCCGACCACTTGTAGGAGCTGGTGGCGTAGAAGTCGGCGCCGAGCGAGGCCACGTCCACCGGAACATGCGGCGTGGCGTGCACCCCGTCCACGTAACACAGCGCGCCGACGGCGTGCGCGGCGGCGGCGATGGCCGCCACGTCCGGCCTGGTCCCGACGATGTTGCTGGCCGCGGTCACCGCGACCAGCCTGGTCCGCTCGGTGACCAGCTCGCCGTACTGGGCCGCGGGCAGCTCGGCTGTCGATATGTCGACTTCGGCCCAGCGCACCGTCGCGCCCTGGCGGGTGGCGGCCTGCACCCAGGGCCGGACGTTCGCGTCGTGATCGAGCCTGGACACCACCACCTCGTCCCCCGGCCCCCACGTCCGCGACAACGTGTCGGCAAGCCGGTACGTGAGCGTGGTCATGTTCGGCCCGAGGATCACGCCGTCCGGATGGGCGCCGGTCAGGTCCGCCAGGGCCCGGCGGCATTCGGCCACGACAGAGTCGGCGCGCTTGCTGGCCGGGAACGCTCCCCCGGCGTTGCCGATTCCCGACCGGTACGCCTCCGCGATCGCCTCGATGACCACCGAGGGCACCTGCGTGCCCGCGGCGCCGTCGAGGTACGCGTAACCGTCGCTCAGGGCCGGGTAGGCCGCCCGCACACGGCCGATGTCGAAGATCACGAAACCAAGTCTGCCCTACACCTGGGTCCAGCCCGGATCGCGCCCGGACGCGACGAGCATGGCGTGCCAGGGGTCGTCGTCGCCGCCGGGCTCGTCGCCACCCGCCTTGGCGCCGGAGCCCGAGCCCGAGTCCGAGCCCGAGTCCGAGCCTGATCGGGCGGCGAGCGAGGGCCACAGCTGGGGCGTGCCTGCCCGCCACCCGGCCAGCACGAGCTCGGGGTCGGCCGGCCGGTAGTCCTTGCCGAGGGACCTGGCCAGGTCCCACGCGTGCAGGTGCCACTCGGCACAGGCCGCCCCGGCCATCGCGCCGACCGTGACCTCGATGCCCCGGTACCGGTGGTGCGGCAGGTCCCAGGCCTGCGGCAGCCGCCGCCCGTACGATCGCGCCGACTCGGCGAACGCCGCGATGTGCTCGGGGCCCGACACGTCGGGCAGCGCCGCGAGTTCCGCCGCGTTCTGCCTGGCCAGCTTCCGCCCGAGCGACTCCGCGGACGCGTTGGTGGCCAGCAGCCGCGCGAGCCTACTGTCCGGCGCGTCATCGAGGTACTCGTGGTAGTCGTCGGCCACGCAGCGCAGGTGACCGGCCAGGTCGACCGCGCGCCATTCCGAGCACGGCGTCGCGGCCAGCCACGTCGCATCTGTGAACTGGCCGGCCAGCTCACAGATGACGGTCACGCCGTCGCGGTAGGCGGACAGGACGCCGGCGCGCGACACGCGGCTCATCGGGGCCTAGTGCGACTAGTGCTGCTGCGCTGCACGGTTCCTCTCCCTGCCGGCCACCCGGCAACCGGTTCGCGAAGCCTCGGGTCAGCCAGCGTGCCAGGTTTACGGCCCGCCGACAAGCTATCCGCCGCAAGAAAAACCAGATGACATGTTCCCGGCCATCCGGTTAATCTCACACCAATGCCCCATCTCACCCCTTTGCTGGTCAAGCGCGCCTTTGCCAGGGTACGACCAGTCGGGGCGCTGTGGCGGCTGCGGGGCTACCTGAAGCCGTTCCGCTTCCAGATGATCGTCATGATGGCCGCCGCGCTCGGCGCGGTGGCCGCCGCCATCGCCATCCCCCTGCTGACCAAGGCCGTCATCGACGGGGCGATCGCGCACGGCTACAAGGGCCTGCTCATCCCGCTCGGCCTCGCGGCCGTGGGCCTGGGCGCCGCCGAGGGGCTGGCGAACATGCTCCGCCGCTGGATCCAGGCCAGCTCCGTCGCAGAGATCGAGAAGTCGATCAGGGACGACCTGTACGCGCACCTGCAGCGGCTGCCGACCTCGTTCCATGACCAGTGGCAGTCGGGTCAGCTACTGTCGCGGGCGACGACCGATCTGTCCACGATCCGCAGGTTCGCGGGGTTCGGCCTGATCTTCATGGTCACCAACTCGATAACGTTCATCGCCGTGATCGCGCTGCTCATCCACCTGAACTGGTGGCTCGGCCTGGTCACCGGCGCGGTGTTCGTGCCCGTCGTGCCGATCTGCCTCAGGTTCGAGAAGCGGTACCGGGTGCTGTCCCGCCTGGTCCAGGACCAGCAGGGTGACCTGGCCACGCTGGTCGAGGAGGCGGCGACCGGCGTCCGCGTGCTGAAGGCGCTCGGCCGGGGCCCGCTGGCCGCCGCCCGGCACGACGCCCAGGCCGCCGACATCTACCGGACCCAGGTCGCCAAGGCGGGCCTGCTCGGATCCTTCTGGGCCCTCCTCGACCTCGTCCCGAACGCCGTGATCGGCATCATCATCGTCCTCGGGGCGCTGGCGGTCAGCCACGGCTCGCTGACCCTCGGCGGCCTGGTGGCGTTCATCACACTGGCGCTGCAGCTGGTCTGGCCGGTCGAGGCGCTCGGCTACATCATCGCCTCCGGCCAGGAGGCGGGCACCGCGGCCCAGCGCGTCCTGGAGATCTTCGACACCCAGCCGGAGATCACCGACCATGATCCCGAACGAGCGGTGGTGCGCGTCCTGCAGCCAGCCGAGGCTTCGCATCGGCGTGTCCCGGTGCCGCGGCGTTCGGCATCATCGTCAACATCGGCGGTGCGGCGCCGACGGGGCCATCTGGTCTTTGACCATGTGTCCTTCACCTACCCGGGGGCGACGGAGCCGGTGCTGCGCGACGTCGTGCTCGACCTGCCGCCCGGGCAGACGGTGGTGCTCACCGGGGCGACCGGCTCGGGTAAGTCCACCATGCTCCAGCTCGTGCCGCGGCTCGCCGACGCGACCTCGGGGTCGGTCCGGCTGGACGGGACGGACATCCGCGACCTCCCGCTCGAGCGGCTCCGCACGGCCGTGGGCTGCGCGTTTGAGGACGCGACCCTGTTCTCCGCCAGCGTCAGGGAGAACGTGACGTTCGGCGCGCCGGACGCGGACGAGGACGCGATCGAGGCTGCGCTGACGGCCGCGCAGGCCCGGTTCGCCTACGACCTGCCGTGGGGCCTGGACACCAGGATCGGCGAGCAGGGCATGGCGCTGTCCGGCGGCCAGCGGCAGCGGATCGCGCTGGCCCGGGCCATCTTGGCCAAGCCGGACGTGCTGATCCTCGACGACCCGCTGTCCGCGCTCGACGTGCACACCGAGGAGCGGGTGACCCAGGCGCTGCACCGGATCCTGGCCGACGCCACGGCGCTGGTGGTGGCGCACCGGCCGTCCACGGTGGCGCTGGCCGACACGGTGGCGCTGCTGTCGGGCGGGGTGATCGCCGCCCGCGGCAGCCACCGGCAGCTGCTCGCGTCGAGCCCCGAGTACGCGGCGCTCATGGCCGTCGAGCCGCTGGAGGCGACCGGATGAGCGTGGACCCGACCGCCTGGCGCGGGGTAGGGGCGGAGAAGGCCGACGAGGTCTCCGCCCCTCTGGCGGCCCTGCTGCGCGAGCGGAGCCGGCGGCTCCTCGGCGACCTGCTGCGCCCGTACCGGCGCGCGGTCATCGGCACCATCTCGCTGATCGTGGTGGCGAGCCTGGCCGTGCTGGCCGGGCCGTGGCTGGTCGGCCTGGCCATCGACAACGGGCTGCCGCCGCTGCTGCACGCCCACGACGCCGCGCCGCTGCTCGGCATCGCCGCGGCCTTTGCCGTGACGGTCGGGGTGCAGGCGGTCACGACGCGGATGTTCGTCACCATGACCGGGCGCGTCGGGCAGCGGGTGGTGCTCGAGCTGCGCCGGCGCCTGTTCGCGCACTGCCTGGACCTCGATGTCGCGTTCCACGAGCGCTACACGTCGGGGCGGATCATCTCCCGGCAGACCTCCGACATCGACGCGATCTCCGACCTGTTCGAGGAGGGCCTGGACTCGCTGATCGCGGCGATCCTGACGCTGCTGCTCGTCGGGACCGGCATGCTGCTGCTCGACTGGCAGCTCGGGCTGGTCGTGCTGGCCGGGTTCATCCCGCTGACCTGGCTGACGACCTGGTTCCGGCGGGAGTCGGCCAGCGCCTACCGGCGGACCAGGGAGACCATCGCGCTGGTCATCGTGCACTTCGTGGAGACGTTCGGCGGGATCCGGGCGGTCCAGGCGTTCCGCAGGGAGCCCAGGAACTCGGACATCTTCTCCGGGCTCGGGCAGGACTACTCCGACGCGAGCGCGCACGCCTCGCGGCTGATCGCGGTCTACGGCCCGTCCATCACGCTGACCGGCAACATCATCACCGGCGTGGTGCTCGGCTACGGCGGCCTGCTCGTGATCGACCACGACATCAAGGTCGGCGTCCTGGCCACCTTCCTGCTGTACCTGCAGCGCTTCTTCGCCCCGCTCCAGGACGTGTCGCAGTTCTACAACACGTTCCAGTCGGGGGCCTCCGGCCTGGAGAAGATCGCCGGCGTCCTCGAGCAGGACCCCGCCGTGCCCGAACCCGCCGCGTCCGCGCGCCTGCCCGCTCGCCGCGCGGGCCCCGGGGAGCCGGGGAGCCCGGGCGGTCCGGGCGGCCCTGGCGCCGGGCGGCGGGTGCGGTTCGAGGCGGTCACGTTCGCGTACCGCGACGCGGTCGTGCTGCCGGGCCTCGACCTCGACATACCGGCAGGCCAGACCGTGGCGCTGGTCGGCGAGACCGGCGCGGGGAAGACGACGATCGCACGCCTGCTGGGCCGGTTCTACGACCCGCGCGCGGGCCGGGTCACGCTGGACGGGATCGACCTGCGCGAGCTGACCGATCCCGTGCTCCGCTCCGAGGTCATCGTGATCACCCAGGAGAACTTCCTGTTCGAGGGGTCGGTCGGGGACAACATCAGGCTCGGCCGCCCGGACGCCGCGGACGCCGACGTGGAGCGCGCGGCCAGGATGATCGGCGCGCACGACTTCATCGCGGCGCTGCCGGAGGGGTACGACACCCCGGTCGGCAAGCGCGGTGGCCGCCTGTCGGCCGGCCAGCGCCAGCTCGTCTCGTTCGCGCGGGCGTTCCTGGCCGCCCCGGCCGTGCTCGTCCTCGACGAGGCCACCTCGCTGCTCGACATCCCGAGCGAGCGGCTGGTCCAGAGCGCGCTGCGCACCGTGCTGGCCGGCCGGACGGCGGTCATCATCGCCCACCGGCTGTCCACCGTGGCCATCGCCGACCGGGTGCTGGTCCTGGACCAGGGCCGGATCACCGAGGACGGCACCCCGGGCGAGCTGATGTCCAGCGGCGGCGAGTACGCCGAGCTGCACGCCAGCTGGGCCGCCAGCCTCGCGTGACGGGCTGGGTCAGCCTCGCGTGACGGGCTGGGTCAGCCTCGCCTGACCGGCCGCCCACCTCGCATGGCGGCCTGGACTAGACGAGGTGCTCCTCGGCGTGCGGCTCGCCGTCTACGAGGCGATCGCAGGTCGGGCAGTACCAGCGGGCCTCGATCGGCGTGCCGCACGCGTCGTGCCGGGGCGCCTGGGCCGGGTCGGCGTGCCCGGCCCCCCAGTAGGCCAGCAGGCGGAGCGCCCCCGCGAGGTCCCGGCCCTCGGCGGTCAGCTGGTACTCCGCGCGGGGCGGCCGGTCGGAGTAGGGCCGGGCCACGAGCAGCCCGTCCCGCTCCAGCCGCTTAAGGCGTTCGGACAGGATGTTCGCGGCGATGCCGGGCAGCTGGTCGAGCAGGTCGCTGAACCGGCGCGGCCCGTCGAGCAGCGCCTCCACCACCAGCAGGGTCCACCGGTCGCCCACCCTGGCCAGCGCCTCCGCGAGCGGGGACGAGGCAGTTTCCCGCTGAGCCATGAGCGAAATCGTAACCTCCCGCGTTGACATCCACCTAGTCGGTAGTAACTTGCAAGTTACTACTCAGTGGAAGGTGAGAGCAATGACCGTCTTCGACGAGATCCAATCCAGCATCACCCGGCTGGCGGAAGGCGCGGGTTCCTCGGTAGTAGGCATCGGGCAGCGGTGGGGCATCGGCTCGGGCATCGTCCTTTCCGAGGGCCGGGTGCTGACCAACGCCCACAACGTCCGCGGCAGTGAGGTGACGGTCACCTTCGCCGACGGGCGCACGGCCGAGGGCACCGTGGCGGGGCACGACATCGAGGGCGACCTCGCCGTCATCGAGGTCGACACCGGCCACGCTCCGGCGCTGGCCTGGGCGACGGACGCGCCCGCCATCGGGCTGCCCGTCTTCGCCCTGTCCAACCCGGGCGGGCGCGGGCTGCGGGTGACGTTCGGCACCGTCTCCGGCATCGACCGGTCGTTCCGCGGCCCCCGCGGCACGCGCATCACCGGCAGCCTGGAGCACACCTCGCCGCTCCTGCCCGGATCCTCGGGCGGGCCGGTCCTCGACGCCGCGGGGCGGCTGCTCGGGATCAACACGAACCGCCTCGGTGAGGGCTTCTACCTGGCCATACCCGCCGACGAGGCCCTGCGGGGCCGGGTCGACAGCCTGGCCAGCGGGCAGTCCGTCGAGCCGCCCCAGCTCGGCATCGCCATCGCCCCCGGCCACGTGGCCAGGCGGATGCGCCGCGCCGTCGGCCTGCCCGACGCCGAGGGCCTGCTCGTCCACAAGGTGGTGGATGACAGCCCGGCGTCCCGCGCGGGCCTGGCGCGCGGCGACCTGATCGTGGCGGCCGCGGGCCAGCCGGTCCGGAGCGTCGACGACCTGCACGGCGCGCTCCGCGCGGCGGCGGGCGGCACCCTGGAGCTGAGCGTCCTGCGCGGCACCGACGAGCGCACCGTGCAGGTCACGTTCGGCGAGGCCGGCCAGCCGACAACCGAGGTGTAAACCCTGTTCTCCGGCGACCCCGTCGGGCGCTCAGCCCGAGGGGTCGCCGGGGACGATGATGCCGGTCTCGTAGGCCAGGATCACGGCCTGGACGCGGTCGCGGAGGCCGAGCTTGGCGAGCAGGTTGCCCACGTGCGTCTTGACGGTCGCCTCGCTGACGAACAGGGCACCCGCGATCTCGGTGTTGGTGCTCCCCCGGGCCATGAGCACCAGCACCTCCCGCTCCCGCGCGGTCAGCGAGCCGAGCCGCGCGGGCGAGGGCGAGGTCTGCGCGGGCCGGCGCGCGAACGTCTCGATCAGGCGGCGCGTGACGGTCGGGGCGAGCATGGCGTTACCCGCCGCGGCGGCCCGGACGGCGGCGATCAGGTCGGCGCGCGGCGAGTCCTTGAGCAGGAACCCGCTGGCCCCCGCGCGCAGCGCCTCATAGACGTACTCGTCCAGGTCGAACGTGGTGAGCATGACCACCTTGGGCGCCGGCGAGGAGCGGGCGAGCAGCCGCGTGGCCTCCAGCCCGTCCATGCCCGGCATCCGGATGTCCATCAGCACCACGTCGGGCTGGTGCGCGGCGGCCGCCCGGAGCGCTGCCTCGCCGTTGGCCGCCTCCCCCACGACCGTGATCCCGTCGGCGGCGTCCAGGATGACGCAGAACCCGGAGCGGACCAGTTCCTGGTCGTCGACCACGAGCACCCGGATCGGGGCGGGCGGGGCTGGCCCGGCGGGGATCGTCATCGCGACGGCAGCCGCGCCGTCACGTTGAACCCGGCTCCCGGGGTCGGGCCGACCGTCAGGTGCCCGCCGCACGAGGCGACCCGCTCCGCGATGCCGGCCAGGCCGAGCCCGGAACCCCCGAGCAGCGGGCCCGGGCGGCCGGTGATGCCGCCGCCCGCCGCGGGCCGCCCGTCCGGCCGCGGCCCGGAATCGGTGATGCTGACCGTGACGTAGCCGGGCTCGTAGCACAGCCGGACCGAGGCCCGGGTGGCCCGGGAGTGACGGATCGTGTTGGTCAGCGCCTCCTGGACAATGCGGTACGCGGTCAGGTCGACCCCGGGCGAGAGGGGGCCCGGCGTCCCCACGACCTCGAGGGCCACGGGCAGCCCGGCGCCGCGCACCTGGTCCAGCACCTCATCCAGTTCGCCGAGCGACGCCGACGGCGCCGTCTCGAGGCGCTCGGAGGGCCCGCGGAGGACGCCGAGGAGCCTGCGCAGCTCGGTGAGCGCCTGCCTGGCCACGTCGCCGATGATCTCCACGGAGGTCCCGGCCCGGTCGGGATGGTCGGGAAGCAGCGATTGGGCCGCCTCCGCCTGGACCGCGATCAGGCTGACGTGGTGCGCCACCACGTCGTGGAGTTCCCGGGCGATCCGGTTACGCTCCCGCTCGGCGGCCAGGGCCGCCTGGCGGTCAAGTTCCGCCTCGGCGCGGTCGGCCCGGCTCTGCGCCGCCTCCAGGTTCGCCCGCGTGGTGCGGCTGAGCACGCCGGCGGCCCACACGGTGAGGAAGACCGTCGCCTGGACGATGGCGTCGTACGGCAGGTCGTGACCCGGCGCGGCCTCCGAGATGGTGATGCCCACGGCCGCGCCCGCGATCGAGAGCCAGCGCAGCAGCGGGCCGCATTGGTCGATAACGGTGTAGAACGCGATCGCGGGCCCGAGCGGGAACGGCGCGAACCCGAACCCGACCTGGTCGAAGGCGATCCGCACGCCCGCGATGACGATCAGGACGGGCACCGGCCAGGACCTGCGCCAGGCGAGCGGAAGGCCCTGGGCCGCGACCAGCGTCAGGGCCAGCCACAGCGGATGCAGGTGGGCGCGGTACGGGAGCAGCGAGGCGACGTTCACCGCAGCCACCGCAATGCCCAGCACCGCGTCCTGAACCAGTTCCCGGCGCCGCGGCGGAAGCGCGGCCATCCGGGCGCCCAGCGACTGCGGGAGCCGAGCCACCTGTGCCGCCACCCTGCTCACAGGCTGATGGTACGGCGCGGCCTGCGGCCGGGGATCAACCGTCAGGGGGATCCAGCCGCTACGACCACGGGCGGACCAGCGGGCGCCGGGAGGCCGGGCACTCCGGCGCGAAGCGGAGGCCCGGATTCGGCCCGCCGCCCGATGCGGCGGGCACTCCTGAATCCGCACGATAACCCCATGAACACGACCCCAGCACCCGCCGGCACCCCTGATCTGAACTCGACTCCCCCACCAGCCCGCGCGCCCGATCCCGTAGGCTTCGAGCCGCCCCGCCACCTGGTTCCGGCGCGCCCGCCCTGGGCGGGGATCGCGCTGATCGCGGCGGCGGCGTTCGCCGTCGAGATGGCGGTCAGCGCCCGGTACGGCTACGCCCGCGATGAGCTCTACTTCCTCTCCGCCGGGCGGCACCTGGCGTTCGGCTACGTGGACCAGCCGCCCCTCACCCCGCTCCTGGCGCGGATCTCGGCGGCGGTCACCGGCAATACGCTGGTCGGGTTCCGGGTCCTGCCCGCGCTCGCCATGGCCGCGCTGGTCGTGGCGACCGCCACGATGAGTCGCCTGCTCGGCGCGGGCCGGACCGGCCAGCTGCTGGCGGCGCTGGCCGCCGCGACGTGCGCGGAGTACCTGGGCGCCATGCACGAGCTGACCACGACGACGCCCGACTTCGTCTTCTGGGCGATCACGCTGCTGCTGGTCATGCGGCTCCTGGAGAGCCAGGATCCACGGTGGTGGGTGGCGATCGGCGGCTGCGTAGGGATCGCCAGCGAGGCCAAGTGGAACATCGGTTTCCTGGCCGCCGCGCTGGCCGCCGGTTTCCTCGCCACCGACGCCCGGCGGCTGCTGCGCAGCCGCTACCTGCTGATCGGCGGGGCCATCGCCGCGGCGCTGGCCGCGCCCGACCTGATCTGGCAGGCCGCGCACGGCTGGCCCAGCGCCGACGTGTTCCGCGCGCTGCAGGGCGCGGCCGGGCACAACCGGGCGGTGTACTGGCCCGGGCAGATCCTGTTCACCGGTCCGGTGCTCACGCCGGTCTGGCTGGCCGGCGCCGCCTGGTCCCTGCGCAGCGCGGCGAGCCGGCGCATCCGGCCGGTCGCGATCGCCTGCGTCATCGCGATCGTGCTGCAGTTCGTCCTGGGCGGCAAGCCCTACTACCCGGGTGCGGCGTACACGTTCCTGCTCGCCGCCGGCTGCGTCCCGCTCGAGCGCTGGCTGGCGGCCCGCCGGCCGCTGGCCCGCCGGGTCAGCCCGGCGACCGCAGTCGGCGCGGCCATGCTGGTGGGCGCCGTGGTGGCCGCACCGATCGCGCTGCCGGTGCTCCCGGCGCGGGTGCTGCACACCGTGCCCCTGCAGAAGATCAACTACGACCTCGGCGAGACGATCGCGTGGCCCAAGCTGGTGGCGCTGGTCGCGCGCGAGTACCACTCGCTGCCCGGCCCGCTCCGGCAGCGGACGACGATCCTGACGGGGAACTACGGCGAGGCGGGCGCGATCGACCGCTACGGCCGCGGGCTAGCGCTGCCTGCCGTCTATAGCGGCGCCAACAACTTCTGGCTCTGGGGCCCGCCGCCCGCCGCCGACACCGCGGCCATCGCGGTCAACGTGGACCCGGCCCTGCTGCGTCAGGAGTTCACGCGGGTCCGCCTCGTGGCGACGTTCTGGAACGGGCTTGGCGTCAGCGATGACGAGCAGGGAGCACAGGTCTTCCTCGCCACCGGCCTGAGATCACCCTGGTCACAGGCCTGGACCGCGTTCCGCAACTATTCCTGACCCACCTGCAATTACCCGGCGCGCGGCCCCGGCCGCGCGCCGCGTAACCTTGGGGGTCATGAGACCTGGGATCACTCGCCGGCCCAAGCCGAGCGCTGAGGCGGAGCAGCGGTACGCGGCCGACGTGGCGCTCGCAGCGCGGCGGCCGGAGTTGCTCGGCACGGCCCGCGAGGCCGAGAGCGCGTTCCGCCAGGCCCAGGGCAGGCGGGCTCCCGAGGCCGAACTCCTGCGCCTCGCGGAGAACCTGGACACGGCGCTGACCGCGGCCATGCGGGCGGCCTACGCCGCGCAGCGCGTGGAGATCGGCCCGCTCGGCTATGACGACCGCATCGTCAGGCGGAAGGCGATGGCCACACCGCGCGTCCACGCGCTCACGGCCGAGGCGGAGCACCTGCTCACGCTGCGCGAGACCCACCGCCTTAACGGGATCCCGCCGGTTCCGTTCGAGCCGGCTTCTTAGTGATTCGGACAACCCGCCCGTCACCGTCCGGGCAATGGACGGATTTCTGACCAATATCACCGCCGTGGGTGAACCTGCCGGGTGGGTACGACGTCTCCACTTATGGGGACAGCGGCCAGGCGGCCGTAAAGGGGAACAAGTGGGGCACGTGAGCGGCAATCGATTGTCGTGATCAGGCGTGTCGCTTGCGCCATAGGATGGGAGAGAGCAGAGTTGGTCTAGGCCACTTGGCCGGGATGACCATCATCGGCTCGGAGCGGCTCGAACGGGAGCCGGTTCTACCAGGTAGTTTTATACACAACATAATCGGATAGTTACAACAAGTAGTTAATACGGGCCAGGCGTAAACAGCGAAAACCTACAGATGGCCAGTCTTAAAACGATCAGCATGAGCCATAGGTGGATCGTGAAAGCGCAGGCACACTAGCAAGCAAGTGATCGAGAACAGAGGCGATGAGCCGTACAGGAGGCACTGACATGTGCCCGCACACGCCGCCCTGTCCGGATGCGAAGGCACCGGATCGGGAAGCGGCGCATACCGTTGCGAGTCACCCTGAGCAGGGATGGAGCCTGCTCTGCAATGGCATCGTGATCTTCGAGGACACGGGGGAACTGCTACCCGACGGCGCGGCGATCGAACCGCACCGGCCCACGGACCTGGGCTTCGAGCGCCAGTCCATGGTGGTCCAGGAGCACGGGGAAGTCCCGGCGGCCTGAGCCGCCCGGTGACAGCAGGCGAGGTGCCGGATCCGGCGACCCCGCCAGGCCCTACCGCAGGACGGTAGGCCACCCACCCAGCCACGGCGCAGGCCGCACCGTAGAACCCTGATCTCAGTTCCTTACCGTCCTCACCATCCCCATTGACCCACCGCAGGACTCCCCGCTCACCCCGATCCTGCCCTCCGACGTATTCGCACCCCAGCCAGGTGAGCGGAGGATTGTGGATGGAGGCCGCAGGCAACCGATCGCGGGGGCGTGGAGTGTGGTGGGCATGAGACCGAGCGCTGACCGGTACACCGCGGACGATACGGCAGATCGCCCGACGTCATCGGCGGGATCTGGCTTCGCCGAAGCGTACCGGGTGCACCGTCCCGGACTGGTCAAGCTGGCCGCGTTCATCGTCGGTGACCAGGCCACCGGGGAAGACGTCGTCCAGGACGTTTTCACTCGGCTGCACCAGCGCTGGGACATGCTCGCCGATCCGGGTGACCCGCTCCCTTACCTGCGGACGGCGGTGGTCAACGGCTGCCGCTCGGCGATCAGGCGGCGCGGCCGAGCCCAGCGGCACCCCGGCCATGACTCACCGAGCCCGCCGCTGTCCGCCGAGGAGTCGGTGCTGTTGTCCGAGGACCGGCAGCAGGTGCTGGCCGCGCTGGCCGGGCTCTCCCGTCGACGGCGGGAGGTGCTGGTGCTCCGGTTCTACGTCGGGTTGTCGGAGGCGGAGATAGCTGCCACGCTCGGCATCAGCGCCG
>Ga0335074_10005981_pt1 | contig 16852 bp, 10 predicted proteins | sample Lox_Sample_23_FD_206715 | JGI IMG/M metagenome (GOLD analysis project Ga0335074, IMG submission 206715) | Soil microbial communities from Loxahatchee National Wildlife Refuge, Florida, United States - Lox_Sample_2.3 | ecosystem: Environmental > Terrestrial > Soil > Wetlands | place: USA...
GCCGCGGCGGCGTGCAGCCGGTCCAGCAGCGCGAGCGCCGGGCCGGGCCGGTCCTGGGCGAGCAGGACCCGGGCCAGGATCAGGTGGCCGGACTCGCGGGCGTATTCCGGCTCGTCGTCCGGGCGGAGATCGTGCTCGGCGGGGAAGCGGGCGGCGGCGGCCACGTCGCCCTGGGCCAGCAGCAGCCGGGCCCGCGTGGCCGGAACCGGATTGAGCAGCCCGGCCGGACCCGGCGCGGCCTGTCCGGCCTCGGCGATCGCCGCCAGCGCCCCGGCCGGGTCCCCGGTGGCCTGCCGGATCATCGCCAGCGTCGCCAGGCCGTTGGCCAGCGGGGTGGTGTGGACGAACTGGCGGCACAGCGCGATGCCCTCGGTCGCGTGCCGCCGGGCGACGTCGAGGTCGTCCCGCTGGTAGCCGATATCGGCCAGGCCCACGTAGCCCGGTCCCGCCGCGGGCAGCGGCCGGCCGGACGTGGCCAGGCTGTCCAGGGCCTGCTGGCAGGTCAGCGCGGCCGCGTCCAGGCGGCCCTGGGCGCACCGGATCAGCACCAGCTCGTACCAGCGCCACGCGGTCGTGGTGAGATGGCCGGCCTCGCGCCACCCGGTGACGCTGGACACGATGGCGCGTTCGGCCTCGGTGAGCCGGCCGCGCAGCCATTCGGCCACGGCCAGGAATCCGTGCGCGGTGGCGCTTAGCAGCCGTTCTCCGGGTTTGCTCTCGGCCAGGGCCTGCGCGGCGAACGCGGCGGTGGCCTCGGCGTCGCCGCGGAACTGGGTGAGATACCCGCGGAGCAGCGTGGTCAGGGCCGGGACATTGGTCAGGAAGCTGGCCGCGACGCCCGCGGTCGGTTCGAATGGCTCATCGGCCCAGCCGGGAGGCGCGCACTCCACCGCGTCCAGGAGCGGTTCCACGACGTGGAGGTGGCCGCTGGTGGCGGCCATGATGGCCTGCGCCAGCAACAGCCGGGGGCGGGACCTGACCACCTCGTCGGGCAGGACCGACAGCCACCGGTGGATGGTCGCGGCCTCACCGCGGATGTTGTAGACCATGTCGAAGTGCTGCTCGATGATCCGGGCCGCCCAGGCCGGCTCGCTGGCGGCGACCGCGTGGCCGATGGCGTCGTCGGCCAGCCCGCACCTGGCGTACCAGGCCGCGGCGTTGCGGTGCAGCTCGGCCACGCGGCCGGGCTGCTTTTCCTGCAGGCGGGCGCGGAGCAGGTCGGCGAACAGGTGGTGATAGCGCCACCAGCCGCGCACCTCGTCCAGCGGGATCAGGAACAGCCCCGCCCGCTCGGCCTGCTCCAGCAGCACCTGGCTGCCCTCGCGGCCGGTGACGGCGTCGCACAACGGGCCGCTGAGCCGCTCGAGGACCGAGGTTTCCCGCAGGAACGTGCGCAGCTGCGTGTCCTGCCGCTCGAGCACCTCCTCAGCCAGGTAGTCCAGGACGTACCGGTGGCTGCCGGTGAACGCGGCCACGAACGCGGCGGCATCCTCGTGTCCGCGCAGCGACAGCGCGGCCAGCTGCAGTCCCGCCGCCCACCCCTCGGTCCGGGCCGCCAGCGCCGCCACCGACGCATCCGGCAGGGCCGACGCCGCGCGCTGCAGCAGTGCCGACGCCTCGGCGGGCGTGAACCGCAGCTCGGCCTCGCGTATCTCGGTCAGCTGGCCGCGTGCCCGCCGCCGCGCCAGGCCCAGCGGTGGGTCACTGCGGCTGGCCAGCACCACGGCTGTCCCGGTCGGCCGGTGCTCGACCAGGAACGCGAGCGACTCGTGCACCTGCTGCGCGCTGATCACGTGGTAGTCATCGAGGACCAGTACGGCCTCGTCCGAAGCCAGCTCGTTGATCAGCGCCGTGACCAGGCCCTGGAACGACGTGGGTGCGGGCGGACCGAGCAGCGGGCCCGCCCGCTCGCCGATCCCCGGACACGCCCCATCCAGCGCGGCCACGACATGCCGCCAGAACCGGCCCGGGTCGTTGTCCGCCGCGTCCAGCGACAACCAGGCCACCGGCCGCTGGCCGTTCCGGGCCCAGTCGGCCAGCAGGACGGTCTTGCCATATCCGGCCGGCGCGCAGACCAGGATGAGTCCCAGGCCCAGTCCCTCATCGAGCCGTTCGGCTAGGCGCGGCCGGGGCACCAGCTCGGGCCGCGCCGCGGGCATGTACAGCTTGGTCGCGAGCAAGACGTCCCGTTCGGGCGGCGCCGCCGCGAGCGGCTCAGCCATCGTTACCCTGCACGCTCTGCGCCTCCGGGTCGCTGCTGGACCCCGTTCTCCCACTTCCCGCGATCTCCGGTCGCAAAACAGCCATGGCCGGCCGGGACGGCACCTTGGTGCCCGGGAGCGCCGCGGAAGATTCCACCCGATCGGCACCTTCGGGTGACGCCCCGGCCCCGTGCTGCTTCATAGCGTGCAGATCACGGAACCCAGATCGACCCGCCAGGAGGACACCATGCGCCCAGACATGCTGCAGCAACTCGCCGCTGACCACATCCGGGAACTGGTCACCGAGGCTGGTGAGACGCGGCGGGCCCGCGAGGCGCGCCGCGCCCGGCGGCACCGGCCGCCAGCCCACCTGAGGCGGTCAACCCGGCTGTACGCGCAGCAGCGCGAGTCCCGCCCGGAACCAAGGACCTTGGTCAGGTCGGGCGCCGACGACCGGCTGGAAAGCTGTCGGCCATGAGGACCATCAAGGCTGCCCGGGCCGGGAAGCGGGAATGTCGGCATCGGCCGCGGTGCCCGGATGCTCTGACGCCAGGTCGCAGCGCGGCCAGGGTCGTGGCCAGCCATCCCGGGCAGGGGTGGAGCCTGCTGTGCAACGGCGTAGTGCTGTTTGATGACGGCGGGGCACTGCTTCCCGACGGCCGGGCCGTGACTCCGGTCATCGCCAGCCCAGTCCGGACCGCGGCATGAACACCGCCAAAGCTGCACAGAAGGCCGCCGCCAGTACCGCCGGGATGACCACCGGCTCGGTCACCTCCACAGACGGGACCCCGATCGGCTACCTTCGGCTCGGCCAGGGCCCCGCGGTGATCATTCTGCACGGCAGCAACGAGTCGGGCCGTAGCCATGCTCATCTCGCGCTGGCGCTGGCCGACGCGTTCACCGTCTATCTGCCCGATCGGCGTGGCCGCGGCCTGTCCGGCCCGCACCGCCCCGACCACGGCATGCACACCGAGGTGGAGGACCTGCGGGCCGTCGTGGCCCAGTCCGGCGCGCAGAAGGTGTTCGGGGTCAGCGCCAGCGCGCTGATCGTCTTGCAGGCCGCCCGCGCCGTCCCGGCTATCCGACAGGTCGCCGTCTACGAGCCGGCCCTGCTCATGGACACCTCGGGCAGGTACACCAGCTGGGTGGGCCGCTTCGACCAGGAGATGGCCCGCGGCCAGGTGGCAGACGCGCTGATCGATCGTTATCTGGAGTCGGTTGGTCAGGCAGGTCCGTGACCTGGGCTGCTGTGTCGAGTACAGCGTTCTCGACACAGCGGCGTGAGGTGTTTTGCGGGCTCGTCAGCAGGGACCGATCGTTATCGAAGAGCGTGCTTTACCGGGGGTCCGGAGCTGGCCGAGGGCTTCGGCGAGCTGGCGGCGGAGCCGCCGGTTCTCCTCGCTGAGGTTCCGGTTTCGTTCGCTGGCGGCTTGCAGCCGGTGCCGCAGGGACGCGTCGGAGGCGCGCTGAGTAGCGGGAACTGGTGATGACGGTGCTCGCCGGGTGGTGCTGCGGAGTTGCTGGATCTGGCCGCGGATATCGGGCTGGGAGTAGAGCCATGACCGGGACACTCCGGCCGTCCTGGCGACGAGCTCGAAGCTGACCGCGCCTCCGGTGCGGGCGAGTTCCCCGAGCGCCCGGATGGCTTTGGCCCGCGTGAGCTCGTGCCGGTGGCGGGCCGCAACGGCCAGGCGATCGGTGTTGTCAGCCGGCATCGGCGGCCTCCCCTGGTCCGGTGTCCTGGTGCAGGCTGGTGATGATGGTGTCGAGGTTGGTGAGGACTTGCTGGTTCATCTCGGCCAGCCTGCTGTGCCCGCGGGCCTGGGCCGCGGTGATGATCTGGATGATCTGCTGCCGGTGATCGCGGTGCTGGGGCAGGAACTCCGGGGTCGTGATGAACATCGGGCAGGTCAGGCACGCATTGGCGTGCGGGCAGGTCTTCTGGACCGGCAGCCCGCAGTAGCCGTTGGGCAGCGCCTGGGTGACGCGGCCCAGCCGCTGCTTGGCCCAGGCGGCCTCAGCCAGTGGCCCGGCGGGGTCGAGAGTGACGGCCTGGCCGGCGATGTTGACCTTGCGGGCCTGCTCCCAGTGCCGGCGGACGGTGGTGTCGTGCAGCCGGGCGTAATGGCCGGTCATCTGCGGTGAATCATGATCGAGAATCCGCCGGACGACTTCCTGGGGGACGTCCCGGTTGATCATCCTGGTCCCGAGTGTGTGTCTCCACTGGTGAGGGGTGAAGTGCACCGGCCGTCCGTGCTCGTCGCGGACGGCGCAGCGTTCCAGCCACCGGTAAAGCGCCAGCCGGTAAGTCGAGCTGCTGACCGGCGCAGTCCCGTCGACGTTCTTAGTCGGCCGCGGGAACAGCCAGGGCGGCCCGCTGGGCCAGCGTTCCAGGGCACGCTGCTGTTGTTCGGTGATCAGGCGGTGAACGTCCTCGTCGATGGGGACGAGGGCCTCGCGTTTCATCTTGTGGTTGAAGTAGCGCAGATACGGCGCTGCGTCGGCGTCGGCGGTGAGGCAGCCGGACTCGAGCCGGAGGGCGTCGGAGATCCGCAGGCCGCAGCGGATCAGGATGAGGGTGACTAGCTGGTAGGCGGGGTTGCCCCACCGGTCGAGGCTGGCGGGGTGCTCGACCTGGGCCATGACGTGCTCGGCGAGCGCCCGCGGCGGCCGTTCGCTGCGCTTGGGCAGGTCCTGGGGGAAGAACATCGCGGTGGCCGGCAGGGTGTCGTCCCAGTGGTGCTGGCGGATCGTGGTGAAGAAGCTGTTCAGCAGGCCGATGTGACTGCCTTGCCGCTGGCTGCCGGCCATCTCGGCATGCAGGTCAGCCAGATACCGCTCCAGCAGCGGGCGGTCCAGCTCGCTGAGCCGGCCGGCGTTCACCGCCGGGGCGGCGAGGAACTGGGCGAGCCGTTCAACCGCGCGGACCGCCCGTCGGCTGGCCTCCAGGCAGAGCCCAGTGCTGATTCGCCAGCGAGCCCACCGCTTGGCCAGTTCCTTCAGCCAGGGCTGCGGGATGCGGTCGAACCGCAGCGTCTGACGGCCGCCGAACCCGAGATTGTGCAGCCGCCAGACATCGCGGCCATACTCGGCGTCCCATCCGCCGCCGGCGTCGGCGAGATCCTCGAGCTGGCGTCGCGCGAAGACCAGAAGAGCCCGCGGGTTGGAGTCCCTGGGAGCAGGGCGGCCGATCTGCTGCCGCCATGTTTCCTCGGGCCAGTCGAGCAGCGAGGTCACCGGGCAGGTCGCCAGGAACCGCGTGACCTGCATGACGACGAAAGGCTGAACCTTGACGGTCCGCTCATCCCGGCGCCGCTGCAGGGCGTACTGAATCTCCAGCTTCAGCTGCGGGACCAGGCTGTCCAGCCGGATGCGCTCGTGCCCGGGAACCACCTCGATCCGGGCGTAGCCGCTGGTGAACTCGCCGACGCCGGGACAGCCGTTGGTCTTCCAGGTCTTGCCGTGCCCGTTGCAGAACGGGATGTCTTTCTCGGCCCACAGGTCGCAGACCGCGATCTGGCAGAGCGCCTGCCCGGCCGGCATGCTGGTCAAGGGCACAGCGGCCAGCCACTGCGGCAGCGCCGGGCGCCCCGCACGCTCGCGGGCCTGGGCGTGGCGGACGCACAAGCCCTGGCGGGCGACACCGCGGCCGCAGCCGGGAGCACGGCAGCAGGCCAGCGGCATCTGCTTGTGCCACCTCGGATCGGTGGCAGCAGCGAACGCCGCCGGATCTGGCCGGCCCGCCGCCTGCCACCGGTCATGGTGCGCCGCGCACATGCCCCGCCCCCGTGCTGTCCGCCCGCAGCCAGGCACCAGGCACGCGCCCCCGCCGAAGACCGGGTCACCGGGATCGAAGGCAAGCTCATCGCACCGGAACTCAGGGCGGACCGCTGCCAGCAGCTTGCCCAGCAGGTCCGGCCGGGCCACGGAAGGGACGGAGGCCGTCTCGTTCACCACGACACCTGCCGTCCGGTGAACCAGCCCGCCGCTTCCAGTACCCGCCGGGCGTCTTCACTGGTCAGATGCCCGTAAGTCTGCGACGTGGTGGTGATCGAGGCGTGCCCCAGCACCATGGACACAGTCTCAATCGGGACGCCGTCACGGAGCAGGCGCGTGGCCGCCGTATGCCGGTACCAGTGCGGGCCGAAATCAATGCCAGTCTGACGGCGCAGCCGGCCGACCAGGTCATAAACAGCCGGATAGGCCAGCGGATGCCCGTGCGGGCGCCCCCACAGGTTCACGAAAACGTAGTCGGAGTCCAGATCGCCGTACTCTTCGTGCAGGTAGTCGGCATAGAGCCGGACCAGCTCGGCGGAAACCGGGATGGTGCGCGTGCTCGCTGCCTTGGTCCGGGCGCCGTTAGCGTTGTGCCGCGGGACCACGGTGACCTCGCGTTCGGCGGCGGCGATGTCCTCGTGCCGGAGCCCCAGCGCCTCACCGACGCGCATGCCGGTGTCATAGAGAACGGCGAACAGCAGCCGGTCCCGCAACCGCCCGCAGGCGTCCAGGATCGCCTGGACCTCGCCGGCGGACAGGACCCGCGGAAGCTTACGGCTTGTCTTCAGCGCGATCGTCCGCCGGGCGGCCGGCTGACTCTTGCTGATGTGGTGCAGGAACGGCTTCCACCCGCCCCGGCGACCCGCCGGGCCCCAGGCGACCACCAGCCCGCCAACATCCACCCCGTGCCGCGCCGCATGCAGATAAAAGGCACTCAGCGCCGAGAGTTTCCGGTTCACTGTCGCCGCGCTGACCTGATGCTCCACCGACGGCAGGATCGCGACACGGCCGTCTCGCCCGCCAGGCGGGAGCCGCAGCCAGGCCACGAACTCGCCAAGATCCTCCAGGGCGACCTCGCGCCAATCCAGGCCGCGCAGACCCAGAAAGGTAAACCAGTCCTTCAGATCGTGGGCATAGGCCCTGACCGTGTTCGGGGACCGTTCGATGTCGGTGAGATAGGCCAGGTAACGCTCGACCGGGCCGACCGGGAGATCGTCGTCTCCCAGGACCGTCCACGACTCAAGCGACGAGGCGGGCACGAGCACCCGCTGAACAAGCATGCTTCCTCCGGGAAATCCGCGTGATGGACAGCCGTAGATAACCACGTCCACCAGGCAGAACCCGGCCCCTCAAACCCTCGTGATCAACATGAAGAACAGCCCCGCGAGGACTCCAGATAACACCTGCATCCGCGGTCTCGACCTGGCCCCGCCGGCCTTCAAGGTCCTGCCGCGGCGGCTACTGGCGGTCGCCACCAACGTGGCCATGAAGAAGGAAGACGCCCAAGCCGCCAGCGACGCCATCACCATGCGCAAGCTCGCTCCGACCCTGCGCTACGAGGGGCTGCTGCTCGCGGAGATGGCCGGAGCCATCGCCGCCTTCGACGACGTCCCGGCCGACGTCCTGCTGATGGGCGGGGACATGGAGCACCCTGCCTTCATCCGGCCCGCCTTCGACGCCCTGGCCCAGACCCTTCCGCACAGCCGGCAGGCGGTGTTCCCCGGCCTGGATCACGGCGGCTCCGCCGACGTCGGCCCAGCCAACCGCGGCGGCAAGCCGGACATGGTCGCCCCGGAGATCCGGTCCTTCTTCGCTCGGTCATGATCCCAGCTGGCCGCCGGAGTCACGCGGGTCTCCAGATGCTCATCGAGGAAGCCTGATGACACCCGAATCGCCTGCGGCTCCCCGGCCGGACCTTCCGCCCCTGCCGGAGCCCCCGCCACCCAGCGACAGCTGATGCCGAGCCGCGAGGGACCACGCACATTCATGACGACGGGTCAGGGGATCAGGCTCAGCTCGCGGGCCCGGGCGACGGCCTCGGTGCGGTTGGCCGCGCCGAGCTTGCCCAGCACGTGGCCGACGTGCTTCTTGACCGTGTCCAGGGTGACCACGAGCTCGCGGGCGATGGCCTGGTTCGACCGGCCCGCCGCCAGCATCCCCAGCACCTCGAGCTCGCGGCCGGTCAGCGGGTCGACGATGCCGGAGGGGCCGGGATCAGCAGCGGGCTGCCCGGCGCCGAAGGCCCGCTGGAGCCGGGCGAGATAGCCGAGCGGGACGCCGGCGGCCGCCTGGCCGGTCCGCTGCGCGGCGATGAGCCGGCCGAGCAGCGCGGCCATCGGCGGGCCCTCGTCGGCGAAGACCCGCAGGTAGCCCTGCGGGCCGGCCAGCAGGAGCGCCCCGGCCAGGGCGGTGACCGCCCCTGCCTCGTCGCCGGTGGCCGCCAGCGCCAGCGCCCGCAGCGCGCCGGTCTCGATGAGGCTGCCGGCCCGGTCCTGGGCGGCCGCGGCGGCGTGCAGCCGGTCCAGCAGCGCGAGGGCCGGGCCGGGCCGGTCCTGGGCGAGCAGGACCCGGGCCAGGACCAGGTGCCCGGACTCGCGGGCATAATCCGGCTCGTCGTCCGGGCGGAGATCGTGCTCGGCGGGGAAGCGGGCGGCGGCGGGCAGGTCGCCCTGGGCCAGCAGCAGCCGGGCCCGCTGGGCCGGGACCGGGTTGAGCAGGCCCGCCGGGCCCGGTGAGGCCTGTCCGGCCTCGGTGATCGTCGCCAGCGCCCCGGCCGGGTCACCGGTGGCCTGCCGGATCATCGCCAGCATGGCCAGGCCGTTGGCCAGCGGGGGGGTGTAGACGAACTGGCGGCACAGCGCGATGGCCTCGGTGGCGTGCCGCCGGGCGAGGTCGAGGTCGTCCCGCTGGTAGGCGATCTCGGCCAGGACCGCGTAGCTTGGTCCGGCGGCCGGCGGCGGCCGGCCCGACGTGACCAGGCTGTCCAGAGCCTGCTGACAGGTCAGGACGGCCGCATCCAGGCGGCCCTGGGCGCACCGGAGCAGCGCCAGCTCATACCAGCCCCATGCGGTTATCGTGAGCTGGCCGGTCTCGCGCCACCCGGTGACGCTGGCCGCGAAAGCGCGTTCGCCCTCGGGGAGCCGCCCGCGCAGCCATTCGGCCACGGCCAGGAATCCGTGCGCCGCGGCGCTTAGCAGCCGTTCTCCGGGTTTGATCTCGGCCAGGGTCTGCGTGGTGAACGCGGCCGTGGCCTCGGCGTCGCCGCGGAGCTGGGCTAGATAGCCGCGGTGCAGCGTGGTCAGGGCCGGGACATTGATCAAGTTGCTGGCCGCGACGCCACCGGTCGGCTCGAACGGCTCGTCGGCCCAGCCTGGGGGCGCGCAGTCAACGGCATCCAGGAGCGGTTCGACGATCTCGAGGTGGCCGCTGGTAGCGGCCATGAGGGCCTGCGCCAGCAGCAGCCGGGGGCGGGACCTGACCAGGTCGTCGGGGAGGACCGACAGCCACCGGTGGATGGTCGCCGCTTCGCCGTGAATGTTGTACACCGCATCGAAGTGCTGCTCGATGATCCGGGCCGCCCAGAGCATCTCCCCGGCCGCGGCCGCGTGCCCGATGGCGTCGTCGGCCAGGTCGTGCCCGGCGTACCAGGCCGCGGCGCTGCGGTGCAGCTGGGCCGCCCGTCCGGGCTGTTCTTGCTGCAGGCGGGCGCGGAGCAGGTCGGCGAACAGGTGGTGGTAGCGCCACCAGCCGCGCACCTCATCCATCGGGATCAGGAACAGGCCCGCCCGCTCGGCTTGCTCCAGCAGCACCTGGCTGCCCTGGCGGCCGGTGACCGCGTCGCACAACGGGCCGCTGAGCCGCTCCAGCACGGAGGTTTCCCGCAGGAACGTGCGCAGCTGGGTGTCCTGCCGTTCGAGGACCTCTTCGGCCAGGTAGTCCAGCACGTAGCGGTGGCTGCCGGTGAACGCGGCCACGAACGCGGCGGCATCGGCCTGGCCGCGCAGTGACAGCGCGGCCAGCTGCAGTCCCGCCGCCCAGCCCTCGGTCCGGGCCGCCAGCGCCGCCACCGACGCATCCGGCAGGCCCGACGCCACCTGCTCGAACAGTTCGGCTGCCTCGGCGGAGGTGAATCGCAGCTCGGCCTCGCGCACCTCGGTCAGCTGGCCGCGCGCGCGCAGCCGCGCCAGGCCCAGCGGCGGATCGCTGCGGCTGGCCAGCACCACGCACATCCCGCCCGGCCGGTGCTCCAGCAAGAACCCCAGCGACTCGTGCACCTGCCGCGAGCCGATCACGTGGTAGTCATCGAGGACCAGCACGGCCTCGTCCGCGGCCAGCTCGTTGATCAGCGCCGTGACCAGCCCCTGGAACGACGATGGCGCGGGCGGGCCGAGCAGCGGGCCCATTCGTTCGCCGGTCCCGGGGCGAGCCCGGTCCAGCGCGGCTATCGCGTGCCGCCAGAACCGGGCCGGGTCGTTGTCCCCCGCGTCCAGCGACAGCCAGGCGACCGGGTGTTCGCCGCGCCGCGCCCAGTCGGCCAGCAGGACCGTCTTGCCGTACCCGGCCGGGGCGCAGGCCAGGACCAGCCCCCGCGCCAGGCCCTCATCCAGGCGTGCCGTCAGTCGCGGCCGCGGCACCTGGCCGGGGCGTGCGGCGGGCATGTACAGCTTGGTGGCCAGCAGGACATCCCGCTCCGGGGCCGCCACCGGCGACTCAGCCATCGCTGACCTGCACGCTCCGCGCCTCCGCGCTCCTCCGTATCGCTGCTGGAAGGACCTGTCGTAAGTCGGCCTGCCGCTTCCCGGAAGGCGGCCCTGATCCGGCCATTACATTGCCCTAGCCGACCTGCCTTCCTCCATTTCCCCGTGGCCTTCGGCCGCAAACAACCGCCGTGCCGGGGCACCTCTGGCGCCCGGGCGCCGGTGCGGAAGATTCCACCCGATCGGCACCTTCGGGTGACGCCACGGCCCTGTGCCGCTTCATAGCGTGCAGATCACGGAACCCGACGGAAGGACCGTACAGATGACTGAACTGACCCCGGGACGTCCGCCCGCCAGCACGAGCCAACGTCAGCCGTCACAGAGCGTGCGGGCGTGAGCGACCCGGCGCGGTCAGCGCACTACGAGATCCGCGTCGAGGGGGTCCTCGACCAGGGCTGGACAGCCTGGTTCGAGGGCCTCCAGATCGACAGCGATCACAGCCAGACGATCATCTCCGGCCCGGTCGTCGACCAGGCCGCCCTGCACGGGCTGCTGAGCAAGGTCCGCGACCTCGGCCTGGTCCTGATTTCCGTCCGTCGGCTCGATCCCGATTAACCCAGATTGACCCGCGAGGAGAACACCATGCATCCAGACCTGCTCCGGCGAGCATCCGTGTCTTGTGCCTGCCCGGTTTTCACCAGCTCGCCCGCTTTCCTGCGGCCTTCGTCGCCGTCCACGACGCGCCTGCGCGGTTACTCCGCGGAATGCCGGGAATGTCCAGCGACACGGACGATCGCCGGAGGCGGTGTGGGTGCAGGTCAACAATGGCTGAGCCGTCCTCGGCGGCCCGAGCGGAGGTGGCGTCCGAGAGGGATGTGCTGCTGGCCACCAAGCTGTACATGCCCGCCTCACGCCCCGGCCAGGTGCCGCGGCCGCGACTGACGGCACGCCTGGATGAGGGCCTCGCGCGGGGGCTCGTACTGGTCTGCGCGCCGGCCGGATACGGCAAGACGGTCCTGCTCGCCGATTGGGTCCGGCAGGGCCGGTGGCCGGTGGCCTGGCTGTCGCTGGATGAGGGCGACAACGACCCGTCCCGGTTCTGGCGCTATGCCGTGGCCGCGCTGGACCGGGTACGGCCAGGAATCGGCGAGCTGGTGGGCCCGCTGCTCGGCCCTCCCGCGCCGTCGTCGTTCACGGGCCTGGTGACAGCGCTGATCAATGAGCTGGCCACCCAGCCCGGCGACGACGAGGCTGTGCTGGTCCTCGACGATTACCATGTGATCGGTTCGCAGCCGGTGCACGACGCGGTGGGGTTCTTGCTGGAGCACCGGCCACCGGGGCTATGCCTGGTGCTAGCCAGCCGCGCCGACCCGCCGCTGGGACTGGCGCGGCTGCGGGTCGGCGGGCAGCTGGCCGAGCTTCGCGCCACCGAGCTCCGGTTTACCGCTGAAGAAGCCGCCGGGTTGCTGCGGCAGCTGGTGGCCGGGGCTGATGTGCCCCTGCCCGATGCGGATGTGGCGGCACTGACGGCGCGCACCGAGGGGTGGGCGGCCGGGCTGCAGCTGGCGGGCCTGTCGCTGCGCGGACAGCCGGACGTGGCCGGGTTCGTGGCGGATTTCACCGGCAGCCACCGTTACGTGCTGGACTTCCTGGCCGAGGAGGTGCTGGAGCACCAGCCTGCGGAGGTGCGTGCCTTCTTGCTGGAGACCTCGGTGCTGGAGCGGCTGTCCGGTCCGCTGTGCGAGGCGGTCACCGGCCGCACCGGGAGCCAGGGCCTGCTGGAACAGGTGGAGCGGGCCGGGCTGTTCCTGGTGCCGCTGGATGAGGTGCGCGGCTGGTGGCGTTACCATCACCTGTTCGCCGGCCTGCTCCGCGCCCGTCTGCGGGCCGAACAGCCCGGCTTGGCGGCGCGGCTGCACCATAACGCCGCCGCCTGGCATGAGGAGCGCGGGCTGGCCGAGGAGGCGATCCGGCACGCGGTGGCCGCCGGGGAGATGCTCTGGGCGGCGCGGCTGATCGAGCGGCAGTTCGACACGGTCTCCGGGCTGCGCGGCGAGGGCGTAACGGTCCAGCGATGGCTTGCCGCGCTCCCGCCTGACCTGGTCCGGTCCCGTCCCCGGTTGTTGCTGGCGCAGGCCCAGCTGGCCGCCGCCGCGGGCCGCGTGGAGGCGGTGGAGCGCTTGGTCGAGGCGGCCGAGCGCGCACAGGCCAGTGGAGCGGAGGAGCCGTTCGAGCCTCCTGGCGGCCCGGGCCGCAGCCTGCTGGTGAACGTCCCGGCGCTGATCGCGATCCATCACAGCCTTCTCGCCATGCTCCGCGGGGACGCCGAGGCCACGGCGATGTTCGCGTCACAGGCCCTGGCCGAGCTCGGTGAGGGCGAGCGGCTGCTGGACTATGTGGCCCGGTTCAACCTAGGCGTAGCCAACTGGCTCCGCGGCCGGCTCGCGGACGCCGAGCGCGTCTTCGTGCCCAGCATCGCCGGATGGGCGGACAGACCCACCATCACGGTCTGGGGCCGCCACATACTCGGCCAGGTCCAGCGGGCCCAGGGCCGCCTGGACGCGGCCGCCCTGGCCTGCCAGCAGGCCCTGGAGCGCACCGCGCCGCCGGGCCGGCCGCCACTGCCGGCCGCCGGACCGGCGTATGTGTGCCTGGCCGAGGTGGCTTACCAGCGCAATGAACTGGACGCCGCGCTGCGGCACGCGACCGAGGGCATCGCGTTGTGCCGGCAGCTGGCCTATACCCCGCCGCTAGCCGCGGGCCTGGTGACGCTGGCGTGGATCCGGCAGGTTACCGGCGACCCGGCCGGGGCACTGGAGGCGATCGACGAGGCCGTACAGGCCGCGCCGGGGCCGCCGGGCCTGCTCAACCCGGTCCCCGCGCAGCGAGCACGGCTACTCCTGGCCCAGGGCGATCGGGCCGCAGCCGCCCGCTGGACAACAGAGCAAGGCCTCGGTCCAGACGACCAGCCGGACTACCCGCGCGAGCCGGATCACCTGCTGCTGGCTCGGGTCCTGCTCGCGCAAGATCGGCCCAGCCAGGCCATGGCGCTGCTGGAGCGGCTGGACGCGTCCGCTGCCGCCCAGGACCGGACCGGGAGCCTCATCGAGCTGGGCGCGCTGCGAGCGCTGGCGCTGGCCGCCAGCGGTCAGGAAACCGCCGCGGTAGACGCCCTGGGGAGGGCGCTCACCCTGGCCTGCCCGCAGGGTTATGTGCGGGTTTTCGCTGACGAGGGGCCGCCGATGACCGCCATCCTGGACCGTCTGATCGCAGCCCAGCGCGCCGAGCAGGCCGCTGCCGAAGTCCCGTTCGGCTGCCTGGCCCGGCTCCAGCGCGCATTCGGCACAGATCAAGCCATACCGGATGCGAGACGCGGCACCCCAGCGCAACCAGGCCTGGTTGATCCGCTGACCACCCGCGAGCTGGAAGTCCTTGGGATGCTGGCCGCGGGTCGGCCGAACCAGGCCATCGCTGGCGAGCTGGTTGTCACCCTGGACACGGTCAAGAAGCACGTCGGCCACGTGCTGGGCAAGCTCGGCGCGGCCAACCGTACCGAAGCCGTCGCCCGGGGGCGGGAACTGGGCCTGATTCCCTGATAGGCGCCTGCAGGCCGATCCCGCGCAGCACCTTGGTGCCACCGCTCGCCGCCCAAGTTTCCACCTGCCATGTCCACTTTCGGGTGACGCCCACGGCGGCGTCAGCTTCTACCGTCCTGGGATGAGCTGTTCCCGCGCGCCCGCCGGGCCGCGTGGACGGGGCCCGCGCCCCGGGAATTAAGGAGAGAAACATGTCGATGACACGGTCCGCCGACGCCGCTAACCGCCGCCTCGGCCTGGCGCTGATCGTCATTGCCACCGCGCAGCTGATGGTGGTGCTGGACACGACGATCGTGAACGTCGCGCTGCCGCACATCCAGCGCTCGCTCGGGTTCTCCGGGTCCGGCCTGGAGTGGGTGGTCAACGCCTACGCGCTCAGCTTCGGCGGGCTGCTGCTGCTCGGCGGCCGGGCCGGGGACCTGCTGGGCCGCCGCCGCGTGCTCATCGCCGGGCTGGGGCTGTTCTCGGCCGCCTCGCTGGCCGGGGGCTTTGCCACCTCCCAGGCCTGGCTGCTGACCACCCGGGCGGCCCAGGGCATCGGCGGCGCGCTGATCGCGCCCACCTCGCTGGCGCTGATCGTGACCACCTTCGCCGAAGGACCGGCCCGGAACCGGGCGATGAGCGTGGTCGCGGCGATGAGCGGCGTCGGCGCGGCGATCGGCCTGATCGGCGGCGGGCTGCTCACCAACTACCTGTCCTGGCGGTGGGTACTGTTCGTCAACGTGCCGATCGGCGTGCTGGCCGCCGCCGCCGCGCCGTTCGCGCTGACCGAGTCCGCCCGCCGCCGCGGCCGGTTCGACCTGGTCGGCGCCCTCACCGGCACCGGCGGGGTGGCGCTGCTGGTCTATGGCCTGTCCAACGCGGGCACCGACCAGTCTGGCGTCTCGCACTGGGCCGACCCCAAAGTCGTCGTCTCGCTAGCGGCCGCGGCCGTGCTGCTGGCCGGCTTCCTGCTCACCGAGGCGCGCAGCGCCCACGCGCTGCTGCCGCTGCGGATCTTCGCCGACCGCAGCCGCTCGGGCGTCTACCTGATCATGCTGCTGATCGGCACCGCCCTGTTCGGGCTGTTCTTCTTCCTGACCATCTTCGTGCAGGACGTGCTGGGCTACAGCGCGGTCAAGACCGGTGTCGCCTTCTTGCCGCTCGCCGTCGTGATCGTGGTGGTCTCGGCCGTCGCCGGCCAGGTGATCGCCCGCACCGGCGCCCGGGCACTGATCCTGCCCGGCACGGCCATCGCCGCCGTCGGCATGTACTGGTTCTCCCGCCTCGGCGTGCACAGCACCTACGTAGGCGGGCTGCTCGGCCCGATGCTGGTGACCGCGGCCGGGCTAGGCCTGCTGTTCGTGCCGCTGTCGCTGGTCGCGCTCAACCGGGTCCGCGACCAGGACTCCGGGCTGGCCTCCAGCCTGCTCAACACCGGCCAGGTCGTCGGCGGCGCGATCGGGCTGGCCGCGCTGGGCACGGTGGCCTGGACCGCGGTCATCAACAGCGTCCGCAGCCAGGCCGCGGCCGCCCGCGCCGGCCACCCCACCCTCGCCACACCCCACGCCCAGGCGGTGATCTACCACAACGCCCTCGCCGCCGGCATCACCCGCGGGTTCCTGGCCTCCTCGGGGATCGCGCTGGCCGCCCTGGTCATCGCCGTGGTCTTCATCCGAGTCCGGCGCCAGGACCTGGCCGGCGCGCCCACGACGGCGCAGGAGCAGCCAGCCAGCCCCGAGACCGCGATGGAGCAAGCACGTTCATGACGGTCGTGCCCGCAGCGCACTACAGGAAAGAGATCCTCAGATGAGGCAGATCCGCATCGCCAAGCGTCGTCTCACGCCGTCCAGCGGACGGCAAGCGCCCCTTCCGCTTGACCCGCGCGACCCCGATATCGTCCACGCCCATCGGGCCGCCCGCCGCATCCGCGATACACGCGCCGGCCGGAACCAGCCAGGTGCCCGCGCCCGCACCAAGCCGGACCCCGGCGACCGGTAGCATGTCATGCCCGCCAGTTCGCTGATCTCACTCGCCCGGCAGGCGATGGCAGTCGGTGACCTGCTGCCGTGTCAGCGGGAGAACCCGCAGCTGTGGTTCTCGGACCAGCCGGCCGACCTGGTGCAGGCCCGGGCGCACTGCGGCCCGCTGCGCGGGCCCTGCCTGGCAGGTGCGCTCGAGCGCAGCGAACCGCACGGGGTCTGGGGCGGCGAGATCTTCGCGCGCGGTGCGGTCATCGCGCGGAAGCGGCCACGTGGCCGCCCCCGGCACGCTCGCCAGGGTACTGCGGGCCCGTGAGTTGCCGGACGGGCCCTGGACCGTAACACCACTGCCCCGTTCGGGGATACAGAGATTTTCCGAACGGGCCGTGGTGCGCGCATCAGGCCCACGTGCGAGCCCGACCGGCGTGCCGCTCCTGCGCCGACGCCTGCTGCCGGGCGGCCTCGCGCGGGCCTTCAGGGCCTGGTCAGGCCGGTCAGTGGATCAGGCTCAGCTCGCGGGCGCGGGCGACGGCCTCGGTGCGGTTGGCCGCGCCGAGCTTGCCCAGCAGGTGGCCGACGTGCTTCTTGACCGTGTCCAGGGTGACCACGAGCTCGCGGGC
>Ga0335074_10005983_pt1 | contig 16851 bp, 19 predicted proteins | sample Lox_Sample_23_FD_206715 | JGI IMG/M metagenome (GOLD analysis project Ga0335074, IMG submission 206715) | Soil microbial communities from Loxahatchee National Wildlife Refuge, Florida, United States - Lox_Sample_2.3 | ecosystem: Environmental > Terrestrial > Soil > Wetlands | place: USA...
CACAACCTGCAGTCGCTCGTCGGCGGGCTCGAGCGGCTGCTCCACACCCAGTTTCTCGATCCGCGGGTGTACTACATGAGTGATCTTCCGGCCTACGTCGAGGGATTCGACGTGCTGCGCGTCTGCGGCGTGGCATTCCTCTTGTGCGCGCTCGCGACCATCTATCCGGCCTGGCGCGCCGGCCGCACGGTCCCGGCGCAGGCGCTGCGGCGTGAATAGAGATGAAGCGCCGGTGCTCGAGGCGCGCGCGGTCTCGAAGAGCTTTCGCCAGGGGCCGGTGACGCTCGAGGTCCTGCGGGAAGCGGAGTTATCGGTCGGCGCCGCCGAGCGGGTGGCGATCGTCGGCGCCTCGGGCTCCGGAAAGACGACGCTGCTGCAGATACTCGGCGGCCTCGATCGGCCGACGAGCGGTCAGGTGCTCGTTGACGGACGCGATATCCACGCGCTGACCGAAAAGGAGCGCGGTGAGCTGCGCAACCAGGCGCTCGGCTTCGTCTACCAGTTCCATCATCTGCTGCCCGAGTTCTCCGCCCTCGAGAACGTTGCCATGCCGCTGCTCGTGCGCCGCGTCAGCGTGGCCGAGGCGCGTGACCGGGCCCGTGAGCTCCTCGGGCGCGTCGGACTCGGCGAGCGCCTCGATCACCGACCCCATCAGCTTTCAGGCGGCGAGCGCCAGCGCGCCGCCGTCGCGCGAGCGCTCGTGACGCAGCCGAAGATCGTCCTTGCCGATGAGCCCACCGGCAATCTGGATGGGGCGAATGCGGAGTCGGTGTTTGCGCTGATGCTCGAGCTCAATCTCGAGCGCGGTACCAGCCTCGTCGTGGTGACTCACGACATCCGGCTGGCGAGCCGGATGGAGCGGGTCTACGAGATCGAGAAGGGGAGGTTGACGGAGCGGCTCACGCCGGGGCTGCGACGTGACGAGCCCTATACCGCGAGGTGACGCGCCAGCGCCAGATCAGCTCCAGACATCCCCAGCCGAGAACTCCGAGGACCAGGGCGCAAACCAGGCAGCCGATGAGAAACGGCTGCCACATGGGCCCGAGGCCGCTCTCGAGCCAGTCCCAGCTCAGGTGAAACGAGAAGCGCTCCGGGGCGATTCGCAGCAGCACCGCCCCTACCCGGTACGCCAGATAATATATCGGCACCATGGTGAGCGGGTTGACGAGCAGCGTGGTGCCGTAAATCGCGGGCACGTTGAGCCGCCAGACGAGCGCGATCAGAACCGCGACCACCAGGTGCACGGGTAGCGGAATGAAGCAGATTGCAATCCCTACGCCAAAGGCCGCGGTCACTCCGCGGCGGTGCAGCGCCCACAGACGCGGGTCGAGAAGCCGCTCGCCGAAGTGGCGCAGGAGCCAGTGGCCCTGCACCTGGCGGGCGGAGGGAAGGAGCTTCTTCAGCACGCGACGAGGCATCGGGGTGGGGACTGTACCAGATTGGCGACGGCATGGCGTGCCGGGGGGCCGCATGCTCCGGATCGGCCCGAGATAAGTCACCTGCTGCAGGAAACGGTATCATGCCCGGTCGCAGCTTTTCTTGTGGGTTTCGTCCCCCGGGGTCGTCTGGATGTGGGAAATCGTGCGGGCAGGCGGCCCGCTCATGTGGCCGATCATTCTCTGCTCGATCACCGCGGCGGCGATCGTGCTCGAGCGGTTGTGGACCTTGCAGGACAGGCGGGTGATGCCGCGCGAGTTGCCGCAAAAGGTCTGGCAGCTGATCGAGGCCAATCAGATCAACGATAAGGTCATCGCCGCGCTCGAGCAGAACTCGCCCCTGGGCCGACTTCTCGCCGCCGGCCTTGCCAACCGGCACCGGCCGCGGGAGATCCTGATGGAGCGGCTGGAGGATACCGGCCGGCACGTGGTCTACGAGCTCGAGCGCTTCCTCAACACGCTCGGCACCATCGCCGGCGTCTCCCCGCTCCTGGGGCTTCTGGGGACGGTGACCGGCATCATTCGCGCCTTCAACGCCATCCAGGCGGGGGGTATGGGCGATCCGCGCGTGCTCTCGGGCGGCATCGCCGAGGCGCTGGTCGCCACCGCGGCCGGCCTTTGCGTCGCCATCCCCTCGCTGTTCGCCTACCGGTATTTTCGCGGCAAGGTGGAGCGCATCGTGGTGGAGATGGAGAAGCAGGCCATGCGCATGGCCGATGTGGTCGAGGCGGCCGGCGTGCGTGGCGGCCGTTCGGCCGCCGCCTGATAGAGGCCGTCTCATGAACCTCAAGCCGCGCCGTCACGAGGAGCCGGAGATCAACGTCGTCTCCCTCATCGATGTCGTGCTGCTGCTGGTCGTGTTCTTCATGCTGTCGAGCAAGTTCACCGATGAAGGGCGGTTGCACGTGCAGCTGCCGCAGGCGAGCGCGGTCCCGCCCGCGACCGAGCAGAGCGAGCCGCTCGTGGTTTCGGTGACCGAGGCCGGAAGCTATCTCGTCAACGGGCGCGAGCTCATCAACTCGAGCCCCGACACTCTGCGTTCGGCGCTGCTCCAGCAGGCCGGCAGCGACCGCGACATGACCGTGACGATACGCGCCGACGGCCGTGCCACCCAACAGTCCGTGGTCACGGCGATGGACGTCCTCGGCCAGCTCGGCTTCGTGCGGCTCAACATCGCGACCATCAGGGACGAGCGGGCGGGCGCCCCTTGAACGACGTGGCACGGCCCGGGTCCGACCGGCCCTGCCGCCCGGCCGCCGAGCCGGTGAGCGTGTCGGTCACCTACCGGCGGCTGCTCGGGTACCTCAAGCCGCACAAGGGCATGTTCGCCCTAGGGATCCTCGGAGGCGCGGTCTATTCCGCGTCGATGGCGAGCTTCGTCGAGCTCGGCAAACGCTTCGGCGACTGGGTCAGTCACCCCGATCGGCGGATGATCTTCCTGATCCCGGTCGCGCTGGTGGTCATCTTCGTCGCCCGTGGCCTCGGTAACTTCACGCAGACCTATTGCATGGGCTACGCGGGTCGCAGCATCGTCAAGCGGTTTCGCGCCGAAGTCTTCCGCAGCGTGCTCGATCTGCCCATCGCCTATTTCGACCGTAGCTCCTCGGGTGCGCTCCTCTCGAAGCTCACCTACAACAGCGAGCAGATCGGCAACGCCTGCACCACCTCGATCGTCATTCTGGTGCGCGCGGCGCTCACCGTCGTGGCGATGATCTTCTATCTATTCTGGCTCAACTGGCGGCTCGCACTGATCTCCCTCGGCACCGGGCCGCTCGCCGGCTGGCTGGTCTCGGTGGTCAACCGGAACTTCCGCCGCTACGGCCGGCGCATCCAGGACTCGATGGGCGATGTCACCCGCATCGCCAAGGAGAGCTTCGAGGCGCCGCGCTTGGTGAAGGTCTACGAGGCGCAACCGCATCTGCGCGCGCAGTTCGAGAGCGTCAACGAGCACAACCGCCGCTCGTACATGCGCCTGATCCTCACCCGCGGGCTGGCGAATCCCACGGTGCAGCTCGTCACCGCGATAGGCGGCGCACTCGTGCTCGGTCTCGCCATCCGCGACACGTTCGACGGGCAGATGACATCGGGCGACCTGTTCGGCTTCTTCACCGCGCTGAGCCTGATCGCGCAGCCGCTGCGCGAGCTCGTGAGCGTCGCCGATCCGCTGCAGCAGGGCGTGACCGCGGCGGAGAGCCTCTTTCAGCTGATCGACGAGCCGGGCGAGCCGCGCGGCGGCGGCTACATCGCCGGGCGGGTGCGGGGTGAGGTTCAGTTCCGCGAGGTGACGTTCGCCTACCCGCAGGGGCACGGGCCGGCGCTGCGCGGCGTCTCGCTCGAGGTGCCGGTTGGCTCGAGCCTCGCCATCGTGGGGCGCTCCGGCAGCGGCAAGTCGACGCTGGTGAGTCTGCTGCCGCGTTTCTATGACATCGCCGCCGGCGCGATCCTCATCGACGGCCGCGACATCCGCGACTACGAGCTCGCGAGCCTGCGCCGGCAGATCGCCGTCGTCAGTCAGGATGTCACGCTCTTCGATGACAGCATCCGCAACAACATCGCCTTCGGCCGCACGGTGTCGGAATCCGACCTGCTGCGGGCGGCCGAGGCGGCGCACGTGCTCGAGTTCACCGCGACCCTGCCGACCGGCCTCGACACCCTGGTGGGTGAGCGCGGCGTGATGCTGTCGGGTGGCCAGCGGCAGCGCATCGCAGTGGCGCGAGCGTTGCTCAAGAACGCTCCGATTCTCATTCTCGACGAGGCGACCTCGGCACTCGACACCGAATCCGAGCGTCACATTCAGGCGGCGCTCGCGCATCTGGTGCGCGACCGCACGACCTTCGTCATCGCGCATCGACTCTCGACCGTGGAGCAGGCCGATCGGATCGTGGTGCTCGATGCCGGCGAGCTGGTCGAGAGCGGCACCCACGCTGAGCTGTTGGCGCGCGACGGGCGGTATGCGCAGCTCTATCGGCTGCAGTTCGCCGATTGAACCGGGCCAATGAGCAGTCGCTGGCTCTTCAGACTCTGGTATGAGCAGGCCCCGGGGGGGATGGGGCTGGCAGCGCTTTCCGGGCTGTATGGCACAGTCGTGTCCGTGCGCCGCGCGGCCTACCGAGGCGGCTGGCTGCGATCGCATGCGGTCGGCAGGCCGGTCATCGTCGTCGGTAACCTCACGGTGGGCGGCACCGGCAAGACGCCCCTCACCATCTGGCTGGCCAATGAGCTCGGGCGCCGCGGAATCGAAGTGGGTCTGGTATCGCGTGGCTACGGTCGCCGGGATGGCCGTCTGCGAGTCGTCGCGGCGGACTCTCCGTGGCAGGAAGTTGGCGATGAGCCGCTCATTCTCCGGCGGCGCACCGGGTGTGCAACCATCGTCGCGAGCGATCGTGTTGCCGCGGCGGCCGCATTGGTGGGCCGAGGCGCGCAGGTCATCCTCGCGGACGACGGCCTGCAACATCTGCGCATGGCGCGCGACTGTGAGATTGTCGTCATCGACGGCGCGCGCGGTTTGGGCAACGGCCGCTTGCTGCCCGCCGGTCCGCTGCGCGAGGACGCTCGCCGGCTCCGCGCCGCCGATGCCGTGGTGGTGAACGGCGGGGCGCGGGGCGGGGCGCTCCCGGGGGTTCCGCCGGAGCTCGAGTCCGTGGCGTTGCGGATGCGATTGGCGGCGGCCGGGGCAAGGCGCCTCGCCGATCCCCGGGAGTCGACCGCGCTCGCGGCGTTTCGCGGCCGCCCCGTTCACGCCGTCGCCGGCATCGGCAATCCCGGGCGATTCTTCGCCGAGCTGCGCGCCAGCGGCCTCGAGGTGATCGAGCACGCCTTCCCCGATCATCACGCGCTGTCGGCGGCCGAGCTCGACTTCGGCGACGGCCTGGCGGTACTCATGACGGAGAAGGATGCCGTAAAATGCGCAAACATTGCGGGCCCGCGGCTCTGGTATGTTCCGGTCGAGGCGGCGTTGAGCGACGACGACTCGCGCCGACTGCTCGAGCTCGTGACGCGCAAGATCGGATCCCTTGTCCCCAGCGGAGGTTAGATCGCCGATGGACGCCCGCCTGCTCGAGATCCTGGCCTGTCCGGTCTGCAAGGGAACATTGATCTATCGGCGTGACCCACAGGTGCTCATCTGTCGGCTCGACCGGCTTGCCTATCCGATCCGTGACGATGTGCCCATCATGCTGGAGGAGGAGGCGCGGCAGCTCGCGGCCGACGACCCGCTCCTCGAGCGCTGAGACGGTCCGCGCGACGCGGCGGCATCGGCGTGTCAAACTCCTTTAACGTTGTGATCCCGGCTCGCCGCGGCTCGACGCGCTTGCCCGGCAAGGTGCTGGCGCCGATCAAGGGCAAGCCGATGCTGCACTGGGTGTTCGAACGCGCCGTCGCCTCGGGTGCCCGTAATGTGTTGATCGCCACCGACGACCCGGCGATCGCGGCCGCCGCGAGCGCCTTTGGCGCCACGGCACGGATGACCTCCGCCGCGCACGCCTCCGGCACGGACCGTATCGCCGAGCTTGCCGTCATCGAGCGTTGGTCGCAGGCCGACATCGTCGTCAACCTGCAGGCGGATGAGCCGCTCATGCCGCCCGCGCTCATCCGTCAGGTCGCCGCTCTCTTGGAGTCGGATCCTCAGGCGGCGATCGCAACCCTGGCGACACCGGTGGATTCTCTGGCGGAGTACCTCGATCCCAACGCGGTCAAGGTCGTTGCGGATGCGAAGGGCAGGGCGCTTTATTTCAGTCGGGCGCCTGTGCCGTGGAGCCGCGAGGGGGCGCCGTCGGGCCTCGCGAGCCAAACTGTGTTCGCCGGAGCGCGGCGGCACATCGGCCTGTACGCTTACCGGGTCGGGGCTTTGCGTCGCCTCGCCGCGCTGGCGCCGACCGCGCTCGAGCAAACCGAAAAGCTCGAGCAGCTGCGGGCCCTCGAGCATGGATTTCTCATTCGCGTAGCGGATGCGAAGGAGCGCCCGGGACCCGATGTCAATACGGCGGAAGACCTGGAGCGGGTTGCAGCATTACTCTCGCGCTGAGACCCAGTGTGTCTCGGGAGTGGTATCGACGGGCGTATAATTGGTTGTCAACCCATGAATCGCCCCCACGTTCAGCAAGGCAGCAGCTTCGCGTAACGGAAAAACCATGCGTATCAAATTGTTACCAGAGTCGACGGCCCTGCGGGGCATCACCGGAATTGGCGCCCTGGCGGCGCTCGCGCTGGGCCTGGGAGGGTGCGCCACGGCACCGCCGCCCCAGCCGCCGCCGCCGCCGGCTTATGCCGGGCCGCCCGCCAATACGACCGTCTACGCCTATCCGGAGCAGGGCCAGAGTCCGGCGCAGCAGAGCAAGGACCGGTATGAGTGCGGATTGTGGGCGGTCAAGCAGACCGGCTTCGACCCGAGTGCGCCGAACGTCCCGGTCTACGATCGCGTGGCCGTGAGCGGTCCGCCCCCCGGGACGGGGACCGCCGTCGGTGCCATCGCCGGCGCCATCCTCGGAGCCGCCATCTCGCCGCGCTGGGACCGCGGTGCCGGTGCGGTGTTCGGAGGCATCACCGGCGCGATGATCGGCAGCGCGAGCGATGCCCAGCGCGCTCAGGAAAACCAGATGGCGATGAGCGAGCAGGATCAGCAGCAGGCCGCCGCCATGGCGCGCAAGGCCGCCGATTACCGGCGGGCCGTCAGCGCCTGCCTCGATGCGCGGGGCTACAGCGTAAAATAGCTCGGTGAGAATTCTCTTCGTCTGTCTCGGCAACATCTGCCGTTCGCCGACGGCCGAGGTCGTGTTTCGGGCGGTGGCGAGGCGCGATGCGCCGGACCTGGTGTTGGAAGTCGATTCCGCCGGCACCGCGGGCTACCACGTCGGTGAGCTGCCCGACCGGCGCACGCGTCAGGCCGCGGCTCGGCGCGGCTATGATCTGTCGGCCTTGCGCGCGCGGGTGGTCGAGCCGCGCGACTTCGAGCATTTCGATCTGATCCTCGCCATGGACCGGGAGAATCTGCGCGCGCTCGAGCGGCTCGCGCCGGTGCACGCCCGCGAGCGGCTGCGCCTGTTTCTCGAGTTCGCGCCCGAGGCCGGCATCAGCGAGGTTCCGGACCCCTACTACGGCGGCCCCAACGGTTTCGAGGACGTGTTGGATCTGATCGAAGCCGCATCGAGAGGGCTTCTCGAGCACTTGCGCGACGATTCGCGCGCGGCCTGACCGGCGCCCGATGCGCGCCGGCGCAGCCGCCGGGATGCGCTCATTCCTCGGGTCCGCGGCTGCCGCCCGAAGCGGCCCTGTCGGGCGGCGCCGACGACCACACCACGTAAGGCTTGCTCTCTCGCGGCGTGTTGCTTTCCGTCGGCGGCGAAGGCTCGAAATGCGCCAGCGGCGCCGGCTCCTCGCGACGCGCGGGGGCCTCTCGCGGCTCTCGCCATTCCGGCGGTGCGGATGTCTCGCCCACGCCCGTTGCCTCCTCATGCCGCTCGGGTGCGCCATTTGAATGCGTGCCGGAGCCGGGCTCGGCTCCGCGGTCCTCCTGGCTCGCCGACGGCATCGCCGCTGAGTTGGCCGACTCGCGCATGCCGCCTTCCCGGCCCGAGCCGGCTCCGCCGCCTCGGCCCCTGCGACCTCGGCGCCGGCCGCGCCGCTCGCCGCGCTCGGCCCGCTCAGCCGGTTGAGCGCCGCCAGCGTCGATGCCGGTGCGTGGCTCGGCGGCAGGGCCCGCGGCCGCCATCTCCGCTTGCGCGGGGCGCGGACCTGCGTTCCGGTCCCGCTGGCGCCGCTCGTGATCCCGGTCATGGTCGCGGCGATCACGATCCCGATCGCGCCCATCGCGGCCGCGTCCCTCGGCGCGTCGGCCATCACCGTGGCTGCGACGCTGACTGCCGTCCGTGCGGCGAGGCTGACGCGAATGCTCGCGCCGTCCCTCGCGCCGGCTCTCGCCGCCGTTCACCGAGCGATGCGCCGGGTCTGCCGAGGGAGCCGCCAGAGGCGGCGGCGCCTCGGCAACCGCTGCCGCATCGGCAGACTCGCCGGCGAAGAGCTTCCGCAACCAGGCGCGCAGGCCGCCGTTGGTATGAGGCTCGGCGGCGCCGCTCGCGGCGGAGGGCGCGGCGCTTTGCAGGGCGTGTGATGCGATGGGGGCCGGCGTGCTCGGCAGCAGCGCCGCGACGGCGGGCACCTCCGCCGCCGGCCGCTTGTCGCGGGCGCTGCCGGGCTCGGCGGGCTCGGGCGCGGTCGGCATGAGATAGCTCGTCTGGCGGTTCTCCGGCAGATCGGCCTCATCGTCCCTGACACGCCTGATGGAGTATTCCGGAGTCTGGATGTTGGGATTCGGCACGATGACGAGCTCGGCGGAGCTGCGATCCTCGAGCGTGCGCAGCCACTCGCGCTTCTCATTGAACAGGTACGTCGCCACCTCCACCGGCAGCTGCGCGATCACGCGCGCCGTGCGGTCCTTGCGCAGCTCCTCGCCGATGAGGCGCAGCACCGCGAGCGTCATCGATTCGACGCCGCGGATGCTGCCGATACCGACGCAGCGCGGGCAGACGATGTGGCTCGACTCCCCGAGCGAGGGCCGCAGCCGCTGGCGCGACATCTCGAGCAGGCCGAAACGCGAGAGCTTGCCGATCTGAATGCGTGCGCGGTCCATCCGCACCGCATCGCGCAGCCGGTCTTCGACCTCGCGCTGATTCTTGCTCGACTCCATGTCGATGAAGTCGATGACGATGAGGCCGCCGATGTCGCGGATGCGCAGCTGGCGCGCAATCTCATCCGCCGCCTCGAGATTGGTGTTGAGCGCGGTGGTCTCGATGTCGCCGCCCTTGGTCGCGCGCGCGGAGTTGATGTCGATCGATACCAGCGCCTCGGTGTAGTCGATGACGATGCTGCCGCCCGAGGGAAGCTGCACCTTGTGCGCGTATGCCGACTCGATCTGGCTCTCGATCTGATAGCGCGTGAAGAGCGCAATATCGTCGGTGTAGAGCTTGAGGCGCCGCTGCGCCTCCGCGGGCATGAAGCGCTGCATGTACTCCTGGGCCTTCTGGAAGGCCGCCGTATCGTCGACCAGGACCTCACCGATGTCATCGGAGAGGTAGTCGCGCATGGCGCGCGTGACGGCATCACTCTCGCGATAGACGAGGAAGGGCGCGGCTCGCTCCTTGGCGGCGGCGGAGATCTGCTCCCATTGGGCGTTGAGGTTGTCGAGGTCCCACTGCAGCTCCTCGACGCTGCGGCCGACGCCGGCCGTGCGCACGATCGCCCCCATGCCGTCCGGAATTCTCAGCTGGTTCATCACCTCGCGCATCTGGTCGCGCTCCTCGCCCTCGATGCGGCGCGATACGCCGCCGGCGCGCGGATTGTTCGGCATGAGGACAAGAAAACGCCCCGCCAGGCTGAGAAAGGTCGTGAGCGCAGCCCCCTTGTTGCCCCGCTCCTCCTTCTCGACCTGCACGATGAGCTCCTGCCCCTCGGCGAGAAGCTCGCGGATGTTCAGCCGCCCCCCCTGGGGCTGCTGGCGGAAATATTCGCGCGCGACCTCCTTCAGCGGCAGAAAACCGTGGCGCGCAGCGCCGTAGTCGACGAAGCATGCCTCGAGCGAGGGCTCGATGCGCGAGATGCGCGCCTTATAGACGTTGGCTTTCTTCTGTTCGCGGGAGGGAATTTCGATACTGAGGTCGAAGAGCTTCTGTCCGTCAACCAGCGCGACCCGCAACTCCTCCTGCTGAGTCGCATTCACGAGCATTCTTTTCATGTGCCCCTACTATCAGATGAGGGACCGGCAAGAAGGCGGGAGGCCGCAAAGCCAGAGCGTCGCGGCGGCGAAGATTCCCCACACTCGGCGCACGCTGACGCTGTGCACGAGTGTCGATGTCGGCGTCGATGCCCGCCTCGTTCAGAGCGGGGTGCCGGAAAAGCTTCGGTGCTCTCAACCGATGTCGCGGCCCGCGGAACCCCGACTGAACGGGTTCGACGCCGGCTGCGCGATCTTGTCGGCCCAATACGATGGCCTCTTAAGCCGAGGTCCAACTAACATGCGGCGTGTTGCGCCGCCAACCATTGGCGCGTCCGAACTGCGGACGGCCTACGGAGTATACTGTAAAGATCATTGTAGAAACAGCGTCTTACGCCGAGGTCAACGTGCCAGAGGAGGATTCCCGAGCTGCCCGGGGTGAAATGCCCCACCCGAGCCCTGGTCTGGCCCAGGAGGGTCGGGGGCGAGGTCACGGGGTCCGGCACTTCGAGGTCGGAGCGGCCGAGGCCGGGCAGCGCCTCGACAGATTTCTCGCGCGGCGGCTGGGCGATGTGCCGCGGACGCGGATATTTCGCATCATTCGCAGAGGCGAGGTGCGGGTAAACGGCCGTCGGGTCGGGCCGGAGGCACGCCTGAATGCCAACGATAGAGTGCGGGTGCCGCCGGTCTGGGAGGCACTCGAGCCCGGTGAGACGCGGTTGCGGCGTGGACCGCCGACGGCGCTCGTGGAGGCGGTCGAGCGGGCGATCGTCAACGAGACCGACCGCCTGCTCGTCCTCGACAAGCCGGCCGGAATCGCCGTCCACGGCGGCAGCGGGATCAGCTTCGGGTTGATCGAGGCGCTGCGGGCGCTCAAGCCCGGGGAGCCGCTCGAGCTGGTGCACCGCCTGGACCGGGATACGAGCGGCTGCCTGCTGGTGGCGCGCGATGCCGGGACGCTGCGAACCCTGCACGCTCTGCTGCGCGATGGGCGATGTGAAAAGCGCTACCTGGTGCTGATGGCCGGCAGATGGACCCTCGGCCACAAACGGATCGACGTTCCGCTGCGCACCGACACCCGGGTGGGTGGTGAGCGCACGGTGCGCGCGGACGCCTCCGGAAAGCCCTCGGTGAGCGAGTTCCGGCCGATTCAGTTCTTTGGCGGACGCGCTCCCGGCGCGCTCCCCGCGACGCTGATGGAGGTGGCTCTGCACACCGGTCGTACGCACCAGATCCGAGTGCACGCGAGTTATGCGGGTCACCCCGTGGCAGGGGACGAGAAGTACGGTGATGCGGAGTTCAACAGCCGGGTGCGCGCCCTCGGGCTGACGAGGATGTTCCTGCATGCCCACAGCATGAGTTTCGAGTGGCCGCAGGGTGGCACGTTCAGCGTGAGCGCGCCGCTCCCTCAGGAGCTTGCGACAGTTCTCGACCGTCTGCCGTCGAAGAGCCGGTTGAGTGAGCGGCCCCGGGTCTAGGGAAGAGCGAAGCCGGATCGCCTGAGCGCGCCGGCGAGCCAGATCAGCGGAAGACCGATGAGAGCCGTCGGATCACGGCTCTCGATGCTCTCGAAGAGCGCGATGCCGAGGCCTTCGGCGCGGAATCCACCGGCACAATCGATTGGCTGCTCGCGCTCCACATAGCGCTCGATCTCCTGCCCCGTGAGGCTGCGGAAGAACGCCGTCGTGGTGTCGATGTGCACCAGCCGGATCCCGGCTTGCGGCGCGATCACCGCGCAGCCGGTGTGAAAGCGCGCGCTCGCGCCGCTCGCGGCGCTGAGCTGGGCGCGGCATCGTGCGGCACTCCCGGGCTTCTCGAGGATCCTATTGCCGATGGCAGCGACCTGGTCGCTGCCGATCACGACGGCATCCGGCCGGCGCGCTGCAATGGCCTGGGCCTTGGCGACCGAGAGCCGCAGCGCACGGTCCGGGGGCAGCTCCCCGGGGAGGCCGTCCTCCGCCGTCTCGGGGGCGAGGGCGATGAAGGGAATGCCCAGCCGCTCGAGCAGCGCGTGCCGGTAACGGGAGGTCGAGGCGAGAATGAGTTGGGGCATCAACGACTTAACGCGCGCAGCGGATTTTGACTTGCCGGCGCCTGCTACCTATTATACGCGCCCCATGTCGCCGCCCTGGTCCCAGCCGCTCGAGGTCGATCGGCTCTCCGACGGCGAGGCCGAGATCGACTTTGACATTCCATTGGCCGAGCTGCCGCGGCTCAAATCGCGGATCGCCGGCATTGGCGGCAGCGTACGCGGTAGCGCGCGCTTCGGGCGGGAGTCGGGCTTCGCCGTGGCGGAGCTGGCGCTCGCCGGCAAGGCGAGGCTGCAATGTCAGCGGTGCATGCAGGTGATGGAGCTGCCCATCGAGAGTACCACGACCGTGGCGCTGATCGCCGCGGAGGCGCAGGCCCCCGAGGTGCCCGATGAGCTCGAGCCGGTGCTTGCGCGTGAGGGCCGCATCAGCGCCGGGGAGCTGGTCGAGGAGGAGCTGCTGCTCGCGCTGCCGATCGTGCCGCTGCACGCGGAGCGAAGCGACTGCGCCGTGCCGGCCTCGGCGCCGCTGCTCGCCGGCGGGCCGCCGGAGCCTGTGAGCCAGCGGCCCTTCGCGGGACTTGCCGAGCTGTTGAGACACAAGTAGTTATAAGTTGGTTTTAGATTAGCGCGCGCTTCGAGCGCACGAGGATATTATGCCCGTTCAGAAAAGTCGCAAGACGCCCTCGCGGCGCGGCATGCACCGCTCTCACGACGGACTCGCCGCGCCGGCGCTGTCCACCGATCCGCAGTCCGGGGAGACGCACCTGCGCCACCGCATCACCCCGGATGGCTTCTACCGCGGCCGGCGCGTGCTCGAGAAGCCCGCCGAGGCGGACGAGCAGGAATAGCCTCGCCCCGCCGACGAGCGTCGCGCTGCGCCGACCGTGCTGCCCATCGCCATCGACGTGATGAGCGGCGATCATCCGCCGCAAGAGTACATCGCCGGCGCACTCACCGCTCTGCGCGAGGACCAGGGGCTGCGCGCGCTGCTGGTCGGCGATGCCGCCCTCATTGGCGCGCGGCTGTCGATGCACCCGCAGGCGCTGCGCGCGCGCATCGAGGTGGTGGCGGCGAGTCAGGTCGTCGCCATGACCGACAGCGCGCGGGAGGCCATCCGCCGCAAGAAGGACTCCTCCATGCGGATCGCGGTCGACCTCGTCAAGGAAGGACGCGCGTCGGCCTGCGTGAGCGCCGGCAATACCGGCGCCCTGAATGCCATCGCGCATTTCGTGCTGAAGACCCTGCCCGGAGTCGAGCGGGCCGCGATCATCTCGGCCATTCCGGCCGCGCACGGCCACACCCACATGCTCGATCTCGGCGCCAACACCAAGGCGACGCCGGAGCAGTTGCGGCAGTTCGCCGCCATGGGCGTCATCATCTCCCGCGATGTCTTCGGGCTTGCCTCGCCGCGCGTCGGACTTCTCAACATCGGCGAGGAGGACATCAAGGGACACGAGGTGGTGCAGGCCGCGCACGCCCTGCTCGCCACCAGCCACCTGAACTATGTCGGCTTCGTCGAGGGCGACGACATCTTCTCCGGTGATGTCGATGTGGTGGTCACCGACGGGTTCACCGGCAACGTCGCCCTGAAGACCATGGAAGGGGCCGCGGCTCTGATCGCCGATCGCATGCGCCGGGAATTTCGCGCCTCCTGGCTCGATCGGCTGGCGGGTCTCGCCGCCCGGCCGGTGCTGAGAAGGGTGGCCCGGAGCCTCGATCCGCGCAAATATAACGGCGCCTGCATGGTCGGCCTGACCGGCATCGTGGTAAAAAGCCACGGTAGAGCCGACGGTGTAGCCTTCGCCAGAGCCATCATCACCGCCGCGCTGGCCGCGCGTCGCGGACTGACCGCGCACATTGCACAGGCGCTCGCGGCACAGGGAGCCGTCTCAGCACAGGGTTCGACAACTTGAAGTATTCGCGTATCGCGGGAACCGGGTCATACCTTCCGGAGCGGGTTCTGACGAACCTCGATCTCGAGAAGATGATGGACACGAGCGACCAATGGATTCGGGAGCGGACCGGGATCGAGCGGCGGCACATCGCCGCGGCCGGTGAGACCACGGTCGATCTCGCCGAGCGCGCCGCGCGCGCCGCGCTGGACGCCGCCGGCGTGAAGCCGGCCGATGTCGATTTCATCGCCTTCGGCACCACCACTCCCGACATGGTGTTTCCCAACTGCGGCGCGCTGCTGCAGGCGCGGCTCGGGTGCCGGGGGGCGGCGGCCTTCAGCGTGGAAACCGCCTGCAGCGGGTTCATGTACGCGCTCTCGATCGCCGACAAGTTCGTGCGCTTCGGCGATGCGCGCCGGGCGCTCGTGATCGGCGCCGAGACGCTCTCGCGCATCACCGACTGGAGCGATCGCGGGACCGCGGTCTTGTTCGCCGACGGAGCGGGCGCCGTGCTGCTCGAAGCGGCGGATGAGCCCGGGGTTCTCTCGACCCACCTGCACGCCGATGGCTCGTACAAGGATCTGCTTTACTGCGGGGGAGGGATCGCGGCCGGCGCCGATCCGGCCAAGGCCCGCCGGGCGATCACCATGACCGGGAGCGAGGTTTTCAAGATCGCGGTGACCATGCTCGGTCGCGCGATCGATGAGGCGCTCGCGGCCAATTCCCTCGATCGCTCGGCCATCGATTGGCTGGTGCCGCATCAGGCCAATATGCGCATCATTCAGTCGACGGCGCGCAAGCTCGACCTGCCGATGGACCGCGTGATCACGACCGTGCACGAGCACGGCAATACTTCCGCGGCCTCCGTGCCTCTCGCCCTCGATGTCGGCGTGCGTGACGGGCGGATCAAGCGCGGGGATCTGATTCTGCTCGAGGCCTTCGGCGGCGGGGTCACCTGGGGATCCGCCCTGATCCGCTATTGAAAGAAAAACGCCGCGCGGATGCGCGGCGTTCTTTAAAGAACGGAAACCGCCCTTTACTTCGAGATCGACCGCTTGAACATCCGGTTGATCTTCTCGTTGGTGGCATCGACAGCCGACTGAGCGGCCTGAGCGGCAGCCAACGCCTGGTTCGCAGTGCTCTGCGCACCACTGGCCGCCTGGCTGGCCGACTGGGCAGTGCTCTGCGCCTGGTCAGCCTCACTCTTCGCGGCCGCCACCTGCGATTGCAGCTGAGCAACCTGCGACTTCAGATCCGCGATATCAGACTGCATCGGCTTGAGGTCCTGGCAACCTGCAAGGCCGATCACGACTGCCGCGGCAGCAGCCACCTTCACAACACTCGCGCACTTCATACAAGTCCCCTTCTGGGTTGTTGATTCGGGAGGTCCTGAGACACGCAATGCGAAAATGGCGGGCACGCCCGCGACCGGTCTGCGCTCCACCGCCTTCGCAGCACGCAACTGCACCAAATTTGCGGCGGAAATGCAACTCCAAACGCGCTTTCCTGTCTTTGAGTCGCGACAGTTTGTACGCGAAGACGGAAGACGGTAGAGCTGCGATTGAGCTGAGGTGCCTGCGTCGTGGAGGGCCGCTGGCATCGCCTGGACAGGTGGATGCGGTGGTTGTCAGGTGGGCGTTGTCCGTGCCGTTGCGTGGTCGCCACGAACTCGAGAGCCGTGGCGAGCCCGCTTGTCATCAGCCCAAATCTGGATATAATCGCAGTGGTGTACAAATGAACAGGCAGCGCAAGATGTCCGATCTTACCCCGCGCCAAACGCAAATTCTGCGCCTCGTCCAGCGCTTCATCGCCGATACCGGGATGCCTCCCACCCGGGCGGAGATCGCCCGCGAGCTCGGCTTCAGATCTCCCAATGCCGCCGAGGACCACCTGCGGGCGCTCGCCCGCAAGGGTGTCATCGCGCTCGTGCCGGGCGCTTCGCGCGGCATTCAGCTGAAAGACACCATCCGTGAGCAGATGGGCCTGCCGCTCATCGGGCGCGTGGCCGCCGGCAAGCCGATCTTCTCGGAAGAGAATTTCGAAGCCCGCCTGCAGATCGACCCGGGTCTGTTTCAGCCGCGGCCGCATTACCTTCTCAAGGTCACCGGCATGAGCATGAAGGATGCCGGCATCCTCGATGGCGATCTGGTCGCCGTCCACCGTACGGCGGAGGTGCGCAGCCGTCAGATCGTGGTGGCCCGCCTGGAGAACGAGGTGACCGTGAAGCGCTATCGCCAGGAAGGCTCGGTCGTCTGGCTGCTGCCGGAGAACAGCGACTTCGAGCCCATCCGCGTGGACCTGAAGGAGCAGCCGCTGCTCATCGAAGGCATCGTGGTCGGCGTGCTGCGCCGCGGGAAGACACACGGTCTCATGTAATGTTCCAGGTCCTGCCGTGTCCCGCGATCGAGAGCATGGAGGTGCGCTTCGAACGTCGCCCCCGGCGGCCTCGGGAGCCAAGTCAGATCGGGAGCTTTCCCGCCTTCTCGAGCATCCCGCCATCTGGCGAGGTCGCAGCGCCGCTCGCATGCGGACGCTATCCACCGGCTTTCCGGTCCTCGATGAGGGCCTGCCCGGGGGAGGCTGGCCGCAAGCCGGACTGATCGAGATTCTTCCGACCTGTTTCGGAGCCGGAGAGCTGTCGCTCCTGCTGCCGGCTATTGCTGCCGTAACGCGGCGGCCGGAGGCGCGCTGGTGCGCGTGGGTTGCGCCCCCCCTGCAGCCTTTCGCCCCCGCGCTCGCCGAGCGCGGTTTGGCGTTGGAGCGCATGCTCGTGGTGCGGGCGCAGAG
>Ga0335074_10005984_pt1 | contig 16850 bp, 17 predicted proteins | sample Lox_Sample_23_FD_206715 | JGI IMG/M metagenome (GOLD analysis project Ga0335074, IMG submission 206715) | Soil microbial communities from Loxahatchee National Wildlife Refuge, Florida, United States - Lox_Sample_2.3 | ecosystem: Environmental > Terrestrial > Soil > Wetlands | place: USA...
GGTGGTGAAGCCGCGGTTCTGGGGGAAGGTTTTGGTGGACACCAGGATAAGCCCAGGGTGGGCCTGTCCGGCAGCGCGGTAGCGGCTGTCTAGCGGCATGAAGTCTTTGATGTTGGCGGTGACCAGTGTCCGTCCTTCCGCTGTCGCATGGGAGAGGATCTGATCGTCAGGGAGTCCTACCAAGGCTGGATGGGCAACGACTGATACGACGTCGTAAGCCTTGATGCGGAGCTGCTGGGCGATGGTGTCAGAGAACATCTCGTCCAGCAGCAACGGATCGCTCATCCTTATCCGGATCCGGCCATCAGCTGACGTTCACGCAGCCATGCCTGTTCCGCGGCTTCTTCCGCGGCTTCGGCCGCTGCGATCTCCGCGTCGATCTCCGCGGGGTACGCGGCCCAGTAGCGAACTGCTGTACTGAGCAGACGCGGCGCTATTCCCGTATTTCCGCCGACTAGGCTGAGCAGGTCATCGTCGTGGAGTCTGGGCTCGGCCGCGCGGGCCGACTTGATGGCGCGGATCACCTCCCAGATGTCAGGACCTGCGGATAGGGCCGCCCGTCGCCCACTGGGACCGGACCGGAAGGTGATTCCGGGATGCTCTGTCGTCCGGAGGGCCTCGTCAACCAGTCGGTTGGCGGCGGAGGACAACGACAAGCCGGGATTCGCCGCCACGAAGGAGACCAGTCTGTCAGCTACCGGTGGATCGAATCTGACAGGTGTCGCTGAACGCTTACTCATGACTACATTGTAGTCGGATGATGGCACCAGGGCAATCTAGTGATATGAGGGTTCTCTCGGCGTACGATTTACGCCGGTAGGGCGCCATCCCGCGTGACGTGCGGTACCAAACGGTCCGTCCTGGCGAGAAGACCCGGGCCAGGTGTCAGTGGATAGGTACAGCACGCCGTCGACGGGCCCCCGTGACGGCCGACCGGTCAGTGATCACCGCTCCCGGGACATCCGCCCCCGGCGATGTTGTGCCATTCACGGGCCACCACCGCAGCCGAGTCGGACGTAACGTCACCGGTGTAGACACCCGTAGCCAGCCGGGCAAGTTTCCCCCGCCGTACCCGATCGGAGATCGTGGCAGCGGGCATGTGTTTAAGACTGTCTGTCGTGGCCCGGAGCGAGTCGGCACTCACAGGCGTACTCCGGCGAGGAGCCGCAGCTCATCAGGTCGACAGCAGCCGGTCGGCTCCCACGTCGGTAGGGTCAGGCATCATCAGGCATAACCAAACAGTGCTACCCTTCACGCGCACCCGCGCACGGCCCGGGCTTGCCGGTCCCCTCGTTGCCGTGGCGCCGGATGTCCCCGATGGGCTGGCCGATCCGCCACGTTCATCAGCCACGGCGTTGAGGGTCTCGGCGTAGTGCGCGCGAGACTTGCCATGGCGACAGGCGATAAGTTCCTGATCGTGGCACACGCAGATCACCCTGCTCTGGGCGTAGCCCGGTCAGCCCTGGTCCTCCAGATCGCGCCAGCTCTCCAGGGTTATTTCCTGGGCCGCCCGGGGTCGGCGTCCGGGTCGCGGGCGCCCGGGGCGATGGGGCCGAGATCAGCGGCGCCCAGGTCATCAATGCCGCCGATCAGCTCGGGTTCGTCCGCGTCCGGCTCATCCGGGCTCACGCCGCCATCGCCGGCCGGCTGATCGGCGGGCCGGCGTAGCCGCACGGCTTGCTTGTGTTCTGCCTGGCGGGTCCGGGGTTCGGTGATGTCTGCATCTTCGGGCTTCGCACGCGGGTCGCGCCTTGCCGTGTCCTGGCTCATCATTTCCTCCGTTTGCCGGCTGTCTGCGGAGCCGGTGCTGGTTACCTGCCCCGTCCTGCGGGCGCTTTAACGGGGGAATCTCCGGGTAAGCGGCGAGGTGCCGGAACTGCCGCTGCGGCCGCCCGCCTATGAGCAGGTGCACCAGCACGCGCAACGGTGCCCAGGCCGTTCTGGGCCCGCATTGCCGGATCGGTCCGCAGTCGTCCCGCAACAGCCGGGTCCAGGTCAGTTACTGCTGCGGCAAGGCTCGGCTGACCTGCACAACATCATCGCGTCCCCGCCCAGGCCGGCCGCCACCCCGGTCAGCGCCACCATCATCCAGAACACCGGTGTCTGGGCCGCGTTCCCGTCCCTGGTGACGTTCGGCTGCTCGGTCGCGTCCCGCCCGGAGGGCAGCCGCCGGCTGATAAGGGGCGGCGGGACACGCGCACGTCCGGGCGGCTGCGGGCGGGCACGCCGGACGGTGTCCCGGGGCGGCGGTGCCGTCATAGACGGGTCAGCCGCCAGGCCACGCCTGCCCCGCTCCCGGAGCGGGCCGCCGCGAGGCCAGTACTGCTGGTGCCGGTGATACCGGTCGCGGACAGCGTGCCGATCTGCTCACCGCGGCGGACGGCGGAGCCGGCCAGCCGCAGAAGGTGAGAGCTGAGCGCGATGCGGATGCCGGCCATCACCAGGCCGGAGAGCGCGCGCGTGGTCACGATCGGCACCGGCTCCTCGCGCCAAGGCGCTGTCACATCCCCCACGACGCTGCCCGCGGGCAGCACTGTCATCTGGCGGACGGATCCCGCCCAGCCCTCCCACCGCCACGGCCGCCTCCCCTGATGCGGGCCACGGCAGCGCTGGCCCGGAGGCTGTCATGACACCGGAGTCGACGGCCCCGGCCTGCGCCGGCTCCGGCTGATCCACCTGATGCGCGAGGACGAATCGGAGGCCGCCCTCATCGACGCCGAACTGGACGCCCGGCAGGTCCGGCGCTCCGTCCGACGCACCGTCGGGTCCGGGCAGTCAGCTGGCTGTTGTGTCCTGTGGCGCTGGCGGGGCGATGGTGTGGATGGCCGGGAAATAGCCACGACCGGGCCCTGCGCAGTTTGAGCGCCATTTTGGCATCGGAGGCGCCGAGAAGCCGGAAGGCGGGTATCCAGTGCCTCGCCAAAGCATCCGTGTTCTGCGTATTCCGGCGCGGATGGCGCACGGGCAACCGCCGGGCACAGGTCAGGATCTGGGCGCTCGCCAGAAGAACTCAAGCTGAATGCCGTCGGGGTCGCGGAACGTCAGCATGGCGTTGGCTGTATAGGGCGGGGCCTTGACACCGGAGTGAGGTATCCGGAGTTCGTCCAGGCGTGCGGTCCAGGCATCGAGATCACGACGCTGCGCAACAAGAAGCTCCAGATGATCTAGGCCGGCCCGAGCCCGACATGCCCGTCAGGCTCAACGTAGCGGCTGGTTTCCTCCATGGCGAGCAGATCGCGATACCGTGCCGCGCTCCGCCCGGCATCGCTAACGGTCAAGATGACAATCTGGCCTGCGATGTCCGGCATGCGGCCAGTGCCGTCCCCGCGCCGAGGGCCAGCAGCGCCTTTCTTAGCCTTCCCACGTGGGGGAGTCGTGGCCGGTGGGTCATGTTTGAGCTTGCCTCTCTAGCCGGGGAAGTGTCATCCGAGGGTCCACTGCTGGTTGGACTGGCTGTTGCATGTCCACAGCTCGGCCAGAGGACCGTCGGCGGTGCTAGCGCCGGTCACGTCCAGGCACAGCCCGGACTGCAACGCCGGTATGCGTCCAGATCTGGTTGGTCCCGCACAGCAGAGACAGGAATGTTAGCGCTAACAATTTCTTCGCCTCAGGCGCAGGACGATGACTGCGAACATGCCCTCACTGTGAGCCTCAACAAGTGCCGGGTAAAGAGGGCAGCTGGTGCTCTGCTCCGGCTTAGCCTGGCCGTCCTGCGTCCGTTAGCCACGACCTGCGGATATGCGTGGAAGACACAGGGGAGGTCGCGGCGCGTTCGGCGAAACACAGGACCAGCACGCCGACAACGGGCACCATGCCCGAGTCCGCCGGACACACCCGGGAACGGGGCGCACGCCCGGGCACTCCCCAGACCCCGGCAGATGATCCTCTGCCGTCATCGGTCTGTCACCCGCACGGCAAGCTGTCCGCGTTTCCTCGGAACGCCCAGCGCAATTGCATGAACCGTCCCCGCAGGGACGCCGACCACAAACCCAGCGCCGGATCCGCCTCCGTGCGGTTGTGCTGAACGTCGGCATGGCAGGAAATGCCGCGCCGGATGTTTCATTCTGCGCGGGCAGGGCGGGGGGCTGTGGTGCGGGCTTCCCATTCGGGTCTGGTGATCGCGTACTCGACCTCGCCGTGCTCGGCACCGTCGATGGGGTCACCGCCCTGGTACGGGCGTGTGTACACCGGGCTCAGCCCGCATTTCTCCGCGACCCGCCTGGACGCGGAATTGGCAGCCATAATGTGCGCGAACACCCGCTGCACGCCCAGGCTGGTGAAGCCCATGCCGATCAGGGCCCGCGATCCCTCGGTGGCGTAGCCCTTGTTCCACGCGGCCCGGCGTAGCCGGTAGCCCAGGTCGATATCGGTGGTGTCAGTGCCGTGGCCGGGCCGGAAGTGGAACCAGCCGAGGAACTCCCCGGTGTCGGCTGACTCGGCCGCCCAGGTACCGAGCCGGTCGTACCGCTCGTAGAGGGACAGGTGGAACGGGATGACCGTGTCCCTGATTTCCTCGCGCAGCGTCGCCCTGCCCCCGGTGATGTAGCGCATCACTTCCGCGTCGCTGTTCAGGTCGGTCAGGTTGTCCACGTCATCCTTGGTGAACTGGCGCAGGACCAGCCGCGGCGTCGCCGCAATAATGTGCCTGTCCGTTTTCCCCATGACCCACCAGTATGCAGGCAGCACAACCATGGCGGACCCGTGATCACCGATCCGCCTGAATGGTTCAGGACGGCGGCCAACTCGGCGGGGATCTTGCCGTCTTGCCTGCATTGCGCGGCGAGGTCGCGGATGCTGTCACGGGTTAGCGGCAGTCCGTATTGCGATGTCACCCAGCGTTTCCATGGTGCGTGGGTAGCCGGCACGCTACCCGCGCCGACCCATATGCGACGAGGCAGGCCGCGATGTCCCTCAGCGGGTCGTCGCCGGTTCCCGCGGCGGCGATCCTCCGGGCTGCTTCACTGACGCCGCCCGGGAGTGACGCCGCGCGGGCCAGCATGACGATGCCATCTGTTGACCACAGGGAGTCACCCGCTGGTGGCCATAACCCCGGGTGACGGGACGCCGGTCGGCATGCATCCCGCTCTCGCCAGGACCGCATTCTCGCGTGGGGTCCGTCGTGAATGCCAGTTTGTGGTCCGGTGTGTTGACCGCCCTGCGAATATACCGGTATGGCTGATGCGGAGACCGCTGTCGCTGTCGCTGTCGCTGTCGCGCAGCTCGCGCTCGCGGTCGGGGAGCTTGGCGCTAACCGGGAGGCGGCGCGGGCGGCGGTCGCGCGGGCGGCGGCTGCGGGCGCACGGCTGGTGGTGCTGCCTGAGCTGTCGGACTCGGGGTATGTGTTCCGGGACGCTGCTGAGGCACGGTCGCTGGCGTCGTCGGCGGCGGCTGGCGCGACGGTGCGCGAATGGCAGTCACTGGCCGCCGCGCATGACCTGGCCATCGCTGGCGGGTTCTGCGAGCTGGGAGCGGACGGGAAGCTATATAACAGCGCTGCGGTCGTCGACGCGTCGGGGACTAGGGCGGTGTACCGCAAGGTGCACCTGTGGGACCGGGAGAAGGAGATCTTCACCCCTGGTGATGCTGCGCCGCCGGTGGTTGAGCTGTCGTTTGGCAATGTCGGGGTGATGATCTGCTATGACCTGGAGTTCCCGGAATGGGTGCGGGTCGCCGCGCTGAGCGGTGCGGACCTGATTGCGGTCCCGGTGAACTGGAACGGGCCGGGCTGGCCCGTGCCGGCTGGTGAGCGGTCCGGTGAGGTCGTCTGTGCGCAGGCCGCGGCAGCAGCCAACGGCGTGTTCATCGCGGTTGCGGACCGGTGCGGTGCCGAGCGGGGGGTGGGCTGGGTCGGCGGTTCGGTCATCTTGACGCGTGGCGGCTACCCGGCTGCCGGACCGGTGTGCGAGGACCGGGCGGCGTTGCTTACTGCCGTGATTGACGTGCGCCGGGCGCGGGACAAGCGCATCAGCGACCGCAATGACCTGTTCACCGACAGGCGGCCCGATCTGTACACGCGGCTATTGGACGGCACGTGAGAACGCCTGGTTCTCCGGCGAGCACGGGGCGCGCGCGTCATCCCGCCACCCCGGCAAGCTCCTCCGACACACACCGGCCCGCCTGGGTGCGGGTGGGGGGAACGGAGGTTTCAGGCCGGTGATGTGCCTGGGCGGCCAGACCTGGGCCGGGGGCTGCGGTGTCGTCGCCGGGGGAGGGGCTGATCGGCGGCTGGCGCAGGCCAGCCAGTGGTGACCCGGGCCGGGCCGATGGCCTGGGCGGCACCGGCGAAGGCCCGGACCTTGGCGCTATATCTCTCGGTGCGCCAGATCAGGATCTCTCGGTGCGCCAGATCAGGCCGAGCGCGATAGGTGCCAGATCCTGGACGGGCACGAATACCAGGTCGTCGCGAGCGAAAATGGAAACGCCGGTCATCGTGATGTGCACGATAGTGCCGTGCGCGACGTGGGCGGCAACCATCGCCCCGCTGCTGGAGGCGGTCAGCTACCTGCTCGCCCGCGGCTGGCGGGCGTGCCGGCTTGGGGCCGGCCGCTCATCGCCGCGGCGCTGGCCATCCCGCTAATGCAGTACGCGGTGATGCCCGTGCTGACCCGGGCCGCGCGCGGCTGGCTGTACCCGGCGCCCGGGCCCGCTGCGAGTTCATCCGCAGCCCCCTGGCAGAGGAACCGCACCGGGTAGGGGCACCCTCTGCGCACGCCGTTCGAGGGCCACCGACGCGCCCGCTCGGGATTGACCCCGATGAGCTGATCGTGCTGATCAAGGACACAGTAGCAACCGGGTTGACGTGGACTTCCCAAGATCGTTCGTTTGTTTGGACCGTTATAGCGGTCCTAATCGACGAACGATCTTGGGAAGTACTACGACCTGGGTTCCGCAGCTGATGTAGCGATCTAGTCCGTGAATCTATGGGTTGACGTGCGGGAACTTGCCTATGGCTAAGTAGACGGCGTGTATCTAGGCCGCCGGAAGCACGCTGGTCAGGGCCTTAGCAGCCGTCAGGCCGTCGAGCCAGGTCGGTGACGAGCATCGCTACCAGCGCTGCCCTCGCGCAATAGTTACGATCGCTGGTATGACTGTGCATCTGACCCACTGGGGGACATTCGAGGCCGTCAGCGATGGTGAGCGGCTGACCGCCGTGCGGCCGTGGCGCGGGGATCCGGAGCCGATGCCGCTGATCGGTAACGTCGCCTCCGCGCAGCATCACCCGGCCCGCATTTCGTGGCCGCACGTGCGCAAGGGCTGGCTGGATCACGGGCCCGGAGCGCCGGGGCGCGGCGACGAGCCGTTCGTGCCCGTGTCGTGGGACACCGCGCTCGACCTCCTATCCGCGGAACTGAGCCGGGTCTACCGCGATCACGGGGCCGAAGCGGTGTACGGCGGCTCCTACGGCTGGGCCAGCGCGGGCCGGTTCCACCATGCGCAGAGCCAGGTGCACCGGTTCCTGAACTGTCTCGGCGGCTATGTCCGGCACGTCAACAGCTACAGTCTCGGCACCTCGACCGTCCTGCTGCCCTATGTGATCGCCGACGTGAGCGTGCTGCAGACCCATGCCACGGCTAAGTCCGTGATCGCAGAGCACACCGACCTCTTTGTCGCATTCGGCGGACTGTCACCGAAGAACGCCGCGGTGTCTCCCGGCGGGGTGTCCCGGCATCACACCCGCGGCTGGATCAGTGCGGCGCGGGCCCGCGGCTGCCGGTTCGTCTCGGTGAGCCCGCTCCGCGACGATACGCCCGCTGAGGCGCGGGCCGAGTGGATCGCGCCGCGGCCCGGCACCGACGCCGCGCTCATGCTCGCGCTGGCCCAGGTCCTCGACGCCGACGGCCTAGCCGACACCGGTTTCCTGGACCGCTACACCGTCGGCTTCTCGCGGTTCGCGCCTTACCTGCGCGGCGAGGCGGACGGCGTCGTCAAGGATCCCATGTGGGCTTCGGCGATCACCGGCGTGCCGGCGACGCGTATCAGGGAACTCGCGCACGAGATGGCTGCGGCGCGCACCATGGTGACCGTCAGCTGGTCGCTGCAGCGTGCACGCCACGGGGAGCAACCGCTGTGGCTCGGCGTGGTGCTCGCGGCCATGCTCGGCCAGATAGGCCTGCCGGGCGGCGGCTTCGGCCACGGGTATGGCTCCACGGCCCTGGTCGGCGAGCCGGCGCCCCAGGTCGGGGTGCCGCGGCTGAGCCAGGGACGGAACGCGGTTTCCGCGTACATCCCCGTGGCGCGGATCGCCGACATGCTGCTGAATCCCGGTGCTCGCTATGACTACAACGGAGAGCGGCTGACCTATCCGGACATCAGGCTCGTGTACTGGGCCGGCGGCAACCCGTTTCACCACCACCAGGACCTCGCCCGGCTGCGCGAGGCGTTCACCCGCCCGGAGACGGTCGTGGTGCACGATCCGTTCTGGACGGCGACCGCCCGGCACGCCGACATAGTGCTGCCGGTCACCATGACCATCGAACGTGATGACTACGGTTCGGGGCAGAACGACGGGATGTTCTTCCCGATGCCGGCGCTCACCCGGCCGCATGGCGAAGCCCGGGACGACTACGCCATCTTCGCCGAGCTAGCCGATCGGCTCGGCGTGGGCAAGGACTTCACCGAAGGCCGTACCGCGATGGAGTGGCTGCGGCACCTGTATGACGAATGGCGGGATTCGCTCGCTTCCCGGGACCTGGGCTGGCCGGTTCCGGGTTTCGACGAGTTCTGGGCGGGCGACGGACTCGAGCTGCCGGTAGCTAGCGAGCCACAGGTGGCGTTCGCCGACTTCCGCGCCGACCCGGACAAGCACCCGCTCACCACGCCGACCGGGAAGATCGAGATCTTTTCCGCAAAAATCGACGGGTACAAGTACCCGGACTGCCCAGGACACCCGGTCTGGCTCGAGCCGGACGAGTGGCTCGGCTCGGCCGCGGCGCGGCGCTTCGGCCTGCAGCTGGTCGCTAACCAGCCGAAGTCGCGGCTGCACAGCCAGCTCGACGTTGGCGCGCACAGTCAGTCGGTCAAGGTCGCCGGGCGGGAGCCGGTTCGGATGAACCCGGGCGATGCGGAGGCCCGCGGGCTACGCGACGGAGAACTCGTACGGATCTTCAACGACCGGGGCGCTTGCCTGGCTGGGCTGGTTACCGACGGAGCGGTCCGGCCTGGGGTGGCGCAGTTGTCCACCGGGGCGTGGTACGACCCTGACCCAGCTGACCCGGGGTTCTGCCGGCATGGGAACCCCAACGTGCTTACCGCCGACCTGCCCTCCTCGACCCTTAGCCAAGGGTGCACGGGCCAGTTGGCCCTCGTCGAGGTCGAGCCGTACCGCGGCACCGCGCCGGAGCTGTCGGTCACCCGGCCACCCGCAAGGACCTGGCGGAAAGCTGCGACGTGACTTCTGCCAGCCGTGCGTCCAGGAACCGGCGCTCGGGGCCGGTGCCGGCCAGGGCTGCCGCCTCCTGGTAGGCGCCGGCGGCTTCCTCGTTCCGGCCAAGGCGGCGCAGGAAGTCAGCCCGAGTCGCGGGAAGCAGGTAGTAGCCAGCCAGCGCGCCGCCGGCCTCCAGGGCTTGCAGCAGCGTTAGCCCTGCCACGGGGCCGTCGGCCATGGCCACCGCGACCGCGCGGTTCAGTTCGACGACCGGCGACCCGGTCATGTCCGCTAGGTGCTGGTAGAGCCGGGCGATTGCCCGCCAGTCTGTGGCTTGCGCGGTCGAGGCGGCGGTGTGGCAGCCAGCTATAGCTGCCTGGATCTGGTACTGGCCGGGCCGCCGGGCGGCGAGGGCGTCTGCGAGGTACCTGCGGGCCAGCGCTATCTGCGCTTGGTCCCAGCGGGTGCGGTCCTGGTCTTCCAAGGTCACCAGGTCGCCGCGGTGGTTCACGCGTGCCGCCTGCCGCGCACGGTGAAACAGCATGAGGGCGAGCAGCCCGGTGGCTTCCGGTTCTCCCGGTAGCAGTTCCGCCAGTACCTGGGTCAGGGCGACGGCCCGGTCGCACAGGTCGCGCCGAATGAGGTCATCTCCGGTGCTGGCCGAATATCCCTCGTTGAACACCAGGTAGAGAACGGCGAGTACGCCTGGAACCCGTTCGGGCAGGGCGCTGGCCGACGGTACCCGGTACGGGATGCGCGCGTTGGCGATCTTGTGCTTGGCCCGGACCAGCCGCTTGGCCATCGTCGCCTCCGGCACCAGGAAGGCACGGGCGATCTCGGCAGTGCTCAGCCCGGTCAGGGTGCGGAGCGTCAGGGCGACCCGGGCCTCCATGGCCAGCGCGGGATGGCAGCAGGTGAAGATCAGCCGGAGCCGTTCGTCAGTGACGCCGCTGCCGTCAGCGTCGGACTCTGGGTTGTCCGTCCCTGCCTGCCTGGCTGCCATCACGGCCAGTTCCGCGACCTTGGCCTGGTGTGTGCTGCTGCGTCGCAGGCGGTCGATGGCCCGGTTGCGGGCCACCGTCATCAGCCACGCCCCCGGCCGGTCGGGCACGCCATCGCGCGGCCAGCGCCGCAGCGCCTGGGTAAAGGCGTCCTGGGCGCATTCCTCGGCTAGGTCCCAGTCGCCCGTCTGGAAGATCAGGGCCGCGGTGATGCGGCCCCACTCCTGGCGGAAGGCATCGGCCACGACCGTCCCCACGACGCTGGCCGTGGCCGGTGCCTCGCCCGCGCCGGCTGCCAGTTCCGGGGTGTGGCCGCCGGCCCCGGCTAGTGCTCCTCGAACGGCCAGAACGGCCTCACCTCCAGGATGCCGAGGCGGGCCATCGGGTGCTTGGCCGCCGCATCGATGGCTTCGTCGAGGTCGGCGCACTCAAGCACGTCGAAGCCGGCGATCTGCTCCTTCGTCTCGGCGAACGGGCCATCTGTCACGATGGTATGTTTTTCCCTCACTCGTACCGTGCGGGCGCTGCCGGGAGGCTCCAGTTCGGTTCCGTACAGGCGAACGCCCCGGCCGTCCATTTCGGCCACCCAGGGATCGACCGGCTCGATGCGGTCGAACTCCCCTGGGTCGACCGCCGGGTCGGTGCAGACGAGCATCATGTACCGGATCTTGCCTTCGCCCGGCTCGGGCAGCGCGACGGCCGGGGCGCTCTCCGACAGGGCACGCACCTCGGCCGCACCCGTCCACGAGTGCGGGTGCCTGCTGGCCCACCGCACCGCTTCGTCCAGGCTGGCGCACTCGAGCACGTCGTAGCCGGCCACCTGCTCATAGGTCTCCGCGTACGGTCCGTCGGTGATGAGGAGCTCGCCGTCGCGGATCTTGATCGTGGTGGCATCCGCCGCCGGCCGCAGGCCGCTCCCTTGCAAGCTGATCCCGGGCTGGATCACCTCCTCAAGCCAGGAGGAAAGCGCGGCCTGGGTCTCGTCACCCCACTGCGAGGCCAGGTCCGGGTCGGCCGTGTAGATGAGCATGTAACGCATTACCCCTCCCTTTACCGGACACTCGGCAGGACCAGTACCGACGTATTCACTATGTCCGCCGCCTCGCGGGCCGACCGCACGCGGCGCCTGGGACGGAAGGCGCGCACGAGGCGGAGCCGCAGGTCCCTCAGCGCGGCGGCGGCCTCAGCCGCGCTGGCGTCCGCAGCCCTCTGCTCGGCGGTGCTAAAGCCATGCTCATACTTGCATATTTGGTACGAAAGCGTGTAAATCATCGTTCCTCCATCCGGTGGAAGTCCCTCGAGCCGTCCTTCCGGCTCATCCAGTCAGACGACGAACGGAATCTCCCTAGATGGACACTGCCGCGCCAGACACTCCGGATCTTCATCAGCGGGTTGGGGCTGGGCCGCGGTCCCGGGCTAAGGCTAACGCAAAGTGAAAGACGAGACCGCTGTCCTGCGCGTAAGGAAACCGTAAGAAGTTGGGGCCGCCGCCGTCATGCCAGCCGAGCTTCCGACCGGCCGCACCCCGGTACCGATAAGGCTTGAGAGAAAACATAAATCGGATACGTGCGCAAGGACCCTTGCTGTTTCTCTGCTCCTCCCGAATAAGTAACTACTTTCCGTGCAGTGGTTGACACGGATTGTCTCAAATTCTACATTCTGACGCTGTAAAGGCATTTCTGGTCTTCTGCCAACTATGTAAGGGAGTAACAACGATGCTCTCTGGAAGACGGGTGCGCGCAGCCGGGTCATCCCGCTCCGGCCGTCACGCGGCCGACTCTGACCGCCAGGTCGCCTGGCCCAGCCGGCGCGCGGTAATCGCGGGCGGCATCGGCGCAGGCGTGCTCCTGGCAGTGCCCGTGGCCGCAGCCGAGGCCAAGCCGGGCTCCGGATCCACCACGTCCGGCGATCCCTGGTACGCCTTTCTTTACGGGACCCCCGGGTCATCCCCGTACCCCGGCGGATCGTTTGTCGCGGCAAAATCCCCCGCGTCCGCGTCTTCGGCCGCGTCCGCTCCGTTCCAGCTGGCTAGCCAGCTCGCGGCCACCCCAGTCCCGAGCCCGGATGGGACCACGGTGGCATTGGTGACCGTGGCGGGTACGACGGTCACGCTGAACCTTGTCGGCAAGACGACGGCCACCACCAGCAAGCAGGGAACGCTGGCCCTGGCCGGAGTGCCTTCAGACGCCAGCATCCTCGCCACGCCTGTCTTCGCCCCCGGCACGACAACCGTCGCGCTGGTCCTGGCCATCACGGTCCCCACCACCGGCGGGACACTGCGCAAGACCGATCCGCGCAGCGGCACCGTCACCACCGGGACCGCCACCACCTGGAAGTCGCATCACGTGCTGGCCTATTTCGACTCCAGCACCGGCACGTTCACCGGCCCGTTCGACCTTGCCGACGAGCCCGCTCTCGCGCTTACCACCGCCGCCGCCAACGGCAGCAGCCTGCTGCTGTGGACGACGCCGGAACCGCAGGCGGCGGACTACTCGAAGTCAAGCCCGAAGGCGACAGTGCTCTCCACGGTCAGCGCGTACCCGCTCGGCTCGGGACAGTCCAGTTTCGCCGTCCCGTCACTGGCGCCATGGCCGGTCGGTGAGCCGGTCGTGACGCTGGCCAGCGGCGATGCCGCCCGCCTGGTCTACGGGCGTGATCTGCAGGTCTGCTCGGCGCAGACCGGCGATATCAGCTCGCAGACTCTCGCGCCGCTCAACGTCGCGCGCGCGAAGCCTAGCGCCATCACCATGCAGGCACGCCCGGACGGCACCTTGTTCATCACCAAGCCGGGCATCGGCACCGCCTTCATCGTGGACCCGTCGAGCTCGTTCGCCGTGACGGCGCAGGTCAGCTTCCCGGTCCCGCAGGCACCCGCCAGCGCTCCGTGGAGCAAGGCGGTCCTGTCGTCAGCAGGCGACACGCTGTACGTCCTGGGCGGGGCCAGTTCCGGCGGCGTGTCCGCATACGACATGAGCAGCGGCGCGCTGAACGCCTCCTACACCCAGGGCGGGCTGCAGTACGGCGGCCTTTCCGTGCTGCCTAATGGCAACGTGCTCGCGGTGGGTCCAGCCCATCCGCGCCTGACGTTCTTCTCCCCAGAGCTGAGCCTGCTCGGCACCGCGGACACCAGCCTGCAGATAGCGGCGGTTTTCTAACCAGAAGGAATGCATGCCATGCCCGGATATGACACCGCAGGCGAGATACAGAACACCTATGTCTCCGCGCACGATGAGTTCGGCGCGGACCCGGCCTTCTGGGTCCGCTACTTCGCGCCTTCCCCGGCCGCGGACTTGTTCGAGGACGATCCCACCGCCGAGTGCGAGGGCGCCTGGGATAGCGGAGGCCCGTACATAGGCTGCGTCTCCGCGCCCACCCAGTCCCGCCTGGCCGGCTCGTCTGCGGAGGGGCTGGCCGACGCGCAGACATACGCCGCGGCCATACAGAGCGCGTATTACGCCGTCGCTCCGCTCGACCTGCCCTCCAACAACGCCCTGTACTGCTGGCTCGACCAGGAGTATTCAACCTCGCTCAGCCTGGATTACTGGGACGCGTGGGCGAACTACATCGCGAACTACAACTTCGCCGATCTGGGCACCTATCCGCTGTACCCGGCGCTGTACTGCACGCCGGACTCGCCGTACCCCAATTGCTCGACGATCGCCGAAGCCACCGGCCTCGACATCCCGGCCGCAGTGTGGTCCGCCGAGTGGGAGCCGTGCGGCTCCCTCACCCATCCGCCGTCCTGGGACGCGCAGGAGTGCTCGGCTGTGCCGACCCTGCTGTGGCAGTTCGGCGAGCAGGGCGCGTGCGGCTATTCGGCGAACGTCGATCTTGACGAGCAGGCCTCGGGATTCGATTATCCCGACTACTGTCTCGTGGTCGCCTACTACCCGTGATGTTCCTGGCCGGCTGCGTCGCGAGCTGCGGCGCGCTGCTTGTCCTGGCCGGGCTGAGCAAGATATACCGTGGCGCGCGCCGGATCGCTGGCTCCGCCGCCATCTGGCGCGCGCTGCGGATTCCGCGACGCTTGGTCCCGCGCGCCGAGCTTGCCGTCGGCGGAGTGGAGTGCCTGACCGGCGCGGCGGTATGCGTCCAGCTCGACCCAGTAGCCGCTGGCACCGCGATGGCTTTGCTCGGGGTGGCGTTCTGCGCGCTGCTCATGTACGTGCGGGCCAGCCGGATGCCCGGCGGCTGCGGCTGCGTCGGATGGCGGCGGCGAACTGAAACCACGCCGGGCATGGTTACCTGGCGGGCCGTGGTGCGCGCCGCGGCACTGTCCGCGGCGGGTGCCGCGGACGCCCTCGCGGCGCCAAGCGGCCGGACAGCCACGTTCTACGCCGGGGCGCTCACCGGGGGAGTGGTCCTGACGCTGCTGAGCACGCACGGGACGGTGCGCACGCCAAGGTGCCGCCGCCCGCTGTGGCGGCCGGCGCATTCCTCGATGCGGGCATTGACCGCGCACGAGGTATTCGCGGCGATGGCTCCGGCTGCCGGGCCGTCCGGGTCTGACGTGAAGTACCGCAGGACAGGCTGCGCCGACGAATTCTGGTTCCCGGGGGAGGACGGGAGAACCGTGGTGTTCCGGGTGAGTTACGCGGCTGGCGGGGTACTTGCCGTTCACGCGTCGGTGCGCGGCAAGCCGGACGCCGCGGCCGTCGTTGAATGAATAAGGGGCCACGGATCGCCGAAGGAGAAGCCATGAGGATGCACAAGGCCGCTCTCGGCTCGCTGACCGCGGCGGTTTGCCTGCTGACCATCGCCGCGTGCGGGACCGGCGCCACCGCATCGGACAGTTCCGTGACGACGGCGGGACGGACAGATGCCGCCTGCGTAACGTCACAGCTTAAGATCACGCTCACCAGGACCGGGGCGCTCGCCGGCCAGGCTGGCGGGTACCTGCGGTTCACCGACGACAGCCGCGTCACGTGCAGCCTTACCGGCTGGCCCGTGGTAACCGGGTTGACCGCGGACGGGAGAGCCACCAGGTTCCGGCACGCCCGGTCGACCATGTACGGCGCCTGGCAGTACTCGGCGCCGCTGCAGGTGCTGACACTGCGCCCGGGAGAGTCCGGGTATGCGGTGGTGGCGGCCGACGACCTGCCGGTGGGAGCGCGGACAAGCTGCCCGGCCCCGGACGTGCGCCTTCGCGTGGCGGCACCGGGCAGCAAGAGCACCGCGCTTATTTCCGCCTGGCTGCCGGGCGTAAGCTCCTATCTGCCGACTTGTACGTCAATCACCGGCATGGAGACCGGTGAGACTTCGGCGATTACGACACTCGCCAAGCTCGCGCACTAGCCAACTCGGTACGCTGAGGCGGCGGAGCGGACAATCCAAGGACACCAGGGGGACGACCATGGCCGACTGGATGGAGACTCAGATCACCACCAAGTCAAGCCCGCGACCGGTCAGCGACACGGTCGCGCGGCTGACCGGCATCCTGGCCGCCAAGGGCATGAAGGTCTTCGCGGTCATCGACCAGCGGGAGCAGGCCCGCGAGGCCGGGCTCGAACTGCGCGAGACGACCCTGGTGCTCTTCGGGAACCCGGCGGCGGGCACGCCGGTAATGGATACCGTGCCGCTCGCCGCGCTCGACCTGCCGCTGAAGGTGCTGATCTGGGACGACGCGGGCGAAACGAAGGTGAGTTACTTCTCCCCGGCCGCCATCGCCGAGCGGTACGGCCTCGGTCACGACCTGGCGGCCAAGCTGGCGGGCATCGACCCGGTGACCGACGCGCTAGTCGCCGCATAGACGGGCTTGGGCGGCGAGCCAGGTCAGCGCGTCCGGAGCATTGTCGAGCACGGTGATGTGACCCGCGTCCGGGATGACACGCAACTCGGCTGCGGGGCAGCGGGCGCCGAGCCATTCACCCTGCGCGCACGGCACCATCTTGTCCTTCGCGCCGTGCATGACGAGGACCGGAACGCGGATTGCATCCGGCCGGAACCCCCACGGCTGGACGCCGGCGAGGGTGTCCTCAAGATATCCCTCGTTACCCTGCTCGATAGCCCGGCCGGCCACGCCTGCCAGCCACGACCAGCCGCCGCTGAGGGCAGCCATGTCAGCCTCGGTGAAGAAGGCGCCCATGTCCTCGGGTTCAGCCTCGGCCCAGTGCGCATTGAGCGCCGCGCGCCCGCTCGTAGCCGCTCTGTTCTCCGCCGCGATGCCCGGCGACGAGCCCGCGAACCAGTCCAGCCCGTCCGCGTCGAACGGAGCCGGCGCGGACACGCTCACCGCGGCGATGACCCGCTCGGGCAGCAGTGCGGCGCAGGCCAGCGCGTGCGGGCCGCCGCCGGAATGGCCGAGCACGGCAAACCGGCCGATGCCGAGGGCGTCCGCGACCGCGGCCACGTCCGCGGCTGCGGACGCGACAGTCCGGCCGTCGTGCGGACTCGAGCCGCCATAACCGGGCCGGTCATAGGAGACCCAGCGCAGGCCGTTCGCTTCGGCGGCCGTGAACAACGGTTCAGGCGGCGAGCCGATGTTG
>Ga0335074_10005985_pt1 | contig 16849 bp, 13 predicted proteins | sample Lox_Sample_23_FD_206715 | JGI IMG/M metagenome (GOLD analysis project Ga0335074, IMG submission 206715) | Soil microbial communities from Loxahatchee National Wildlife Refuge, Florida, United States - Lox_Sample_2.3 | ecosystem: Environmental > Terrestrial > Soil > Wetlands | place: USA...
GTGGTGGTGGTTTTGCTGGACATGGGTGGCTGACCCCCTCCCCGGGGTGTTTTGGTGCAAAGTCTTCAGAAGATTTGAGTTAAGGGTGGACTTTGGGTGGTTCGGCTTGAAAAAAGCGAAGGCCGCCGGGCTGGGAATCACGGGCGGCTTGAATTTCTATCTAGATCTATTGTTTCAGATGGAGCGGAATTAATTGGTAGTGATTTTTGAACAGGGTTAATGGTTTGGTTTGTGGGGGTTGGATGGGTTATCCACATTTGCAGGGGCTTGACAGGAGTTTGGAGGGGTGAATTTGGGTGGGGCGGGGCATCGAGCGCGAGGGGAGTCCGGACTATTTATCGCGCGTCTTAACGCGCGATAACCCACCCTTTCACTTTGTGAAAGGGTAGGCCACCCGGGTCTGTCGATCAGGATGAGATCGTGAAAGCAGGATGAGATCGTGAAAGGGTAGGCCACCCGGCGAGCCAAGACAACGGATTTGGTTTGGCTCAGGAGGGGTGGAAGATCTGGATGAGGAGCCAGGCGTTGAGGGCGGCGATGAGCCAGGCGACGGTCCAGGCGGAGTATTTGAGGAGACGGCCGTTGGCGAACTCGCCCATGCGGGCGGGGTCCGAGGTGAATTGCACGAGCGGGAAGACGGCGAAGCTGAGCTGCATGGAGAGGATCACCTGACTGAGGATGAGCAGGTTGGCGGTGCCGCGTTCGCCGTAGAAGAGTGTGACGAAGACGGTGGGGATGATGGCGAGCGAGCGCGTGATGAGGCGGCGGAGCCAGGGGCGGAGACGGATGTGGAGGAAGCCTTCCATGACGATCTGGCCGGCGAGGGTTCCGGTGATGGTGGAATTTTGACCGGAGGCGAGCAGGGCGAGGGCGAACATGGTGCTGGCTCCGGTGAAGCCGAGCATGGGCGTGAGGAGTTTGTAGGCGTCGCCGATCTCTGCGATGCCAAAGTCACCGTGGCGGTGGAAGACGGCGGCAGCGAGGATGAGGATGGCGGCGTTGACGAAGAGCGCGAGCATGAGCGCGGTGGCGGAGTCGATGTTGGAGAAGCGGATGGCTTCGCGCTTGCCGGCGGAGGTGCGCGGGTAGTTGCGCGTTTGGACGATGGAGGAGTGCAGGTAGAGGTTGTGCGGCATGACCGTCGCGCCGAGGATGCCGATGGCGATGTAGAGCATGTCGTGGTTGGCGACGATGGCCGCGGAGGGGATGACGAGGTTGCGGGCGATGGGCAGCCAGTCGGGGTGGGAGCGAAGGACTTCGATCCCGAAGAGGACGCTGATGGTGCCGATGAGGGTGATGACGAGGGCTTCGAGGTAGCGGAAGCCGCGGTTTTGGAGAAGCAGGATGAGGAGGACGTCGGCGCCGGTGATGAGGACGCCGAAGATGAGGGGGATGCCGAAGAGAAGCTGCAGCGCGATGGCGGAGCCGATGACCTCGGCGAGATCGCAGGCGGCAATGGCGACTTCGGCGAAGAGCCAGAGCGCGATGGAGGTGCGGCGCGAGTAGGTGTCGCGGCAGGCTTGTGCGAGGTCGCGCTCGGAGGCGATGCCAAGTTTGAGCGAGAGGCTTTGGAGCAGGATCGCCATCAGGTTGGAGAGCATGATGACGAAGAGCAGGGTGTAGCCGTAGCGCGAGCCGCCGGCGAGGTCGGTGGCCCAGTTGCCGGGGTCCATGTAGCCGACGGCGATGAGAAAGCCGGGGCCGGCGAAACCGAGGATGCGACGCCAGAGGGCGCCGCGGGAGATGCGAACGGAGGCGAAGACGTCGGGGAGGGACGGCTCAAGCGCGCGAGGACTGTGGGGCAGGGGCTCGGCGACGGATTGGGAGACTGGGGTCATGTCGAGCGGCGGACCGTGAGGTCTTAGATGCAGTATGCCATAAAGACTTAACCGTGGTTATGTGAATCTTTCTGGCGTGAGGTTGGACGGGATTGGAGAATCGTCCGGCATAACGCGATACCCCACCCTTTCACGATGAGACCGTGAAAGTGTAGGCCACCCGCCTTCATGGCTCGCGATAAGAGGCCTGCCGGGTCGGGCTTATCTGGCTTTTGGTTTGCGGGGTTTTGCGGGAGTGGGCGGGCGGAGCCAGATGTGATGGGCGGCGAAGAGGCCGAGCGTGATTTCGCGGGAGGGGGTGCGGACGCGGAGGGTGTCGTCGTAGTTGCGGGCGATGGGCGTGAGGGTGACGCCGGGGCCGATGTTGAGGGTGTGGAGGAATTCGAGCAGGCGGGCGTCGCGCTCGTAGAGCGAGGCGACGACCATGGCGCGGCCGGAGGGTGCGTCGGAGAGGCGCACGAGGCCGCGGCGCTGGAGCTGCGCGGGTGTTTCGGGGAGGACGCGGTTGCCGTGCGGGCAGTCGCCTTCGGGGCCGAGGCGCTCGATCAGCTTGGCTTCGAAGGCGGGCGAGATGACGTGCTCGAGGCGCTCGGCTTCGGCGTGAATGTGGTGCCACTCCATGTGGAAGATCTCGGAGAGCATGCGCTCGACGAGGTGATGGCGGAGGGCGGTGCGGTGAGCGGCTTCGCGGCCCTTGGAGGTGAGCTTAAGCGGGCCGTCGGCGGAGGAGACGTAGCCGTCTTCGCGGAGGCGGCGGAGAGCCTTGGTGACGGCGGGCTGGGAGACCTCGAGCCACTGGGCGAGGAAGGCAGGGATGACGGTGTGGCCTTCGCTCTCGGCCTCGATGATGGCCTTGAGGTAGTCCTCTTTGGAGACGGTGATCTCGGCGGCTGGCATTGATGTAAGTTAACCACGGTTTGGTGCGGAGGGGAAGTGGAGGTTTTGGGGATTTGGGATATGGGGCGACTGGGAGCTGTGAGCTGCGAGCTTTGAGCTTTGAGTGAGGGGGGCTGATCGACTCAGCCCAAGTTGTTTGCTGCCGGGCGGTTTTCTCGCGCGTCTTAACGCGCGATACCCCACCCTTTCACTTTGTGAAAGGGTAGGCCACCCGGTCGTTGCAGCGGGTGGGGTTGACGGGGTGGCTATACTTGGTGGGGCTTCGAAGCAGAGAAGAAGCGGCTGGGTGGTGATCGGTGCGATCCGATGTGGACGATGCGAAGGTTTCGCTGAGGGTGGAGCTCGCGGGCAGGACGGATGTGGGGATGGTGCGGCGCTCGAACCAGGATGCGTTTGCGGTGGTGGAGTCGCTGGGGTTGGCAGTGGTGTGCGACGGGATGGGCGGGCCGGCGGGCGGGGACGTGGCGAGCCGGTTGGCGTTGGAGAGCTTTCTCGAGGTGGTGCGGCAGGAGATTGAGGCGAGCCGGAGCGCGGACAGCGGACGAGCGGCGCGGGCGCTGTGCAGAGCGGCGGCGGCGGCGAATCGGGCGGTGCGGGCGAGAGCGGGCTACGACACGCGGTTTCGCGGGATGGGGACGACGCTGGTGGCGGCGAGGCTGGATGGAAGCGAGCTGGCGGTGGTGAATGTGGGGGACAGCCGGGCGTACCTGGCGCGCGGCGGAGAGATTCGGCAGTTGACGGTGGACCACTCGTACGTGGGCGAGCAGATGCGCAAGGGGTTGATGACGGAGGATGAGGCGGAGCGGTCGCCGTATGCGGCGGCGATTACGCGGGCGATTGGGATTGAGGACGATGTGCAGCCGGACTTTTATACGGAGCCCGTGGAGGCAGGGGATGTGCTGCTGCTGTGCAGTGATGGGCTGACGCGGCATATGCGCGATGAGGAGATTGCGAAGGTGCTGTGGGACGCGAAGGCGACGGTGGAAAAGATTTGCGAGCGGCTGATCGCGACGGCGAATGCGCACGGAGGAACGGATAATGTGACGTGCGCGGTGATGCGGTTGGGTGTGGCGGGTGCCCCGCTGCGCGGATGAATGGTGGCGATGCGGTGCCGTGGAGCCGGCGGTTTCAACGGATGCGGAACTGGCGATGATAGAAAAAACCCTCGCAGCGAATTTCGTTGCGAGGGTTTTTCTCAGTTGTTGGAGCTGCGATCAGGCTTTGATTCTGCGGCGGACGGCTCCGGCCAGACCCAGAATGCCGGTTCCGAGCATAAAGAGGCTGGAAGGTTCGGGTGTGGCGGCGACGGCGTTGTAGGTTGTGTCGTCGATGCCCCAGGCGTCGTCGCTGTCATCGGTGATGGTGACTGAATCGAACGCCGTTGTATCTGTGAAGCCGAAGTACTGAGCACCACCGTTTACGTTGATGGGGACGTCCAGGGTTTCAGAGGTTCCATCGTCGAAGGTGATGGTGATGGTGCTGGTGTAATACGTCTGGAGACCGGTGATCCAGGTTCCGAAGGAGTTTGTAGGATCCGCAAAGTCGAAGGTTGCGGAGCCTCCCGGGAATCCAAGCCACTGGTTTCCGCCGGGGGTGGTGTTGAACCCATACAGGTTGCCCAAGGTGGTGTCGCTAATCCCGCTGAAGCCATCTCCGAAGTTAGTTGGTGTGTTGAGAGTAACGGTGACTCCCGGCGCGGCGGTGAATGGAGAGTAATAGCCGACGGCGAGGTTTTCGTAGGTGATGGTGTTCAGCGAGCCGAAGCCCAGGGCAGCGGTTTCAAACGCAGCCTGTGCTGCGGTGGAGTTTGGGAATGGCCCGGTTGTGGATGCGCCATCGTCTTGTCCCGAGAAGGTGCTGATGGAAGCAAAAGCGGAGCCCGAAGAGATCAATAACACTGCCAAGCCGAGGGTGCCGGTCCGTCTCAACGATCTGAAATTGAATTTAGACATGCCTAGTCCTCCTCCTTGCCTTTTGCTTGCGATCTTCAGGGAAGCTTTGAGTCTGTTGACGTAAATGCACGTGCAGTTCCAGTTGGATCGCCAGAACTCCGAGGAGATTGAACGAGTTGTGGGGATGACGAAATTCTTCGCAAGGGTAAGGCGCAAAAGATTGCAGGCAGAATGACAACCCGTTTCCTTGAGCGGCTCTGGAGAGTCGAGAATGTCGAATTGCGAGTATCGCGCTAGATGCGGGCGATGTCGTCGGCGGTGACCTGGATGTCGAAGCCGGTGAAGAGGTCGGCGATGCGCTGGTCATCGAAGCCGCGCTCGCGGAGGAGACGGACTTCGTCGGAGAGCATGGAGACGACTTGCTGCGCGGTGAAGAGCTGCTGAGAGGCGCCGGCGGCTTCGCGGAGCTCGCGGGCGGCGCGGGCGACCTGGTCGGCGGTGTAGGCGGGATAACCGGTTACGGAATCGGGCACCAAAGGCCTCCTGACGTTTTCGGGCGGGCTGCGTCGATAAGGATAAGAAGCAAAGAGGCGTGCTGAGGTTGCGAGGACGGCGGCCGGCGTGCGCTTGTTTGCGAATGCAAGACTGGAGTGCTGGAACGATGGTTGTGGTCGAGGAGTTTGTGGATTTGAAGACGCCGGGCGGAGCGATGCGCACGCATGTGACGCGGCCGGCAGCTGAAGGAAGGTTTCCCGGTGTGGTGTTTTATTCGGAGATCTTTCAGATGACGGGGCCGGTGCGGCGGCTGGCGGCGCAGCTGGCGGGGCATGGATACGTCGTGGCGGCCCCGGAGATTTATCACGAGTATGAGCCGGCGGGAACGGTGTTGGGGTATGACCAGGCGGGGTCGGACCGCGGAAATGCGTTGAAGACGACGAAGCGGCTGGGCGCGTTCGATGATGACGCGCGCGCGGTGCTCGAGCATCTGGCGGGGCGCAAGGACTGCACGGGAAGGATGGGCGCGATGGGGATCTGCATCGGCGGGCATCTGGCGTTTCGGGCGGCGATGAATCGTGAGGTGCGGGGCGCGGTTTGCTTTTATGCGACGGACATTCACAAGGGAAGCCTGGGGTTGGGAAGGCAGGACGATTCGCTGGCGAGAGCGGGGGAGATTCAAGGCGAGCTGTTGATGGTGTGGGGGCGGCAGGACCCGCATATTCCGGTGGAGGGACGGATGCTGATTTTGGAGACGCTGAACAAGGCGGGGACGAAGCTGAATTGGGTGGAGGTGAATGGGGCGCATGCGTTTCTGCGCGATGAGGGTCCGAGGTATGACCCGGAGCTGGCGCGGGAGTGCTTTGGGATGGCGGTGGATTTGTTTCGGCGGACGTTGTAGGGGGTTCGTTCGAGGTGAGACGAGCGGCGGGTTTGGCTTTTTATCGTTCGCTACCGCGAACCACAACCCACCCTTTCACGGTGGAGCTGTGAAAGGGTAGGCCACCCGGATCGGTGGCGGGTTAGGAGATGAAGCCCTGGAGCCAGGGGTCGGTGGTGTGGGTGAGCTCCTGGGTGGTGCCGTCGAAGACGACGCGGGTGTCGTTGAAGACGAGGAATTTTGTGCCAGGGTCGATGCCGTTGTTGGGGATGAGGCGCATCTGGTTGGAGGCCGTGTTGTAGCGGTGGGTGGCGAGGGTGAAGGCGTCCTGCATGCGGTGGGTGATGAGGAGCGATGTGGTTTGGGAGACGTCGCGCTGCTTGACGATGAGCTCGATGATGGTGGTGGAGGTGATGGGGTCGAGGCCGCCGGTGGGCGAGTCGTAGAGGATGAGGTCGGGCTTGGAGATGATGGCGCGGGCGATGGAGACGCGGCGGCGCATGCCTCCGGAGAGCTCGGATGGATATTTGTTGATAGCGTGTTCGAGCTCGACGAAGCGCAGGGCTTCGACGACGCGGGTGTGGATCTCGGCGGGGTCGCAGTGCTCTTCCTCGAGGCGGTAGGCGACGTTGTCTTCGACGTCGAGGGAGTCGAAGAGGGCGCTTTCCTGAAAGACCATGCCGATGTGGGCGCGCATTTCGAACATCTCGCGGGGCGTGAGGTCGGAGAGCAGGCGGCCGAAGATGCGGACCTCGCCGGAGTCGGGCGTGATGAGGCCGTTGGCGAGCTTCATGATGACGCTTTTGCCGACGCCGGCGGGGCCAAGCATGATGCGGGTTTCGCCGTGCATGACGGTGAAGGAGACGTCTTCGAGGACGGGGCCGCGGTCGAAGGCGACGGAGACGTGGGAGAACTCGACGACGGGTGTTCCGGGTGAGAGCTCGGGATGGAAGGCGGCGGTAGCGGTGGCGGCCATTGGGGCTTAACCATTTTCCTACGGATTCAGGAAGCGAGCTGATGCCGAGACACGGATTCCCCGGATTGCTCGTGTTCGCCGGGCATTTTCTCGTGCGTCTTAACGCACGATACCCCACCCTTTCACGATGAGGCTGGGAAAGGGTAGGCCACCCAGATCGTAGGCCACCATGGATCCTTATCTGCCGAAGATGCCGATCATCATCTTGGTGACGAGGAAGTCGAGCAGGATGATGAGGACAGAGGAGACGACGACGGCGCGGGTGGTAGCGCGGCCGACGCCTTGTGTGCCGCCGGTGGTGCGCAGGCCGTAGAAGCAGCCGATGGTGGCGATGATGAAGCCGGAGAAGAGCGGCTTGGAGAGACCTTCGATGATGTCGCCGAAGATGAGCGAGCGGAAGGCGGTGTGGAAGAAGGCGCTGCCCTTGAGGCCGAGCAGGCCGACGGCGACGCCAGCGCCGCCGAGAATGCCGCAGGCATCGGAGACGATGGTGAGGAAGAACATCATGGAGACGGTGGCGACGAGGCGCGGCGTGACGAGCTTGCGGATCGGGTCGGTGCCGAGAGCACGCATGGCGTCGATCTGCTCGGTGACCTTCATGGAGCCGAGCTCGGAGGCCATGCCGGAGGCGTTGCGGCCGGAGACCATGAGGCCGGTGAGGACGGGTCCGAGCTCCTTGATCATGGAGAGCGCGACGAGGCGGCCGGTCATGTTGACGGCGCCGAACTGCTGCAGGGATGTGGCGGACTGAAGGGTGAGAACGCAGCCGGTAAAGAAGCCGGTGAGAATGACGATGGGCAGCGAGCCGAAGCCGACGTAGTCCATCTGGGTGAAGGTGTCGGCGATGTAGCGGGGCTGCGAGAAGATGGCGCTGACGGCGTGCCAGGTAAGCAGGGAGTACTCCTGCACCGAAGCAACGATGCCTTTGGCGTAAGCCTCTGGGGAGCGAAGTTTCATCCGTCTGCTGTGGCTAAGAGTACCAGACAGGGGCGGGGGCGAAGCGGCGGGAAGTGCGAGAATAGAGGCATGCAAGCCACAATGAAGGCCGCTGTACTACGAGGCAAGGAAGACCTGCGGGTGGAACAGGTTGCGATGCCGAAGGCGGGGCCGGGCGAGCTGGTGGTTCGGGTGGACGCGGCGCTGACGTGCGGGACGGATTTGAAGGTGTTTCGGCGCGGGTATCACGCGAAGATGCTGACGGTGGACCGGCTGTTTGGGCATGAGGTTGCCGGGACGGTCGTGGAAGTGGGCGAGGGCGTGAGGGAGTTTCGGGTGGGCGAGCGGGTTGTGCCGCTGAACTCGGCGCCGTGCGATGCGTGCTTTTACTGCAGGAACGGGCAGCAGAATCTTTGCGACGATCTGCTGTTCAACAACGGAGCGTATGCGGAGTATCTGCGGGTGCCGGCACGGATTGTGGAGAAGAATACGCTGCGGATTCCGGAGGGGATGCGCGCGGAGCATGCGGCGCTGACGGAACCGCTGGCGTGCGTGGTGCGCGGGCTGGAGGAGTCGGGCGCGGCGGCGGGGCAGACGGCGATTGTGCTGGGCGCGGGACCGATCGGGCTGCTGTTTATTCATGCGGCGGCGATTGAGGGGCTGCGGGTGATCGCGGTGGTGAAGCGGGCCGATCAGATGGAGACGGCGAAGCTGTTTGGGGCGGAGCAGGTGGTGCGGATTGCGGATGTCGACGATCCGGTGGCGGCGGTGCGGGCGCTGACTCCGGAGGGACGTGGAGCGGATTTGGTGTTGGAGGCGGTGGCGACTCCGGAGGCGTGGGAGTGGGCGGTCGAGATGGTTCGGAAGGGCGGCGTGGTGAACTGGTTTGGAGGGCCGCCGGCAGGGACGGATGTGAAGCTGAGTACGAACCAGATTCATTACAGCGACCTGACGCTGAAGGCGAGCTTTCATCACACGCCAGGGACGGTGCGGAGAGCGTTCGAGTTGTTGCGGTCGGGGCGGTTCAATGCCGATGCGTTTTTGACGGGGACGGCGACGCTGGATGAGGTGCCGCGGGTGTTCGAGCGGATGTTGACGCGGCCGGCGGAGGGAACGGCGCCGGAGATCAAGACGGTGATTCTGAGCGGGGCAGCAGGGCGGCGGGTTGGCGAGGCAGCAGGTCGGCAGGTTGACGAGGCAGCGAGGCGGCAGGTGAGCGAGATAGCGGGGTAACGGGTGAACGAGTTGGCGAGTCGTCGGGCGAGCGAGGCGTTTTCGCTGGAAGGTGCGCCGGAGATTTATTTGACGCCGGTGGAGCGGCCGTCGCTGGAGCAGGCGCTGTTGTGGTGCAGGCAGCTGGCGACGACACATTATGAGAACTTTCATGTGACGACGTTCTTTCTGCCGAAGCGGTTGCGGCCGCATTTTTTCAGCGTGTATGCGTTCTGCCGGACGTCGGACGATCTGGGCGACGAGGTGGGCGATACGAAGACGGCGTCGCGGCTGCTCGGTGAGTGGCGAGCGATGCTGCATGAGTGTTTCGAGCATCCGGAGCGGTCGCGGCATCCGGTGTATGTGGCGCTGGAGCCAACGATTCGGCAGTGCGAGCTGCCGCGGGAGCCGTTCGACGATTTGATCACGGCGTTTGAGCAGGACCAGGTGTATACGAAGCATGAATCGCTGGCGACGTTGGAAGAGTACTCGAGGTATTCGGCGAATCCGGTGGGGCGGCTGGTGTTGCTGCTGAGCGGATATCGCGACGAGGCGATGATGCGGCTGTCGGATGAGATCTGCACGGGGCTGCAGCTGGCGAACTTTTATCAGGATGTGGTGACGGACTGGGTGGATCGGGGACGGCGCTATCTGCCGGCGGATGCCATGCAGCGGTTTGGCGTGACGGACGAACAGATTGCAGTGCGGCGGTTCGACGCGAACTACAAGGAGATGATGAAGTTTCTTGTCGAAGATGCACGGGTGCGGCTGGAGCGTGGAGCGAAGCTGACGACGATGGTGGAGCGCGACCTGGCGGCGACGCTGCAACTGTTTGTGAAGGGCGGGCTGGCGATTCTGGACGCGATTGCGGCGCAGGATTACGACACGCTCGAGGACCGGCCGGTGGTGACGAAGGCGAAGAAGCTAAGGCTGCTGGGTGGAGCGTTGGTGGGGCGCGTGGCGGCGTCGATGTCGAGGAAGAGTGCGATGCGGCGAGCGGGGGCGGACTCAAAGCAGGGACAGGCGGCATGAGTGCGGCGCGGGCCAAGGTGCAGCTGAGCGAGCTGGAGCAGGCGTACGCGACGTGTCGCGAGATTGCGAAGCGCGAGGCGAAGAATTTCTACTGGGCGTTTCGCGTGCTGCCGCAGCATAAGTCCGATGCGATGTGCGCGGTGTATGCGTTCATGCGCAAGGCGGACGATCTGGCCGACGATGAGAGTGTGCCGATTGAAGCGCGACGCGCGGCGATGGCGACGTGGACGGCGGAGTGGCGGGCTGCTCGCGGTGGGCCGGGCGGAGGTGCAGGGCAGGATCCGGTGTTTGTGGCGCTGGACGATGCGCAGCGACGGTTCGGGATCAGCGATGAGCTGCTGGAGAAATTGGTTGAGGGAACGACGCTGGATTTGCAGGAGCAGCAGCCGGGCGTAGAAGAAGTGCGGTCGATCCGGATTATCGAGCAGGGACACGCGGCGAATGTTTTTCAGGTGTACAGGACGTTTGAGGATCTGTACCGGTATTGCTATCTGGTGGCGTCGGTTGTCGGGCTGGTGTGCATACGCATCTTTGGGTACACGGATGAGAAGGCGGAGCACTACGCGGAGCATGTGGGGATTGCGTTTCAGCTGACGAATATTCTGCGCGACGTGAAAGAGGATGCGGAGCGCGGGCGGGTGTATCTTCCGCTGGCGGAGCTGGAGCATGAGCGCGTGGAGTTGGATGAGTTTTTGCTGGCGACGCGGGGCGTGGTGATTACCGATGAGATGGTGGAGCTGGTGCGGCGCGAGGTGAAGCGCGCGGGCGTGTTCTATCGCGATGCGGCGGAGCTGATTCCGCTGCTGGATGCGGATGCACGGCCCGCGATGCGGGTGCTGGTCGGGATCTACGAGAGGCTGCTGGACAAGATTGCGGCGAATCCGGCGGCGGTGTTTCATCGGAGGGTGTCGGTGCCGACGGCGACGAAGCTTGCGATCCTGGCGCGGGGGATGTTTGAGGCGTGGCGGTTGCGGAGACGCGCGGCGTGAGTGAGGCAGTGGATGCAGTGGTGGTGGGCGCGGGCGTGGCGGGGCTCGCGGCTGCGGTGGCGCTGAGCGGAGTTGGCGCGCGAGTCGTGTTGCTGGAACGCAAGCCGTATGTGGGCGGGCGGGCGTATTCGTATCTGCATCCGGCGTTGAATGAGGTGATCGATTCGCAGCATGTGCTGCTGGGATGCTGCACGAATCTGATCGATCTGTGCAGGCTGGCGGGGATTGAGCGGAAGATCAAGTGGTATGACGCGATTCCGTTTCTGGAGCCGGGGCGCGATGGCGGCGAGGCGCGACGGAGCGAGATTGTGCCGGGCGATCTGCCGGCGCCGATGCATTCGATGGTGAGCTTTTTCGGCGCGCCGATGCTGGGGCTGCGCGACAAAGCGGGGATTGCGCGCGGGTTGATGGAGTTCGTGCGCGGGATTCCGGCGACGGATAACGAGGCGTTCTCGGAGTGGGTGCGGAGGACGCGGCAGACGGAGCGGGCGGTGAAACATTTTTGGGAGCCGGTGATTGTGAGCACGCTGAACGATACGTTCGAGCGGACCTCGACGCGGTATGCGGCGAAGGTGATGCGGGAGTCGCTGCTGAAGTCGGCGGAGGGTGGACGGATGGGCGTGCCGACGGAGCCGATGTCGGATTTTTATGCGAGCGTGGCGCGGCTGGCGGAGCGGAAGGGGACTGCGGTGCGGCTGCGCGCGAGTGTGGAGAAGATTGAGCGCGCGGGTGATGTGTGGCGGGCTGTGTTGAATGACGGCGAGAGCGTGAGTGCGAAGGCGATGGTGCTGGCGCTGCCGTTTGAGCAGGCGCGAAGTTTGCTGGCGACGATTGCGGAGCCGAGTGCGGCGGTGCGCGAGGTGATGGAGGGATTGGCGCAGTTTGTGGATGCGCCGATTACGACGATCCATCTGTGGCTGGACCACGAGGTGACGGAGATGGAGCAGGCGGCGCTGCTGGATACGCGGATCCAGTGGATGTTCAACAAGTCGCGGATCCGGCGGAGTTCGGGCGGTGAGCATTATTACGAGCTGGTGATCAGCGCGAGCGATGCGGAGCTGACGATGACGCGTGAGGAGATTCTGGCGTCTGGCGTTGAAGAGTTTGGAAGATTTTTTCCTGCGATGCATTGCGCGAAGATTTTGCGGGCGGGGGTGTTGAAGGAGGCGAGGGCGACGTTTTCGGTGACGCCGGGGCTGGAGAGTTTCCGTCCGGAGGCAGATAGTTGCGGTGATGGACTATTTCTGGCGGGGGATTGGACGAAGACGGACTGGCCGAGCACGATGGAGAGCGGGGTGCGGAGCGGGCGGATGGCGGCGGAGGCGGTGGTGCGGGCGGCGGGTGGGAGCTCGAGCTTTTTGAAGGCGGAGCTGGCGGGGCGTGGAGCGATGGGGTGGATCGCGCGGTAGCCGTTTGGAGCTTCACGAAAAAATAGCTGACCCGGGTGCGAGCCAGAGGGTATGATTTCGTCCGATTGCGAAAGGCGGCAGTGGATGGTTGTGACAGGCGCATTTTGTTTGGGACTCGCAGTATTGGCGCAGGCGACGGGTGGGGTGGGTGCACAAGGCGGGCGCGGGGTGGTGGTGAATGGGCGCACGGCGATCGTGTTGAGCGCGGATGCGAAGGGGCCGGTGCGGCTGGCGGCGGAGGACCTCGCGAGCGATATGCAGAAGGTGTTTGGGGTGAAGCCGAGGATCGACGCCAGTGTGGGTGACGCGAGTGGGTCAGCGATTGTGGTGAGTGAGGCGGAGGGGGCGCGGCCGGCGGAGTCGTTTGCGATTCGTGTGGCGGAGGATGGCGGGAAGCGCGTGGTGCGGCTCGAGGGCGCGGACATGCGCGGTGAGATCTATGCGATCTATGAGTTTTCGCAGGAGTTCCTGGGCGTGGACCCGATGTACTACTGGACGGACAATGAGCCAGCGAAGCGAAGCGAGGTGGTACTGGCGGCGGGAACGGACAAGGAGTTTCCGGCGCCGGTGTTCAAGTATCGCGGATGGTTTCCGAATGATGAGGATCTGCTGACGGGGTGGGCTCCGGATGAGAAGACGGGGATTGCGCCCGCGGTGTGGGAGAAGATCGACGAGACGATTCTGCGGTTGAAGGGAAATATTGTGGTGCCGGGGACGTGGAACTTTCCGGATGAGCAGGAGATGCGGATTGCGGGCGAGCGCGGGCTGATCCTGACGCAGCATCATGCGATGCCGCTGGGCGTGAATGTGGCGCGGTGGCCGAAGGATGTGCCCTACAACTACTCGACGCACCCGGAGATATTGGAGCGGGCGTGGACGGACGCGGTGGCGGTGGTGCCGAAGGACCAGGAGGTGCTGTGGTCGGTGGGGCTGAGGGGGTTGTCGGATGTGAGCTATGCGTCGATGGACCCGAGCGTGGTGGGCAATGACAAGCGGCTGGGGATGCTGATCAGCAAGGCGATCGATGAGCAGATGAAGATTGTGCGGGCGCGGTTTCCGGATGCCCATTTTGTGACGGATTTGTGGCAGGAGGGATCGCGGCTGGAGCAGGAGGGTTACTTGAAGATTCCGCCGGAGGTGACACTGGTGTGGGCGGATACGGGCTACGGCGATCCGCAGGACAACGGCCTGGTGAGCGCGGGACAGGGGATCTATTTTCACGTGGCAATGATGAACGGGCATGCGAATCAGCTGACAGAGATGGTCCCGGTGGAGACGATCTACGAGCAGCTGGGGCGGTATCAGAAGGCGGGAGCGACGGCGTACTTTCTGGTGAACACGAGCGACGAGCGTCCGGTGGTGATGACGACGCGCGCGGTGATGGATGCGGTGTGGGAGGGCGCGGACAAGAAGACTCCAGATGAGTTTTACAAGGAGTGGATCACGGAGGAGTTTGGAGCGAAGGCGGTTCCGGCGCTGACGGAGTTTTACAAGGCGTACTTTGCGGCTCCGGCGCTGGTGCAACCGTTTCATCTGCCGCCGGGCATGGCGAACCGGTTGGGAGCGCCGCCGCCGCCGGAGGAGAAGATTCACTTCACGCGGTGGTATGGCGATCAGCTGTATCACACGGAGGGACGCGAGCTGATGCTGCAGACGATTCTGCAGACGCCGATTGTGAGTGTGCCGAGCCAGGCTCCGAAGTGGGAGCTGCCGCGCTATTTGACGCGGTATGGCGGGGCGGACTGGACGGACACGACGGCGAAGCGCGAGATTGTGGCGTGCGGCGAGGCGCAGCCGCGATGGGATGCGGTGTGGAAGATGGCTGTGGCGGATGAGTCGGTGGTGTCGGCGTCGCGAAGGAATTTTTACAACATGGCGGTGCTGACGATGGCGGCGACGAATCGTGACAGCAACCAGATGCTGCTGGATGTTTCACACGCGGTGGAGGATTTGAAGGCGGGGGACAAGACGAAGGCGGAGGGTGAGGCGCAGTCGGCGGTTGCGGCGATGAATCATCTGCTGACGACGCGGAAGTCAGCGGAGTATGGCAAGTGGAAGAACTGGTATCGCGGGGATTGGCTGAGCGGCGTGTACAGGACGCAACAGACGGCGGAGATCTTTGCGAAGTGGATCGATGACCCGATGACTCCGGTGCCGCCGGCGATGGATTGGGGATGGGAGGCGTACTACCACATCCTGCACCATGAGGATGACCGGAGTGTGGATGTGAGGTGAGGCAGTGAGTGGGGAGCAGTGAATAGTGAGTAGTGAGTAGTGAGTAAGGCAAAGGCAAAGACAAAGGATGAGGCAGAAAGCAGATCCCGTTCGCGGATGCCGCTGCGCGACTTCGCTCAGGATGACAGTTTCGGGGAGCTGCTCAAATAGCGGTTGGCACTACGTGTTGCTTACGCGGCCCATGAAGGGATCGCTGATGGAGGGTTGGCCGGTTTCGACGCGGCCGGCGTAGCGGGCGATGAGGCGGGGGTGATCCGGTGCGGTGATGCGGATGTCGTACCAGTTGCTGCTCTTCTGAAGATCGAGTGGGAGGGTGTGTTCGCGGGTGAGCGTGTGTTCTAGGGGAGACGCTCCGTAGGAGCAGTCTTCGATGCGGATGGGAAGTGGGCGAGTGTCGCTGGCGGAGAGTTGGAGCAGGATGTTGCCGGTGGGATTTCCGGCGGAGGATGCGTAGCGGAGAACGGCGGGCGAGGGAGTGGAGGCGTCGCCCTGGAACTCGCGAAAGAAGCCGTTGGGGCCGTGGATTTCGATGTGGTAGATGCGGTCGACGAAGGCGTCGAGCGGGAAGGTGTCGCGGAGCGTGTCGCCGGCAGCGACGGCGTAGGAGATGCTGCGCAGACTGCCGGACTTCAGGTTGCGGAGATAGACGTTGAAGGGCGAGCCGAGGGATTGTTTGCCGAAGAACTGGTTGGCGGCGCGGCACTCGAGGGTGAGGTGGGTGCGCGTTGCGGTGACTTCGGCGTAGAGCTCGTAGGGCAGAGCGCAGGACGGACGCGTGCCCGGTTCCTGCGTGCCCATGAGGGTGGAGAGTTGGCCCTGCTGCGCGGCGGCGATCTCGGAGGGGTTGAGGATGTGGAAGTCGGAGGGCGGCGGCTGGAACTTTGCTTTGTAGAGGGTTTCGATGTAGGGGTCGCGGTGCACGAAGGGGAGAGGATCGTGTGCGGCGGTGTCGAAGGGGCGGAAGACGGTGGTGAGGTTGCCGGAGATGGCGCGGCGCCAGGAGCTGATGTTGGTTTCGCGTACGGCGCGGTTGAACTTGGTGTTGACGAAGTGCTCGAGGAATTGATTGACGGAGGTGTGTTCGAAGAGCTGCGAGTTAACCCAGCCGCCGCGGCTCCAGGGTGAGGCGACGATCATGGGAACGCGGAAGCCGAGGCCGACGGGACCGGTGCGCGCTTCCTGCGGGCGAATGCCGAAGGCGAGCTCGTCGTCGCGGTAGACGTATTCGGTGTCGTAGTTGAGGCCGGGTGAGGCTTTGCCGGTGGAGGGATCGCGCGGATCGGGCGCGGTGTAGGGCGGGATGTGATCGAAGTAGCCGTCGTTTTCGTCGTAGGTGAGGATGAAGATGGTCTTCTTCCAGACTTCGGGATTCTGGGTGAGGATGTTCATCACCTCGGAGACGTACCAGGCGCCGTACCAGGGAGAGATGGGGTGGTCGGAGAAGTTTTCGGGCGCGGCCATCCAGGTGACGGTGGGGAGATTGCCGGTGCGGACGTCTTCGCGGAACTGGTGAAAGATGTCGCCCTTGGGCACGGCGATTTTGCCGTCGGGTGAGTCGATCTGGGTGAGCTGGTGGTAATCGGGGTCGGCGAGGTTGGTGACGAAGGCGCGATGATGAAGCTCGCGTGCGGTGAGCGGGAGTTTGGCGAGCGCGTTGGGGCCGAGCTGGAGATCTTTTTCGCATTGCGCCAGTGATTTTTGGAGCGTGGCGAGGTTGTGATTGGGGACGGTGCGGTCGGTGATTCCGCCGGGACCGTGGACGGCGCGGCCGGCTTCTTCCTTCGCGATCTCCTGCTTGAGGCGGGCGATGATTTCGGGAAGGTGTTGCTGGTAGCTCTCGAGATAGTTGATGTGGTACTGCGCGAAGAGCTCGAGGTTATTGCAGCCGAAGTTGGAGAGCCAGACATCCTCTTCTTCGCTGAGTCCGGTTTCGAGATAGCCGACCTCGTTTTGATAGAACTTCCAGCTGATGCCGTTGCGCTGGAGGATTTCGGGGAAGGTTTCCCAGTGCGAGCCGGCGGCGGAGTAGTTGTAGTTGCGGATGAGGGCGGGCGATTT
>Ga0335074_10005986_pt1 | contig 16847 bp, 12 predicted proteins | sample Lox_Sample_23_FD_206715 | JGI IMG/M metagenome (GOLD analysis project Ga0335074, IMG submission 206715) | Soil microbial communities from Loxahatchee National Wildlife Refuge, Florida, United States - Lox_Sample_2.3 | ecosystem: Environmental > Terrestrial > Soil > Wetlands | place: USA...
GCTCGTTGAGCTCTGATTTGTGCGTTCCCGCAACGTTCTTCGTTATGGCTTTCTGCATTATAAAGTCGGCGACCCTCGCGCACCAGCTGCGCACCTATTGCGAACAAATCACGGGCGCCGTGCGCGCTCGCAGTGCAGATCAAGGCGCCCCTCGCGTCCGAGCAAACTGCTCAGACAGCTCAGACAGCTCAGACAGCTCAGACTGCTCAGAGTTATGTGAAATGTGGGGTGTGCGCGACGAACCTGCACGCCAGAACGTGCTGGCGCGTGCCGGGTTTACACGCGCGACGGCGCAAGCATGACCCCATGGTGTCGTCGCTCATAGCAGACAATGGTTGCTTGCGTCTCGCTGTTGCGGTCTGACGAAGCGCTATACTTCAAGAAAATGACGGCCGATCTGGCTTTCGAGTCGGTGCGGTGGGCGGCAATCGCAGCTACCATGGGCTGTCGGACTCGAACATCTTTGGCGGCGTGCGTGCGGGGGGCCTGGCTGTGCGGCACAAAGCTTGCCGCGGGGGATTCTGACGGTCCTGTCAGGCACGAAGTGGGAGTCGGAGAGTAACGAGCATGAATCCGCGTTGGGACCCGATTCGGGACAGGATCCAGGGGGTGTGGCGCTTCCGCTGGGTCGGGATTGCGGTGGTCGCGGCGGTGACGCTCGTGGGATGGATCATCGTCTTCGCCCTGCCGGATCGCTACGAGGCCGACGCCGAGGTGCTGGTCAACCAGCAGACCGCGCTCAAGCCGGCGCTCCAAGGCCTCGCCACGGAGCAGGACGTGAGCGTGCAGCTCGACTACGTGCGCGAGTCCCTGCTGAACGGTCCGGCGCTGCGCAAGGTGGCGGTGGAAGCCGGCGCGCTGCCCGCCTCCGGCCTCGACTCGGCGAGCGAGGAGCCGTTGCTGAAGAGTATCCGCAATCGAGTCCAGCTCACGGTGCAGCCGGCCGATGACCAACGTCCGCAGCCGGGTCAGACCATCCCGGGCGGTATGACCTACGGAATCGCCTACCAGGATCCCGATCGGGAGCAAGCCTTGAAACTCGTCAGTGCCCTGCTCGACACTCTGGTCAACGAGACGCTCGGCAACAGCCGCCGCGGATCGGAGAATGCGCAGCAATTCCTCGGCGGGCAGATCGAGGACTACGAGAAGCGCCTCAGAGCCGCCGAGGATCGCCTGGCGGCGTTCAAATCGCAGCACCTGGGCTTGATGCCGACCGAGCAGGGCGGATACTTCGCCCAGCTGCAGAAGGAAACCGATGCGGTCGAGGACGTGAACACGAAGCTCACCACGGCCGAAAGCCGCCGCAACGCCCTGCAGAGGGAGCTGCGCGGCAACGCCGTGGTATCGGCCGTCGGTCTGCCTGCGCTCGGCGCCAACGGCAGGCCCGAGGGTATCGACACCGCCTCCCGAATTGCCGAAGTGCAGGCGCGTCTCGATGAGCTGCTCCTCAAGTACACCGATCGGTATCCGGATGTGATTGCGGCACGCAAGGAGCTCGCGGAGCTCAAGCGCCAGCGCGCCGCCGAGATCTCGAGTCTGCGGCGCGGCGATTTGGGTGCGGCCGTCGCAAGCGGCGCCAGCACGAGTCCCCTGTATCAGAGTATCCTGCTCTCGCTCAATCAAACCACCGTCGACATCTCGGACCTGCAGGCGCAGCTCGCCGAGCACGAGGAGAAGGCGAAGGCGCTGCGCCAGTTTCTCAACACGGCGCCGCAGATCGAGGCGCAGTACGCGCAGCTCAGTCGCGACTACGACGTGACCAAGACGCAATACACGGCGCTGCTTGCGAGCCTGGAGAAGTCGCGGCTCGCCGAGCAGGCGGACACGGCAGGCTCGGTGCGCTTCGAGGTCGTGGAGCCGCCGACGGTGGGCTACCAGCCGGTATCGCCGCGGCGCACCCGGCTACTGTCGGAGATCCTCGTCATGGCGCTCGGCGCGGGCGGGGCGCTCGCCTCCTGGCTCGATCACACACGGCCGGTCGTGGGCTCCGCGCGCGGACTCGTGCAGCTGACCGATGTCGCGATCCTCGGTGTGGTCGGATCGGCGTTCCCCACCCGGGCGAGGGCGCTCTTGCGGCGGCAGCGCCGCCAGCTTCTCGTGGCGGCGGCCTGTGTCGCCGGGGTATTCGTGCTGGCGCTCCTGCTAAGCGGCATCGGGCTGCGCCTGAGCATTCCGGGATTGACGTAGGTGGCATCGTGAGCGTCATCGAAAGCGCACTCGACAAGCTCCGCCGAGCCGCCGGCACGGCGAAGACGGCGTCCGAGCCCCTCGGCGCGAGCATCTCGGGCGTCCCGCTCGCGGCGCGACCGGCCATTTTTTCGGCCGAACCCATTGAACGGCCGGCGAAATCCGTCGCGGTGGACGTGGCACAGTTGCGGGCCGATGGCTACTTGCCCGAAGCCGGCGAGGAGCGGCGCTTCGCGGACTACTACCGGGAGATCAAGCGACCCCTCATCCGCAGGGCGTTCGCGCCGGACAGTACGGCCGATCTGCGGTTCATTCTCGTCTCGAGCGCACTGCCCGGCGAGGGCAAGACGTTCACCACGCTCAACCTCGCGTTGAGCATGGCTCGGGAGCACGATCTCTCGGTCCTGCTCATCGATGCCGACATTCCCAACCCGCAAATCAGCCGCGCGCTCGGCGTGGAGGATGAGCCGGGCTTGATGGATGCGCTCCGCGACGAGACACACGACCCGGAGTCGTTCGTGCTGGGCACCGATATTCCGGGACTCGACCTGTTGCCGGCAGGCGGATGTGGGACGGTCGATGGCGCGGCGGAGCTCATCTCGAGCGCACGGATGGCCCAGGTGGCCGCGCGGCTCAGCCTGCGCAACCCCCGCCGGCTCGTGCTGCTCGACTCTCCCCCCCTGCTCGCCTCGAGCGAGGCGCGGGCGCTGCTGCATATTCCGGGGCAGGTGATCCTCGTCGTTCGATCCCGCGAGACACCCCAGCACGCGATGCAGGATGCCCTCGCGCAGATCGAGAAGAAGAAGCTGGCCGGCCTGGTGCTCAACGATACGACGGTCGGTATCGGAGACGGGTACTACTACGGCTACGGCTATTCGACGCACGGAGCCAAGAGTGAGAAGCCTGCCCCCACGGCTTGAGAGCATCACCTCCTGATACGTACTCGCTGCGGGCGCGGCTGAGACGAACCAGCCGATGGGCGACGAGCCGCTGCTATGTCGACGAACGAGCCGAGCCAGGCGGGAGCGCCGTCGGTTTGCGGAGCACAATTCGCGCTCGAGCCAAATGAAAGAAGATGCGGGGTCCACGGACGAGATAGCGCCAGGTCATGCGTTTGGGATTTCGCAGCAGTCGATACAGCCATTCCAGCCCCGCGCGCTGCATCCATTGAGGCGCGCGGACTTCTGCGCCCGTAAGGAAATCGATCGAGGCACCGACGCACAGCGCCAGGCCGCGCGCTTTGCCCCGCTCCTGAAGCAGCACCGCAACGATTTCCTGTTGCGGAGATCCGACGGCAAGGAAACAGAAACGAAACGGGCTCGCGTCCTCGATGAATCGCAGACATTCCTCCACGGCTTGGGGGTCATTGATGAATCCCGCCGGGGGATTGTGATGCTGCAAGTTCTCGAGCTGATAGGTCTCTGCGACCCGCTCCCTCTGCTTGACGGTGCCGCCGATCAGCGCGATTCGATCCGTGTGCCGCGCGACCCTGGCAAACAGGGCGGCCGTGAGATCCGCGCCCGTGCATACGCGAAGCCGCAGTCCCTTGAATACGCGCAACAGGCGCGATGCAAAGCGGCTGTCCATCAGTATGTAAGCCGCAGAACTGTACAAAGCGCGGAACTGCGGATCTTCGTGGTACCGGATCATGTGGTCGACGTTCGGCGTGACGACGAACCCGTACCGATCCTGGCCGAAGTTGGCGGCTATCGGCGTGAATGTCTCCACATCAAAATCGTCTATTTCATGGACAGTCTCACCGGTAGTCTGCGCCGACATAGGTGGCCCGTACGGAATGTTGCGATTGTCGTTGAACATGAGCATAGCCCGCCGCAAGGCCGCTCCGCACGTAAAATACCAGGCGCGTCTGCCTCAACGAGCAAATCCGGTCCACGAGGCCGGATACAGGCGTCGCAACAACATCAGCTCCATCCGCGAGGCTGTCTCGCGAGGACTCGTGATGATTCCACGGCCAGCTCCCGCACGTAGAATGCGGGCGCCGCAAGCGCACAGAAGAGATAACTGAGCAGAACCTTGGTTCGGGTTGGCGGCCAGCTCAGCAGCGCTTTCGGAAGCCGTGGTATGAACACCGGCACGGTGCTCCAGGGGTTTCTCAAAGTACGAGCGTTCCGGTTACCTACCACGGTAAATTCGCCGTCGCAAAAGCAGGCTATCGCGCCTCGTTCCCACATGTGAAAGGCGCTGTGGGCGTCGCGGAGTTCGAAGGGGGCGCTGTCGTCGCCGTGGATCAGGAAGGCGTTGCAGTACGTCGCATAAACGAGGTGATATCCCCGTTCTTCGGCCGCCGCCTTGATCTCCGCCAGAGAGGATCCCTTGAGTTCACCGGGTGGATTCGCAAAGCGGCATGGTGGAGGTATGGTCGGGTTAAATTCGATGCATATGATGCGCGGCCGGCGTTTCAAATGACGCAGTATATCCAAGTCGCCGCCGTCGATGTCGATGGAGAGCACGTCGATCGCGTCGATCCGGAGATCGTCGAGAATGCCGTCGAGGCTCGACACGCCGGCGGGTTCGACCATAGCATTCACGGTAATCGTTCTTTCGTTGCGCAGCGCTTTCAATTTTGAAAACTCGTACTCATTCCCTTCGATCAGGACTGTCTTCCACCCCTGCGCACGCAGGTTAGCAGTGTTCGAGAAGAGGATTCCGTCACTGGCGCCAAATTCAACGGCAGTCCCGCACTGCACTCCCAGCGTACCGAGAATTCTTGCCAATATCCCATCCTCGCCAAATTGGGAGTGGACACTGTACTCATCGTTTCTAGTAAGCTGAATTTTGGGGCTCATGCGACACCGTCCGATCATGATCGGGGCTTCTCCATGCTCGAAGCGGAACCACCCTCAACGCCTGCAGGAGAGCCTGCTGCGGTCGTTCGACCGGCAACTCCTTGGGCTCTCATAAGAATCGCCCAGTGATCCCTGCGCCCATCGACGCTCTCCGAAGCTCCATAAATCCGCTAATCCGGTTCCATCGGTTAGCACGATCAACGGCGCTCCGGCGGCTGATCCTCATGATGCGCCGATCACGTCGCCAACGGAGTGCGTCCTAAGCATAGAATCAATCATTAGATACGGTACTTGGCGACGACTCGTGGCGGTATGGGGTGTCCTTTGAAAACGGCGAGATAATCATTGTAGCGACAATCTTTAATGGATCTAATGGTAACAAGCGAAGTTGAATTAAGTGACTTCCTTATTCCGTAAATGGCATAGTCCAGATTACCGAGGACCTTGCCAATCGGCCCATCTACCGATGCTCCGTATTGCCTGTCTTCAAATAGAATCACACGAGGCCGTAATCTCCCAAGCTGCACTTCGGCACTTCTGATTGCATGGATCTCATGGCCTTCGATGTCTATCTTCACAATGTCAACGGATGTCAGTCCCGCGAGTAACCGTTCAGCACTAACAGACTGGACTGTTACAGTCTTGCTTCCGACTCTGTCTTCGATGCTGCTAGCACCCCGATTATTGGTATCGATATTTAAAACTACCCGGCCGTCGTTATCTGAAAGCGCCGCTTCGATTATTCGGCTTCGGGATGCATCAAAGCGAGCGAGGTTCCTCCGCAGCAGGTCGACAATCAGCGGCTGAGGTTCCATGCAAATAAGACGGCTACCCTTCACACTGTTTAGGAGACAGCAACTTACGTAACCAATGTTAGCGCCGACATCCAGGATTGAATCCTCCGGCTTCGCGAAGTCCAGTAGAGTTTGTACAATCGTGCGATCGAACTTCCCAGAGAGCAGCAGGTGCCGGCCGATGTGGTCGTCTCCGAGAACGTCAATCTCAAACCCGTCCGTTGTCCGACAGGAAATTACTTTCGACGCGAATTGAACTCGGCCACCGAACTTGTCCACAAAACGACCGCTGCCGTTAGCAAACGGCCAGTTCAAGGCTATTTTCTTAACGAGAAAAGCGGGCAGGTTCATAACGGGCACGATACCGATACATCCTAGGTTTTGTCGATAAGCGCAAAGGCGTGGGGGCTTCTTGACCCGCGCACTGATGTAGCGAAATTGAGTATCGCAGTCGGCACGCTCATTTACTACCGAGCCTAACGGAGATTCATCGGGGATGGTGCGACTTCGGGTCCTAATGATCTCCTAGCACGAAGCTTGATAGGTGTACATCCGGTCGGAGAGCCGCGTGCCGGTTATGCGGGCGAAGCAGTGGGTCCATTGCATGACTCTGTAGGTGATAACCGCCGCCTTCGACAGAGCCGTAGTGCCCGAGGGTGTAGATGTGGCGGGTCTCATGTCCCGCGCGGCACGCGGCCGCCTGTCTTGTCGAGATCGTTGTGATGGCCGTCATCGTACGAGGGTGTTGAATTGTTCTTATCCCCGCGCTAGCGCCGAGCTACTGTGACGAATGTCACGAACCGAGACTGCTCTCGAGTCGTCCATGGGAGACATGTTGCGCGCAATTCTCGCCCGCGCTTCAATGCGTGCGAGGTTCCCGTGATCACGGAGGACCAGTAACATCATGATAATTCGCCATATAAGCATACCCTAACCCAACCCTAAACCCGACCCTAACCCAAGGAGCTCCCGTGCCCCGTGAAAATCGATTCTCGCGTGCATCGAAGCCAAGCGATGCGTGGCTCATGGCGGGACGCGTGTCGCTCGTCGCCTGTGTGCTGTTCTTCTTCGATCTCCCCGCCACTCGAGCCGCCACGACGTCGAACGCCGAATCATCGATTGGGATGAACCTGGCGGGGGTCAGCTATTACTCATCGGAGCAGCCTTTCCTGAATATTTTTAAGGCAACGAACGGGTGGATCACGCACGGCGCGACCTGGGATACGGGTGAAGAGGCATATCTCAACCTGGATGCTAACGGATGGCCGATCACGCTCTCCGCCGTGAACGACCCCAATCCCCAGCAGTTTACGAGCGTCGGTATGATGGTGCAGATGAACATGCCCAACACGCCCAACGGCTTTTATCCGGGGGGACAGTACGTCGTACTATACCAGGGGCAGGGCACCATCACGTATTCGTTCGATGCTGTGAAGAACACCGCTCTGTCAACGCCAGGCCGAGATGTGATCAATGTGACCCCGAGCGGAGGGGGCATATTTCTGCAAATCACGAGGACAGATCCCAATCGTACGGGTAATTACATCCGTAACATTCAGGTGGTGCAGGCATCCGAGGAGAGCGCTCTTAATTCGGGTCAGGTCTTCAACGCGAGATTCCTGAACCTGATGAAGAACTTCCGCGTGCTGCGCTTCATGGGGTGGCTCCACACGAACGGCAGCCAGCTCGCATCGTGGTCTAGTCGGCCGTTGACGACCAAAGCGTTCTGGGGCGGCGCGAGCGGCGTGCCCATCGAGGTGGCGATTCAACTCGCCAACGCGGTCTCGGCAGACGCTTGGCTGAACGTTCCGGCGATGGCGGACGACAACTACATCACGCAATTCGCGACGCTGGTGCACGGCATGCTGGGCCCCACCCAGAAGGTCTACGTGGAGTACAGTAACGAGACGTGGAACTATACCTTCAGCCAGGCGGCTTGGATTCAGGCGCAAGGTCAGGCTGAGTGGCCACGAGCCAATGCGAGTCCATTCGACTTGAACCGCAACTGGTTTGGACAGCGCACGGCACAGATGTGCGACATATTGAAGTCCGTGTGGGGCGCCGACGCGGGTCGCGTGATTTGCGTGCTCGGGGCACAAGCCGCCAATACGTATACGGCAACCGAGTCGCTGAACTGTCCGCTGTGGGCCGGTGAGGCGCCGTGCGCCTCGCACGGGATCGGCGCCATCGCGATTGCACCGTACTTTGGCGGCAATGTTGCGACGGATTGGACGGCCTTGCCCAACGGCGGCGGGCTGTCCAACGTATTTACCGAAATTAACTCGGGCGGACTGATCTCCGGCGACGGCGGCGGATACCTCGCCCAGGCCTCGGCTTGGGAAGCGGCATACGCTCCGGTTGCCTCCTCGTATCACGTTCCGTTGATCGCGTACGAAGGCGGACAATCCTTCATCAGCTTTCCGAACGGCTTGAACGCGAACGGAACGAACAACGCTCTGACGGACCTATATTTCGCCATCAACCGTGACTCGCGCATGGGTGCTGCATACACGAAGTATCTTCAGCAGTGGAAGGCAAACGGCGGTGAGCTCTTTGTGCTGCTCGGTGATATCGAAGCGTACAGCCAATATGGAGAGTGGGGTGCGCTCGAATCCATCATGCAGACGACGAGCCCCCTTTCCGCAGCGCCGCCTAAGTGGGAGGCCATTCAGAACTTCATCACGGACAACGCCTGCTGGTGGTCGGGTTGTGCCGGCACGGTCGCCAACGCCCCGAAGGCGCCGAGCAATGTTCGCGTGACGCCGTGATCACGCGTGGGTTCCGCTCCCCTCAAGCCCGACAGGTACTCTTCGCAAAGAAGGCCGCGAGCTCGCCGCCTCGATCTCGATGCTGTTCGCCGAAGACCCGCTACTCGGATGGCGGCCGCGCGCCACGCGCGGTGTGCGCGCGATAGACCTGCGGGGCAGGCATTGGGCTTAGCCCATACGGGTGTTGATCTTGGTTCCACCTCGCGAAACACTCGATCACTCTTTTGCCATAGTGACGCCGACATATCTTCCGGATCTGCGGCGGTGCGAACTTCTCGCAGAGTCGCTCGATCGGTGTGCGCCGGATATCACCCACTATCTCATCGTTGACCGGAGAGATCGACCGGCATTCCGTCATCTCGAGTTCGGCCATCGACGGCTGATCGAATCGGAACAGATCGTCGGCAAATGGATGTGGCGGATACCGGGACGCAGGGGTTTTTGGCTCAGTCTGAAGGCGCCGCCCGTGCGTGGCTGGATCACTCAGCAGATCTTGAAGATTGGGTCCATGGAGGTCGTCCCCGAACGGACGCTGGTTTTTTGCGATTCCGACGTCGCATTCCTGCAATCTTTCAGCCGCGACGACCTACTCGTCGATGGCAAGGTCGGACTGCTCGACGTCCAGTTCTGCAACGACACGCTCCGCCGATGGACCCTCACTGCTCGTCGTCTGTTGGGAATTCCGCAGCACGACGGCGGATATCGGAATTATGTCGGCAATATGATCTGCTGGAATCGGGAGACGGTCGAGGCGATGCAGCGACGCATCGAAACGATCTCGGGTTTGAACTGGCAAGTGGCCCTCGCACGCATCGCCAGTTTCTCGGAGTATGTGCTTTACGGTGTCTTCGTTCGCGAAGTCCTGGGGTACGAAAACGTCGATCACGCGCCATCGGACATACCGCTAGTCAAGCCATCGTGGGGCGTGCAGCTCGCGACGGACTCCGAAATCGCCGCATTCTTTTCCGAGTTCGATACCCGAACGCTGGCCGTGATGGTTCATTCCAAGGACGGCGTCGATCCCGCACGCTTTCGCGGTCATCTCGAGCGTCGCTGGAACTCCACGGGGAAGTAGCTCCCTTATGCGTTCATCGCATGCGAAGTCGCGCTGTCCGTCGGCAGCGGGAAATAGCAGCGTTTGGGGACAAGCATCCGGTTCGATGGCCGCAATACGCTGTGTTGCAGAAGATCGCGAATGAAGTGCGGAATACTGGAAGATCTCCTTCCCGTCACCATGCGCTACTGTGCCGCATGCGTGGCGATTTTCAACAGCCGGCTAGGGCAACTCCGCCCGCTTGCCCATCGGCGCGTGGGAGTCGTACCGTTCGACCGGAGTTGAGCAGGAGGCCAGACGAGAGTAGGAAGCGGCCAGGCCTCCGAGTACGTAGAACAGTTTTACGTAGCCGGAAATGAAGCTGCAGGTTGCGATCATGACGAGTGTGCCGAGAATGCTCGCAACGAGGCTCATTCCGAGAGAGCGGAAGTCCTGGTCGGCATTCGGGGCGTTCGCTGCACGATACGCCCGGAAGAGAGCAAGCGTGATGAAGGCGAGAAACAGGGACAGCCCGACCAGTCCGTAAAATAGCGCCACGCTTGCATAGGTGTTGACCAGATCGATAATGCCCTGACCCTGACGTAGGTCTTGCAGCTTGGAATAGGCGTTCTGATCGCCGAACCAGGGACTTTGCTTGACCAGCTCCCAGCTTCGCTCCGCGAGCTCCTGCCGATAGACGATGGAACCGCTCCCGAGGGTACCGCCCATCAACGGCAACACCTTCGCGATCCGACTGCCAAGGGGCGAGACGCCGACCAGGATCACCGTGACAGCCGCAACGACGAGGGCATTCGCGGCCTTGCGCAGCGAGCGCGGACTCAATACGGCGAACGCAAGATAGATCACTGCCGCACCGAGCCAGGGACCGCGCGAGTAGGCCGCGATCAGCCCGCCCCACAGCAACAACGGGACGCCGATCCTCGCGAGGACACTCTTCGTGTGACCCGCCAGATAGAGCCAGAATCCGAATGCGATCGCGAGGAGATAGCCCAGAACCAGAGGATGGTCGGTCGAGGCCTGGGCACGCAACGAAGTGTCGCGGAAGAGGTAGAAGTTCGCGCCTACAGCGCCCCACCGCACCGCGAGAGTGGAATACAGGAGCCAGTGGCGGAGGGTTTCGAATATAGCGATCGGGGCCATGACCGCGCACGACAAGCAAAATGAAGCCTGTGCGTCGGCGATCACCTTGCGGTTCGAACAGGTTCGGCTCACGACGAAATAGAGCAGGTAGATATCGACCAGGTATAGAAAAGCTCGTCGCAAGCCGCTCGTGAACGAGTCGTGGTAAATGACGCGAAGATCCGGCGGGACGAACAGGGCGACCTGCAATACGCCGTATGCGAGAAGCAGAAAGTCCAGTGCGTCCCATCCACGGCTTTGGCTCGGATCCTCCGGGTGTCGCAAGCGCCAGGCCGCAGGAAGGAGTACGCAAAGGGCGAGCAGGCGGTACATGTTGAACGGGAACAGGTCGTTTATGCCCAGGCCTCCAGTCGGAATCGCAACGTCGATCCCCGGGATCACCTGTAGCAGGATCAGGTAAAATGCGACTGGGTTCGTGTCCTTGCGACCGGCCCACACCAGCAGCGGTACTGCGACCACGCAGAATTCCCAAAAATTCTGGGTGAGAAAGGCGACGACTGTGAGCGTGAACCACACGTTTCGCCGGCGAACGAAGTCGCTCTCGGCGCTGAACTTCAGGGCGATCGGTTTGGCTAGTCGGAATATCAGCGCCGCGATTGCCACCACGACGATGAGCGCCTTGGAGGTCTCGGACATTATCAGCTACCAGAACTCAATGGCTGGCGGGCATGCACGGTGGGGCCAGCGCTTCATCGAGCTTCACTTGCCATAGGTCGATACGAGAATACAGCATCGAGCGCAAGTGATCTCCCGGCAGATGGGAGCCGTTGCCTCCGATCATTACGCGCAGCTCCATCGTTTGGGGTAACGCCCACATCCGGCTACGGCGTGTCGGTGTCGCGCTTCGAGCGGACCCAGTCGAGCTGGCGCGCCCCGATGAACCTTGCATACAAGGGAATCTTCCAGAGCGCATACACGGGCGAGAGGATGAGGTCGCGAAGCGACACAATGTTGCGCCCGTAGCGCGCCCACGAGAGCAGAACGGACATCGTGAGCAGCACCATCGTAGCCGTCGTCAGCTCGAGTGGAAGGCGCGCGTTCGAGAACGCATAGAGCAACGCGCTCGCGGCCCACAGCGCTGAGGTCGCGAGCGATAGCAGCGCCAGCGGGGGCACGCTCAGGTCCAGAGCCAGCGCGAGCAGGCGCCCATCGCTACGGAGAATCGACTGGAACAACAAGCTCGGGACATCGCTCAGGATGGTGCTCAGGTGTCCGTGTTCCCAACGCGTGCGCTGGCTCTGGATTCCCTCTCGCGATGTCGGGGAGGGGCTCGTCACCAGCGACTGCGGACAGAACCGAGGCGGAGCGCCGGAACGCGCGAGATCGATTCCGAGCTTGAGGTCCTCGGTGATGTGTCCGGTGGCAACGGACGAGCCACTGATCAGGGACCAAGGGAACGCCATCCCGCTGCCCATCAGCTGACAGGGGAGACCGAGGCGATGCAGTCCTGCCGGCCGCACTTGGTTCTTGACCACGAAGGCAAAGTGTGCGATCCGCATTTTGATCCCTGGGTCCTTTGGAGCGTGCATCAGGTACAGCGCCTGGGTGGGCAGGCCCGTGCGCATGCACTCGCGAGCGAGCGAGTCGATAGCGCCGGACGAAACGCAGCAGTCCGCATCGACGATGATGACGATGTGCGGTGGGCTGGCTCGAAGACGGTGAATACCGTGATCGAGTGCGTAGCCCTTGCCCTTCCGGCTCGGATCATCCCTGCGGACCACCTCGGCCCCTTCGGACGACGCCACCGAAGCCGTCTGGTCCGTGCAGTTGTCGGCCACGACGATTAGGCGGTCGGCGTGATGGAGCTGTGGAGCAATCGAGCGAAGGGTCGCAGCGATGATGGCCCCTTCGTTGTGAGCCGGGACGATGACCGCCAAGCTGGGGCGCTCATCAGGACGCGCGGGCTGACATTTCGGCCCGGAATCGCTGCGTTGCCTGGTCTCGCCGCGCGAGCCTACGACAGCGAGGATTACTTCGCCTGACAACACCGCGACCGGTACCAGTACGATGAGCGCAAGCGTGACGAGGAGAGCTTCAGCGGGCGAGAGAGCCATGGTGACTTAGGTCGATGAGTCCAATGCTATCGCGCCGCTCAGGGCGTCGCTTTGCTGCAGTGCAGCGATCCGAGCCGCGATGGGTCGTGGCTGCGATTCCTCGCCCAGCGCGCCGTCGATGGCGCTTTGGAGGGACTCCGCCAGAACATTCACATGGGGCTTCTGGAGCATGCTCGAGTGCCCGCCGGGGACGTCCACGGCACGCACGCCGCGTGTCGCGCGCGGGCCCCATCCGAGGAGCGGATCCTCATAGCGCTGCACGTAAGGCTCGTCGGGGCCCGCACCACGTGTGGCGCGGAACAACACCAGCTCGCCGTCGAGAGGCTCCTCGGGGCGGTAATGACGCTCTGCAAAGAGGTACGCGGTGCGCACCGAGACCCTGCCGATGATGCGCGGCGGCCGCCGTCCCCGCTCCAGGCAAGTGCGGAAGAGCCGCAAGCGAATCCGATCCCATAGTAGCTGCGTACGATCCTGGATCACGTAGACCATCAGATTGCGAGCCTTCGCCAGGAGCTTGCTCGTGATGAGCAACGCACGGCGAACGGGTGAACCGGACCGCGCTTCCCGGAATACACCGATCGAGCGGCGCAGCCGCTCCTGGGGCGTTTTCCAGGCCCTGGGTGCCGCGGCGGGGTCCGCGGCATCGAGCAGCGCGACCAATCCAACGTGCTCTCCACTGGCGCGGAGCTGTCTCGCAATCTCGAAGGCGATGACTCCGCCGGCGCACATCCCGCCCACGAGGTAGGGTCCCCGCGGTTGGACTGTGCGGATCCTGCCAATGTGGTAGACCGCCATCTCGGGAATGCGCGTGTGCGCCAGGGGAACACGTTCGAGCGAGTGTGGCTGCAGGCCGTACACGGCGTGCCGGCTATCGAGGCGCAGGGCGAGATTGCGGTAAAGCAATGTTTCCCCGTCGCCATCGTGTACGAGAAATATTGGCGGCCGTCCAGCGCCGGGCCGGATCAGGATAAGCGACTCGCGCCCGCTTTCCGTCGTGATTCTCGTTGCCAAGGCCTCAATGGTCGGCGCTTCCACGATAGAGGTGAGAGGGATCGTCTTGCCCATCCGCTGCTCGATTTGAGCGCATAGATCGACGCTGAGCAACGATGTGCCCCCGAGATCGAAGAAGTTGTCACGCACACCGATCGGCGTCATCCGCAGTACATCCGTCCAGATCTCGACCAGCGCCGACTCGAGCTCGGTTCGTGGACCGACGAGCGACGATCCCGGGGCGGAGCGTGTCGTGGGCGGGGTCCGCGCGCGGACGGCCACAAGGACCTGCCGCGGCGTCGCGAACTGGCTCGTGATCCGCTCGAACCGGCGCGACTTGAGTGAACCGCGACTGTCCGGTGAGAGGGTCGGCTTCGCGACGGCCTCGGTGGCAACGCTTTCGGTGAAGTCGAGGTCTGCGGATCCTTCCGCTTCAGGCCGATAGACCAAGGCTGCCGCCGCTTGAGCGGGCAGCTCGCACCGCATGCCGCCCTCGATCTCGACCCGGTGTTCTCGTGCGACTCGCTCGAGGAACTGCTGCGCGGGCTGATTCTTCTTCGTGAAGATGACCGTTGCTGTCACGCAGGTCAGGCGCCGCTGCTGGGCGATCTCTCCGAGCTCGCGCAGCATCCGGTGCTCCACGCCTCGACCCAGCACGCGACAGCTCAAGAGGAACGTATCCGCGACGAGCGCTTCATCGCGTGCCCCAAAGATCATGACCCCGACGAGACCGTAATCCCCGAAGCGGTCGCGGACCTCGACCGCGCGGCACTCGAGGCCCGACTCCGCCAGCCTCCGAATCTCTCCCTCGGCTCGCCGAACCGTCGTGAAGTTGAACTGATTGGTCCGCTGAGTGAGCTGCGCTACGCGGCTCACCTGCTCGGGCGAAGGAGCTGTGATCGCGACCTCGAGCGCAAGGCCCGCCAGGAATTCACCGAGCGCGGGCGCCTCCCGTTGGAAGCGAGCCCGCTCGGCCTCCTGCTGGTACATCGCGGTACGTTGCCGGTCTTCGTAAGTGACGCGTATCCGATCGAGCGCCCAGATCTGCTCGAGGAATCCTCTGAGATCGCCTCCGCTCGGCAGGCGCACTGTGAGCACCTCCGGACAGGCGAGTTCGATTTCAGCGCATTCGAGGGGGTTATCGTCGATAAAGATAAAGCTGTCGAGGCCCAGACTGAGTTCTTGTGCCAGGGAGCGGATATTTTCCCCCTTGGGCAGCCAGTTGATTCGCCAGGAGACGAGGTGCTCCTTGCGCAGAACCATATCGGGTCGCTGCTCGAGCACCTGCATGACATCCGCCTCGGCGTTCTTGCTGCATAGGCAGAGCAGGAAGCCTCGCTCGCTCAACTCGACCATGAATCGCTGGAGCCCTCCAAACGGCGGGCTGATCTTGATGCCGCCGACGCCATCCTCTCCCACGACCCCTTCCCAGAGTGTGTTGTCGCAATCGAGCACGATGACCTTGTGCGGCGGGGCGAGATGCGCGTGGATGCGCCGGGCGAGGACAGTGGCGAGCGCGGCGAAGAATTCGGACGTGTACGGGATATGGCCGAGGCGGTCGCGTCGCGGGTCGTCACGATCGGCGACGGGGTACGGCTCGAAGTCGCGTTGCGGGACGACTGATATCCCCGACGCTTCGCCCAGCGCTCGCTCGAGCTCGGCATACGTGCGTTGGAGCTGCTGTGAGAGATCGAGCGTTGCACGCTCGCTGCGCGATGCCGGGCAGAGCACGACGACCAAGGGAACCTCGGAGCGAGCGGCCAGCGTGCGTGCAGCCTCGCTGAACTCCGCGACATTCCTCTCGAGTGCGTCCTGGATGTGTTCTTCATCATGTCTCGCCGACTCGGGCAAAGCCCGTAGCCAGTCCTCCGGTCGGAGGAGAACGACGTTCAGTCCACGCCGATTCCTCGACAGCAAGCTCGCGGGGTCGAGGAGCTGCTGGTAGACCTGATCGTACGGTGCAAACTCGATGGCAACCGGGAGCTCGAGCTGCTCCATCCAGAAGGCGAGCGCCTCTTCCACCGGCTCCGCTGTGAAGCTGGCTGCGATCGCAACACCAAACGGAGCTCGCCCGGCATCGGGTGCCGGAGGGGTCTCAACGGGGCTCATGTCGATTTAACGATAAATACGCCGGCCGTCCACGTCCGGCCCAGGTGAATTGTGGGGCATCCGGGCGCTCTGCCTCAAGCGAGGCTATCCCTGCTGCCGCTCCCCGCAGCGCGTCGGCTCGCGAGGGGCCCGCTCGGCGCACCCTCTGCACCCAAGTGCCTCGCCAGCTTCGACGCCTCCGTATCGATCGAGTGGCGCTCGAGCACGCGGTGAAACGCCGCATCACCCATGACCTGCAGCTCCTCGGGGCGTTTGGATAGGCACTGCGTCATGGCCTCGGCGAGTGCCGCGACGGAGCCTGCAGGGAGCAACCACCCATCCTGACCATGGCGTACGAGCTCGGGGATCCCGGCCACGTAGGTCGTCACCACCGGACGGCGCAGCGCCATGGCTTCCATGAGGACGACCGGTAAGCCCTCAGCAAAGCTCGGCAGCACCAGTGCGCGGGAGGCCATGATCTCCTCTCGCACTTGGGGGCTGCTCACCCAGCCGGTGATACGGATCTGCTCGCCGAGCCGGTGACGCTCGATGAGCGCCTCGATCTCGCCACGCATCGGTCCATCACCGGCGAGAGTCAGCTCGAATGCAATGCCCCTGGCAGCGAGCCGCGCCGCAGCCTCGATCAGCAGCATCTGTCCCTTGGCCTCGCAGATTCGGCCGACGCACACGAGCCGGGGCGCCGCGGGAATCGCCCGTGGAGGGATGTCGTAGAACTCCTTTTCGAGTCCACAGTGGATGACTTTCACTTTCGGCCAGTCACCATGGCGACAGCGCAGGTAAAGCTGGCTGCGGCCAAACTCGCTCACCGCCACGACGAAGTTCGCATGGCGAATTTTCTCCTCGAGCCCGAACGGTCTTTCAAATTCCTGTGGCCCGTGAACCGTGAAGCTGTAGGGAGGGCCTCCCAGCAGGTGCGCGAGCATCGCGACCTCGGCGGAGTTCGT
>Ga0335074_10005988_pt1 | contig 16846 bp, 18 predicted proteins | sample Lox_Sample_23_FD_206715 | JGI IMG/M metagenome (GOLD analysis project Ga0335074, IMG submission 206715) | Soil microbial communities from Loxahatchee National Wildlife Refuge, Florida, United States - Lox_Sample_2.3 | ecosystem: Environmental > Terrestrial > Soil > Wetlands | place: USA...
GCCCGCCCCCGTGCCGAACGGGGATCGGGAGGCCGGAAGAACAGGAACTCCCCCGGGCCGGTCGCGGCCCAGGCGTCCGTCGGAATGCCGATGTCGCGCACGGTGACCTCGCCCGCGGTCGCCGCGTCCATCTCGCGCTTCACGACCGTCAGCGTCACGGTCCACCGGGGCCGCAGGCCGTGCGGGTCCCCCGTCCCCGTCGGGAGATCGATCGCCAGCGTCGGCGCCCCGCTCTGTCGGACGGCGTCGACGGCGTCGCGGATCGGCGGTCGCAGCGGGCCGGACTGTCCCGTGCCCAGCAGCGCGTCGAGCACGAGCGGGAACGCCCGGAGCTCGTCGGGAGCGGGGACGCCGACGTGGACCGGCAGCTGGTCGGCGATCCGCTCGAAGCAGCGCAGCGCCGGTCCCGACCGGATCTCGCTCGGCGGACGGACGAGCCAGACCTCGGGCTGGAACCCGAACTGGAGCAGGTAGTGGGCGGCGCACGTCCCGTCGCCCCCGTTGTTCCCCGTGGAGGCGACGACGGCGACCCGGGCGGGCGCGGGCGGCAGGTGCCGGACCGCCTCCTCCGCCGCGGCCCGGCCCGCGTTCTCCATCAGCGCGTCGAGCGTGACGCCGCGCGCGACCGCGTTCTGCTCGACCACCGCCATCTCGATCGCCGAGAGGGGGCGGGAGAAGGCGGGAGCCATGGCGCTCCTACGTCGCGGGGGTTGCGTCGGTGCGGGCGTCCGGGGTGGCGAAGAGGTTCATCGACGCGGGCAGGAGGTTGCGCCGGGAGAGGTACTGCGACTGGGTGCGGCTGTAGCGGAACAGGATGTCCGCCTTCCCTTCCTGGAACCCCCACGGGCGGATGATCAGGAGGTCGCCCTCCCGGATCCACATCTTCTTCTTCATCTTCCCCGTGATCCGGCCCATCCGCGAGACGTTGTCCTCGCACATCACGCGGATCCGCGCCGCCCCGAGGAGTTGGCTCGCGATCCCGAACACCTCGCCGCGATTGCGCCGGGGCAGCGGCAGCCGTCCGACCTCCTCGCCGCCCTCCACGACCTCGACCGTCGGCGCGGGCTCCTCCGCGGGGGTCGGTCCCGGCTCGCCGGGGTCGGGCGGAGGGTTCGGGGTCGCGGGCACGCGACGCAGGAGCCGGACCGACTATTTCAATGGGGCCGTGCGCGGCGGGAAGACCCGCTGCGGATTCTCCTCGAGGATCCGGTGCCGCGCCTCCGCGGAGATCGGCAGCAAGCGGAAGGCGTCGAGGTTCGACCGGATGTCCTTCACCCCCGGCCCCGGCCAGTCGGTCCCGAAGAGGGTCTTCGCCGCGTCCCGCTCGAGGTGCGGAAAGTACTCGAGCGTCCGGGCCGGGGGCACGCCCGACACCTCGAGCCAGACGTTCGGGAACCGCCGCGCGAGGAACACCGCGGTCTCCATCCAGATCGGGCGCCCGCCGTGCGCGAGCACGATCGTGAGGTCGGGAAAGTCGATCGCGACGTCCTCCACGAACATCGGGTCGCTGAAGCGGTTGCGGGCGCGCGGGAAGACCGAGGTCCCGGTGTGGAAGACGATCGGGAGGCCCTCCGACTCGCACGTGGCGTAGACCTCGCGGAGCGCGGGGGCCGAACCGTCGCGGTAGCCGTCGGGCCGGAACAGCTGGTGGGGCGGGTGCAGCTTCAGGCCCCGGATCCCGAGATCGTGCGCCAGGCGCCGGATCTCGCGGGCGGGCGCCGGGTGGTCGGGGCGGATCCCGCCGAGGGCGATCAGCCGGTCCGGGTCGTGGGCCGCGTAGCGGCTCACGAAGTCGTTCGTCGACTCGGTGTATCCGATCACCTCGGGGGCGACGTAGTTCACGAGGACCGCCCGCGCGACGCCGCACCGGTCGAGATACGCGAGGAACTGGGCCGGGTCGTCGAGCATCGCCCGCGTCTCGGGGGCGACGGATCCGAGGAGGCGGACCGTGTCCGGATGCATCGTCCCGAGCGGGTTGATGTGCACGTGGCAGTCGGTGATCCCCACGGGCGGCCGAGACGGAGCGCGCGATATAAGGCGGGGGCGCGGCGGCGGCTCGATACATGAGTTTATCCCCAGGGCGGGGTCCGGGAACCCCGATGGCGGCCCCCACGCCCCCCCCGCCCGTCGCCCCGGCGGCGACGACCGTCTCGGCCGCTCCTCGGCCGATGCCCCGACTGCTGAAAGCGACGTTCCTCGGCGACCAGGAGTTCCTGCTCGAGGAGACCCGCGCGACCAAGCTGTTCTACTTCCCGGGTCCGATCGTCTGGCTGCTGATCACGGGGGTGCTGACGTACCTCAGCGCGGCCGCGTACTTCGGCTGGCCCGGGCTCGCCGCGTGGACGAACGCGCTCGGCACGCTCGCCGGATGGGTCCACGTCGGGAGTTCGACGTGGGCGCTCTGGACGACGCTGTTCTTCGCGGTCCTCTTCCTGCTCGGCGTCATCCGGACGTTCGTGCGGTACCTGCGCTGGATCTCGACGGTCTACGCGGTCACGAACCGCCGGGTGATCGTCCAGAAGGGGATCCTGGGCAAGGACTTCGACGAGATCCCCGTGACGCAGGTCCGGGGGATCGACGTCCACCAGTCGTTCGGGCAGCGCCTGCTCGGCTACGGAACGGTCCGGGTGAGCTCCGAGGGCGGCAGCCGGATCGGCAACGAGGACTGGAAGGGGATCCCGAAACCGTTCCGCTTCCAGAAGCTGATCGAGAACGCGTCGCAGATGAGCGCGCGGTAGCGGCGCGCGCACCGTTAAATCCGCGGTCCCGCCTCGCGCACGGGACCGATGGCCGACGACTTTGACGTCATCGTGGTCGGCGCCGGCATGGCCGGCTGCGCGGCCGCCGTCCGGCTCGCCCAGGGCGGGGCGAACGTCCTGCTCCTCGAGCGCGGCGCCGAACCGGGCGCGAAGAACCTGTCGGGCGGGATCCTCTGGGGGCACGACCTCGACCGGATCCTGCCCCGCTGGTGGGAGGAGATGCCGGTCGAGCGCCACCTCGTCCGCAAGCGCTTCGGGTTCCTCACGCCGGAGAGCTCCGTCGCCTTCGACCTCGAGGACGGCCGCTGGCGGACGCCCCCGTACGTCGCCCACTCGGTCCTCCGGGCCCGGACGGACGCCTGGCTCGCGAAGAAGGCCGAGGAGGCCGGCGCGACCGTGGTCGCCTCGGTCCCGGTCGAGCGGCTCCACTGGGAGGGCCGTCGGGTCCACGGCATCGAGCAGGGCGGGGAGACGATGACCGCCCCGGTGACGATCGTCGCCGACGGAGCGAACTCCCGGCTCTCGCTCGGCACCCCGATCCGGCCGGAGCCTCGCCTGAGCGCCGACGCGACCGAGCTCGGGATGAAGGAGGTCTACGCCCTCGATGCAGGCACGATCGAGGACCGGTTCAACGTGGGACCGCACGAGGGGCACGCCGAGGAGTGGGTGACGGGGATCTTCCCGCCCGGCGTGATGGGCGGCGGCTTCGTCTACACGAACGCGGACTCCCTCTCGATCGGGCTGATCGTGAACCTCCGCTCGCTGTTCGGGCGCAACGTCTACGCGCCCGATCTCATCGAGCGGTTCAAGATGCACCCGACGATCGCCGCGCGGCTCAAGGGCGCCGAGCTCGTCGAGTACGGGGCGAAGCTGATCAGCTCGGGCTGGGCGAGCCGACCCGCCGCGTTCCACGGCGACGGCTGGATGATCGCCGGGGATGCCGCCGGCTTCGTCTTCTCGAACGGGCTCGTCATCCAGGGGATGAACTACGCGGTGCGCACCGGGCTCGAGGCGGCGGAGACGGCCCTCGCCGCGCGGGCGTCGCACGACGCGTCGGCCGCTCGGCTCGCGGAGTACGACCGCCGGCTCGAGGCGACGAGCGTGCTGCCCGACTTCCGCGACTTCGCCCGGATGGACGACGTGAAGTGGAACCCGCGGTTCTACACGGCGTACCCGAAGTTCGCCGCCGAGCTGTTCCACGGGCTCATGACGGAGTCGGGCGGCCCGAAGGTCCCGATCCGCCGGCTGCTCCGGGCGGCGCAGCGCGCCGCCGGCATCTCGACGACCACGGCGATCCGGGACGGGATCGACCTCGTCCGGGACCTCTGACGGCGCGGATCGGGCTCAACCGAGTCCCCGCACGCGGCGGACCTCGGCGGTGAGGGCCGGGACGATCTGGAAGAGGTCCCCCACGATCCCGTAGTCGGCGACCTTGAAGATCGGGGCCGTCGCGTCCGAGTTGATCGCGACGATCACGCGGGAGCTGATCATGCCGACGATGTGCTGGATCGCGCCCGAGATCCCGATCGCGATGTACAGCTGCGGGGAGACCGCCCGGCCGGTCTGCCCGACCTGGAACGTCGACGGCCGCCAGCCGGCATCGGTCACGGCCCGGGAGGCCCCGACCGCCGCGCCGAGCGCGGCGGCGAGCTCCTCCACGAGGGCGAAGTTCTCGGGGGTGCGCACGCCGCGTCCGCCCGAGACGACGATCGCCGCGTCGCCGAGGCCCGGTCCGGTGGAGGCGGCGGCGGCGACGACGGAGAGCCGGCGCGGGGCCGCGACGGCCGCGGGCACCTCCACCGGGCCGATCGCCTCGGCCGCGAGCGGCACGGGAGCCTCCTCGGCCGGCGGGAACGCGTGCGCGCGCAACGCCACCACCTGGCGGGGGCCCGCGAGCCGCCGGGTCTCGGTGGCGCGCCCGCCGAACACGGGGCGCCGGACCTCGAGCCCGTCCGCGCTCCGGCCCACCTGGGTGACGCCCGTCGCGGCCGAGGCGGAGGCGCGCGCCGCGAGGCGTCCCGCGAGCTCCCGGCCGGTCGTCGAGCCGGGCAGCACCACCGTCTCCGCCCCCGATCGGTCCCACGCGGCGGCGATCGCGACGGCCCACGCCCCGCCGGGTGCGGCGTCCCAGCTCGGCTCCTCGGCGAGGTGGACCCGGCCCACGCCCAGCCGGGCCAGCGATTCGGCCTGGGCGCGGGCAGCCGAACCGAGCGCGATCCCCTCGATCGGCCGCCCCGACGCGAGGGTGCGGGCGACGCCGACCGCCTCGCGGAGCGCCGCGCTTCCCGGGGCTTCGGCGGGGAGGGCGACCACGAGGACGCCGCCGCTCACGGGAAGACCTTCGCCTCCTCGCGGAGCAGTTGCACGAGCTTCTCGGCCGCTTCGGCGGGCGTGCGGTACTCGATCATCTTCGCGCCCGTGCGGGGCGGGGGCAGCTCGAATCGGACCGGGGTCCCGACCGGGGCGTCGCCCTCGGGCGGACCCACGGCCTTCGCGATCGGGGCCTTCCGCGACCTGAGGATGTTGGGCAGCTTCGCGGTGCGCGGATCGTTCCACGCCTGCTGCAGGCCCACGACGCACGGCAGCGGCGACTCCCAGCGCTCCTGGCCGGACTCGGTCGGCCGCTGGAACGTGATCCGTCCGGTCGCCGGGTCGTAGCGCAGGTCGACCACGAGTCCGAAGTCCGGCGCGCCGAGGAGCTCGCCGAGCGCGGACGCGAACAGCCCCTCTTCGTCGTCGCCCGCCTGCTTTCCGCACAGCACGAGATCGGCGGGCGCCCCGCGGATCGTCGCGGCCACCGCCCGGGCGGCCGCGACCGGGTCGCCCGACCCGTCCGTCGGGCCCTCCACCCACGTCGCCGCGTCGCACCCGAGCGCGAGGCACGCCCGCAGCACCTCCTCGGTCCGCGGCGGCGGACCGTACGAGATCGCCCGCACCCGGGCGCCGGGGACCGACTCCTTCAGCAAGAGGGCCTGCTCGACGGCCGATTCGTCGTAGCCGGCGAGCACGAACTTCACGCCCTCTGTGTCGACGGTGCGCCCGGAGCCCGCGACCCGCAGCCGGGTCTCCGCCTCCGGGACCGGTTTCACGCAGACGACGATCTCCATCCGGGACCCCCGGTCAGGCGTAGTCCCGCAGCAGTTCCCGCGCGATCACGCCGCGCTGGATCTCGTTCGCGCCCTCGTAGATCTGGGTGAGCTTCGCATCGCGCAGCAGCTTCTCCACGGGGTACTCGCGCATGTAGCCGTATCCCCCGAACGTCTGGATCGCCTCGTCCGCGACGCGCAGCGCGGAGTCGGACGCGAAGCACTTCGCGATCGACGACTCGAGCGTCCCCTTCCGGCCTCCGTCGATCGTCCACGCCGCGTGCCAGGTGAGCAGCCGGGAGGCGCGGACCGCCTGGGCCATGTTGGCGAGCTTGATCTGGATCGCCTCGTGCTCCGCGATCGGCTTGCCGAACGTGACCCGTTTGAGCGAGTACGCCGCCGCGTGGTCGAGCGCGGCCTGGGCGATCCCCGTCGCGAGGGCGCCGATGGGCGTCCGGGTCTGGTCGAGGGTCCGCATGGCGATCGAGAACCCCTCGCCCTCGGCCCCGAGCCGATCGGCGACCGGTACGCGGACGCCCTCGAACCGCACCGTGCTGGTCGACGACGCGCGGTGCCCCATCTTCTCCTCGTCCTTCCCCGGCAGCACCCCGGGCGCGTCCCGAGGCACGACGAACGCGGCGATCCCCTTCGCCCGCAACGCGGGGTCGGTGGTCGCGAAGACCGTGTAGAGGGCCGCGTGCGGGGCGTTCGTGATGAAGCACTTCTCGCCGTCGAGCACGTAGTGGTCGCCGTCGCGGCGCGCTCGCGTGCGCAGGGCCGCCGCGTCGCTCCCCCCGGTCGGCTCGGTGAGGCAGAACGAGGCGAGGTGGTACGCGGCGCAGAAGTCGTTCAGGAACCGTCCCTGCTGCTCCGGGGTGCCGGCCAAGAGGATCGGCTCGAGGGCCAGGCAGTTCGCGATGATCGAGGTGGTCATGCCCCCGCACGCGTACGCGAGCTCCTCCACGATGAGGCACTGCTCGAGGACGCCGAGGCCGCTTCCGCCGAACTCGGTCGGAACGTTGAGGTTCATGAGGCCGAGCGCGTGGGCCTTGCGGTAGATCTCCTCGGGGAAGCGGGCGGTGCGATCGCACTCCGCCGCGTGCGGGGCCATCTCGGTGCGCGCGAACTTCCGGGCCAGGTCGCGGAGGCTTTCCTGCTCCGGGGTCAACGAGAAATCCGGCATCGGGACGCGGAGGCGGGCGCACCACAAGCACCCGCTATATCACGGCTTGGGTGACGCAGCTGATGGCGGCGTCCCGACGGCGGCCGGTCCCCGTGGCCCGCGGCGCGGAGCTGCGGGTCCGGCACTACGCGCGGCTCGATGCGAGCCGCCCGGACCGCGTCGGCGTCCCCGAGGTGGTCCTCGCCGAGGGGAAGAGCGTGGCCCACCTCGTGGGGATCGTCCGCGCCCTCGCGGCGCGGGGGCACGGGGCGCTCATCTCCCGCCCGACGCCCGTCCAGCGCCGCGCGTTCGCGACGGAGCGACGCCGGGGGATCCGGCTCGACGAGCGGGCCGGCGGGCGGCTCGTCCGGCTCGCCGGTCCGCTCGGGGTCGAGTACCGACCGGGCGTCGTCGCGCTCGTGACCGCGGGGACGAGCGACGTCCCGCTCGCCGAGGAGGCGGGGGCCGTGCTCGCCGAGCTCGGCATCGCGACCGTTCGGGCGTTCGACGTCGGGGTGGCCGGGCTCCATCGGCTGCTGCGGGCCGTACGGCAGCTCGAGCGGTCGTCCCCCCAGGTCTACCTCGTGTTCGCGGGTCGGGAGGGGGCGTTGCCGACGGTCGTGGCGGGCCTCGTCCCCGCGCCGGTCATCGGGGTCCCGACGTCGATCGGCTACGGCCGCGGGGGGCGCGGAGAAGCGGCCCTCTCGGCGATGCTCCAGTCGTGCGCGCCACTGGCCGTGGTGAACATCGACGCGGCCGTCCCGGCGGCCCTCTTCGCCGCCCAGCGGTTCGCGGTCCGCGGTGGCTCCCGCCGGACGCGCCGGCCCGCGGGCCGCCCGCGGCGCCCCTCTGCTCGGGTCCGCCCCTAGAAGGGCTTTTGTGACCTTCGGCGCCTCGACCGCCCGTGCCACCCAGGCCCGTGCTGTCCGACGAGGACGAGCGGAAGGAGCGGGAGGACCGGGAACGGCTCCGCGCGATCGACGGGCGCCTCGCCGCGCTCGACCGCAAGCGCGAGGAGCGGATCTCCGTCGCCCGGCAGCTGTTCGCGGAGCAGAAGGCGCTCTACGACCGGCGCCAGGCGCCCCAGGTGGAGGTCGAGCGCCTGTACGACGAGCACGGGGCGCTCGGCAAGCGGCTCGCGGAGATCCGCGGGCAGCGCGAGGCGGCGCGTCGGGCGCTCGACGCGGCGGTCATCGCCCTGCGGGAGCTGCGCCTCACCTTCCCGCCCGGCGATCGGGTCCACCCCGAACAGCTGCGCCGGGAGATCGCCGCGCTCGAGCTGCGGCAGCAGACGCGGGCGCTGACGCTGGAGGAGGAGAACGCGCTGATCGCGCAGCTGCGCGCGCGGACGAAGGAGCTGAAGGAGGTGGAGTCGCGCGTCGCGGTCGTCGCGGAGCACGAACGCCTCCGCCGCGACGCGGAGGCGAAGGTCGGCGCGGCGCGGGCCGAGGTCGCCCGGCTGGGTGACGAGTTCGCGAAGGCGAAGGGCGAGCGCGACGAGAAGATGGGCCGGATCCGCTCGACCCTCGAGGCCGCGGGCGGCGTGGTCGCGGACCTGCGCGCGAAGGGCAAGGAGCGGGCGGCGGTCATCGCGGAGATCGAGGGGCTCGAGCAGCAGATGCGCGAGCTCGAGGCCGAGGGGCGCAAGATCGTCGGCGCGGCCCGCGCCCGGCGCGACGAGACCCGACGGACGATGCGGGCGTACTCCCCCCGCAAGGGCGGCGTGCCCGAGGATGTGCTGGCGCAGGCGGCCGACGCCCAGCTCGAAGAGCTGCTAAAGCGCGGGAAGATCACGCTCGGCGGGTAGCGCCGGTCGCTCAGTAGAACTGGACGAGCGACACGGTGAACTGGAGCGTCGCCCCGACGACCTCGGAGTTGAAGTTCGCCGTGAAGTTCCCGGTCGACGGGCTGACCGACGAGACGATGAACTGCGAGGTGCCGCAGACGCTCGTCGTGGCCTGACCGAGGACCAGCCCCGCGTCCGCCGCCGTGAGCTCGAGCGAGACGGTGATCGTCGTCGACGAGATCCCCGAGACGCGCGCGGGGATCCCCTGCACCGTCACCGACTCTCCCAGGGTCGGCAGGGCTTCGACCGTCACCCCGGTCGCGTTCGCGTTGAGGACGAGCGCGGTCCAGTTGTACGGGGCGGCGGCGAACACCGTCCCGGGTTGCGCCGTGACGTTCGGGTAGAGGGCCGAGAAGTTCGCGGCGGGGACGGTCGTCACCACCGGTGCGGTGACCGTGAGCGGCATCGACACGAGGCAGCTCGGGACGAGCGGCCCGTAGCCGAGGTTCGGCGGGATGGTGATCGTCCGGGTCGAGCCGACGGTCATCCCGAGCAGTCCCTGCCAGAACCCCGTGACGACGGTCCCGAAGGTGATGTTGTCGATCGTGTAGCCGCTGCTCGGCGCGAGGGCGCCGACGTGGACGCCGAGGGGCGAGTACTCGGAGAGCGGGGACCGGAGGGTGAACTCGAGCGCCTTCGGATAGGTGAGGTTGTTGAGGGCGACGCTCTCGTACGACGTGTCGAAGACGCGACCCTGCTGCGGTCCCGCGCCGAACGAGCCGATGTAGTTCACGGTCACGTTGCTCCCGACCGCGACGGAGGCGAGGGGACCGGTCGCCCCCGGGTGGGCGAGGTAGTAGACGACGCCCGCGCCGGCGCCGGCGACGATCAGGACGACGACGACGAGGATCACGGGCGTCCAACGGGACGGGGTGCGCTCGACCATGCTGCTACGGACCGAACGGGCGGGGGGTCAGCTCGTCGCTGTTCTCGTCACGCGATCGGAGAGACAGGTGTTCCTCATTCCCCCGCCTCCGAGCCGAGGGCGTATATATATCCTGAGCCGCGCGGGAGCGTCGGACGGGCGGGGTCGGCGAGGGGGACCTCCCTCGGGACCGCCGGTCCGGTGGCCCGCCCCGCGCCGGTCAGGCCGCCCGCCGGGCGGCCCACTGCTTCGCCGCCTCGTCGTCCCACTCGGCCGCGACCTGTCGGGTCGTGACGTTGATCCGGTTGTAGAGGTTGATCGTGGCGATCCCGAGCACGAGGAAGGCGAGCTCGCGCTCCGCGAACTGCCGGGCGGCCTCGTCCCAGACCGCGTCGGGCACGGGGTCGGAGCGGTCGCTGAGCCGCGTCATCGACTCCGCCAGCGCGAGCGCGGCCCGCTCGGGCGCCGTGAACCGCGTCGACTCGTGCCACGCCGACACCGCGAGCAGACGCTCCTCGGTCTCCCCCGCCGCCCGCAGGACGCGGCAGCTTCCGTCGAGGCACAGGGCGCACCCGTTGAGCTGGCTCGCCCGAAGCATGGCGAGGGAGAGGGCCCGGGCGGGGTCGCCCTTGAGCTGGTCCAGGAGCTGCCCCAGCGCCTGGAGGGGAGCCATCGCCTCGGGGATGATCGTCGCAGGGCTCTGGAGGCGTGACCGGGACGCTCCCGTCGTGACGGACATCTTCGTACGTTCCCGCCCGCGCGTTCGCGCGTGCACAACCGCATAACCTATTGGGTATATACAGTACGTAGGGCCCCCCGGTAGCGGGGGTCGCGGTCCTCGAGTGGCGCGCGGCGGGGTCGGCTCCGGCCGCTCGACGGACACTTCATTAACCCACCCGTTATAGTTGTCGCGTCGGCCATGCAGCGGGACGTCTTCGCGGCCCTCTCCGATCCGACGCGGCGCCAGGTCCTCGACCTGCTCTCCCGGCGGGAGCGGGCCGCGGGGGAGCTCGGCCGGGCGTTCCCGCAGATCAGCCAGCCCGGGATGTCGCGCCACTTGAGGGTCCTGCGGGAGGCGGGACTGGTGCGGGTGCGGCGGGAGCGCCGGCACCGGTTCTATTCCCTGCGTTCCGAACGCCTCGCGGAGGTCGACGCCTGGATCTCGAAGTACCGCGGGTTCTGGGAGAACGAGCTCGACTCGCTGGAGGCGTACCTGGACGCCCGAGCGACCCGGCCGAAGGAGCCCCGACCGTGAGCAGCCGACCGTCGGACGCGAGCGGTCCGGGCGGCGTCGGGGGACCGGGGTTGCTCGAGGCCGACCGCGGTTCGGCGAGCGTGACGTTCCGGCGCTGGCTCCCCCACCCGATCGAGGAGGTCTGGGCGGCGGTCACCGACCCGAAGGATCTCGAGGCCTGGCTCCTCGCGAAGGTCCGCCGCGAGGACCGGCGCGGCGGGCGGCTCGAGATGGAGCATCCGAACGGGGTCCACGCCACCGGCCGCGTGCTCGAGTGGAGCCCGCCGCGCGCCTACGAGTACGAGTGGAACCTGCCCCCGGGCCCGTACCAGCCCGACGGCGAGGCCTCGATCGTGCGGTGGGAGCTCACGCCGAGCGAAGGGGGCACGCTGCTGGTCCTGACGCACCGGCGGCTCTCCCGGCCCACGGCCGAGGTGTTCGTCCGGGGGCTCTCCGTCCTGCTCGACCGTCTGTCCGCGCATCTCGATCGGACGCCGATGCCCGAGCCGCCGTGGGCCCGGCCCGTGCCGGCGAGCCGTACCTGAGCGCGGCCCGTGCCCCCGGAGGCGAAGGGGACCCGGGGGGCCGGAGCCCGGGTCTCAGGCGCGGCGCAGCTTGCCGACGATCGGTTCCTCGACGACCCCCTCTTCTTCGAGGCGGTTGAGCGTCGCCTCGGCCCGGTCGGCGACCAGGCCGCGCTCCGCGACGCGGGTCAGGAGCTCCTTCAGGTCCGCGTAGCCGTCGGCCGAGACCTCCGAGACCTCGTCGAGGAGGTCGAGGAACACCGACTCTTCGTCGCGCTCCGCGGCGGTCGGTGGCGGCGGGGGCGGCCGCGGCGGCGGCGCCCGGGTCACGGTCACCGAGGGGGAGGGGGGACCCGCGGACGGGACCGGCTGCGTCTCGCCGGCGACGCGTCGCACGGCGGACCGCAGCTCACGTCGGAACGCCGCCCGGTCCACGCCCGGGTAGCGTCGGAGCGACTCGCGCGCGGCGGCGATCCAGCCGAGCGGGATCCCCTCGGACCTCGCCTCGGCCTCGGACGGGGCGGCGCCCTTCTCGATCCGCTCCACGAGATCGAGTCGGTCGAGCGTCTGGCGGACGATCTCCGCGAGCGCGGCCCGCTCCTCGTTCTCCGAGACGCTGCGCAGGCCCTCCGCGCGCACGGAGACGTACCCCACGCCCGAGCGGTCGCGGTAGAGGTGCACCTTCCCGACCACGAGCGCGCTCCGCGGGTGGGTCGCGGCCCGCAGCTGGGCCATCGCACGGGGTTGGAAGCTGCCGGCGGTGATGGCCACGGCGCCGGTCGGGTCGTTCAAGCGAGCGCGCCAGAACGCCTGCGCCTCGTCGCGGCCGATCGGTTCCGCGGGCAGCAGCGTCCCCGCGACCAGCACCCGGTTCATGCGGGCGCCGAACGGCGACAGCAGGTACGACGCCGCCCGCTCCCCGGTCCCCTTCTCCTCCTCGAGCGAGCTCTCGAGCTCGCGCGCCGTGACCCGCCAGGCGGCCTCGCGACGGGCCATCACGAACCCCCGCCGAGGCGCGGGGCCAGTTCGGCCGCGGCGGCCTCGAGATCGACGTCGACCGGCTCGATCGAGTCCGGCGCGACCGTGACGCCGAAGTCGTCCTTCGAGCCGGACCCCCGGACCCGCAGGCGACGGCCGAGCAGCGCGTGGAGCAGCTGTTCTTCGAGCAGGCTCGGATCCGGCTGTTCCCTTAGGCGCGCCCGGCACTCGTCGAGCGTCACCCCCCAGAGCCGCTCCGTGTCGGCCCGGCCCGCGTTGACGGTGAGCGCCCCCGTGCCGTCGTCCAGCACGATGCGCGCCCGCAGGTCGGGCTGCCCGTTCACCTCTCCGTGGATGCGGCAGAGCCCGCTCTTCACGGAGCGGTGGCACGTCGGGCAGCGGTAGACGAGCCCGCTCGGCGGCAGCAGCCCCACCACGAGCCCCTCGGCCGTCAGCGCCGCCCCGCCCCCGTCGTCCTCGATGCGGGCGATCGGCGTCGGCGCCGCCGTCAGCCACGCGCCGGGCGAGGGGAGGTCGTGCCCCTCGATGCGCGCGACGGTCGACCGCTCGTCCAGGACGAGCTGCGGTCGGCCCCGGAACCCGCGCACGTAGCCGCCGACGATCCGGATCGCCTCCCCCTCGGCGAGTCCGAAGTCGCTCCACGACGAGAGGGCGATCGCCCCGGTGGCGTCGGCGACCAGCCCGTCGTGGACGACGCGTCGCTCCTCGCCGACCGTCACGGTCCGGGGGCCGATCCGGACGACGCGCACCTCGATCTGGAACCCCTCGTCGGGGGGCGTGAGCTCCCGGACGGTGCGCCGCGGGAGTTGCGCCGGGTCGAGCACCGGCATCTCCACGGCGCTCGCGGGGGCGATGCGGGTCCGCCACGAGAAGGTCAGTTCGGGGCGGCCGCGGAACTCCCGGACCTCGGCGCCCACGACGCGGAGCACGGTCCCGCGCTCGATGCCGTCGCGGGGCGGGTCCCACCAGGTGAACCGAACGGTCGCGGTGCCGTCGCTCACCAGCCCCGAGAGGAGCGGGCGACGGCTGCCGTCGGACCGGCGGGTCACCTCGCGGCGTTCGACCGTCACGATCCGCGCGACGAACTCGATCGGCGCCGCCGAGATCCCGAGGTCCTTCAGCCGGATCTCGGTGGGCGGCGCGGACGGGGCGGCAGGCGGCATCGGCTCGACCGCCGGCGCCACCGCCGCACCCGATAAAAGGCTCCCGCGGCCGGCGAACGGTGGACGGGGCTCGCGCCACCATTCCGGACGACGCGACAAGCCTTTTCCGCCACTCCCGCTCAGGGCCGGCGGTGCCGGCGAACTTCATCGCGAAGCTCGACAAGGTCCTCGCGGCCCGGAACTCCCTCGTGTGCGTCGGGCTCGACCCGGACCCGGGACTGATGCCGAAGCCGCTCAAGCGGCTCGCCCCCGGTCCTCAGCTCGACCGCTTCCTGGACGGGATCGTCGCCGCCACGTTCGACTCCGCGGCCGCGTACAAGATGCAGCTCGCCTCGTACCTCCAGTACGGGCCGAAGGGGTTCCAGTCGCTCGCCCGGATCGCCGCGAAGATCGGGCCGACCCGCCTTCGGATCCTCGACCTCAAGGCGAACGACCTCCCGAACACGATGCGCATGTACCGCGACGGGATCTTCGGCGCGTTCGGCTTCGACGCGATCACCCTCACCCCCTGGCTCGGCTGGGAGACGCTGCAGCCGTTCCTGGACGACCCCGCGCACGGGGTCTTCGTCGTCGCCCACTCCTCGAACGCCGGAGCGCTCGACTTCCAGGAGATCCCGACGCCCCGCGGACCGCTCTGGCTCGCGATCGCGGGCGAGGTCCGACGGCTCGCGCACGCCCACGGGAACGTCGGGGTCGTGATCGGCGCGACCTTCTCGGACGCCTTCCGGGCGACCCGCGACGTCCTCGGCAACTCGATCCCGATCCTGGCGCCGGGGATCGGCGCGCAGGGCGGCTCGCTCGCGACGGCGGTCCGCGAAGGGGTCGATGCCCACGGGCGGGGCCTCCTCGTGAGCGCCTCGCGCAGCGTCCTCTACGCGTCGTCGGGCGACGACTGGAAGAAGGCCGCGCGGACCGAGGCGGAGCGCCTCAAGGTGCAGATCAACCAGCTGCGCGCAGGCTTGCGTACAGGTTGACCAGCTGGCCGACGACGGTCGGCGCGCCGTACCGCTCCTCCGCCCGCCGGCGGCCGGCCGCCCCCATCGCCCGGGCGGCCGCGGGGTCGTCGAGGAGCCGGAGGATCTTGTCCGCGACGTCCCGGGCCAGGAGCGGCTCGGTGAGCAGCCCTTCCTTGCCGGGCTCGATCACCTCGCGGACCCCGGGCATGTCGGCCGTCACCACCGGGAGGCCGCACGCCATCGCCTCGGCGACCGCGAGGCCGAACCCCTCGAGCCGGTTCTGCGAGGGGAAGACGAACAGCTCGGCGAGCGCGAGGTAGCGCGGTAGCTCGTCGTCCGTCACCTGGGGGCAGAACCGCACCCGATCCCCGAGCCTCAGCCGGCGGGCCTGCGCCATGAGGCTCGGCAGCAGCGGGCCCGACCCGATGACGAGCAGCACCACGTCGTCGGGGAGGAGCCGCATCGCCTCGAGGATCACGTCGACGCCCTTGTGGGGCACGAGCCGGCCGGTGAAGGCGAGCACGCGCCGCCGCTCGAGGCGGAGATCGGCCCGCAGCCCGCTCGCGTCGATCCCCGGCCGGAACCGGTCGAGCTCCACCACCGACGGGATGACGGTGAGCGCCCGGTCGCGCAGCTCGGCCGACGTCACACCGTAGCTGCGGGTGTGGACCACGATCGCATCGGCGCGCCGCAGGGTGCCCGGCAGGAACACCCGCTGGTAGAGCCCGGCGAGGATCCGTCCGGAGATCCCGGGCAGGAACAGATCGCAGTGGTAGGTGAGGCAGACCGGCGTCCGGGCGCGGCGGAGCGCGCGGGCGACCACGTACGAGGTGATCGGGGGCGGGTAGTGGAGGTGGACGACGTCCTCGGCGAGCCCCCGGACCACCTTGCCCGAGCCGACGTCGAGCGGCGTGTTGAACAGCACGCCGAGCGACCGCGCCCGCACGATCCGGTAGCCGTCGACCTCCTCCTCCGCCGGGAGGTCGGACCGGAACCGGGAGGTCACGACGGTGACGTCGTGCCCCTCGCGCACGAGCTCGCGCACGACGCTGCGGACGTGCGACTCGACCCCCCCCGCGTGCGGGAAGTAGAACGGCGCGACCTGCGTGATCCGCACGGCCCCGCTACGCGAGCGACACGTCGCGCCGGGCCGCCCGCGCCGGCTCCGCCGACTCCCGGTGCTGGAGCAGCGACTCGGCCGGGATCGAGGCGATCTCGATCCCCTTCATCGGTTCGCCCAGCCCCGAGGAGACGCGCGCGAGCAGATCGGGCTCGTCGAAGTGGAGCGACGCCTCGACGACCGCGCGGGCGACCTTCATCGGGTTCTGGGCCTTGAAGATCCCGCTGCCGACGAAGATCCCGTCGACCCCGAGCGTGCGGCACAGCGCGGCATCGGCGGGCGTCGCGATGCCGCCCGCGGCGAAGTTCACCACGGGGAGGCGGCCGAGCTGGCGCACCTCGAGGAGGATCGCCTCGGAGACCCGCTCGCGCTTCGCCCACCCGCCGAGGTCCTTCTTGGGGAGCTTCGTGATCTCCTGGATCTCGCTGCGGATCGTGCGGATGTGGCGTACGGCCTCGATCACGTTGCCCGTGCCGGCCTCGCCCTTCGTGCGGATCATCGCGGCGCCCTCCTCGATCCGCCGCAGCGCTTCGCCGAGGTTCCGGGCGCCGCAGACGAACGGCACCTTGAACGACTTCTTCTCGACGTGGGCGAACGGGTCCGCGGGCGTGAGCACCTCCGACTCGTCGATCATGTCGACCGCGAGCGCCTCGAGGATCCGCGCCTCCGCGGTGTGACCGATCCGGCACTTGGCCATCACCGGGATCGAGACGCGGTCCCGGATCTCGCGGATCTTGTTCGGGTCCGCCATCCGGGCGACGCCGCCCTCGGCCCGGATGTCGGCCGGGACCCGCTCGAGCGCCATCACCGCGACCGCGCCGGCCGCCTCGGCGATCCCGGCCTGCTCGGAGGTGGTGACGTCCATGATGACGCCCCCCTGCTGCATGCGCGCGAACCCGCGCTTGACGAGCTCGGAGCCGAAACGCAGCTTCTCGATCGGATCGGACATGGGCGGGTACCGGGGAGGAGCCCTGGGCGTATAAGGGGTGGCGTGCCGACCGGCCGCTGTAGTATCCCGAAAAGAGTTCCTCTCAGAAGCCCCTCGGGTTCCGATGGGGAAGCTCTCCGCACAGGATGTTGACGAGCTGGTGCACCGGCTGCGCATCCCCCGGTCCTCGTCGCGGGCGTCCAT
>Ga0335074_10005990_pt1 | contig 16843 bp, 17 predicted proteins | sample Lox_Sample_23_FD_206715 | JGI IMG/M metagenome (GOLD analysis project Ga0335074, IMG submission 206715) | Soil microbial communities from Loxahatchee National Wildlife Refuge, Florida, United States - Lox_Sample_2.3 | ecosystem: Environmental > Terrestrial > Soil > Wetlands | place: USA...
CAGGTCCCTGGCCAGGTGCCACAGGCCGGCCCAGTCGCGGCGGCTGACGAGCTGCCGGCTCAGGTAACCGCGTTCCTCAGCCGTCAGCTGCCCAGCGTGGCCTCCCACCACCCTGACGACGTCGAGATCGCCGGCGCTGGCCAGGGCGCTGCGCAGCGCATGCCGGGTCGGCTCAGCGGATAACCCGTAACCGACGGCCAGCAGCCGTCCGTCTGGATCTTCAGCGCCGTGCTGGGCGGTCTGGCCGGTCAGCACGTAGAACATTGCCCGGCGGACGGCATCCCGTGGCGCCAGGCCGTGCTGGCGGCAGAAGTCCCCGATCGCCGCACGCTGGGCCGGAGCCCGCTCCGGGTCAGCGGCCGCCTCGAACACGTCCTCGGCGAGCCCTTGTGGTTCCCGCCACCGCGACAGGGCCTCCCAGAACTCTGCGCCGGCTGCACCGATGGGAGCACGCACCCATGCCGCCCAAACGGCGCTGATCGCGGCCTGGTGGCCCCGATCACCCGCCCTGACGAGCCGCCGCCAGGCCAGCCGGGCCAGCGGGCCCAGGCTGCCGTCAGAGCGCCGCCGCGCAGCTCGGGCTGCCAGCCAGGCCGCCCGGCGCGCGCTCAGCACGTCTCAAAACGGGCCGCCACACCGCCAGAGTAAATGGTCGCGAGCCCCGCACCGGCTCCACGTATCGTTCTAAGCGTGTCCCATTACACCCGGGTCCGGACCAAACTGAGCGACGCTACTCTGCTGGTCGCAGCGCTGAACGAACTCGGCTACCCGACCGTCGAGGTGCACGATCAGCCGGGCCAGCTCTTCGGCTACCAGGGTGACCTGCGGCCAGAGCGCGCCGACGTCATCGTCCGCCGCAAGCACATAGGCCCGGCCAGCAACGACCTTGGCTTTGCCCGCCAGGAGGATGGCTCCTTCGAGGCGATCATCAGCGGCTTCGATGCTCACCGCCACGACACCCAGTGGCTGGACCGGCTAACCCAGGCCTACGGCTACGCCGCCGCGCTTCGCTATGCCCGCGACCACGGCTACGAGGTCCTGACCGACACATCCGAACACGACGGCACCCGCCGACTGACCCTCCGCCGCGTCTCCTGACGCAGCCTCCCCCGCCCAGCCCACGCCGGCCTCACCGCCAGCCCCACGCCGACCTCACCCGCTCAGCTCACGCAGGCCTCTCCCGGGTAAATTAGTCGAAACTTCGTTCGATAACATCTATCCTGACTTCATGGCAGGTTACGTTCCTCCTGGCTGGCCCGTGGGCGTGCACCCACCTGGCAGCGAGCGGTTCGAGAAGACGGCGGTGACCTGGCTCCTCGATGTGGTGCCCGCCGATTACCGGGTGCATGGGGTGTTGCTTCGGCATCCCGCCGCGCTGGCGGCACTGGCGCGGCATCACCTGGCGGCGTGCGTGCAAGGAGCGCGCGAGGGCTACCGGTCCGCACGCGCAGAGCTCAGCCCGCAACTGCCACGCCAGGGAGTGGAGGCCGTGCTGGCCGCCTACCGCGCCGAGGGCGGGAGGCTGGTCAAGACCTCCCGCGCCGTCGACCTCGTCGCACGGGCGCTTAACGGGGAGGTTTTCGCGCCGAGGCCCGCGGGACGTTCCGGTCAGCCGGAGCCTGTGCCCCACGGCGCTGCGCCGGGGCGCACAGGGCCCTCGCGGGTTAGCGCTGCCCCGCCAAGGGGCCGGGGCAGCTCTCGCCAGCAGGGCCGCTCTCCGGTTCCGGCAAGGCCATCCGGAACCACACCGCCTTCGCAGCCCGCGCGTAAGTCACGCCCCAGGCAGACGCGAGCTCGGCCGGCAGCAGAAGCCCGCGCCCATTGACGCGCTCGGCTGCCTCTGCGGCCGAGCGTGGCACGTCGGTACGCAACAGCGCGGGGCGCCGGTCCAGGACGGCTATCTCGACCGCCCAGCCGTCCAGGTCGCGTGAGACGCCGCCGATGCTCGCATCCGCCAGCAGCCTGCAAGTGACCTGCACCGGAGTACCCGCATGGAGCACGGCATTGGTCACGAGCTCGCTGGTCAGCAGGACCGCGTCGTCCACAAGCGCTTCCAGCGCGCCCGAACTGCTGGCCCGGCTCCGTGCGCCAGGCATTTCCCGCGCGTCCCGCACCCCGGTCCCGTCCCGCGGGCCCGGCACTTCTCCCGCGTCCCGCACCCCGGCCCCGTCCCGAGAGCCGGGCACTTCTCCCGCGTCCCGCACCGCGACCGCAGCGCGTGGGCTAGGTACTTCTCGCCCATCCGGTTCCCCGGCCTCGTCCCGCGGGCTGAGCATGATCCGTGCGTCAGCAGCGCCTGGTCCGTATCGCCCACCTGACGCGCCCGCCACGCGCGGCCGGTCCGAGGCACTGGGCCCGTCCCGCATGTCAGGCGCGCTCGGCGCACCCCACATGTCAGGCGCTCTCGGCACATCCCGCACGCCGGGCGCGCTGGGCCCGCTCCGCACGTCAGGCGCACTCGGCCCGCTCCGCACGTCAGGCGCGCTCGGCACATCACGCACGCCGGGTGCGCTCGGCACGTCCCGCATGTCGGGCGCGCTGGGCCCATCCCACACGCCTTGCGCCGAAGGGTCGTGGGGGCGGCCGGTCAGGTCCCAGGAATGCAGAGTGTCGCGGACAAAACGGCGTGCAGCCGCGGCGGCCGTCAGCTCAGGCTGGTAGACGGCGGTCGCCACAAGGTCCGGTCGTGTCTCTAAGTAAAACATGGATAACTCATCGTGACAGAATGCGGCGCTGCGTACAGCAAGAAGCGGGCAGCCCGCGTCAATTCGTCGGCCGGGACCACCCGGACCCTGAGACGTACTCCCGGACGATCCGGGCAGGGACTCCGGCAACCACGCAGTAGTCCGGCACGGTGCCGCGCACCACCGATCCAGCTGCTACCACGACGTTCCGGCCGATGCACGCCCCGGGCAGGACCACTGTGCCCGCGCCGAGCCAAGTCCCGGGGCCTATCGACACCGCGCTGTTCACCGGCCATTGCCGCCCGATCGGCACGTCCGGGTCGGCGTAGCTGTGGTTCTGGTCGGTGATGTAGACATACGGGCCGGTGTACACGTCATCGCCGATCTGGACTGAGTAGTGCGCCACGATGTGGCTGCCCCGCCCGATGACGCAGCGGTCACCCACCAGTAGCACCGGCTTGTCACCGAGGTCCTGCCCGGGGGTCATGCCCGCCGAGATCGTCACCTGTTCCGAGATCAGCGTCTCGTCCCCGATCTCGATCCAGCGCTCCCCGAACACCGCCCCAGTCGGGAACGCCATCAGCGAGCGAGGCCCGAACGCCGCGAACCTTCTGCCCGCAGGCGAATCGGCCGTGACGGTCCCGGCGCGCTGCAGTGCCCGCCATGCGGCGTGCGCCAGCCGGAACTCGGCCATCCGCCGCCGCTGGTCCAGCCCGCGCCACCACGACATGGGCGAATACGGTACTAGGTCAGCCGACCGAGACATTCCCGCGGCTCCGGCCACAGGAACCGTCCTCACTCTGCGCACCTCCAGAACCGCCCGCCCGAAACATCCCGCCCTGCGCCATTCGGCCCCATAAACTGCGGCGAACGCGGTGCAACGGTGCCGCCGCAGCATGATCGTTGGAAGTTAGGTGTCGCCCTGACAACCTCGAGGGCCCATCCATGCACCTTGGTCGCGCGCGCGGCACCAGCCGTCGCCACCGCGAACGCAGCCCGGCCACACCGCCGCAGCATGATCGACGGAAGTTCGGTGTCGCCCTGACAACCTCGAGGGCCATCCATGCACCTTGATCTTCTGGCGCCGCGCTGCGAACGCAGGAGCCAGCGCGAAAAGCCGCGCTGCTCGGGGCCTAGAGCTGGGCCATGCCCGCGGGGCTAGCTGGCGGTGGCACTGGCGACTGGCTGCCCGGGCCGACGGGCTAGCTGGCAGTGGCAATGGCAGTGGCGGTGGCGGTAGCGGTAGCGGTAGCGGCGAGTTGGCCGCAGGCGCCGTCGATCTCCCGGCCGCGGGTGTCGCGAATGGTCACCGGGATGCCGCGCCGTTCCAGCCGCTCAGTGAACTCCGTGGTCGCGTCAGCCTCGGACGCGGTCCAGCGTGAGCCCGGCGTCGGGTTGAGCGGGATCAGGTTCACGTGCGCCGGATGGCCGGCCAGCAGGCGCGCGAGCGCCTCGGCCCGCCAGGCGTGGTCGTTCACGTTGCGGATCATCGCGTACTCGATGGACACCCGGCGCCCGGAAGCGGTGGCGTAGCGCCAGGCGGCGTCCAGCACCTCGGAGACCTTCCAGCGCTTGTTGACCGGCACGAGTTCATCGCGCAACTCGTCATCGGGTGCGTGCAGCGACACGGCCAGCCGCACGGGCAGGCCCTCGGCGGCCAGCCGGTCGATGGCCGGGACCAAGCCCACGGTCGAGATCGTCACCGCGCGGCGGGACACCCCGAGCCCGTCGGGCACGGGGTCGGTTATCCGCCGTACCGCCGACAGCACCCTTGCGTAGTTGGCCAGCGGCTCGCCCATGCCCATGAACACCACGTTGGAGACCCGGCCGGTCCCGCCGGGCACCTCGCCAGCTGCCAGCGCCCTCGCTCCGGCTACTACCTGGGCCACAATCTCGGCCGCCGACAAGTTGCGGGTCAGCCCGGCCTGGCCGGTAGCGCAGAACGGGCAGGCCATGCCGCAGCCGGCCTGCGAGGACACGCACATAGTGACTCGGCCCGGGTAGCGCATCAGCACCGACTCGACCTTCGCCCCGTCGGTCGCGCGCCACAGAGTCTTGCGAGTCTGGCCCTGGTCGCAGGACAACTCGCGTTCTGGAGCGAGCAGGCGGGGCAGCAGCGCTTCTGCCAGCGGCCCGCGGGCCGCCGCCGGGACGTCGGTCATGGCGGCGGGATCGTCGGTGAGCCGGGCGAAGTAGTGCCGGGACAGCTGGTCAGCGCGGTAGCGCTGGTGTCCGAGCCGCTCGGCTGCAGCCCGGCGCTCGGCCGGCTCCAGGTCTGCGATGTGCAGCGGCGGACGGGTGACAGCGTGCTGGTCGACTGGCACCCTGCCTCCGTTCTGCAAGATGTTTGTGGCTTTCGCGGGGGTGCTGCAGCGAACCGCCAGGTAAATGTTCGCTTGCCAACTGCATTTCGGTAGATTTCGTCCATGCCGACGCTACGTCGCCCGGCCGGTCACGCCAGGATATCCGCAGGTTCTGCGGGGCCGCGCGTCCTGCTGGACAGCGAGAGCCCATATGGGAGCCGCCGCGTGACCGTGGAGTGCGACGGTGTGACGACAGCGGCCTACCTGCACTCCGAGGACTCGCCGATCGCCGCGACCTGGATCGCGAACCATGTCCAGGCCCCGGGCACCGTCGACCGCGCCCGGCTGGATGCCGGGGAGACCCCGGTGATGCCAGCCGGCCACACCAAACACCCGGACGGCAGGCCAGTGCCGGAGCCCGGGGCGTTGCGGGCTGTGTGGTTCGAGGAGGGCGACGGCGTCGCGATCCTGGAGTACGGCAGCCTGCTCGCTGTCCTGCCCGGGTGGGCTGGCATGTCCCGCGGAATGCCGGGCTACTGCCGGGATGTGATTGGCCAGACGCCGTTCGGCTGGTCTCTTGACGACGCGATCGAGGGGCTCGGCCCGCGCGCCGCGCTGGCCGAGGATTTCTGGCAGTGGCGGGCCGACGCGCAGTCGTGGGCCGACTTCCAGCAGGGACTGCTGGGGCATCTGCTCGGCAAACTCGGCCCGGGTGCCAGGTACTGGGACGTCGGCGGGGACAAGCAGCCACCGATCGGGGTCACCGAACGCCCGCCGGCCGGGCTGCGGACCTATACGGTCCTGTCAACGGTCGGGATGAGCTGCCAGCGGATGCCGGTCATCGAGCAGATGGGCGACGACGCGGCCGCGGGCGCAAGGATCGAGCTAGCCATCGCCACCACCCTGCCGAGCACGGCCGCGGCCAGGATCTTCATGTGGCTGGGCCAGTACCCGTGGCGGGAGATCTCCTGGCTCGGGCCCGGGCACTGCATCCCGTGGTACCACGAGCCGTCCACGTTCCCGCTCGGCCGGGGCGAGGCGGTGCTGCTGCTCGACAAACCGGGCAACCTGCTCGGGCCGGAGGTGCCCGACCTCTCCGGGTACTCGTTCGGCGGCGAGCCGGTCCGCTGGCTGTGGATGGTCCCGGTCACCGAACGGGAGCGCAGGCTGGCCGCCGAGCGCGGCCCGGCCAGCCTGATCACGCAACTGGCGGCACAGCGCCGTAGCTGGGTCGTCAGCTAGCAAGCCGCCCCGCGCGCGGGCTAGCTGTCTCAGCGGATCGCGTGTGGCACGAAGACGGTCAGCAGCAGCCAGGCCACCGGGGCGACGAAGACCAGCGAGTCCAGCCGGTCCATGGCCCCGCCGTGACCCGGGAACACCGTGCCCATGTCCTTGATCTCCAGATCCCGCTTGATCATGGATTCCACGAGATCACCGACGATCGCCGCGACCGCGCCGGCGGCTCCGAGGACGAGGCCCTGCCAGACGTGGGCGTGCAGCAGCCATGGGAGCGTGATAGCCCCGATCGCCAGGCAGGCCACCACCGAGCCAGCCGAACCCTCCCAGGTCTTCTTCGGGCTGATGCGCGGCACCATCAAGTGGCGGCCAAGAAGTATCCCGGCGAAGTAGCCGCCGACGTCACTGCACACGGGGAGCAAAATGAAGATCAACGTCCGCCGGTCGCCGTCGGGCATCGACAGCATGAGGGGAACGAAGACGCCGAGCAGCGGAATGTAGACAAGCGTGAACACGTTCGCGGTCACGTCGCGCAGATAGCCAGCGGAACCGCCCGGCAGCCGCCAGGTCATGAGCACCAGTGCCGTGACCGCCAGGGCCGCCAGCGCGGGCCGCGCGCCGTACCAGTACGCCAGCGTGAACATGGCCACGCCACCCGCGCCGATGGGGATCAGCGCGAGACGAATGCCGCGCCCGGCCAGTGCCTGCCGCAACTCCCAGAGGGCCAGAGACCCGAGGGCGCCGACGTAGATCAGGAACGTGGCCTTCACGGTGAACAGCGTGAGCAGGGCCAGACCGCCGAGCACAAGGCCGATGGCCGCTGCCACCGGGAGGTTCCGCCCCGTCCTGGTCCGCTTTGGCTCGCTAGTCAGCCCGGCCTCCCCCGGCGCGGGCTGCCCGCTGGCGTCATCGGGCGCTGTCGTGGCCTTCCTGACCGGGCGTGATCCCCCGATGCGCGTGTCACGTCGCAAGCTAAACCTCGAGAAGCTCGGCTTCCTTGTGCCGGAGCAGCTCATCTACCTGGGTGACGTAGACATGCGTGAGATCATCGAGTTCCCGCTCCGCGCGCCTGCCGTCGTCCTCGCCTGCATCGCCGTCCTTGACCAGCTTGTCGAGCGTGTCCTTGGCGTGCCTGCGGATGTTGCGGATCGAGACCCGGCTGTCCTCGGCCTTGTGCCGTGCGATCTTGATGAACTCCCGGCGGCGTTCCTCCGACAGCTCGGGGAAGATCACCCGGATGATCGTGCCGTCGTTGGATGGGTTCACGCCGAGGTCGCTGGTTCTGATGGCCTTCTCAATCGCGGACATGGAGGACTTGTCGTACGGCTCGACAATGACCATGCGCGGCTCAGGCATGCGGAACGATGCCAGCTGGTTCACCGGCGTCTGCGTTCCGTAGTACTCCGCCGTGATCTTGTTGAACATCGAGGGATGCACCCGGCCGGTGCGGATGCCGCCGAACTCCTCCTTGGCGACAGCGACGGCCTTCTCCATCTTCTCCTCGGCTTCGAGAAGGGTATCGTCAATCACTTCCGACTCCCGTACCTGCGTCGGCGTCCGGTACGCAGTTCTGGCGTACTGCTGCCTACCATGGTGCGCCCGGCTGTTCCCATGGTGCGCCCGACCCGGGGAATCATCCCACGGAGGGCCATCAATGCGCGAACCGGCCCACCAGGGTCCCGATCCGCTCGCCGCGCACGGCGCGCAGCACGTTGCCTTTGCCCATCAGATCGAACACAACGATCGGCAGGTCGTTGTCCATGCACAGGCTGACCGCCGTGGCGTCCATGAACTTCAGCCCGCGCCGGAGCACCTCACCGTAGTCGAGCCGGTGGAAGCGGACCGCATCCGGCATCTCCCGGGGATCGGCGTCGTAGACGCCGTCCACCTGAGTGCCCTTGAGCACCGCCTGGGCACCGATCTCCAGCGCGCGCTGAGCGGCGCAGGTATCAGTTGAGAAGAACGGGGCACCCAGGCCAGCGCCGAAGATGACTACCCGTCCCTTCTCCAGATGCCTGATAGCCCGCCTCGGGATGTAGGGCTCGGCGACCTGGCCCATGGTTATGGCTGTCTGCACCCGAGTCTCGAGGCCGAGTTTCTCCAGCACGTCCTGCAAGGCCAGGCAGTTGATGACCGTGCCGAGCATGCCCATGTAGTCCGCGCGCGCCCGGTCGATGCCGCGCTGTGACAAGGCCGCGCCGCGGAACATGTTGCCGCCGCCGACTACGGCCGCGACCTCGATGCCCTCATTGACAGCCGCCGAGATCTCCCGGGCGAGGTGCGCCACCACGTCCGGGGATATCCCGAGTGCCTCGCCGCCGGCGAACGCCTGGCCCGACAGCTTCAGTACGACGCGATGCCAGCCAGGGCCGCGCCTGCCGTCAGCCAGGGTGCGGTCAGCTACTGGCGCGCTGTCCGCCGGGGTGCCGTTAGCCTCTGGCGGGGCGCCGTTAGCCGAGGCACGGTCGGGCGCTGACGTGGCGTCGGCCACGGCATCTTCTGCCGAGATGTCGCTGCGGCGCGTAGTGCCGTCCTCCACGGAGCCCGTCCTTCCCTCGTCAGCTGGCTGCCTGCGGGGCCAGGTCTGGCTCAGCCCACCTGCCCGATCTGGAACCGGGCAAACGCGACGACCCGGGCACCATGCTCGGCGAGCAGCTGCTTGACCTGCTTCTTCTGGTCCCTGACACCAGGCTGCTCGATGAGCACGACATCCTTGAAGAACGCGTTCAGACGGCCATCGACGATCTTGCTGATCGCTGCCTCCGGCTTGCCTTCCTCGCGGGTCATCTGCTCGGCGATGCTGCGCTCGTGCTCCACGACGTCGGCGGGCACCTCATCACGGGTCACATAACGAGGCCGCATGGCAGCGATCTGGTGCGCGACGTCCTGCGCGACGTTCGCCACATCGCCTGACGCAGGCTCAAGCTGCAGCAGCACGCCGAGGGTCGGCGGCAGTGCCGGGTCAGACTTGTGCAGGTAGCTGCTGACAAAGCCGCCAGTAAGGCGGGCGAACCGGCCGAGTTCCACCTTCTCCTTCAGTGCCGCGCCGGTCTCCTCGATCAGCTCCTGGGTCGTCTGGCCCGGGCGGACGCTGACACCGAGTACGGCGAGCCTGTCCGCAGCATCCGAGGCCAGTGCGGCCTTGGCGATGTCCCGCGCGGCCTCCTGGAACAGCTCGGTCTTGGCGACGAAGTCGGTCTCGCAGTTGAGCTCGACCAGCACGCCGGAGCTGGTGCCGTCGAGTTCCGCCGTGACCAGGCCCTGAGCTGCCGTGCGTTCTGCCCGCTTGTTGACGTCCTTTGCGCCCTTGATGCGCAGGATCTCAACAGCGCCCTCGTAGTTGTCGGCATCCACGAGGGCGTTCCGGCAGTCGAGCATGCCTGCGCCGGTCTGCTCGCGGAGCCGCTTTACATCCGCCGCGCTGTAGTCCATTTCCTCATCTCTCGCTATCTCGTCGTGGGCGGCCGCCGCCGCGTGCCATCAGCCTGCGCCTGTCTTTCCGGGCCGGCCTGGCTGGGCGCTGGCTTAGCTTTCGGTGTCCTGGGCGGCGACAACCTCGCTGTCGGAGGCTGCCGCTTCGGTGCTTTCCGCGGATCCGGCGCTGTCGTCGGCGGCGGTGCTGGCTTCCGCGGGCGCCTCCTGATCCGGGGTGGCGCCATTGGCGTTCTCACCCTCGGCCGGGCCGTGCTCACCCTCGGCCGGACTCTGCTCACCCTCGGTCGGGCCGTGCTCAAGCAGCTCGCGCTCCCACTCGGCCAGTGGCTCCTCGGTGCCGAGCACGCCGTCACCAGGCTGCGCTGACGGCTTCTCCTCGCCGGCGGCCTGCCCGGCCCGCGCGATCAGGCCATCGGCGACCGCGTCGGCCACCACCCGCGTCAGCAGGGAGACGCTGCGGATAGCGTCGTCGTTGCCGGGAATCGGGTAGGTGACCTCGTCCGGATCGCAGTTCGTGTCCAGGATCGCTATCACCGGGATGCCCAGCTTGCGGGCCTCGCTGACCGCGATGTGCTCTTTCTTGGTGTCGACGACCCACAGTGCGCTCGGCACCCGCGCCATGTCCCTGATGCCGCCGAGGGAGCGCTCAAGCTTGTCCCGCTCCCGCCGGAGGTGCAGCAGTTCCTTCTTGGTCAAGGAGGAGCCGGCGACGTCGTCGAAGTCCATCTCCTCAAGTTCCTTGAGCCGCTGCAGCCGCTTGTAGACCGTGCTGAAGTTCGTCAGCATGCCGCCCAGCCAGCGCTGGTTCACGAATGGCATGCCGACCCGGCGAGCCTGCTCGGCGATGGCCTCCTGGGCCTGCTTCTTCGTCCCCACGTACAGGACCGAGCCGCCGTGCGCGACGGTCTCTTTGATGAACTCGTAAGCGCGGTCGATGAAATTCAGCGACTGCTGGAGGTCGATGATGTAGATCCCGTTGCGCTCGGTGAAGATGAACCGCTTCATCTTGGGGTTCCAGCGCCGGGTCTGGTGACCGAAGTGAACGCCGCTTTCAAGCAGCTGCCGCATGGTGACGACCGGTGCCATGCCGGTGTCCCCCTTCTCTCTTGCGCCTGCCCAGGGGCATAGGCGCTGCCGGTTGTGTCCTGGCGCCCGTACGCACTCGCCGTAGGACTACGTCCCGCGGACCGGTGAGATGCGTTCCGCCAGGCGCCGGAATCCCGGCACCCCTCGCGGCTAGCGGACGCGCGAATTTTGGCCGCCAGGCAAACGCGTATGCGCAAGCGCTAGTGGCCTACTGGGTAGTCTACCGCGCCGAGCCGACCTGCTCGGGCGCTTCCGCCCCCCGCCAGCCCGCTCGGGCCAGCGAGCCCCGGCCCCGGCCCCGGCCCCGGCCCCGGCCCCGGCCCCGGCCCCGGCGATCGTGGAGCCTTTCCATTGCGCGGGGACTTTCCAGTGAATAACACCGGCAAGTCTCCGCGCTCAAGGGGCGGCGGCTTCCCGCCCGCCCTGCGTCAGGCTCGGGGGTGCGCCTGGCGGTAGGCGGACATCAGGCGCTCGACCGATACGTGGGTGTAGATCTGGGTGGTGGCCAGCGAGGCATGACCAAGAATTTCCTGAACGCTCCGCAGGTCAGCCCCGCCCTCAAGCAGATGCGTGGCGGCGGTGTGGCGCAGCCCGTGCGGCCCGGTATCGGGAACTGAGCCGCCGGCGGCGGCGATCCGTGCGTGGACCACCTGGCGGGCAGCCCGCGGGTCAAGGCGCCCGCCTCGTGCGCCCAGGTAGAGAGCGAATCCGGAGCGGCCTGTGACCAGCCAGGGACGTCCGGCGTCCCGCCACCGGCGCACAGCTCTGATTGCCGGGACGCCGATGGGGACTACCCGTTCCCGGCTGCCCTTGCCCATGACCCGGATCATCCGCCGCTCGTCGTCGACGTCACCGAGGTCCAGCCCGCAGAGCTCGCTGACCCGGATCCCGGAGGCGTAGAGCAGCTCCATGATCGCCGTGTCACGCCACTCGATCGCCGCCGCGCGCGGGTCCTGCGGCGGCTCCTGGTTCTGCCGCTCGTCAAGCACCGCAGCCATCTGGCCCTGGCCGAGGACGCTCGGGAGATGCCGCACGATCTTGGGCGTCCCGAGCAGCGGCCCCGGGTCCGCCTCCAGCCAGCCACGAGAATGCGCGAACGCGGTGAACGCCCTGGCCGCCGCCGCCCGGCGGGCCAGGGTCGCCCGGCCCTTCCCCTCGGCGTGCTGGGCCGCGAGCCAGGCCCGGATGACGCCGATGTCCAGCGCGCCCAGGTCCTCAAGGCCACTCCGCGCGGCCCGCTCCAGCAAGGCGCCCACGTCGCCCATGTACGCGCGGACCGTGTGCGGCGACAGCCCGCGCTCAGCCACCAGATGCCGTTCGAACGCCGCAAGCCGCTCAGCGAGCCATTCGGGAACGGCAACCTCGGCGCCCTCTGGATGGGCGCCCTCCCTCCGGGGACGCCGTGGCTCGGATCCTGGCTTCTGCCCGGAAAGGTCCATGCCGACAGTGTCCTGCTAGCCGACCGCAGCAGGCCGCCAACGCGCCCGTGCGATGCGATCGCGTGAACACCGGGAACGGCATCATGAACCAGCGGGCGGTACCTCCTCCAGCGGGTCGCGCGACCACGTCACTGACTCGCCAGCGCTAATGGAGGCAGGCACGAATGACCCCGTTGACGGGACATCCAGGTGCCATCCGTTGTCGAAGATAACGCGCAGCGCGCCGTTCTTGAAACCGACAGCTGACAGCACCCTTGACCCGACGCAGCGCTGAACCTCGTCCGGGCCGAGCTGGCTGAGGGTCACGGGGCGGGCCTCTGGAACTGCCCGCGAGCCTTCGGTTACCAGGGCGGCCAGCCCGACGACGACCTCCCCAGACGGATCCAGCCGGAACCGCACCGCGTCGTCGTCCCACTCGACCGCTGTCACCTCGCAGTCCCGGAGCGGAAGAATCCAGCGGTCGGGCAACTCGCTTATCTCAGCTGCCATTGCAGCTCATCTCCTCGCTCGTCGGGTGGAATGGCCGTAACGTGATCATGCCTACCCGGCAGCCGTCGCTTACATTCCCTTTTCTCTTCGGCGAGGCTTGTGCCGGAGCCGGGACGGCCAAACCCAGGCCATAGATTGTCTTCTGTGACGCAAGCGGTGATCCGGAGGGCAGGCGATGAGGATCTGGCGTCGCTCGCCTGGCTCCGCCGCGAGTTCACGCGTGAGCAGGACGGAGATCGCGGCGACCCCGACTTCGAGGACCGGTTCGCCGCCTGGTTCGAGCGGGAGTCCGCCCGCCGGATCACCTGGCTGGCCGAGGTCGAGGGGCATCCTGTCGGGACGATGAACCTCGCGGTCTTTGAACGGATGCCACGGCCGGGCCGGATGGCGAGCTGCTGGGGATACCTGGGCAACGCATTTGTCCTGGCTGCCTACCGGGATCAGGGCATCGGCACGCAGCTGATGAACGAGGTGCTCAGCCATGCCCGCCGCAGCGGCTTCGCCCGCGTCGTGCTGAGTCCCACCGATCGGGCCATCCCCTTCTACCAGCGGGCCGGGTTCACCCCAGCCGATACCCTGATGCTCTGGACCCCGCCCGCATAATCCGGCGGCGCCGCCGCTGATCGGCACGGCCAGAAACCTCACGCACCCTTGCGCACCCGCCACCCCGCCGGGCAGCGCTCCACGAATCCGCCGGCGGCCAGCGCGCCCAGGCAGCCGATGACCGTATCCAGGTCAACGCCCGCCGCTACCGCGATGGCCGCTGGGCCGCGGCCGGCCCGGGCCGGAACTGCCTCGAGGACGGCAGTCGCCACCGGGTCCAGGCTGTCCCTGGGGTAGGCCGGGCCGCGCCGCCGGTCGCCGAGGCCCTGGCCGACAGGGGATACGTGCTCGATGACGTCCTGGGCCCGGGTGACCAGCACAGCGTTCCACTCCCGGATGATCTCGTGGCAGCCCTCGGACTGGCTGGAGGTGACCGGGCCCGGCACGGCCATGAGGGGCCGACCCAGGTCCCGCGCGTGCCGGGCCGTGCTCAGCGCGCCGCTGCGCAGCGCCGCCTCGACCACGACCGTGCCGCAGCTCAGGGCAGCGATAGCCCGGTTGCGGACCAGGAACCCCGGCCGGGTCGGGCCGCGGTCCGGTGGCCACTCGCTGACTAAGCAGCCCTGCGCGGCGATAGCGGTGAACAGCTGATCGTGGCCTTTGGGGTAGCCGTAGCTGATCCCGCTGGCCAGCACCGCGACCGTGACCCCCTCGGCCCCGAGCGCACCGCGGTGTGCCGATCCGTCGATCCCGTAGGCGCCGCCGCTGACGACGGCCCATCCTCTTTCGGCCATGCTGGCCGCCATCTCAGTTGCCACATGCAACCCGTAGGGCGTCGCAACCCGCGCCCCAACAATGGACGCCGAGCGCAGGCAGGCGAACCGCAGGTCCGCGCAGCCGCGCACCCACAGCACCAGCGGCCGGGCATCACCGAGCACATCCAGCTGAGTGGGCCACTCCGGGTCACCGGGGCACAGGATGCGCAGGCCCCTGCGCTCCCACTCGGCCAGCCTGGAGTCGGTCGGAACAGAGCCAAGCCGCGCCGCCCACCGCTCGACCGCCCGGGCCAGCCCCGATCCGCTGCCTTCCGCGCTGCCCGGCGGCGGGTCGGGCGGGTGGCCGTCACAGACCGCCGCGAACACCTCGGCCGGGCTCGACGTGCTCAGCATCCGGCCGAGCGTCAGGTCACCAGGCTCGGCCACGAAACTCAGCGCGATCCGCGCAAACCGCTCCCGGTCTGTCGTCGCGTTCATGCTCACCACCTCCGCCTACGACTGTGCCGAAGGCACGCTGCCGGCCGAAGGCGGCAACCGGTCCCTGTTGACAAGCCGAACGCCGGGGCCAGCCTGGGGACAGGCACTCCCGAAATGTCAGACCCACGCGCTATTGGCCCCCCGCGGGCGGCATCTGGCATCCTCCAGGGATGGAGCCTGAGCGACCAGGAACCGAGACCGCACCCGGACCCCCCGAACTGGGATACGAGGCCAGGTATGGCGGATGAAACCGGCAGAACCTCCGGCTTGTCGTCATCGCGCTGGTTTTCTGCGCCGCCGCGTTGTTGCCGACGATGCCGTTGTGGCTGCGGGTCACCGATCTTGTGTTCTTCGGCGGAGGCACGCTGCTCGCGCTAGCGGCGAGCCTGGGCCGGCCGGTAGCGGTACGGGTGAACGCGGCCGGGATCACCCTGCGCCGGACACCGCTTTTCCGCGGCTCAAGCGCGCAGACCTACCCCTGGCCGGAGGTCGAGCAGATCGTCATCTGGCGCGGTTTCAAGATGGACTATGTCGGCGTTCGGCGGGCTCCAGGAGCCACGCCTCTCACCGGGCGCTTCACCGGATCCACGTCGCGAAAGGCGGCCGCGCTGACGTCGGGGCTGCGCCCTGAGGTGGCGGTCACCGGCGTGGCTGCCAACAACTGGGTCCTCGACCGGGCGCGCCTGCGGGCGGCAGTTGCCCAGTTCGCGCCGCAGGTCCAGGTGGTGGACCTGACCACGCCAGCCCGGTAGTGGCTGGCGCCTGCGAGGGCTCCGGATCGTACGGTGGTCCGTATGGGGCCGGTCGGAAAGCTGGCGCGGGATCGTCTTGGCTTTGAGGCGCTTCGTCCTGGGCAGCAGCCCGCGGTCGAGGCGCTGGCCAGCGGGCGCGACGTGCTGGCCGTTCTGCCGACCGGTGCCGGCAAGTCGGCGATCTACGAGCTGGCCGGGATGCTGCGGGAAGGGCCGACGGTCGTCGTGTCGCCGCTGATCGCGCTGGAGGATGATCAGCTGGCCCACTTGCGCGAGGCCGGCCTGCCTGCCATCGTCCTCAACTCGCAGCAGTCGGCGAGCGAGCACGCGGCGGCCCTGCTGGCTTCATGTGATTCCGGAACGTTTGTCTTCCTGTCACCGGAGCAGTTGGCAAACGCACAGACCCGCGAAACGCTGCAGCGCGCCCGGCCGGGCCTGTTCGCGGTTGACGAGGCGCACCTGATCAGCCAGTGGGGTCACGACTTCCGCCCCGACTACATGATGCTGGGAGCTCAGGCCGAGGCTCTCGGCGCACCGGTCCGCCTCGCCCTGACCGCGACCGCGGCGCCGCCGGTGCGCCAGGAGATCATCCGGCGGTTCGGCCTGCGCGATCCCGTGGTAGTGACAGGCGACTTCGACCGCCCGAACCTCCATCTCTCGGCCCATCACGTCCGCACCGTCCCCGATAAGGAACGCGAGCTTGTCAGCGCGGCCCGCGAACTGCGCGGCGCCGGGATCGTCTACGCCGCGACGCATGCCAGCGCCCAGGCGGCCCACGATGCGCTGGCATCAGCAGGCGAGCAGGTGCGCCTGTATCACGCGGGACTGAGCGCGCGCGACCGGCGCGAAGCGGCGACCGCGTTTCTTGACGGTTCTGCCCGGATAATCGCGGCCACTGTCGCGTTTGGGATGGGGATTGACAAGCCGGACGTCCGCTGGGTGGTGCACGTCGACCCGCCGCCCTCTCTGGACGCTTACTACCAGGAGTTCGGACGCGCTGGGCGGGATGGCGAGCCAGCCCGGGTACGGCTCATCTACCGTTATGAAGACTTCGACAAGGCGCGCCACCTGATCGCCAGAGCTGTCCCTGCCGGGCCTGTCGCCCAGGCAGCCGCCGCGCTTGCGGCTGGCGGGCGGATCGAATCAGCAACGCGGAATCAGACGGCCGCGCTCGCCCGCCTGGCCGACCTCGGTGCGGCCGTGTGGCAGGCGGACGGGGACATTACCTGGGCCAACGCGATGACCGTCGCCGAGGCGCTGCAGGCGTCCGACCAGGAAACGGAGCGCGAGGACGAGATAGAGCGCACCAGGCTGGCGATGATGCGCCGCTACGCCGAGCAGTCCGGCTGCCGTCGTTCCTTCCTGCTCACCTATTTCGGGCAGGATTACCCCGGCCCGTGTGGCAACTGCGACAACGACCTCACGCCTGCCAGTCAGGCGCCGGAGCCGGTCCCCTTCGCGGTGGGCACACGCGTCGTGAGCGGGCGCTGGGGCGAGGGCACCGTGCAGCGTTACGACGGCGACCACGTTACGGTGCTGTTCGACGAGCACGGCTATCGCGAGCTGTATGTGCCAATCGTGATTGAACGCAGCCTGCTTCGGCCCGCCTGAGGCGGTCAGGCC
>Ga0335074_10005991_pt1 | contig 16843 bp, 12 predicted proteins | sample Lox_Sample_23_FD_206715 | JGI IMG/M metagenome (GOLD analysis project Ga0335074, IMG submission 206715) | Soil microbial communities from Loxahatchee National Wildlife Refuge, Florida, United States - Lox_Sample_2.3 | ecosystem: Environmental > Terrestrial > Soil > Wetlands | place: USA...
CCACAGGGGTCACGGGGTGCGGGTGTTGCCGCAGACACGCGTGATACGGGTAGTGGGACTGTCGGTGGGTGATTGAAGACGGGGCGCTAGGCGCCGGGGGTGAGGGTGGTGGTCATGACGATGCCGGTCGGCTCGTCGCCGTCACCCGAGTTGGGGTACTCGTCGTAGCCGACGGCGAAGCTGCCGACGATGGCGTCATCGGAGGTGTCGATGACCGACACGTTGCCCGAGGTGAGCCCGCCGACCCACAGCCGGCTGCCGTCGGGGGTGACGGCCACGCTGACCGGGTCGCCGGGGACGGAAATCGTGTTGGTGACCTTGTCGGTGGCGGTGCTGACGACCGAGACCGCGTCCGAGTCGCCGTCGGCCACGTAGAGCGTGCTGGCGTGGGGCGACAGCGCCATCTGCCACGGCAGCTGGCCGACCGCGATCGTCCGGGTCACCCGGTTGGTCGCGGCGCCGATGACGTCCACCACGTTCTGCTCGGTATTGGTCACGTAGACGGTGCCATTGGGCGCGACGGTGACGCCCTGGGGGTCCCCCAGCCCGGGGATGAGCGAGACCAGCCGGCGGGAGGCGGTGTTGTAGACGAGGACGCCGGCTGACGTGGTGACGTAGGCGGTGCCGCCGGAGGGCGAGAACGCGATCTCGCGGGGGTCGGTCACTGACAGCGGCAGCGTCGCCGTCACCTGGTCGGTGGCGGTCGAGATCACGCTGATCGCGCCCAGTGACGGCAGGCCGGTCTGCGGTCCGGTGTCGGCCACCCAGACCTGGCTGCCGTTCGGGCTCACGGCCAGGCCCTCGGGGTCGACGCCGACCTTGATGTCGGTCTCGGGCGGGGAAACGTAGTTCTTCGGGTTGAGCGCCTGCGAGTCGATCACCCCGACCGCGTCGTCGCCGGTGAGGGCGAAGTACAGCGTGTTCCCGTACATCGCGATGCCCTCGTCGGTGCCGCTGTAGTTGGAGTCCGACGTGCCCGTGTTCGGCACCGGCGGGTCGCCCACGTTGTACTGCTGGACCTCGTAGCAGTTGTTGGTGTCGACGGCGTCGAACGCCTGGTAGCCGGCCGTCGCTATGTACGCCGCCCCGGCCGGGCCGGTGCAGGAGGAGCTGCTCAGCTGCGCCTTGTGCGTCTTGCCCGCCGTAGCCGGGCTGGCGCTGCTGCCGCCGTTGGCGAGCGTCAGCGAGACGGCGACCGCCGCGCCGAGCACGACCGCGCTACCGCCGGCGACGGCGGCGCGGGAACGGGTGATGCGCCGGGTCATACCGTCACGCTCCCGGGGGTCTTCGTGGACGAGGACCGCCCGCCGCGCACCGGCTTGGACCCGGGCGGCTGGACGGGCAGGGTCTGGCTCGCGCCCGGGATGGGCGGGAGCCGGAACTGGAGCACTTCCCTCTCGGCCAGCTCGAGCTGCGCCTTGGTGTCCGGCAGCCGGGGGATCCGGCCGAACGGGGTGGTGCCGAGCGCGCTGGCGAAGTCGCCGACGGTCCGCCGCCGCCAGGCGGTGATGTTGGGATTGACCACGCCGGTCACCTGCTCGATGAGCCGGGTCACCGAGGTGTGGTCGAACGTGTCGTGGCAGACGTAGCCGCCCACCGTCCACGGCGAGACGATGATGCAGGGGACGCGGAAACCGAGGCCGATGGGGCCCGGCGCGGCGCTCTCGGTCTTGGCCGACGCGGTGATGTACTCGCCGGGCGTGCCCGCCGGGGCGGTCGGCGGCGGGACGTGATCGAAGTAGCCGTCGTTCTCGTCGTAGATGAGGATGAAGACCGTCTTGGCCCAGACGTCGGGGTTGGCCGCGATCGCGTTGACCTTGCTCGCCACGTAGTCCGCGCCTGCCGCCGGCATGAAGTCGGGGTGCTCGGACTGGTAGGAGGTCGGGAGGATGTACGACACGGTCGGGAGCCGGTCGTTGATGGCGTCGTACTCGAACTGCCCGGGCTGGTAGAACTTCATCGCGTTCTGGTACAGCGGGGACGACGTCGACGCGTTCTGGTACTGGTCGAAGTACTCAAGCACGTTGAAGCCGTAGTTATCGACCTCCTGGTACACCTTCCAGGACACGCCGGCCGCCGACAGCATCTCCGGGTAGGTCTGCCACGAGTAGCCGTCGTCGGGCACCGAGTTGCCGTAGATCGGGCCGCCGTTGGCCCCGGTCGGGTCGATCTGGCCGGTCATCAGGTAGAGCCGGTTGGGCCAGGTCGGTCCCATCACCGAGCTGTGGTAGCCGTCGCAGATCGTGAACGCGTCGGCCAGGGCCCACTGGAAGGGGATGTCGTCCCGCTTGAAGTACGCCATCGAGTACTGCCCGGCGCTGCCGTCATAGGAGTCGATCGTGGTGTTGATACGTGAGCTCACGAAGCCGTTCATGGCCCCGTTGTTCCACGAGTCGTGCTGCGGCGCCCAGTCGTGGTTGGTCGACGGCAGGTGCTGAGCGCTGCTGCTGTGCGTGTCGGCGTGGAACGGGTAGAGATAGCCGTCCGGGTTGTCGGAGTCCGGCTGCTTGAAGACGCCCGGGATCGCCGTGGGGTCGCTGAAGCCGCGGACGCCGGGCATGGCGCCGAAGTAGTGGTCGAACGACCGGTTCTCCTGCATCAGCACGACCACGTGCTCGATCTCGGAGATGGGCCGAACCGTGCTGCGGTGGCTGAGTACGGATGCGGGCGCGTTGTCGAGAGCCTTACGGAGAGCGGATGGCAAGGCGAACGAACCCAGCACCATCCCGCCCATGGACGCCATCAGCTGGCGTCGGCTCACCTCGATCGTCAAGTCGGACCTCCTGTCGCCAAAAAGCGAGAAAACCGCACTTGCGGAGGTTGACTTTACGGACGAGAGATCGCTACCGAATAACAATGCAGGAGAACAGCGCGTAACCATCACGAGAACGCCGGCCGAACGCGGATTACCAGGCCGACTGGTGGAAGGACCAGGCGTCGGCGATGATGTCGTGCAGGGCGGGCCGGGCGGGCACCCACCCGAGGTCACGCCGGGCCTTGTCGCTGGCGGCGACGCTGGCGGCGGGGTCACCCGGGCGGCGGGCTGCGAGCTTGACCGGGACCGGCCGGCCGGTGACCTCGCGGACCGCCTCGATGACCTGCCGGTTGCTGTAACCGTCGCCGTTGCCGAGGTTGTAGATCTCGTGGCGGCCGGGCTTAATCGCGTCCAGCGCGAGCAGGTGCGCGGTGGCCAGGTCGGCGACGTGAATGTAGTCCCGGATGCAGGTGCCGTCCGGGGTCGGGTAATCGTCGCCGTACAGCATCAGCTCGTCCCGGCGGCCGGCCGCGACGTCGAGCACGATCGGGATCAGGTGCGATTCCGGGGTGTGGCGCTCGCCCAGCGGGCCGACGGCGCCGGAGGCGTTGAAGTAGCGCAGCGACGCGGCCCCGAGCCCGAACGCGGCGCACTCCCCCGCCAGCATCAGGTCGACCGCGAGCTTGGTGGCGGCGTAGGGGTTGTTCGGGCGGACCGCGGCCTGCTCGTCGTATCCGCCGCCGGCGCTTGGGCCGCCGCCCGCCAGCGTGGCCGGGTCGTACATCGACCCGGTCGAGGAGAAGATCAGCCGCTGGGTGCCCGCCGCGCGCATCGCGGTGAGCACCGCGATCGTGCCGACCACGTTCACGTCCCAGTACAGGTCGGGGCGGGCGACCGACTCGGCGACCTCGATCTTGCCCGCGAAGTGGAGCACGCCGTCGAACCCGGCCTCGGACGTCAGCACCCGGCTGACCTCGTGCACCGAGAGCTGGTGGAACTCGACACCCGCGGGGATGTTGTCGGCGAACCCGGTTGACAGGTCGTCGAGCACCACCACCTGGTGGCCCGCGTCAACCAGCGCGTGCGTCACCACGCCGCCGATGTAACCGGCCCCGCCAGTCACCAGCACCTTCACCCGTGGACCCCTTCCGAACGGCAGACATGCGGCAGGCGCCGGCGACAAAGCCGGCGCCTGCCTGACGATACCGCTACTTCCTGGCCGCTACTTCTTGGCCATCTTCTTCATGGCGTCGCGACCGGACTTCATCGCGTCCTGGCCCTTGGCGGCGCCGTCCTTCATGGCGTGCGCGCCCTGCTGCGGCACCATGCCGTCGGGCGTGGCCTCGTCGACGACGTGCGGCAGGATCTTGGCGATGTGACCGGCCATCTCGTCGGGCGACATGCCCTGCTCGTGCGCCATCGCGCGAAGCGCGGCCGAGTCGGCCGCCTTCTTGATGTCCGCGCCGGTGACCTGCGTGTTCTGACCGTTGGAGACCCAGGACTTGACCTCACGGCCCAGACCCTTGGACTGGAGCCTGGCCATCATGCCCTGCAGGTTGCTGGCACCGAAGAGCTTGCAGATGGCGTCCATGCCACCAGCCTGCCCGCGCTGACCGCCCATCTTGGTCAGCATGTCCTTCATGTCCGCGGTGTTCATGCTCACGGTTTGCTATCCCCCATTGTTGACGTTAGGTAGCAACTCGGCTACCCATTGGCGTCTAGCCGACCGGAATATTTCCCAACTGCCACACGAGCAACCATCGTCTTTCACGTCCGCCCCTTTCGCCCCGGAGCGGGAGATCGGGGTGTGGTGGGGTGGGTTTGGCGTGGGATGGGGATGGGGTTTGGCCGGGGTCGCGGGCCGGGTGCGGGGCTGTCCAGGCGATGGCCTGTCATATACGATCTGTCCGATGGCACAGCACCCGCTGGCTGGCACGTGGCCTTCAAAGATCATCGCCGTGCACGTCAGCTACCGGTCCCGGGCGATGGAGCGCGGCGCGCTTCCGCCGTGGCCCTCTTACTTCCTCAAGCCGCCGTCGACCCTGGCCGCCGACGGGGACCCGGTGCGCCGGCCTCCGGGGTGCGAGCTGCTCGCGTTCGAGGGCGAGGTCGCGCTGGTCATCGGCACCAGGGCGGTCCGGGTGCCCGCCGCCGACGCGTGGTCGCACGTGCGCTGGGTGACCGCCGCCAACGACTTCGGCGTTTACGATCTGCGCCACGCCGACCGGGGCGCGAACGTCCGGTCCAAGGGCGTCGACGGGTTCACCCCGCTCGGGCCGGCCCTGCTCGACGCGCGGGTCATCGACCCCGAGCGCGTCACGCTGCGGACGTGGGTCAACGGGGAGCTCGCGCAGGACGCGGTCAGCGGCGACGATCTGCTGTTCTCCTTCGCCGACATCGTGGCCGACGCGTCGCGGCTGACCACGCTCGAGCCGGGCGACGTGATCCTCACCGGCACCCCGACCGGGTCCACGGTGGTGCAGCCGGGCGACCTCGTCGAGGTCGAGGTGAGCGCGGTCGTGGTTCGCGGGGCGGGAGGGGCGGAAGGGCCGGGAGGGTCGCCGACGGTCCTGTCGACCGGCCGGCTGCGCTCCCCGATCGCGCAGGCCGACTACGAGCTCGGCCCGCCGGGCGCGATGCCGAACGCCGACGACGCCCAGCGCGAGGCCGCCTACGGCAGCCGCGGCGCCCCGGGCCCGGCCGATCCGCCGGCCCCCATCCCCGCCCCGCGCCTGCTGGCGGCGGTCGCGGGGGTGTCGACCGCCACGCTCGCCTCCCAGCTCCGCAAGCGCGGGTTCAACCACGTCACCCTCGACCGGCTGCAGACCACCCGGCCGAGCCAGAAGATGGCCGGGTTCGCGCGGACGCTGCGCTACGTGCCGTTCCGCGAGGACCTGTTCGCCCAGTACGGGACCACCGTCGGCCGGTCCGGGCTGAACGCCCAGAAGCGGGCGGTCGAGCAGGTCAGGCCGGGCGAGGTCGTGGTCATCGAGGCGCGCGGCGACCCCACCGCCGGCACCGTCGGCGACCTGCTGGCGCTGCGGGCCCAGGTCCGCGGGGCGGCCGGCATCGTCACCGACGGCGCGATCAGGGACAGCGAGACGCTGCGGAGCCAGCTCGCGATCCCGGTCTACTACGCGGCCGCCCACCCGGCCGTGCTCGGGCGGCGGCACGTGCCGTGGGAGGTCAACGTCGCGGTCGCCTGCGCCGGGGTCACCGTCGTGCCCGGCGACATCATCGTCGGTGACGGGGACGGCGTCATCGTGGTCCCCGCGCACCTGGCCATGGAGGTCGCCCGCGACGCGGCCGAGCAGGAGCGGCAGGAGGAGTTCGCGGCGGCGATGATCGCCAAGGGCGAGTCCGTCGACGGGCTGTACCCCCTCGGCAAGCGGTGGCAGGCCGCCTACGAGAGCTGGCTGGCAGAGAGAGAATCATCGTCATGAGGTTCCGCACCGACCCGGCCCGCATCCGCGGCTCGATCGCGCCCGTCGTCTCCCCGTTCACCGCCGACGGCCTGCCCGACCTCGAGTCGCTGCGCGGCCTGATCCGCTGGCAGCTCGAGTCGGGCAGCCACGGCATCTCGCTCGGCGGGTCGACCGGCGAGCCGAGCGCCCAGTCGACCGCCGAGCGGGCCAACGCGATCGTCGCCGCGGCGGACGAGATCGGCGACCGGGTGCCGTTCGTGCCCGGCACCGGCTCGGCCAAGCTCGACGAGACGCTCGAGCTGACCGCGATCGCGGAGCGGGCGGGCGCGGACGCGGTGCTGATCATCACCCCGTACTACGCCCGGCCCACCCAGGACGGCCTGTTCGGCTGGTATTCCACGATCGCCAGCGAGTTCCCCGGCCTGCCGATGATCGCCTACAACGTGCCGTCACGGACGGCCGTCGACATCGCCCCGGAGACGATCGCCCGGCTGCGGAGGAAGCACGCCAACATCGTCGGCGTGAAGGAGACGACCAGGGACTTCGAGCACTTCTCGCGGGTGCTGCACGTCGCCGGGCGGGACACGCTGCTGTGGTCCGGCATCGAGCTGCTGTGCCTGCCGCTGCTCGCGCTGGGCGGGGCCGGGTTCGTCTCCGCCACCGCCAACCTCGCCCCCGCCGCCACCGCCCGGATGTACCAGCTGTGGATGAGCGGCGCGTTCGACCAGGCCCGCGACCTGCACTTTGGGCTGCATCCGGTGACCGACGTGATCTTCACCGAGACCAACCCGGCCGCCGCCAAGTGGGTGCTCGCGCAGGCCGGGCTGATCAAGTCGGGCTACGTTCGGCCGCCGCTCATCCCGCTGACGGAGGCGGGTCAGGCGACCGCGCTAGCGTTGCTGAAAGCGGGCGCACCGGTGCTGGAGGGCCCCGTCGCCAAGGTCGCGGGATAGCGGCGCCGCATAAGACCACGGTCCGTTCGATATCAGGATTTGGAGGCACCCGGTGACCAGCGAAAGCCCGGCGGCGGACCCCAGCCCCGTGATTCCGGAAAGGGTGGGAGGGCTGGGAAAAGAGATTCTGCACTTCATCGGCGGGCGGCCGCAGCCGAGCGTCAGCGGCGGCGCCTTCGACGTCGCCGACCCGGCCACCAACCAGGTCTACGCGCAGGTCGCGGCGGGCGACTCCCACGACGTCGACAAGGCCGTCGAGGCGGCGGTGGAGGCGTTCCAGCTCGGGCCGTGGCCGCGGCTGGCGGCGCGGGCGCGGGCGAAGATCCTCAACCGGATCGCGGAGGGGATCGAGGCCCGCGGCGACGAGATCGCGGCGCTGGAGACGTTCGACACCGGGCTGCCGATCACCCAGGCAAAGGGGCAGGCGGCGCGGGCGGCGGAGAACTTCCGGTACTTCGCCGACGTGATCGTCGCGCAGCACGAGGACGCGTTCAGCCAGCCCGGCCAGCTCGGCTACGTGCTCCGCAAGCCGGCCGGGGTGGCCGGGCTGATCACCCCGTGGAATACGCCGTTCATGCTCGAGTCGTGGAAGCTGGCGCCCGCCCTGGCGTCGGGCTGCACGGTGGTGCTGAAGCCGGCCGAGTGGACGCCGCTGTCGGCGTCACTGCTGCCGGAGATCATGACCGAGGCGGGTGTGCCGGACGGGGTGTTCAACATCGTGCACGGGATCGGCGAGTCGGCCGGGGCGGCCCTGGTCGCGCACCCGGGCGTGCCGCTGATCTCGTTCACCGGCGAGACGACGACCGGACAGACGATCATGCGGTCGGCCGCCGATCACCTCAAGGGGCTGTCGATGGAGCTGGGCGGGAAGTCGCCCTGCGTCATCTTCGCCGACGCCGATCTGGACGCGGCGATCGACTCCGCGCTGTTCGGGGTCATGTCACTCAATGGCGAGCGCTGTACGGCCGGATCAAGAATCTTGGTCGAACGGACCGTGTATGACTCGGTCGTCGATCGGCTCGCCGCCCGGGCGGCCCGCGTGAAGGTGGGCGACCCGGCCGACCCGTCGACTGAGATCGGGGCGCTGGTGCACCCGGAGCACTACGACCGGGTGATGTCCTACGTGCGGCTGGGAGCGCGGGAGGGCGCGCGGCTGGTCGCGGGCGGGTCGCGCCCGGCCGGTCTTGGCGGCGGGAACTTCCTGGCCGCGACCGTGTTCGCGGACGTGCGGCCGTCGATGCGGATCTTCCAGGAGGAGATCTTCGGCCCGGTGGTGTGCGTGACGCCGTTCGACTCCGAGGAGGAGGCGGTGATGCTGGCCAACGCGACCAGGTACGGGCTCGCGGCCTACCTCTGGACGTCGTCGCTTGATCGCGCGCACCGGGTTGCGGGACTGGTGGAATCGGGCATGACCTGGATTAACTCGCATAACGTGCGGGATCTGCGGACGCCGTTCGGCGGCGTCAAGGCGAGCGGGCTCGGCCGCGAGGGCGGGCAGCACTCGATTGACTTCTACACCGAGTCCCGGATCGTGCACCTGGCCTTGGGCGAGACGCACGTGCCGCGGTTTGGAGCCTGAACGTTGATGGACAACTCGCTGCCCCCGGTGCCGGACATCGTCCGGTCGGCGTACGCGACGCTGGTCGTCACGTCGCTGGCCGAGGCGCGCCGGTTCTGGGTCGATCTGCTCGGGTTCGTGGTCACTTCTGAGGACCCTGATTCGCTCTACCTGCGCGGGTACGACGAGCTCACGCACCACAACCTGATCCTGCGGTCGGGGCCGGTCGCCGCGGCCGGGCCGCTCGGGTACCGGGTCAGGACCGACGCCGATCTGGCGAAGGCGGAGGCGTACTACGCGGCGCTCGGCTGCCGGTCCGAGCGGCTGCCGGCCGGGGCGGTGCGCGGGCTCGGCGAGGTCGTCCGGGTCGAGGACCCCCTCGGTTTCCTGGTCGACTTCTTCGCCTCGGCGGCGCACCCGGAGCGGCTGCAGCAGCGGTACGACCTGCGCCGCGGGGCCGAGGTGGCGCGGCTCGACCACTTCAACATCTGCGTGCCGGACGTGCCCCGCGCCTACGCGTACTACTCGTCGCTCGGCTTCGGGCTGTCGGAGACGATCGAGGACGGGCAGACGCTGTACGCGGCCTGGATGTACCGCAAGCAGACCGTGCACGACGTCGCGTTCACCGGGGGCGCCGGGCCGCGCCTGCATCACCTCGGGTTCTTCGCCCACGAGCCGCACTCGGTGCTGCGGATGTGCGACATCCTCGGCTCGCTGTCGCTCGAGTCCTGCATTGAGCGGGGCCCCGGGCGGCACGGGGTGTCCAACGCGTTCTACGTCTACCTGCGCGACCCGGACGGGCACCGGCTGGAGATCTACACCTCGGACTACTACACCGGCGACCCCGATCACCCGGTGCTGCGGTGGTCGGTCCGCGACCCCCGACGGCGCGACTTCTGGGGCAACGCCGTCATCCCGTCCTGGTACTCGGACGCGTCCGTGGTTCTTGATCTCGACGGCAAGGTCCGCCCGGTGACCGAGCTCGCGCAGACGGCCGAGGTCTCGGTCGGCGCGGACGGCTTCACCGCTCCCCCGTCGGAGTAGCCCGGCGCCTCGGGGGGAAAGAGATCGATGATTGCCGGCCTGACAGGGCGGGGTTCTCGTTTTATGCTCATCGCGACGGGGCGGTGCGGTCCGTCGCGGAATCGACGCGCTGATCCCCTATCGGAGGTACCCGGTGTCAGAACTGGTCCCGGCCTCGGAGCCAGCCCCAGGGGGGCCGGCGCTCTCGCCAGATCCGGAGCTCACCTGGCGTCCCGGACCCCGCCGGACACAGCCGGAGGAGATCGGGCCGGCGTGGCGTCACCTGGAGCCCGCGCACGTGGTGCTCGGGATGATCGCCCTGGTGATCGTGGTCATGGCGATCCTGGTCGCGGTGCTGCTGAGCGGCCTGTAGCGCGTCACTCGGCGGCGTGCCGGTCGAGGAACTCGTAGATGTCGACGTCGTCGACGCCGGGGAAGGCGCCGGACGGGAGCACCGACAGGATGTGGCTGTGGGCGCGGGCCGACGGCCACGCCTGGCCCTCCCAGCGCTCGGCCAGCGCGGCCGGGGCGCGCTGGCAGCATTCGCCGTCCGGGCACAGCGACCTGGTCCTGATCGTCGACTCGCGGCCGCGGAACCAGCGGGAGTCGCCGAACGGGACGCCGAAGCTGATCGCGTAGCCCTTCTCGTCCGCCTTCGGGTCGACCTGGGCGACGCAGAAGTAGGTTCCCGACGGGGTGTCCGAGTACTGGTAGTAGGGCGAGTAGCGGTCGGGGGCGCCGAACACCTGGCGGCCCGACCACTGCCGGCACATCCGCTGTCCCTCGATCGCGCCGGTGGCGTCGGCCGGGAACAGCACCCCGTCGTTCTGGTACGCCTTGTAGATGACGCCGGTGGTGTCGTTCTTGACGAAGTGGCAGGCCACCCCGAGGTGGTGGGTGATCAGGTTGGTGACCCGGTGCGCGGCCATCTCGTAGCCGACCGAGAACACGTCGATCAGGTCCTCGACGGCCAGGTCACGGCGGTCCTTGGCGGCGCGCAGGAACGGGACCGCGGCGGACTCCGGCATCAGCATCGCGGCGGCGAAGTAGTTCGCCTCGACCCGCTGGCGGAGAAAGTCGGCGAAGTCCCTGGGCGTGTCGTGGCCGAGCAGGAAATGCCCTAGGGCCTGCAGGATCACCGCCCGCGGCGAGTGGTCGCCGACCGGCTCCTGCTTGACGTAGATCCGGCTGGTGCGCAGGTCGGTCAGTGACCGGACCGAGCGCGGGAGGTCGGCCACGAACCGGACCGAGAACCCGTGGTGGGCGACCACCGACAGCAGCATACCCTGGGAGAGCGCGCCGCCGACGTAGCCGGCCCGCTCGAGCGCGGCGGTGGCCGCCGCCTCGATGTCGGGGAAGTAGTTGCCGCGCTCGCGCATCGCGCCGCGCAGGGCCGCGTTGGCCGCCCGCGCCTCCTCAGGGGTGGCGGTCGGCTTGGCCCGCTGCGCGCGGAGCTCGGCCGCGAGCGCGACCAGGTGCTCGAGGATCTCGCTCGGCACCCGGGTCCCGACCCGCAGCTCGGGCAGGCCGAGGGCCCGGTAGGACGGATCGCGCTGGGCGTGCTCGAGCGCGACCTCGAGCTGGGCCCGGCGGCTCGGCGGCTGCTTCTTGAGCAGCTCCGTCATCGGCACGTCGAGCGCGGTCGCGATCTGCTCGACCAGCGACAGCCTCGGCTCCCGGCGGCCGTTCTCAATCAGCGAGAGGACCGACGGGGTGCGGCCCACCCGGGCCCCGAGATCGGCCAGCGTCAGCCCTCGGGCCCGCCGCGCGTGCCGGAGTCGCTGACCGAACATTGCGAGGTCTAGACCTTCGGTCTCTACCAATTTCTGTGGTTCTTTCATCAGTGAAAAAGTGTAACACGGGTCCGTTCGGACAAATCTTTCGTTTTTTTACAAGGGAAAGCCCTGGGCTGCCCGAGCGGGCGTGCCGCACCCTCGGAGTTAGGACAGGAACTCCGGCAGAAGGAAGCACGAGGCAACACCATGGAAACGATCAGCCAGCAGGCGGCCAATCTGCAGTCTCAGTGGGAGACCGACCAGCGCTGGGCTTCGATCGAGCGGACCTACACGGCGCAGGACGTCATCAGGCTCCGCGGTTCCGTCGTCGAAGAGCACACGCTCGCGCGACGCGGCGCCAACCGGCTCTGGGAGCTGCTGCACAGCGAGGACGCGGTGCGCGCGCTCGGCGCGATCACCGGCAACCAGGCGGTGCAGATGGTGAAGGCCGGCCTGCAGGCCATCTACCTGTCCGGCTGGCAGGTCGCCGCCGACGGGAACCTGGCCGGGCAGACCTACCCCGACCAGTCGCTCTACCCCGCCAACTCGGTCCCCTCGATGGTCCGGCGGATCAACAACGCGCTGCTGCGGGCCGACCAGATCGCCTGGTCGGAGCGGACCGCGGACTCGACCGCGCCCCGTCAGCAGTGGCTCGCCCCGATCGTGGCGGACGCGGAGGCCGGCTTCGGCGGCCCGCTCAACGCCTTCGAGCTGATGAAGGCGATGATCGACGCGGGCGCGGCGGGCGTGCACTTCGAGGACCAGCTCTCGTCGGAGAAGAAGTGCGGGCACCTCGGCGGGAAGGTGCTCATCCCGACCGGTGCGCACATCAAGACGCTGAACGCGGCCCGGCTGGCGGCCGACGTCTACGACGTTCCGTCGCTGGTGATCGCGCGGACCGACGCGCACTCGGCCGCCCTGCTGACGTCGGACGTGGACGAGCGGGACCGGCAGTTCACGACCGGGGAGCGGACGGCCGAGGGGTTCTACCGGGTGCGGGCGGGCCTCGAGTCGTGCGTGGCGCGCGGGCTGGCCTTCGCGCCCTACTCCGACCTGCTGTGGATGGAGACCTCGACGCCGGACCTGGGCGAGGCGCGGGAGTTCGCCGAGGCGATCCGCGCGGTCTACCCCGACCAGCTGCTGGCCTACAACTGCTCGCCGTCGTTCAACTGGCGGGCGCACCTGGACGACGCCACGATCGCGAAGTTCCAGAAGGAGCTGGCGGCGATGGGGTACCGGTTCCAGTTCATCACCCTGGCCGGGTTCCACGCGCTGAACGAGTCGATCTTCGAGCTTGCGCACGGGTACGCGCACGAGGACATGTCGGCTTATGTCCGGCTGCAGGAGGCCGAGTTCGGCCTCGAGCCGCTCGGCTACACCGCCACCAGGCACCAGCGCGAGGCCGGCACCGGGTACTTCGATCTGGTCACCCAGGCCATCTCGCCCGACGCGGAGACCACCGCGCTGGCCGGGTCGACCGAGGCGGCGCAGTTCGCCGCCGCCTGAGCCCCGCGATTTCGCCTGTCCTGCTTGCTGTCGGCCCCGCCTCATTGTCCTGCGAGGCGGGGCCGACGGGATGAGCTGGACCAATTAGGGTCTGCTACGTGTACCAATCGAGATATAACGCGTTGGTCACAACTCGCGTCTCTCGGCCTTCTCTCAGCTAAGTCTCAGCTGACCGGCCGCTATTCTGGGCGAGTGCATGCCGACGACATCTTCAGGGCAATTGGCCGGTTTTCTGTTAAGTTCCGCTGGGTAGTCGTAATCCTCTGGATTGTGGCCGCGGGCGTTATTCCGAAGGCGCTGCCTTCGCTCGCCAGCGTGACCCAGGGGAACAACAGCAACTTCCTGCCCGCCAGCGCGCCGAGCGAGCAGGCGGCGGCGCTCGCCGCGCCATTCGGTGGCAGCAACGAGATCCCGGTGCCGGTGATCGCGGCGGTCAGCAGCGGGACGTTCACCGCCGCCGACCAGGCGTGGCTGGCCACCTTGTCGACGGACCTGGGCAAGGTGCCGACGGTCGTCAAGGTAAACGACCTCGGGGTGTCGGCGGCCCGGGCCGGCGTGGACGGCCAGGCGGCGCAGCTGCAGGTGCTGTCCGACGTCAGCCAGAACAACCAGGACGCGCAGACCGACCTGATCAACAACCTGCGGGCCGAGATCAAGGACTCGTCGCCGCCGCCGGGCGTGCAGGCGCACCTGGCCGGCTCGCTCGCGATCCAGGTCGACCAGCAGAAGCAGTCCGGTAACACCGGCAACCAGGTCGAGGGCGCGGCGGCGATCTTCATCCTCATCCTGCTGTTCCTGATCTTCCGGGCGGCGCTCGCCCCGTTCATCACGCTTATTCCGGCGTTCCTGTCGGTCGCGATCTCCGGCCCGATCGTGGCCGAGCTGGCGAACCACGGGCTCAAGGTCTCATCGCTGGCGCAGCTGCTGCTGACCGTGCTCGTGCTCGGCGCGGGCACCGACTACGGGCTGTTCCTGGTCTTCCGGGTCAGAGAGAACCGGCGGGCGGGCCAGGCCAGCCATGATGCCGTGGTCAACGCGCTGACCAAGGTCGGGGAGTCGATTACGTTCTCGGCCCTGACGGTCATCGCGGCGCTGCTGTCGCTGCTCGCCGCCAGCTTCCAGATCTACTCCAACCTCGGCATCCCGCTCGCGATCGGCATCGGCGTCATGCTGCTGGCCGGGCTGACCCTGCTGCCGGCGTTGCTGGCGATCTTCGGCAAGGCCGCCTTCTGGCCGTCGAAGCCCAAGCCGGGGACCTCCTCGGCCGGCCTGTGGGGCAACGTCGCCACCCGGGTCGTCAAGCGCCCGGCGGTCGCGCTGCTGATCGGGGTCATCGCCTTCGGCGCGCTGTCGATCGGGGTCACCGCGTACAAGAGCGCCGGGTTCGGCGGCACGATCTCGGCCCCGGCCGGCAGCGACTCCGCGGCCGGGCAGAACCTGCTGGCCAAGTACTTCCCGTCGTCGTCGGCCAACCCGACCAACCTCGTCTACAAGCTGTCGACGCCGGTCTGGGAGGACCCGGCGGTCATCGCCGCCGCCACCACCCAGCTTCAGCACAGTCCGCTCTTCACCGGCGTGACCGGCCCGCTCAACCCGGTCGGCGGGGCCGGGTTCACCCCGGCCGAGTACACCGCGCTGCACGCGGCGCTCGGCTCAGGACCGCTGCCCGCCACCGCGCCCGCCATCCCGGCGGCGTTCGCCGGCAAGGTCACGCCGACCGAGTGGACGCAGGCGTACCAGGAGTACCGGGCGACCGCCCAGTACGTGGACCCGGCCGGCACCACGATCCAGTTCGAGACCGGTCTGACGGCCGGTGATCCGAGCAGTACGGCCGCGCTCAACGCGGTCCCGGCCCTGCGGGCCGAGGCGGCCACGGTCGGCACCACGCTGCACGCCACCGCGAACGGGGTCGGCGGTGAGGCGCCCGCGTTCTATGACGTCAGCCAGATCTCCAACAGCGACCTGGCGCACGTGATCCCGATCGCGATCATCGTCATCGGCGTGCTGCTCGCGCTGGTCATGCGGTCGCTGGTGGCGCCGCTCTACCTGATCGCGTCGGTCGCGATCTCGTACTTCGCCGCGCTCGGGTTCGCGGTGATCGTCTTCATCGAGCTCGGGCACTCCGGCGGCATCACGTTCATCCTGCCGTTCCTGTTGTTTATCTTCCTGCTGGCCCTCGGGGAGGATTACAACATCCTCGTTATGACCAGAATCAGGGAGGAAGCGCACCATATGCCGCTGCGCCAGGCGGTGTCGCGCGCCATCAGCGTCACCGGCACCACGGTGACGTCGGCCGGCCTGGTGCTGGCGGGGACGTTCGCGGTGTTCGCGGTCGTCGGCGGCAGCGGCTCCGGCGGTTCGCAGATCCGCGACGTCGGCATCGGGCTTGCGGTCGGCGTCATCATGGACACGTTCGTGGTCCGGACCGTGCTCGTTCCGTGCACGGTGGTGCTGCTCGGCAAGTGGAACTGGTGGCCGTCGAAGCTGGTGGTCGACTCCCCGGAGGCCGACGCGGTCAGCGCGGACGCGGACGCGCTCGGGCTGGCGGCGCCGGGCAAGGACATCCGCGCGGCCGACTCGGGCGCCGACTCGGCGACGGACGCGCCCGACGCAACCGACAGCGGGTCACCCCGGCGCAGCTAAGAGTTGCCGTCAAAGCACCCCGCTCGCGCGTCCGGACATGATAATTGACACCATGATCCTCGGACATGCCGAGCGGGGTGCTTTTCTTCTGCCACGCTGACCGGGAGACTCTTGACCTAAGTGTGTACCCGTGGACGGGCAAGACAGACGTACGGCGGTGCAGCCACGGGGCAAGGGAAGGGACGCCGATGCAGGAGCTGCGCTTCGTCGCGGTCAGTGAGGACGGTAGTTACGCTGTCCTCGCCGTCCCCGGGCGCAGCGGGCGTTTTATCCTGTCGATCGACGAGCGGCTCCGCGCCGTCGCGATGGGCCAAACCTCCCGGCTCGCCCAGTACGAGATTGAAGTGGAGAGTCCGTTGCGACCCAAGGAGATCCAGGCACGAATCCGCGCCGGCGAGACGGCGGAGGAGATCGCCGACGCCGCCGGCATCCCGGTCGAGCGCGTGCGCTGGTTCGAAGGGCCGGTCCTGGCCGAGCGCGCCTACATCGCCGACCAGGCCCAGGCCGCCTCGGTGCGCCGGGCCGGCGACTCCGGCGGATCCGGTTCCCGGCTCGGCGACATCGTGCCCGAGCGCCTCACCGCGTCCGGGGGGACGCCCGAGGACGGGCAGTGGGACTCCCGCAAGCGCGGCGACGGCAACTGGCAGGTCACGCTCACGTTCCCGTCCGGCGGCCGGCTGCACGTCGCCGAGTGGGTCTTCGATCCGCGCCGCCGGCACGTCATGCCCGACGACGACAACGCCGCCCGGCTGTCGCTGCCCGAGTCCGAGCTGCCGCCTGAGCCGGTCGCGCTGCCGGGCGAGGCCACCGTCACGCCGCTCGCGCCGCGCCTCGGCGCGGCGGCGGGGATGGGCGGGGGCGGCGGTTTCGCCGGGGGAGGCTCGGGTGTCGGCGTGCGTTCCTTCCGCCCGGAGCGCTCCGTCATCCCCGACCGGTCCCTGGGCGGCGACCGGTCGCTGGCCGACCGGCCGATGTCCGCGCCTGCGGCGCACGCTCCGGCGGCACACGCTCCGGCTGGGACTTCGGCTCCGGCTGGCTCGGGTTCCGGTTCCGGCGCGGGCGCGGGCGCGGAGCGGCCGGGCATGCCCGAGCGCACGGGGCTGGCGCACTCTCCGGCGGCCACCCCGGTGCTGCCCCGGCCCTCGTACCACGACCACACCGACTTCCGCGACGCCGCCGCCGAGCAGGCCGCCGCGCACCGCGGT
>Ga0335074_10005992_pt1 | contig 16842 bp, 14 predicted proteins | sample Lox_Sample_23_FD_206715 | JGI IMG/M metagenome (GOLD analysis project Ga0335074, IMG submission 206715) | Soil microbial communities from Loxahatchee National Wildlife Refuge, Florida, United States - Lox_Sample_2.3 | ecosystem: Environmental > Terrestrial > Soil > Wetlands | place: USA...
TCCGGATCCGGCTGCGCGCGGGGCAGCCGCAGGGACTGTCCGCCCTGGTGTGGCTGCCGGGCAACCTCACCAGCCGAGGATCGGTCCGGTACATCGACCAGCGGTCGCAGCAGCTCGCGGACGAGTCTTTCACCACCCTGCTGGGAATGGGCAGCCGCCGGCGTGCGACCCGGCCCGCCATGGCGCCGCGCATGGCCGACGGGAGCAGCCCCGACGCCGACGGGCAGCCGGAGGCCGACCAGGAGATGGCGCCGACGCGGGCCGTGGCGGCGGCTGGGGCGGCGACGGCGCCGGCTGGGGCGAGGTCTACCTGGTTCCGCGCCAAGCGGCCCTCTGGCCGTGAGAGGTCCGGTAGCGCGGTTGGCGCCACGGCTAGCGCTCCGGCCTGGGGTGCGCCGGTCGAGACCGACTGGAACGTCCCAGCAGCCACGGGCGCCCCAGGCGCGCAGGGCGGCTGGGCGAATGAGGATGGCTGGGGCAACCAGGTGAGCCAGGGCAACCAGAACGGCTGGGGCAACCAGGGCCAGGGCAACCAAGGAGGCCGGAGCAACCAAGGGAACCAGGGCAACCAAGGAGGCTGGGGTAACCAGGGCGGCTGGGGCAGCCAGGACCAGGGTGGCCAGCGCGGCTGGGGCAACCAGGGGAACCAGGGCGGCTGGGGCAACGCCGGCGCCCAGGGAGGCCAGCGGAACGATGGCGCCCGGGACCGCTGGGCTGATACCGGTGGCTGGCGGATCGCCGAGCGGCTTGGCCCGCCAGTGCTCGGCGACCAGACGGCAGCGGGGCTGCCCGCGCGCGTGCCGGGAGCGAACCTGTTCCCCGGAGGCGCCCGCCGCCAGGCGCCGGGCCGCGGGCAGGCACCTGCCCGCCCGGCCGACGCCGCGAAGACCGGACCGTTGCTACCCGGGCGGCGCTCGCCGCTGCCGCAGCGATCGCCAGAACTGGCCCGCACCCGCCTCAGCGGGTTCCAGCTCGGCAGCCGGGAGGCCGAGGCCGGGACATCAAGCTCAGGAGAAGGAGCCAGTCGTTGAGTCAGCCCTACCGCCAGGACCTGAACTGGCTTGTCACCCAATTCACCACCCGGGTCGAGGACGTCGCGCACGCGATCGTCGTATCCGCGGACGGAGTGCCGCTCGCGCTGTCCGCGGGCATCCCCGAGGAGGCCCTCGAGCAGCTCTCCGCCATCATCTCCGGGCTGACCAGCCTCATGCAGGGTGCGGGCCGGGTGCTTGAAGGCGGGTCCGCCACGCAGGCGCTGGTGGAGATGGATGGCGGGATGCTGTTCGTCAAGGCGGTCAGCGACGGTTCGAGTCTCGCCGTGCTCACCGCGCCGGAATGCGACACCCGCCAGGTCTCCTACGAGATGACGCGGCTCGTCGGGGCGGTCGGCGAACTGCTGACGCCGGCCGTGCGCGCCGAGTCGTTAACGGCCCGGCCGATGGCCCCCGCTGGCCGGCGACCCGGGACAGGCGGCTGGGCTGAGGGCGGAGAAACGCGTACGTTCGGAATGAAGTGATTTTTAGAGCACCCGCCGCGTGATGATCGTCACGGCGGCACCGGGAGTCCGGGTGAGGACACCAGCCGAGAGGGTGATGTCCGGCTAAACTCCCAGGCACAAGCAAGCGTCGTGCGGGTCAACGCCCGCCAGCCTCGGCAAGGACGCCGGTTGCATGGCGTGGTACGCCATGCGGAGGTAAAGTCACGGCGCAGGTTTCGCTGCTAATGCGATGGGAGTCGGAAGTGCGCGTCCTTGTTCTTGGTGGTGACGGATTCTGTGGGTGGCCAACATCGCTGTATTTGTCGGACCGTGGTCATGACATCACCATTCTGGACAACCTGAGCCGCCGGAAGATCGACGTCGACCTGGAGGTGGACTCGCTGACGCCGATCGTGCCGATCGGGGACCGGATCGAGGCGTGGCGGCAGGTGTCCGGGCGCGAGATCGGTTTCGTGAACATCGACCTGGCCACCGAGTATGACCGGCTGGCGGCGGTGCTGCGCGAGCTGCGGCCGGACGCGGTGGTGCACTTCGCCGAGCAGCGGGCCGCGCCGTATTCGATGCGGTCGGCCAAGACCAAGCGGTACACCGTCGACAACAATGTGCGGGCCACGCACAACCTGCTGACGGCGCTGACCGAGACCGGGGTGGACGCGGCGATCGCGCACCTGGGCACGATGGGCGTCTACGGGTACGGCTGGTCGGGGTCGGCGCCGATCCCGGAGGGGTACCTGACGGTGAAGGTGCCCACCCCGGACGGGGACCTGGAGCGGGAGATCCTGCACCCGGCCAACCCGGGGTCGGTGTATCACATGACCAAGACGCTGGACCAGCTGCTGTTCGCGTTTTACGCCAAGAACGACGGGCTGCGGATCACCGACCTGCACCAGGGCATCGTGTGGGGCACCCAGACGCCGCAGACGGCGCGTGATGAGCGGCTGATCAACCGGTTCGACTACGACGGGGACTACGGCACGGTGCTGAACCGGTTCCTGATGCAGGCCGCGATCGGGCACCCGCTGACCGTGCACGGCACCGGGGGGCAGACCCGGGCGTTCATCCACATCAAAGACACCGTGCGGTGCATCGAGATCGCGCTTAACAACCCGCCGCAGGCCGGGGAGAAGCCGCTGGTGCTGAACCAGATGACCGAGACCCACCGGGTGCTGGACCTGGCCAAGCTGATCTCCGACATCACCGGCGCGGAGATCGCCTACCTGCCCAACCCGCGCCGCGAAGCCGAGGAGAACGAGCTGATCGTGCGCAACGACCTGTTCCTCGCTCTCGGCCTGGAGCCCACCACGCTGTCAGAAGGGCTGCTCGGCGAGGTCACCGACGTCGCCTCCCGGTACGCCGGCCGCGCGGACCTGCGCAAGATCATCGCCCGCTCGGTCTGGAAAGCCGGCATGGAAACCGCCGACGATCTCATGACCGAGATCAAGACGGACTAGAGCGAGACTTGGCCCCTGGAGGTCAGCGGTGACGGCGCGATGAGCGGCCGGGTGCCGCTGACCCTGGCCTGCTGGGACTACGACCGGACGGCCGCGCTCGCCACCGGCGAGGTGCGCCCGGACGGCGCCGACCTGACGTACCTGAGCCTGCCGGTCGAGGAGACATTCTTCCGGATGCTGCGGCACCGTGAGTTCGACGCGGCGGAGATGTCGCTGTCGTCGTACGTGATCGGCCTGGATCGCGCGGACGGGGCCGGCGGGTCGCCGTTCGTGGCGATCCCGGTGTTCCCGTCACGGGCGTTCCGGCACAACGGCATCTACGTCAGCGCGGCGAGCGGTGTCACGTCCCCGGATGACCTGCCGGGCCGCACCGTCGGCGTCGCGGAGTACCAGCTCACGGCCAACGTGTGGATCCGGGGCATTCTCGCCGAGCACTACGGGGTTCCCGTGGAGTCGGTCCGCTACCGCACCGGCGGACAGCACCAGCCCGGGCGTGTCGCCAAGGTCGCCCACGATATGCCGCCAGAGATCGACATCGCGCCGATCCCGCCGGACCGGACGCTGGCGGACATGCTCGTCACCGGGGAGATCGACGCGCTCTACACGCCGCGCATGCCGCTGCCGTTCGCGCAAGGGCGCCCCGAGGTGCGCCGCCTGTTCCCCGACGCCCGCGCGGAGGAGGAGCGGTACTACCGCCAGACCGGCATCTTCCCCGTCATGCACGTGGTCGTGCTCCGGCGCGACGTGTATCAGGCGCGGCCGTGGCTGGCGCAGTCGCTGTTCAAGGCGTTCGAGGAAGCACGGCGGCTCGCCGAGAACCGGCTGGCCGAGACGGCCGCGTCGCGGGACATGCTGCCGTGGCTGTACGCGGAAGCCGAACGAACCCGCGACCTCATGGGGCCTTCCTGGTGGAGCTACGGGCTCGACGGCAACGAGGAAGGGCTCGCGGTGTTCCTGCGCTACGCCCGCGAGCAGGGCCTCGTCCGCCGCGTCGTCGAGCCCGCCGGCCTGTTCGCGCCGGAGACCCTGGAGAGCTACGTCATCTGACCGCCGCTGGCTCGGTACGCTGCGGTTGCCGAACTGGGGTTGCTGGGAGGCCACGATGACGGAACTAGACGCCCTCGACCTGGCGCTGCTGCGCGCGCTGCGGGACAGTCCCCGGGCGGGAGTGCTGCAGTTGTCGCGGACCACCCACGTCGCCCGGGCCACCGTGCAGGCCCGGCTGGAGCGGATGGAGCGAGCCGGGGTGATCACCGGCTACGGCCCGGACATCGACCTGGCGGCGGCCGGCTTCAGCGTGCTCGCGTTCGTCACCCTGGAGATCACCCAGGGCGCGCTCGAGCAGGTCCGTGACGACCTGGCGGCCATCCCCGGCGTCCTGGAGGCCCACGCGATCACCGGCTCCGCGGACGTTATCTGCAAGGTGGCGGCGACGTCGCACGCCGACCTGCAGCAGACCTTGCTGCGCATCGACGGTTCGGCGTCGGTCGCCCGGTCTACGAGCGCCATCGCCCTGTCCACCGTCATCAAGCCCCGCGACCTGCCGCTGCTCACCGCCCGCCCGGCGGTCCCCGCCACCCGGTCTCCCGCCTTCAGGTAACCGGCGGCGGTCCGCTGGAGCGGCGCGGCGGCGCGGCGGCGCGGCGGCGCGGCGGCGCGGCGGCTAGCCCGCGGGCTTGCGGCTGGCCAGGCCGGCCCAGGGCGGGGCCTGCCCGGCGGGTGCGCCCACGTTAGCCGTCAACTGGCCGAGCAGGGCGCCGAGCTGGGCCACGTCGTCGTCGGACAGGCCGGCGCGGAGCCTAGCGTCGAAGGCGATCGCGGCGCTTCGCAGCCGCAGGAACGCGGCTTCGCCAGCCTCGGTCAGCGCGACCACGTGGATGCGCCGGTTGGACTCGTCGCGGGTGCGGGAGATCAGGCCGCTGGCGTCCATCGCGTTCAGGTGGTGCGTCAGCGTGGCCTCGGTGATCCCGACGAACTCAGCGAGCTTCTTCTGGTTGCCGGGCTTGTGGATCTTCAGGTTGAGCAGCACGAGCCAGACCGGCAAGGTGCCGCCTGCCTCGGCCAGCGCCTCGTCGAACGCGCGCTCGACGGTCCGGGCCGCCTGGTTGAGGCGCAGCCCGAGCGGGACGGGAAACGGTTCCGGCATGCAACACAGCTTAGCATCATTCATAGATATCTAAGTATTTGACATCTAACTCTTAGAGATCTAATCTACTTCCTATGGCGGCGGCGATTCGCCCGGGCCGCCTCGACCTTCGGAAAGGGGAATCGCGATGAGCGATGCCGCTATCGAAGCCGACGGCCTGCGAAAGGCGTTCGGCCAGGTCACCGCTCTGGACGGGCTGAGCCTCCGTGCGCCCGCCGGGTCGGTGCTCGGGCTGCTCGGGCCCAACGGGTCGGGCAAGACCACCACCGTCTCCATCCTGTCCACGGCCCTCCGGCCAGACGCCGGACACGCCGTCGTGCACGGCCTCGACGTGGTAGCCGACGCGGCGCGGGTGCGCCAGGTGATCGGCTTCGCGGGCCAGTTCGCGGCCGTGGACCCGAACCTGACGGGCCGGGAGAACCTCACGCTGATCGGGCGGCTATCCCGGGTCGGGCGCCGGCAGGCGCGGGTACGGGCCGCCGAACTGCTCGACGCCTTCGGGCTGAGCGAGGCGGCCGACCGGCTGGTGCGCACCTACTCCGGCGGAATGCGGCGACGGCTCGACCTGGCCGCGGCGCTGCTGCACCGGCCGCCGGTGCTGTTCCTCGACGAGCCGACCACCGGGCTGGACCCCGAGAGCCGGCTCGGCCTGTGGGACTCGGTCCGCGACCTAGCCCGGTCCGGCACGACCGTGCTGCTGACCACGCAGTACCTCGACGAAGCCGACGCCCTCGCGGACCAGATCGTGATCATCGAGTCTGGCCGGGTCGCCGACACCGGAACTCCCGCGCAGCTCAAGGGCAGGTTCGGCACGGTGGTCTTCAGCCTTGGCTTCGGCACCGCCGCCGACGCCGAGACGGCCTCCCGGGCGCTCGCCGCCGCGGGCTACCAGCCGGAGCGCTCAGGCACCGGGCTGCGGATCCGTTCCGATTCCGGCTCCGGCGCACTGGCCGCGGTGGTGCGCGCGCTGGAGGACCGGGCACCCGATCCGGTGTCGGTCGCGGTGCGCGAGCCGACCCTGGACGACGTTTTCCTCACCCTTACCGGCACTGGTCAGCACGTCAGCACTAGTCAAGGAGGCAAGGCGGCATGAGTACCGTCACACTCGCGGCACCCCTTGGGGTGGCGGACCAGGGTGGGAGACTGGCGGGCCGGCTCACGGCGGCGCTGTCGGACACCGTGGACGTCGCGGGGCGCAACCTGCGCACGCTGCTGCGCACCCCGCAGGCGCTGGTGTTCGCGACCATCCAGCCGATGATCTTCGTCCTGCTGTTCCGCTACGCGTTCGGCGGGGCCATCCAGGTGCCCGGCGTGAACTACGTCGACTACCTGATGCCTGGCGTCTTCGCGCAGTCGGTCGCGTTCGGCGCGATCGGCACGGCGGTCGGCCTGTCCGCCGACCTTCGCTCCGGCATCCTGGTCCGCTTCCGCACGCTGCCGATGGCTCGTGTCGCGGTACTCGGCGGCCGGACGCTGGCCGACCTGGTCCGGAACCTGGCGGTCGTCGCGGTCATGGTCGGCGTGGGCTTCGCGGTGGGGTTCCGCACCACCAGCGGAGCAGGCCTGCTCGCCGCGCTCGCGCTCGTCGTCGCGTTCGCGTACGCGGCATCCTGGGCCTTCACGGCCCTCGGGCTGCGGGTCAGCGACCCGGAGGCCGCGCAGGCAGCCGGCGTGCCGGTCGTGTTCCTGCTGGTCTTCACCTCCTCCGCGTTCGTCCCGCTGCGCTCGATGCCCGGCTGGCTGCAGGCCATCGGCTCGCACCAGCCGGTCAACGCCCTGGTCACCGCGGAACGGGCGCTGGTTCTCGGCGGCCCCGCCGCCGGCGACGTCCTCATCTCGCTGGCGTGGAGCGCCGGGATCCTGATCGTCTTCGGTCTCCTGGCTGCCCGCACGTACGCGCGGATGGGCCGGTGACGCGCATGAACGCGCTCGACGGCCAGGTGGCCCTGATCACCGGCAGCTCACGCGGCATCGGGGCGGCGATCGCCACCGAGTTCGCGCGGCGTGGCGCGGCGGTCGCCGTGCACGGGCGCGACGAGACCGCGGCGGCGGCCGTCGCGGCCAGGATCGCCCGCGGCGGCGGCAAGGTCATCGCCGCGACCGGCGACGTGACGGACTTCGGCCAGGTCGAGTCGGTACGCCGTCAGGTCGAAGAGGGTCTTGGCCCGGTGGACATCCTGGTCGCCTGCGCGGGCGGCAGCTTCACCCCGCCCGCGCCCCTGGAGCAGATACCCGAGGACGGCTGGCGCGCCACGGTTGACGGCAACCTGTTCGCCACGTTCCTCACGGTGAAGAGCTTCCTGCCCGGGATGAAGGAGCGCCGCCGCGGGGCGATCATCACGATCGGCTCCACGGCGGGGCGCCGCTCGCACCCGCAGTCGCCTATCCCCTACGCGGTGGCCAAGGCCGGGATCGCGCTGCTCACGCAGGACGTCGCGGCCCAGGCTGGCCCGTTCGGGATCCGGGTCAACTGCATCGCCCCGGAAACGATCATGACCGAGGGCAACCAGGAGCGGATCCCGGCCGAGTTGCAGGCGAAACTGGCCGACTGGCACCCGCTGAAGCGGCTCGGCACCCCGGAAGACGTCGCGAACGCGGCCGCGTTCCTGGCCTCAGCCGACGCCTCCTGGATCACGGGCGTGATCGTGGACGTCGCCGGCGGCGCGGTCATGGTCTGACGAACGCACACCTGACGAACCGAGAAAGGACACACGATCATGGCAGTGAACGAAGCCGCGATGCGGCGGCGCGCCCGGATCATGCGCGCGGTCAACGTACCCATGCGGGCGGTGCTCGGGCTGCCCTTCCCGACCCCGCTGTCCCGGAACCTGATGCTCATCTCCTACACCGGCCGCAAGACAGGAAAGCCGTACCGGCAGCCGGTGAGCTACGTCCGCGACGGCGACACGCTGCTCACCCCCGGTGGCGGCCGGTGGACGCTGAACCTGGCCGGCGGCCGGCCGGTCCGGATCCGGCTGCGCGGCCGCGACGTGGCCGCCGGCGCCGAGCTCGTCACCGACGCTGCCGAGGTCGATCGGCTGTTCGGCGTGATCGCCGCCAAGAACCCGGCAGCCGGCCGGTTCATCCCGATCCCCCGTCAGCCCGACGGGCACTTGGACCCCGAGGCGCTCGACGCGGCCCTCCGGCACGGGTTCAGCATCGTGCGCTGGAGCCTGGGCGCGCCGCAGTCCTAGCGGCCCATGGCAGGTCATAACGGTCGTAACGGCAGCCCGGCGGGTCCATACGCGGCCCTCGCGGTAGCGTTGCCCTTATGAGCGAACCCGAATTTCATCGTGACCGCCGCGAACACGGTGGTGCATCGCAACGGCTTGATGACGACAAGCTCGCCGAGATGACCGAGGACGAGCGGGTCGACGCGGGGCTCGACGACTACAACCCCGACGAGGTGCCGCCGGCCACCGACCCGCTGCCGCCCGACGAAGCCACGCCACCGGACGTCCGGCAGAGCACCGTGTACCAAGAGGAACAGGCGGAGATCCGGCGCGAGGAAGCGGCGGGGGAAATCTGGGAGCCGAGCCCCGACAACCCGTACCCGCCCACCCGCTACGACAACGAATAGGGGCGCGCTACGGCACGGGCAGGGCGGCGGCGATGTCCGCTCTCGCGTCGATGCCCAGCCTGGCGAAGATCTGGCTGACGTGATACTCGACGGTCTTGACCGTGATGTACAGGTCGCGGGCGACCTGCTGATTGGACTTGCCCGCGGCGACCGCCCTGGCCACGGCGAGCTGGCGAGCGGTGAGCGGCGTCGACCACGCAGGCGCGGCCGCGCCCGCGGCCATGGCAGCGACCGACGGCTCGACCGGGGCAGCGGACACGGCCGGCACGTCGAGGCCTAGTTCGGTGTCGCACCGGACGACGAACGGGATCGCACCCAGGCGCGCGAACACGGCGCGAGCGGCGTACAGCTCGCGCCGCGCGGCCCGCCGCTGGCCCTGGTGGCGAAGGAACCGCCCGAGGTCGAGCCTGGTGAGCGCCTCCTCGTGTGGCATGCCAAGACCGTCCAGGCTCTCCAGCGCGAGCTGGTAGGCGCGGCGGGCGGCGTCCGGGCGGTGCGCGGCGGCGTGGATGAACCCGTGGACCCGCGCCGTGACGGCGATCGCGGACCTACGGCCGCGCGCACTGGCCAGTTCGGCGAACGGCGCGAGCACGGCGGCGGCCTCGGCGACCCGGCCGACTCGAGCGAGCGCGTGCGCGTACAGCGGCCAGAAACCGAGCAGCGCTGGCTCGACGCACACATAGCCGGCTAGATCCAGGGCGACCGGGCGGACCGCGGCGAGCATCGCTTCCGGGTCGTCCGTGGCGAACGCCAGCGCCGTGCGAGCGTTGACGACCTCCAGCAGCTGGTCGCGGTCGCCTGGCGAGACGTGGCTGGCGGCGGCGTTGGCGTGCGCCCGCGCCGTCGCCCACCGGCCGTGAGCGGCCGCCGGGTACACGGCCGCGGCGTGCGCGCTGGCGAGCAGCGAGTCCTGATCCAGGTCGGTCGCCAGCGTCACGAGCCGTTCGGCCCGGTCGGCCGCCTCGTCCCAGGCCCCCGCCCGGTAGTCGGCCAGCGCCCGGCGCACGCCGGCGGCCATCAGCTGCCGCAGCACCCGGTCAGGGGCTGGCGCCGCGCCGGGCACCAGGGCGTTACGGTCTGCCGCGTCGGCCGCGTCGGCCGCGGCGAGGTAGCGGGCGGCCGCCGGCAGCTCGTCGCACCAGAACAGGATCGTGCCAAGCCCCGCCCGCAAGAGCAGGACACCAGGAGCATCCGGCGCCGTGCGGCCGATCTCTTCGCGCAGCGACGCGAGCGCCGCGTCCGGCTGGCCGGCCCGCGCCTGGCACTCGGCGGCGATCACCCGCACCCAGGCGCGGGTGACGTCCGACCCAGCGTGCGCGATCGCCCGGCGTGCCCAGGTCGCGGCCTCGGTGGTCCGGTGCCGGGCCCGCAGCAGCAGGGCGAACTCGCCAGCGGCGACGTCAGCGTCGTCCTGGCCGCCGGTGAGCGGGACGTGGGAACCAGCGCAGCCGGGCGCCTCGTTGCCGGAGCGCCAGGTCGCCGCCAGCCTCGGGTCGGCCAGCCAGCGCCGCGCGCCCCCGGGATCGCAGGCCGCCGTGGCGAGGCGGCCGAGCAGCAGACTGCGCGCAGCCGACGGCGCCGTCGCCGCGATGCCGGGAGCGAGGCTGCCCGCCCCGGCTGTTTCGCCGAGGTCGATGAGCAGGCCGACGGCCGCCTGGAGCAGGCCGTCACGGTCGGCTCCGCGCTCGGCGACGCGGGCCGCCGCCAAGTAGAGATCACTGGCAGGCGCCAGCCTGCCCGCCGCCTGTTCACCCCGGGCCTGGGCGGCCAGGTCGCGTGCGAGGACGACATCGGTCCCCCCGCACGCCGCGGCCCGGTGTGCCAGCGCCTGGGCGCCGGATCCACGGGCCGCCGCCTGGCGGTGCAGCGCCGCCCGCTCGGCGACCCCGGTACATCCGTAGACCGCGGCGCGGACGCTGGCGTGCGGGAATACGCAGCAACGTCCGTCCACCGCGGGTACCTCGGCGAGCAGGCCCGCGCTGACGGCCCCCTCGAGCGCGGACAGCGGATCGGCGAGGGACGCGAGTTCCGCGGCGTCGGCGAGGCGGCACCGAGTGCCGAGCACGGCGGCCGCCGCCACCAGGCGCCGGGCCGGCTCAGCGCACCCGGCTAGCGCGGTCAGCATCCGCGCTTCCAGCGATTTGGGCGCGGGCAGCATGACGTCCGGCGCGCAGAGCGCCGTTCGCAGCGACTCCCGCGGCACCGCCTGCAGGACCTCTTTCACGTACAGCGGCACGCCACCGGTGTGCTCAAGCAGCCGCCGGGCGGCGCGCGAAGGCAGCGGGCCGATGCCGATCCGCTCGGCGAGCGTCCTGATCTCGGCCGGGTCGAGTCCCGCGATGTCCAGCCTGGTCCCGAGATCGTTCAGGAGCCGGACCAGGCCCTCCGGCAGGCGGCCGAACTCGTCGTCGCGCACAGCGACGAGCGTGAGCAGCGGGGCATCCCGCAACCGCCGCAGCGCGTAGCTGAGCGCGCGGAGCGACAGCTGGTCACCCCACTGCGTGTCGTCCACGACGATCACCCCGGGCGCCCCGGGCGCCCCGGGCGCCTCGCCGTTCCGGGCCCACTGGCGCAGCTTCACGAGCAGTGCGGCACCGGCGCGCAGCGGATCGGTGCCCGTGTCCTGCACCGCCAGCCCGAACTGCTCGAGCAGCCCGCCAGGCAGCGCGGCCTCGTCCTCGTCGGCGCAGACCCAGCGAACCCGCGCCTGCCGGTCGTCGAGAAACTGCCGGAGGAGCGCCGTCTTGCCGATGCACCCAGGCCCGACGACCACGCCGAGCCGCCCCTGCCCGGCGGCCGCGTCACGCAGCAAGCCATCGAGCACCGCGCGTTCGGCCACGCGACCGGCGAAATACTCGTCCACGGGCCAGTCCCCCTGCCGCCGTCGGAACTCCTCCACAACCGGCGCCATCCGCGTCCAGCGTGACATGCGCCGCGAAGGCGGACCAGTGTGGTCACACCCCCAGGTTTGGCAGCCACCACCACCGTCATATGACCGCCGCACCCTAGGAACCCGGACTAGGGTGCGCACCCTGGGGCGCGCCGGGAGCCGGGCAGCGCAGCGCGTTGCGTGAGCGGGCCAACGCACCGCGCCGTGACGCCCCGCATCGAAGGACCGAAACCACACTGGGATCGCGATTCCCACAAGTCGCACAGGCCACCCAGGCGTGGCGGGCCCTGGCATACCTAGTCTCCCTTTGTCTGCGGTATGACCACTTGTGACCGGTCACTTGTCCCGGAAAATGGTCATAGCGCATACAAAGCAAACGGAAGTGTCTGATGGGGCTAGCGGGATGACGTGGCCTGGGCCTCGGCGGCGAACGAATCAACGTGCGAGCTCCGAGGGCCGGGCGCGGGCCTCACCCGCGGCGGAGTGTGCTTGGGTTGGGGTATGGACGAAGGGCCCGAGATACTCGACCTGCCCGTGGGGATCCCGGCCACGGGGCACCGGCGGGAGACCGACTCGATGGGGGTCATCCACGTGCCGGCCGACCGGTACTGGGGGGCGCAGACCGAACGGTCGCTGCTTCATTTCGGTGGCATCGGCGCGGACCTCATGCCGCGGGAGGTGTACCACGCCTTCGGCTACGTGAAGAAGGCAGCGGCGCTCGCCAACGGGAAGGCCGGCCGGCTGCCCGGCTGGATGGCCGGTCTCATCGCGCGGGTCTGCGACGAGGTGACCGACGGCGAGCTGGACGAGCACTTCCCGCTGCGGGTGTGGCAGACGGGATCCGGGACGCAGACCAACATGAACGTCAACGAGGTCATCAGCAACCGGGCCATCCAGCTGGCCGGCGGCCAGATTGGCAGCAAGGTCCCGGTGCACCCCAACGACCACGTGAACATGGGGCAGTCCTCCAACGACACATTCCCGACCGCCATGCACGTCGCGGCCGTCCGCGCGGTTCACGACGACGTGCTGCCGAGCGTGCTGGCCCTGCGGGAGGCCATCGACGTCAAGGCCGTCGAGTGGCGCGGCGTGGTGAAGATCGGCCGCACCCACCTGGAGGACGCGGTCCCGCTGACCGTCGGCCAGGAGTGGTCGGGTTACTCCCGCCAGCTCGAGCAGGCGCTCGGCGGGCTGGAGCGGGCGGCCGCGGACCTCTACGAGCTCGCCGCCGGCGGCACCGCGGTCGGCACCGGGCTGAACGCTCCGCCGGGCTTCGGCGCCGACGTGGCCGAACGAATCGCGGCAGAGACCGGCTACCCCTTCCGCACCGCGCCGAACAAGTTCGCCGCGCTGGCCGGCTCCGACGCGGTGGCCGCCGCCTCCGCCGGGCTGCGCGGGCTCGCTGTCCCGCTGGCCAAGATCGCCAACGACATCCGCTGGCTGGGCTCCGGGCCGCGGGCCGGGCTCGGCGAGCTGATCCTGCCCGCCAACGAGCCCGGTAGCTCGATCATGCCGGGCAAAGTGAACCCGACGCAGTGCGAGGCGATGCTGATGGTCTGCGCGCAAGTGCTCGGGAACGACACCGCGATCGCGTTCGCCGCCTCGCAGGGCAACCTGGAGCTGAACACCATGCGGCCGGTGATCATCGCGAACTTCCTGCACTCGGCGACGATCCTGGCCGGCGCGTGCCGGGCGTTCCGGGAGTACTGCGTCGAAGGCGCCCGGCTCAACAAGGCGCGCATCGCCGAGCACGTCAACCGGTCCCTGATGCTGGTCACCGCCCTGTCCCCGGTCATCGGGTACGACCGCGCCGCCGAGATCGCCCACTCGGCGGACTCTTCTGGCAGCACGTTGCGCGAGGCGGCACTGGCGTCCGGCTACATCAGCGCCGAAGACTTCGACCGGGTCATCGACCCGGCGGGGATGGTTGGTGACTCCGGGACCTCCTGAGGTGGGGCGCGGGGCCGGATGGTGCGTAACAGGGCGGGTAGTTAACGGGACACTTAAACGAGTTGCCGGGCTGATGTGGAGGCGCTGGATGGCCGACGTTTACGACGTGATCGTGCTGGGGGCTGGGCCTACCGGGGAGAATGTGGCTCAGCGGGCCGTGCGCGGGGGGCTGACCGCCGCCATCGTCGAGTCTGAGCTTGCCGGAGGGGAATGCTCTTACTGGGCTTGCATGCCCAGCAAGGCGTTGCTGAGGCCCGTCGCCGCGGTCTCGGAGGCCAATCGGGTGCGCGGCGCTACCGGCGCCAGGCTTGATGTCCCGGAGGTATTTGAGCGGCGGGATACGTTCACGCATCACTGGAAAGACGACGGGCAGGTCGAGTGGCTGAAGAAGGCCCAGGTTGACGTGTTCCGCGGGGTGGGGCGGCTCGCGGGCGAGCGTGTCGTGAAGGCCGGGGACGCTGAGCTGCGGGCCCGGCAGGCGGTCGTCGTGGCGAGCGGGACCCGGGCGGTCGTGCCGCCGACGCTGGCCGACGTGAAGCCCTGGACGAGCCGGGAGGCGACGAGCGCGCACGAGGTGCCCGCGAGCCTCGCGATCGTCGGGGGCGGGGTGGTGGGCTGCGAGATGGCCGCCGCCTGGTCGGCGCTCGGCGCCCGCGTCACGCTGCTGGCCCGCGGCGGGCTGCTCGAGCGGCTGCCTGGCTTCGCCGGCGACCTCGTGGCCCAGGGCCTGCGCGGCGCCGGCGTCGACGTCCGGCTCGGCGCCGACGTAACGAGCGCCACCCGGGACGGGTCCGTCACGCTCACGCTCGACGACGAGACCACGATCGAAGCCGCCGAGGTCCTCGCAGCCACCGGACGCGCGCCCCGCACCGACGACATCGGCCTGGAGTCCATCGGCCTCGCCGCGGGCTCCTGGCTCGAGGTCGATGACACGATGCGCGTGACCGCGCTCGACGGCGGCTGGCTGTACGCGGCCGGGGACGTCAACCACCTGGCCCTGCTCACCCACATGGGCAAGTACCAGGGCCGCGTCTGCGGCGACGCCATCGCCGCCCGCGCCAAGGGGCAAGAGCCCACGGTCCGAGACCGCTCGAGCAGGACCCGCGTCCCGCAGGTTGTCTTCACGATCCCGGAAATCGGCGCGGTGGGGCTAACCAGGGAGCAAGCCGAAGACGCGGGCCACACCGTTCGCGTCGTCGAGTACGAAATCGGCGACGTGGCGGGCGCGCGACTCTTCGAAGACGACTACCAGGGGTACGCCCAGATGATCGTCGACGAGGAAACCAAGACGATCCTCGGCATGACGCTGGTCGGCCCCGGCGTGGGCGAAATGATCCACGCCGCCACGATCGCGGTGACGGGCGAAGTCCCCCTCGACAAGCTCTGGCACGCCGTGCCCTCCTACCCGACGATGAGCGAGCTCTGGCTCCGCCTCCTAGAGACTTACGGACTGTGAGATGCACTCAGTAGGGATGGTCCTGCACCCGCGGCGCGATTCGGCGGAGGCCGTCCAGGCCATCCTCAGCTGGGCCGGCCGCCACGGCACCACCGTCTTCGGCATTGGCAACGAGATCGCCAGGCTGAACTGCGCCGCCACCGCGGTGACCGCCGACGAGCTCGGCAAGCGCTCCGACCTGCTCGTGAGCCTCGGCGGGGACGGCACCATGCTGCGCGCGATGCGGCTGGCCGACGGGCAGCGCGCGCCCGTCCTCGGCGTGAACCTCGGCAAGCTCGGGTTCCTGGCCGAGGTCGACGTGCCGGAGCTGCCCTCGGCGCTGACCGCCATCGACGAGCGGGACTACACGGTCGAGCCGAGGCTCGCCATCGACAGCGTGGTGGCAGGAAAGCGCGTCACGGCGTTCAACGACATCGCCGTGGTCCGCGAACCCGGCGACGGCCTGGCGGTGGCGGTGAACGTGAGCGGACAGCCGTTCGTCTCCTACGCGGCCGACGCCGTGGTGGTCGCGACCCCCACGGGCTCCACCGCCTACAGCTTCTCGGCGGGCGGCCCGATCGTCAGCCCGGCCGTTGAGGCACTGCTCGTGACGCCGGCCGCGCCGCACTCGGCCTACAACCGGGGCCTGGTGCTCTCGGTGACCGACGCGGTCTCGCTCGAGGTGCTGCCCTCCAGCGGCACGCTCGCCGTCGAGGTGGACGGCATGGTGGCCGGCCACCTCGCGGGCGGCGACCAGCTCGCGATCGACCCGCGTCCCGCCGCCGCCCGGGTGGTCCGGCTCGGCCACACGACGTTCTACCAGCGCGCCCGGCGCAAGCTGCGCATCCAGGACTCCGCCGAGATCCCCTCGTTCCCGGCCAGCCCTCCGCGCCCGCCCCGCGAGTACGCCGAGTACGCGGAGTAGCCCGAAAGTCACGGAAAAATTTTTCTTACCCGCGCGTAACGCCGGCACGGGGTACGGCGTTTCGTTCACAGGGCTTTCCCCCGCAAGGAGCCCCCGGATGCCCCCCCGTCCGGGGGCTCCTCTCAGCGGGTTCGGCAGTAGAACCCCCGGGTGGGGCCCGGTTTTCCGTCGTCGGCCGCGGCCCGCCATCAGCCGCGGCCGACGAACGGCCTCGGCTCAGACTCCGAGTTCGGCCGCGAGATCCACGTCAACGACGAGCACGACTTCGCCCGCGGCATTGCCTCGCTCGACCGCTTGGTGCGCGCGCGGCGCATCCTCGAGGCCGTACTGGGCCGCTAGCTGCACCGACAGCGATCCGTCGCCGAACCACGGCGCCAGCCGGATCAGGCGGGTGCCGCTTGGCCGAGCCTGGTAATGCTGCCAGGTGACACGGCCGGCATCGGGAAGCTCACCCCGCACCGGAGTCGCGATCACCGCGCCGTCGCGGGCGGCGGCCGCCGCGCCTGCCAGCGACGCGGCGGTGCAAGCGAGCACCCGCTCGGCGCCGCCGTCTAGCTCCTCGCGAGCCCGGTCGGGCCAGTTCGGCGCGGTCTGGTCGATGACCACCGCCGCGCCGAGCTTGTGCATCAGCTCGTGGTCGCGCGGGTTCGCGGTCGCGACGACGACGGCCCCGAGCGCGCGGGCGATCTGCACAGCGAACCGGCCGAGGCCGCCCGCGGCGTCCGTGATCAGCACCCGGTCGTCCGCGCCGGCTCCGAGGATCTCGACGATGCCATGTTCGGCGGTCGCGGCGTCGACCGGCGCCGCCGCGGCCTCGGTGACGCTCAGCCCGTCCGGGACCGGGGCCAGCCGTTCGACGTCGCACGTCACGTACTCGGCGTAGCAGCCTCCGAGGCCCGGCCATCCGTAGACCAGCGTGCCGTCGTCGAATCCCGCGTCGGCGCCGGTGTCACCGACCACGAGGCCG